>Ga0075163_10002728_pt1 | contig 23691 bp, 25 predicted proteins | sample JI1023141ADNA_FD_71478 | JGI IMG/M metagenome (GOLD analysis project Ga0075163, IMG submission 71478) | Wastewater effluent complex algal communities from Wisconsin, to seasonally profile nutrient transformation and Carbon sequestration -... | ecosystem: Engineered > WWTP > Effluent > Algae... | reverse complement strand
GGTTCCGGGTAAGTGTACTTGGTTACATGATGTATTATAAATCGGGGCATAATAAAAGCCTCCCCAGCCTCCCACTGTAACGGTTGGCTTATAGAGAGTTCAATATTTTAAATTTTGTTCAATAATCGAAATCCTGTTGTTATGAATGGGCAAAATATTTTTCACTTAATGCGTTGCCGATCTCGTACAAACAGCCTTTTGTTTCCTGCAAAAAACTGTGTAAACCTTCGCCTGCAATAGAATGAACGGTAGAATACCTGATATTGCTTTTCAATCTTCCAATCATAAAGTCAATTTCCCTGAAAGCATCAGCGTTGCCGTCGTTTTTCAATCTTTCAAAATAACGTTGCAGCCTGTTGACAGAAAAGATGACTGACCTTGGGAAATTATCATTCAACATTACCTGTTCAACTACATTCTTAGCTTCAAAACCACTGCGGTAGGTTTTCAAATACAACTCATACCCTGAAATGGACATGAGCAAATACTTCCAGTAAGTGGTGTCGGCCACTTTGTCCATTTCATAATTAAGGTTGCTGAATTTTACGTCGATAATATCGGTGCTTTGCACTGCTCTTTCCAAAAATTTGCCAATATTGATAAAGGCATTTCCTTCTCCTCTTGCCATGGTTACATCCGTGGTGCCAAAATACAGCAAGCCTTTTTTTAACAGGTTATCCAGTACCGTTACCGGGTCTTCTTTCTGCAGCCATACTTCCAGCTGCCCGTCTCTCATGGTGTGATAAAAATCATTCAGGCATTGCCACATTTCTTTTGTTATATGGTCCTGCACACTTCTGCCATTTTCCCTTGCTGCTGTTACAATGTTCAATACAGAATTGGGATTGTCTTTTCCAATCACCATAAACTTCAGCACTTCCCGGGTATTGTATTCGATCTTTTTTGCTTCCTCTTCTTTTAAGAAAGTAAAAATTTTTAAAATAGGCAGCCAGGAAAATTCCTGCACATCATCCTGCGACGCGGCATAGTTTATTTTCAACATCCTTAAAATGTTGTCTGAGCGTTCCATATAACGGCTCATCCAGTATAAGCTATCAGCAACTCTACTCAGCATATATACCCCCTCCGCCCCCTAAAGGGGGAACTAAGGCAAGAGCCTTCAGTTTTAAGTTTAGTAATAAATTCAGTCATTCTATATTTCTTTTTATACTAACTCTTGAATTGCAAAAAGGTATTCAAAATATTTTACTCCTTTCGGTTCCCCCTTTAGGGGGCGGAGGGGGCAGCCAACACCCAAGTATCTTTACTTCCTCCTCCTTGTGATGAATTTACTACCAACGAGCCTTCTTTTAAAGCCACCCTTGTTAATCCGCCAGGCACAATTTCAATTCCGCCTGGCCCACATAAGGCATAAGGCCGAAGATCAACTCTCCTTGGTTGCAGCTTACCCTCCATATAGCACGGTACCGAAGAAAGGCTAATGGTTGGTTGTGCAATAAAATCTCTGGGCATCTTCATCACTTCGGCTTTGTAATCTTCTATTTCTTGTTCATTGGCAGCACAACCCATCAGCATGCCATAGCCACCGCTGCCGTTTGTTTTTTTAATTACCATATCGGTAATGTTCTTAAAAACATATTCTCTTTCTTCATCTTTTCCCAACTGGTAGGTGGGAACGTTTTTTAATATCGGCTCTTCATTGAGGTAATATCTTATCATGGCAGGTACAAATGAATAGATGGCTTTGTCATCTGCCACCCCATTGCCCACTGCATTTACAATGGCAACATTACCTTTTCTATAGGCGCTCATGATGCCTGATACGCCCAATACGCTTCCGGGATTAAAGGTCAACGGATCTAAAAACTCATCATCCACCCTCCTGTAAATTACGTCCACCTGTTGCAAACCGGCAGTTGTTTTCATATACACTTTATGGTTGTCAACCACCAGATCACTTCCTTCTACCAGTTCCACACCCATCATTCTTGCTAATGTAGAATGTTCAAAATAAGCAGAATTGTAAATGCCCGGGGTTAGCAAAACGATGGTTGGGTTGCTTGTTTGTCTTGGCGAAAGTGAAACCAGGTTTTTATGCAGGATAGTGGGGTACTCTGTAACACTGCGTACGTTATTTTGCGGCAGCAGGTCAGGAAAAATCCGCTTGGTTATCTCCCTGTTTTCAAGCATATAACTTACACCACTGGGTGTGCGCAGGTTATCTTCCAATATATAAAAGGACCCATCATTATTACGAATCAGGTCAATACCAGAAATATGGACATAAATGTCATGCGGTACCTGGAAGTTGTGCATTTCTCTCAGGTAGTAAGGACAGCCATAGATCATATCAGCCGGGATCAACCCATCATTTACAATAAACTGGTTGCTGTACACATCTTTTAAAAAAAGATTGAGCGCTTTTAAACGTTGCTTGATGCCACGTTCGATATAATCCCATTCAGTAGCTGTGATGATACGGGGAATAATGTCAAATGGGAATATTTTTTCGATGCCTTCGCCACTGTTGTAGACTGTAAATGTGATACCCTGGCTCATGAATAGCCGCTTTGCCAGTTCTTCTTTTTTGCTGAGTTCATCGGCGGAGATGGCACCGAGGAATTCCATCACTTTGGCGTATTGATCCCTTACAGTGCCGGAGTTCACCATTTCATCCCATACGATGTCGGGCACTATGTATGATTGCAGCATCTCGCCGGTAAGCATAGTCATCAGTTTTGGAAATAAATACGGGAGGCAATCGTAAAAAATTCAGATATTTCAAATATAGGAAATGAAAATTAAAAATAGAAAGAATAAAACTGGCACCTTAAAGGTTTTGAAAAAAAGTTTAATTTTATGTCATGTCAATAGCAGCTAAATACAGGCCTTATTATACTTATGATGACTATTGCCAATGGGAAGGAAAATGGGAATTGATTGAAGGGATGCCTTATGCAATGGCGCCTGCCCCTGCACCAAAACACCAACGAGCAGGTATTGTACTCGGTTCTGCTTTTGAGAGAGCAATGGAAAATTGCAAGCATTGCAAAACTTATCAACCTATTGACTGGAAAATTGCTGATGATACCATTGTACAGCCCGACTTGCTGGTTGTATGCAGGGAAATTGAAAAGGTATATCTTGATTTTCCGCCTGCGCTTGTAGTTGAAATTATATCTCCTTCCACAGCATCCAAGGACAGAAATGAAAAAATGGAATTATATCTTTTACAAAAAGTAAAATACTACCTGATACTTGACCCACAGTTTAAAAAATCAGAAGTGTACGAATTGATAGACGGGCAATACCAACCCGTAGCCATCAACCCGGAAAGTTTTTCTTTTGATTTACATGACGATTACAAAGCAACCGTTGAATTTAAAAAGATCTGGAATTAACTTGCCGATACCGTGATATTTTTATTCTGCTCCCACAGCAAATGATTCGCCACCGCCCTGATCTGTGCAAAGCTATATGCCTCTCCCAGCATGGTTCTTATTTCGCCGTGTTGCTTATCCGGGTTGGTGCTTAAGTATTCGCTGATGATCTTTACAGCGGCGTCATCTGCAAAAGCATCTACTTTAATAGCGCCTGTTTTTACATAACTGGTGAGATGACCTTCAATGGTACTGGCAGCGAGATTTCTTTCCCTGGCAATGTCAACAATATTTTTTCCTTCATTGTACAGCTGCAGGCTCAATGCTGCCGAAGGTATTTTTCCGTCTGCCCTTGCTTCAGAAGGTTCTTTACGCTTGCGTTTTGGACTGGCTGCTTTTAACTCCATATTGGTTTCAATATGATGTTTGTCGCAATAAGAATGCACCATTGCCAAAATGTCTCCCCCGTATTTATCAGCCTTTGCTTTTCCAAAGCCGCTTAGTTGCTGCAGGTGCTGTTCAGTTAAAGGCAGGTAAGTGCTGATTTCTTTTAAACTGTTGTTATTGGCCACAAAATAAATCGGCAGTTCATGTTCATTGCAGATTTTATCCCTCCAGTTCCGCAAATCATAATACAATTCCGCATTAGGAATATCAGAAGATGCCATTTGCTTTTTGTTGGCTGCATAACTGCTGATATGCATTCTGGGTATGCCGAGATTGAGCTTGTGTTTTAAATAACCCGTTACTGTGAATGGCTCTTTGCAATATTGGATAAAGTAAATGGTTTTTACGAAGGCCGTCATCACTTCCTGCAGGTTTTCATCTACTGCGGTTGCTGCTTCTTTATGTTCAGTAGAGAGCGGATGCTGTTGTAATTGTTCTTTCAATTTCTCCAGCAAGGGCAAAAAATATCCTGCCGCCGCCTGTATCCTCTGTTGCAGTGCAGGATTGTTTTCAATAGCAGTAATTTCTCTCATTAAATGCTGTGCCTGGCCGACAAATTTGTCAGCTGTTGTTTTCAATGTATTGATCTCTGCTAAAAACTGCGCTATCCATTCCGGGGCATCTGCATTTAATTTGTCCCTGTTTTTATCAATAGTATACTTTAAAAACCGAAGTGCTGTTTCAATGTCTTCCAGTAAAAATATTTCGCTCAATAACTGCAGGGTGAATAGCTGCCTGGCACCTTCAAATCTTTCTGCTAAAGAACCTTTGGGCACCAGCGATGAATGGGCCGCCACTACCTGCTGGTTGCTGTGAATGGCTGTAGAAGGAATTTTAGATAACAGCACAATGCCATTCAGGCTGGTGCATCGGCTTAGCGCTACATATACCTGCCCGCTGCTGAAAGAAGAGGCAGCATCGATCATTACATGATCAAACGTGAGACCCTGGCTTTTGTGAATAGTGATGGCCCATGCGAGGCGCAACGGATATTGAAAAAATTTGCCCTGTACTTGCTGTTCTAATTTTTCATCGCTGCGGTTGAGTGTGTATTTTACATTCTCCCATGTTTCCTCGGCCACTTCAATTGCTTCTCCGTCACAGGTCACGATGATCTTGTCTTTGCTAAGAGAAGTAACCACCCCAATCTTACCATTAAAGTATTTTTTTGTAATGATATCATTCTTGATGAACATCACCTGGGTGCCTTCCTTTAACAACAGTTCTGGTTCGGCGGGATAGACATTCTCTGGAAAATCTCCTTCGATCCTTGCTTTATAGGTGAATGAGGAAGCCTGCAGTTTTTGCAGCTTCACCTGGTTGATGGTATCTGCCTGTGCATTATGAGAAGTAAGCGTAATAAATTTTTGTTCCGGGGTGGGATGAAAGCCCGGGATAAAACGATTGTTGAGTTCTTCAAAATCATCTTTGTCCATATAGTTGTTGCGGACCTTGTTCAGCAAGTCAACAAAACTTTGTTCTTTCTGGCGATAAATTTTTGTAAGCTCAATTAATAAAGGTGTTTGTTCTTTTACAGCCTTACTGTCGAAAAAAAAGGGCGACGAATAATAATTGCCCAGCAAGTTGTCCCACTCTTCTCTTCTTGCCACCGGCGGTAACTGGAACAGATCGCCGATGAATAATATTTGAACGCCGCCAAAAGCTGCCTGGTGGTTTCTTCTTACACTTCTTAAAATGGCATCAATAGCATCCAGTACATCGCAGCGCACCATACTGATCTCATCTATCACCAGCAATTCCATTTTACGCAATAGTTGTATGCGTTGCTTTTGATAGCGGATCTTGCTTAATAGTTCCTGCTTGTTATTTTCTGTAGGTAAAAATGGATGTAAGGGTAACTGAAATAAACTATGCAGTGTAACGCCACCGGCATTTATGGCTGCCACACCTGTTGGTGCCGCAACGATCATATTTTTTGATGAATGTTCCCGGAGGTATTTAAGAAAGGTTGTTTTGCCGGTACCAGCTTTACCGGTGAGGAAAATACTTTCCTGCGTTTCGGTAATGAAGCGGTAAGCCAGGTCAAATATTTCGTTGCGTTCTACAGTTGCCATAAATTAAAGAGTTTTAGCCACGAATTGCACGAATGGACACGAATGAAAAATTGGATTGTGTATTTAAAAAAAGGAATGATTAACATAAATTGACTAATAAACCAATCTTTTGTACTCTGTCCCTGACTTGCCAAAGTTAATGATAATACCAAGCCTGATACCTGAAGCTCTCAGGTAATTGAGTGTTTGAGAAATGGCATCATCTGTGAATCCTTCTTTGCCTGCCTTGACTTCCAGGATGATACTTTCATGCAGTGTAAAATCTGCAAAAAATTTATGCTGGAGAATTTTGCCCTTGTATTTAATTACATGCAAATGCTCCCTTTTGTGCTGCATGCTTCGCTCAACAAATTCAATCTCCATTGCATCCTTATATACTACTTCAGCAAAACCATAACCAAGTATGTTGTACACTTCCATACAAACACCAATGATTTGACAGGCCTCGGATTTGTAAATTACCTGTTCCATAAGTTGGGTATTAAAAATTAAAAAAGCCACGAACCGCATCAATCACAACTATTCGTGTTCATTCGTGCAATTCGTGGCGACCTGCATTAGGCTCTTTCTTTTTCACCGATCAACAACAGTTCGTTGGCAACAATTTCAGTTACATAGCGTTTGTTGCCTTCCTTGTCGTTATAGGTGCGGTTGACAAGTTTTCCTTCGATGGCAATTTCTTTTCCTTTAGTTAAATACTTTTCGGCCAGCTCCGCCACTTTACCCCAGGCAACAATATTATGCCAGGTGGTTTCTGTTTCTTTACGCCCGGCCCTGTCCCGGAATGTTTCGTTGGTGGCCATGCTAAAGCGTGCCATCTTTTTACCGCCATCTACTATTTTTACTTCTGGTGCGTTACCCAGGTTTCCAATCAATTGAACTTTGTTTCTTAATGCGTACATGTTTGTAAATTTTGCTCCCGACACTGCTACCAGCAGGTGACGAAGAAGTTTATAATTTTTTTATTTCAATCTTTCGGTGGCGCCGCCGATTGACAATGCAAAGATGATATGTAGTAAAAGCGACAGCCGGTTTTTATCCGCTTACTCCCGAAACTAAACGGCTAAAACGTTTGCACACGGAAACATTTTTCGTATCTTACTTTTTTAAACCCTTATTATGAATGACATAACCAAAACCTGTTTAAGTTGTGGTAAAACAATTAAAGGCAGGGCCGACAAAAAGTTTTGCGATGACTATTGCCGGAACAATTACAACAACCAGCAAAAAGCAAAAGGCAATCACAGCAGCTATGTCCGCAACATCAACAATACATTGATAAAAAACAGGAAAATCCTCGAATCTCTAAAAGGAGATAAGGAAGAACACGTGAAAGCCAGCAGGGAAAAATTACTGGGTTTGGGTTTTAGTTTTAAATACTTCACACATCTTTTCAAGAACAAAGAAGGTAAATCTTATTCCTGGTGCTATGATTATGGATACCTGCCACTTGATAATGACTGGTTTTTAATTGTAAAAAGAAAAGAAGAATAAAAAGTTTTTTTTAACCACGAATACTACGGCTACACTCAGTTCACAAATGAACACGAATTATATTTGCAGTATCTGCTAAACGTAGATAATTGTAAAAACTGTCTTAGGCGATAAAAATGTAGAATAACATGGAAGATGCTCCGGGTTTAAACCCTGAACTATTATTAGAACTGGTTAAAATGAAAATGCCCTTTGGAAAATACAAGGACACATTACTTTGTAATCTGCCGGTAAGTTATTTGGAATGGTTTGCAAGGAAGGGTTTTCCCAAAGGGAAGCTGGGCATGTTGCTGGAGACCATGTATGAGATCAAACTAAACGGACTGGAGTACTTACTGCAATCAATTAAATTACAGTGACGGCTGTTGGTCTTCCAATGTCATTCATAAAATTTAAAAGCTGCAACCAGGTTAAAACAGCTTTAACCGGCTGCAGCATAAACGGGATAACCATTTAATTTTTTTCTTTTCCTCCCATCATCAACAGTTCATTTACCTCCACTTCTGTGATGGATCTTTTATTCCCGTCTTTATCATTGTAACTTCTTGTAATGAGCTTGCCTTCCACTACCACTTCCTTGCCCTTTGTTAAATACTTTTCTGCAATCTCTGCTGTTTTGCCCCAGGCCACTACATTGTGCCAATGGGTTTCTGTTACTTTTTCTCCCTTGGCATTCCGGTAATTTTCGTTGGTAGCCACGCTGAACCGGGCCATTTTTTTTCCGTTTGTTACGGTTTTTACTTCAGGGGCATTGCCCAGGTTACCAATCAACTGAACCCTGTTTTTTAAAGCATTCATGTTCGATGTTTTTTAGTGTGTAATATTGTTACAATAAATGCGGGTACAATTTTTATAACTCAAAACTATCCAGACACATTTGATCCTGCAAGAGAAAAACACCATTTATAAGGGGATTTTTCCCGTGCTGAAAGACGGACCTCTCTATATAATTAATAGTAGATTTGAAACTGCCTTTCAATAAGTACAACATGAGAATTACTGCCATATCGGATACACATGGACTGCATGATAAATTAATGCTTCCCCCGGGGGATGTGCTGATACATGCAGGTGATATTTCAATGAAAGGAACTGAACCCGAAATTCTTCCGTTTATGAAATGGTTCGGCCAGCAAAATTTTAATCATAAAATTTTTATCGCAGGCAATCATGATTTTTATTTTGAAAAAATGCCGGAGGAAGAAATTAATAAAATAATTGCTGCAGATGTAATTTACTTAAATGATTCAGGAACGGAAATAGATGGCATTACATTCTGGGGCTCACCCATAACGCCCTGGTTTTTTAATTGGGCATTCAACAGGCATCGGGGCGAAGCGATAAAAAGGCATTGGGATTTAATTCCTGATAACACAGACGTATTGATCACCCATGGGCCTGTTTATAAAATTTTAGACAAAACAACCAATGGCACTTATACTGGCTGCGAGGATTTATTATTAAAAGTTCAGGAAATTAAATCCAAGGTTCATATCTGCGGGCATATTCATGAGGCTTATGGAAGTATTGAAAAAGATGGCACTTTGTTTATTAACGCCAGTGTACTGGATGAAAAATACCGGTTGAAGAATGAGCCTGTCATTTTTGACATTTAAATCAGTACCCACAGATGCATTTCTTTTCTTCTTTGATGCTGTACAATCTAAAACCAGTTTTCATTTTTACGAAAGAAGCCTGTATCTTAGTTTCAAATGTATTGATCGTATCCACTATTATAGTTACCTGGAAAAGTGATTTTCCAAAATTATTCGTATTCCGTTGATAATTCATGCCATCGTTATTATTAAACTTTCTCAATACTTCGATTGAAAAGTTCTCCTTTATCCTGCTGTTATGCTTTGAATACAAAGTGTCATTTAAAAAAATGGAGTCTAAAACGACTTTATCCAGGTGAGAGATAACAATGCTGTCTGGGTTAATTGCTATTTTTTCCCAAAATATTTTGAAATTTTTCCAATTATCATCCATGGCAGCTTCTCGGTTAGCTACCTCTGCCATTTCTGTTTCTATGATTTCGAATTCTCCAGGTTTTCCCTTACCAAACAAACCCCTGCTCTTTAAAATTCCATCCCTTTTTATTTTAAATAGGTTTTCGATATATATTCCATGTTCCGTAATTGCTTTATCCCCTGCAATTCTGTAATAAGGAGCAGGGAACCAGCAACCGATCTCTTTTTTATTTACCGTCGAAAGGGGAAATGAAATCTCTTCAGCAAAAGAAATCTTTTGCGCTGATTTGCTTTCTCTACCCAAATATCTTCCAGCCCACCTTTTATCCGCAGTTTTATACACATCATAAAACTGGTATTTTTCATGATAATATTTCCCCTTATGTTCCCTTACGAATAACATCACATTTTTATAATTGCTAAAATCTGGTATTCCATAATGATCATACGCTGTAAATTCAATTGTATCCAATTTGTACTCGCCATACACATGCTGCAGAACTTTATACTTTCCATAAAACTTTCCGTCCATTGAAATTTCTTCCTGTGGCAATTCTTTAAAGTTTATCTTTTCCCCAATAAATACAAAAAGATTATTTTCCTTTTCTGCTAAACTTGACTGGTCTTTTTTAAAAAGAGGGGTTTTATTATTGCTGCATGAAACAAGAAACAGAAGGGAGATAAATAAAAGGAAAAAGATATGAATGGACTTACACATAAAGAATTTATGCTAAGATGTAATAAAGAATTATTTACACACAAACCCTCACCCCACCAGCTGCCCCTTCAAAAACCGCTCCCACTCCTCCAGCATCTTGCCTTTCAACACCCGTGGAAATTTATGCTGTCCACCCACCTTGCCCTTGCTCTTCATAAAATCCATAAACATTTTTTCAGAGAGCACCGTTACATATACTTCTTTTAATGCATGTTTTCGTTCCACTTCATAGTCATCATTCAGCTCTTTCAGTTTGGCATCTATATGCAGTGCCAGTTGTTTTTCATCAGCTATATCATCCGTGGCGATATACCAGTGGTGGGCAAAAAAATTGCCAAAGGGCACACCTGCCACTGTAAACTCTGGAATAGAAATATTTAATTCTTCACTTGCCATTTCAATGGCCTTGTTCATATTGTCAACGCTCAAATGCTCACCAACCAGACTCAAAAAGTGTTTTGTTCTGCCGGTAATGATGATCTCACTTCTCTCTTTATCTATCAACCGAACCGTATCACCAATGGCATACCGCCAGGCGCCGGCATTGGTACTTATCAAAACTGCATAATCCTTATTTTCCTCCATTTCATGGATCATAAACGCTTCCGGCTCCTCCACCATATTTCCTTCACTGTCGAAGTTGTTATCATCAAAAGGAACAAACTCAAAAAAAATATTGTTGTTCAGCGCAAGGTGCATACCCACCGCACTCTGCCGGTTCTGGTACGCTAAAAATCCTTCGCTTGCCAAATAGGTCTCTATGTAAGTGATGGGTTTGCCCAGTAATTTTTCAAAACCTTTTTTATACGGCTCCATGGCCACACCGCCATGCACATAAAAAGCCAGGTTGGGCCATATATCATGAATGTTATTGAGTTTGTATCGCTCAATAATTTTTTCCATACACAACTGCAGCCATGCCGGCACACCAACTATAAAACCAAGATCCCACTGAGGGGCACTTTCTACGATCTCCTCCAGTTTTTTTGCCCAGTCTTTTTCTTTGGCAATTTTTTTTCCGGGCTTGTACAAACCCTGGAACCAGAACGGAATATTTTTTTGCTGGATACCACTCAGGTCCCCGGCATAGTATGTAGGCCCTTTCTGTAACTGTGTACTTCCACCCAGCATCAGCCAGCCTTTGCCCACAGCTTTTTTGGGTACATCCTCGTACTTAGCAAGACTGATCAATTGTTTGATACTGGTGATGGTATTACTTCGAATGAGTTCTTTTGTAATGGGAATGTACTTGCTGGCTGCATCGCTGGTGCCACTGCTAAGGGCAAAGTATTTTATCTTACCGGGCCAGCATACATCCGTTGCGCCATCTTTTGCTTTGTGCCACCAGCCTTCATACATTTTATTGTAGTTAGATGCAGGAACCAGTTGCTGAAAACGTTTACCCGGATGTTTGCTTAACAGTATTTCATCAAACTTATATGTCTGACCAAAATCCGTAAACCTCGCTTTCTTCAATAATCTTTTTAGCACTTTTATCTGTTGGCTGCGTGGGGTGCTCACGGGCAGCCGCAGGGCGGTAGCGATCGATCGGGGAAGTTTAAAGTCTATTATGGCCATGCAACGACAGGTTATAAGTGATGTAAAAATACGCTATGGTGGCCAGTATTTAGATTTTAGGTTTGCAATGGAACCGGGGCAGGCGCTTTTGATTTTATTATACCCTGATATAAATTTTCTTTTTATCCAGCAGATATCCCACCAGCCAGCAAATTATCATCACTGTACAAGCAAACAGGAAAGAGCCGAAATAGTTTCCTGCATGCACAAATAAGTTATCATACAGCCAGGAATACACCGGTGTTTGTCCGTCTGCTTTAAAAAACCACAATAAGATGGCTATTATTTCACTCAGCAAATAAATGAACAAGGGGTTGCGGCCAAACACTTCGAAGAAGTAAGTCCCTACCGTGTACTTTTTAAAATGGATAGTGTAGATGATGATGGCGAGAATGATGCAATCCAACCCAACTGTATGCAGCACAAAGGAACTTGTCCAAAGCTTTTTATTGATAGGAAAAGATAAATCCCAGCAATATGCTGCAAACAATAAAAGAGACCCGGCCAATAACAATTTACTTAGCCCTTCATAGGCACTTGCCCTTACCACCATGTCATCTGGCCGAATATTTTCCTGGATGAATTTTCCGGCAATAAATCCAGCTACCACATTGGCAACAGCCGGCAAGGTACTTAACAAGCCTTCCGGGTCAAAAGCCACTCCTTCTCCATGATACAAGTGTTTTTCACCCAGGAGCCATCGGTCCACTACTGATCCAAAATTATCCTGCATGCTTAACGGATCGGCACCATTGCCAAAAGCATACAACAATACCCAATAAAGAAATAAGAAGATCACACTCACGATCAATGCAGCTTTAGGCTTGAGGTAATAGATCAGCAAAGCAGCAATACCATAACACAAAGCAATACGCTGCAGCACGCCAAACACCCTCGTTTCTTCAAATGGAATAGCAGTAAGTGTATTGTCTGCACTCCATCTCACAAAAGGAAACCAATACATTAAGAAGCCCAATAAAAAAATAATAAACGTTCTTTTAAAAATTTTCCAGAGAACCGTGCTCTGCGAAAGCCCTTCCCATTTTTTCATTACAAAACTCATGGCATTGCCCACGGCAAAAAGAAAAGAAGGAAATACCAGGTCGGTCGGCGTAAAGCCATGCCATTTTGCATGATGCAAAGGAGCATACGTAGTATCTCCATTGCCAGGCGTATTTACAATGATCATCAGGCAAATGGTAAGGCCCCGGAAAACATCGAGGGCGGTAAATCGTTGTGTGGCTGCAGTCATGTTGGAAATTGAACTTTGTGTAGTGTATCAGTTTGAATCCAACAGCTATCCAATTAAAAAGCAACTCCGCGATCTCTGCCTCTCCGCGTGCAAATAGTCCCACGCAGACTTGCCTACCGGCAGGCAGGGACGAGGAGAACGCAGGGGATAGACAACTTCGTTGTCATTTTCAAAAAATGATACTCTATTGAACTTCGACAAATTAGCTATTTATTTTAATACATATGGACAGGTCAAACAATTTTGTAACTTTAAAACCTGCACCAAAACGAATTGCTATGTCAAAACAATGGACACGCCGCGACGCCTTAAGGGCATTGGGATTAACTGCCGGAACTATTTTACCTTTTTCCTCCTGGGCAAAAGATGAAAATGGCCATCCCATCTTATTACCAGAAAAAAAATTGATACTTGATAAACCCATTACTGCAATTACCCTGGGCGCCGGCAACAGGGGTAATGTATATGGCGGATATTCACTGCAGCATGGAGACCAGCTGGACATTATTGGTGTGGCAGAACCTATTGCTGTACGTAATGAACGCTATGCACAGAAGCACAATATCAAAGCAGAGAACCGTTTTGCCACTTGGGAAGACGTATTTAAAAAACCAAAATTTGCAGATGCCGTCATTATCACAACACCCGATAACCTGCACTACGGTCCCTGCATGAAGGCACTTGAAATGGGATACGATATACTGTTAGAAAAACCTATTTCGCCCAGTGAAAAAGAATGCCGTGATATATTGGCGCTGGCAAAAAAAACAGGCCGGATCGTGGCGGTTTGTCATGTGCTCCGCTATGCCCCTTATTTTGTAAAGCTGAAAGAAATAATGGAGAGTGGCGTATTGGGAGAGATCATCAGCGTGCAACATCTTGAACCCATCGAACATATACACATGAGCCACTCTTATGTGAGAGGCAACTGGCACAACAGTAAAAAAACGACTCCCATCATTTTAGCAAAAAGTTGCCACGACCTGGATATTTTAAGATGGATGGTGGGCAAGCCTTGTAAAAGCATCCAGGCTTTTGGTGATCTCAAATGGTTTAAAGAAAAGAATGCACCAGCTGGCAGTACAGCCCGCTGTACAGATGGTTGTGCAGTAGAATCAAAATGCCCTTACTCTGCACTGGAAATATACTATCGTAAAAGACAACGCAATTATGTTTTCGATCTGCCGGATGATAAAGACAAGCAGGCGGAATATGTGTTGCAGCAATTAAAAACAACCAACTATGGCCGATGTGTGTACAGGATGGAAAATGACCAGCCGGATCATTACACAACCAATATGTTGTTTGAAGACGGGCTCACTGTTTCTTTTTCGATGGAAGCATTTACCTCTTATGAAGGAAGAAGAACAAGGGTAATGGGAAGTTTAGGTGATATCGTAGGAGATATGAGTTCTTTTGTAATGACTGATTTTTTAACCGGCCAAAAAACGCAGTGGACACAAGCAACAGATGGCCATGGTGGCGGCGACTGGCGGTTGGTTTCCAATTGGCTGCAGGCCATTTCTAAACGGGATGCGTCGGTCCTTACTTCCACCATTGATCAATCTATCGAAAGCCATGTAATGGGTTTTATGGCCGAAGAAAGCAGGGCGACAAAGAAAGTGATGGACATTGTAATGTAGCGTAGAGAAAATTTTAACAACGACGGAATGTCAGGGTAATTAATTTGGCAGGATTTTCTATTATTATGCTGCATGAAAAGTAACACCATGAGTACAGAAAAACAATTTCTTCCCAGCATTGCCATCTGTGTTGTAATGGATTTGATCGGCATGTTTACCTATGCCATTCCTGCACTGGGCGAATTTGGAGATATCATCTGGGCGCCTTTATCTGCGATGATCTTTTTTAAACTCTTTGGTGGAAAAATAGGTGTGTTTGGTGGTGCCTTTAATTTCCTGGAAGAGATCATTCCTTTTACTGATGTGATCCCATCATTTACTATTGCCTGGTTTATCAGGAAAAATGCGATTGATAAAAGTCTTGCATTAAAGAGATAATGCTTAAATGATATCTGAAGGGGAATTGAAATTTTGAAAATATTTTTTCTCTTCGTCTTCCAAAGGAACAGCACAAACATTCAATTGTTCTAATATAAACTTCATGCTATAGGTATGGAGTTTTTTTGTTTTATACAAATCAGACACATAAGATAACGACCTGTCGGTATAAATACCACAAAGCGGTTCTGCTTTAACGTCATTACTGAAAATATAAGCGTCGGCTATTTGCTGCTGATACTTTTCTAATAACTTAACCAGTAAATCTGTTTTCATATACAGCATATCACAAGCCAGAACAAACAAATCTTCCCCAGGAAAAGCAAGATGACAGCTTAGCACTCCCAACAGCGGACCTTTCAAATCCAGCATATCGTTATCCACTATCAATTCATTTTGTGAAAAAATTTTCGCATATAGATCCTGTTGTTTTTTATTTATTGAAAATATCACCGGAATATTTAATAAAGCCATTTTATCGGCAGCAGTTTGTGCCCAGGTTTTTTCCGCTGACTTTATCAGCCCTTTATCGGTTCCCATCCGCTCACTTTGCCCGCCACATAAAATAAGTCCAATCATTTTATGGATTTGTATGATGAACTGTGGTGTCCGAATGTCCCAGGTTTTTCCCGGGGCTTACCACATCCCTTATCATTTGTTTTAATTCTTTGATCTCTGGAAAACCACCAAACTCCTTCCTGTCGAAAATTACCTTACCATCAATGCTGATGTGAAAACTGCCGCTGGTTTCACTGGGTTGCAGTGTTACTCCTTTTAGTTCCTCACCAAAAGTGGTTAAAAACTCCTGCGCCATATAAGCAGCCCTTAACAGCCAATTGCATTTGGGGCAGTAATCGATGGTGATGGTTGGCTTCATTGTTGTTGTTTAAATTCAGGGTAAAATTAGAATACCCATCCAACAAAGCGCAATACAGTTGGTTTTTATATTTTTCATTTAACCGCTAATTTGCAGTAAATATTTTTCATGCCGTTTCAACTTCAATCAAATTATTCCCCGGCGGGTGACCAGCCTGATGCTATCCTTAAGCTGACTGAAGGGATTCAGGAAGGCGAACGCTATCAAACTTTATTGGGGGTTACAGGCAGTGGCAAAACCTTTACCATTGCCAATGTGATTCAAAATGTGCAGCGGCCAACGCTGGTGCTTACGCATAATAAAACATTGGTGGCCCAATTGTATGGTGAGTTCAAACAATTTTTTCCTGACAATGCTGTAGGGTATTTTGTAAGCTACTATGATTACTACCAGCCTGAAGCTTACATCCCGGTAAGCAATACATATATTGAAAAGGATCTTAGCATCAATGAAGAATTGGATAAACTCCGGTTGCAGGCGACAGCGCAATTGCTTAGTGGAAGAAGAGATATCATTGTGGTGGCTAGTGTAAGCTGCATTTACGGTATGGGCAACCCAACTGAATTTGAAAATGGTATCGTCAGAATAGAGAAGAGGCAAGTGATCTCAAGGCAGGGATTTTTGCATTCATTGGTGAACAGTTTGTACAGCCGGACCCAGGGAGATTTTACCAGGGGTACATTCCGGGTGAAAGGGGATACGGTAGATATTAATTTGCCCTATGTTGATTATGGCTACCGCATTACTTTTTTTGGTGACGAAATTGAAAGCATTGAAACATTGGAATTAAGCAGCAGCAAACGAATTGCGGAGGTTGAAAATGCTGCCATTTTTCCAGCGAACCTATATTTAGCGCCAAAAGATATTATGCAGGAGGTTATTTATGAGATACAGGATGAAACGGCTGCACAAGTAGAATACTTTAAAGCAACCGGAAAATTTATCGAAGCGCAACGCCTGAGCGAAAGGGTGAATTATGACCTGGAAATGATCCGGGAATTAGGGTATTGCAATGGCATTGAAAACTACTCCAGGTTTTTTGACCGGAGAAAACCCGGTACCAGGCCTTTCTGTTTGCTGGATTATTTTCCAAAAGATTTTATCTGTGTAATTGACGAAAGTCACCAGACCGTACCGCAGGTAAGTGGTATGTATGGAGGAGACAGGAGCAGGAAAATGGTGTTGGTTGATTATGGTTTTCGTTTGCCCTCCGCATTAGATAACCGCCCTTTAAATTTTCATGAGTTTGAAAATATGATGGGGCAAACCATTTTCGTGTCTGCCACACCGGGAGATTATGAACTGGAAAAAACCGGCGGCATTGTAGTGGAACAGGTAGTACGACCAACCGGCCTGCTGGATCCGCCGATTGAAATACGTCCTTCTATCAACCAGATAGATGACCTGCTGGATGAAATTGATAACCGCATCAAAAAAGGCGACCGGGTGCTGGTAACCACGCTCACCAAGCGAATGGCGGAAGAGATGGATAAATACCTGCACCGCATTAATATAAAGAGCAAATACATACATAGCGAAGTGGATGCATTGGAAAGGGTTGAAATATTGAGAGAATTAAGACTTGGTGTGATTGATGTATTAGTGGGTGTGAATTTATTAAGAGAAGGTTTGGACCTGCCGGAAGTTTCGCTGGTGGCCATACTGGATGCAGACAAAGAAGGCTATCTGCGCAATGAAAAAAGTTTAACTCAAACTGCTGGCCGTGCCGCCAGAAATGTGGATGGCCTGGTAATTTTTTATGCGGATAAAATTACTGACAGCATGCAAAAGACGATGGACGAAACCTTGCGCAGGAGGGAGAAACAGATCGCTTATAATATTGAACATAACATAACGCCAAAAACAATTATCAAAACAACAGAACAGGTTTTTGCACAAACCAGTGTGCTGGACATCAAAGGTTTTGATGAAAAGAAATCCTATGCCATTGGAGATGACCAGGGCATTGTAACCATTGCAGCGGAAGAACCCGAGGAGTTTGTTACCATCCCCAAAATGGAAAAGCGGATCACTGCCGTAAAAAAGTCGATGGAGAAGGCAGCAAAGGATATGGACTTTATGGAGGCCGCCAGGTTGAGAGACGAGATGTTCAGGCTGCAGAAGGAACTGGAGGGAATGAAGGGATAATAATTTTTCAGGAAGTCAAGTTTTAAAAACTTGACTTCCTTTTAACTTACTCCAGGCGTGGCGAATGCGCATAAAAGTATGCTGCATTTTCTTTATGCGATTTGATGAAATTATCTCTTCCTCCAAACCATTCCAGTACTTCTTCTCGTTTTAAATGAGTGGGTTTCTCTGATAAGATTGCCTGGTATGACGACCACTTATAATCCTGGAAATTTTTTTGACCAAGATGTTTTAAAACGTTTGCGTGCTGATAAATGATCAGTTGCGTAAAATGAGCTTCTTGATTAACCTCAATCTTCTAAATGGATTTAAAAACAAAGCCCCCTGCCTGTTGTTTTCTTTGTTGTAAGCCATTGCATAACTGATAAAAAAATCTTTACATTGGAATTCCAACGCTTCTTCAAAAGTAATTTCACCTTTAATAAATTTCTTTTGGTGTGTTTTTAGATTTTAGGCTTGCATTCCACTCAAATGTTTAATAAGTTCTGAATGGCTATTGCATTTTACAAGCTAATGCACATGATTATCCATCAGGATATAGGAATAGGTATCAAAATAGTGAGATGAGTAGGATAAATACTTTCGAAGAAAAAAACGCTTGTTTTCATCAGAATTAAAAAGAAGGCTATGTCCACTGGCTTTCGCAATAATGTGAAAGAAATTATTCTCTGCAAATGGAGCGATATATTTTGTGTTTACTGGCAATTTGAAAATCCGGTTAAAGAATTTACCCTTAAAGTTAACTAAAAAGGAAGTCAAGTTTTAAAAACTTGACTTCCTTTTTAAACCTCCGTTGGCCACCAGTCGTTCCCAAAAGGATCACTAAATCCACAAGTAAACCCGTAGTCTTTTTGCATAGGTTCCATAATGGAAACGGCGCCTGCCTGTATTGCTTTTTCATACACTTCTTTTAGATCCTGCACATAAATAAACATCCCGGCTGGTTTGGCTTTAAACTGATCGGATGCTTCTGCCAGCATGATGACCGTTTCACCCAGGCGTATTTCGCCGTGCATCACGGTTCCATCTTCTCCCGGCACCCTCATTTGCTCGGTGGCACCAAACACCTGTTTCATAAATTCTATGAATCGGGCAGCATTGGGAATAATGAGGTAGGGCATCAGCCTGTTGTATTGAGGAGGTATTTTCATACTGTTCTTTTTGAAAAGATAAAGATTTATAATAAATCACTATCTTAACCCTTCATATATTTTAAAACTTATGCTATGACCACGATTGCCCTCTATAATTTGAAAGGCGGAGTAGGGAAAACCGCCAGTTGTGTAAACTTCACCTACCTGGCTGCGGCGGATGGCTTCAAAACTTTGTTGTGGGATATTGATCCACAGGGTTCAGCTTCTTTTTATTACAAAGCAAAGCCCAAGGTGCATCCTGGTATAAAAAAACTGATCACCAAGGATGCAGTGCTGGAAAGCGCTGTGTTAAGCACTGATTTTGAACTGGTGGATGTGATCCCAGCCGATAACAGCAGTAAGAGTTTTGATATCATGCTGGAAGAAATGAAAGGTAACAAGAACCGCCTGAAAAGTATATTGAAACAATTGGACGGTGAATACGAGTTTATTTTTATTGATTGTCCCCCGGGATTGAGTGCCCTGCACGAAAATATTTTTAATGCTGCAGATATTGTACTGATGCCCGTAATACCAACCACGTTGTCTGTCCGTACCTACCACATGGTAAAGGATTATTTCAAAGAAAAGGACCTGGATATAAAAAAGATGATGTGTTTTTTCACAATGGCCGATTTGCGTAAGAACCTGCACAATGAAATAATGGAAGAATTATACAAAGACAAACGATTCTTCCAGAACTATATCCCTTATTTAAGTGATGTGGAAAAAATGGGCATTCACAAGGCACCGATCATGGAATTTGCCAACAGCAGTTATGCGGCTCAGTGTTACCGTGAGTTGTGGATAGAAATAAAAGAGGGGGTGCTTTAAAAAACTGGCAAGATTAAAAATATAAAAAAGGCAGGAGAGATTCCTGCCATTTTTTATTGAGTCAAGTAAACTGAAATTATAAGTACGTGACTGCAAAATACCCTTCCGTTATTTGCGCAGGCGCACCTCCTAACGGGAATACATCAGCAGCAAAATTAAATCTGCCCCTCACTCTTTTAGTTACCGGGTCATGAAATAAGATCTCCAAACTGCCACTGGTGGATGCCAGGAAGGTTGTACTGTTAACATTATACTGTCCAAAATAATCGCTAAAGGCACTTCCAATGGTATAAATTCCCGGTGTAACATCTATTGGAAAATAAACAGCTACAGTCTTTGTGCCGGACGCATCTGACCCTGTAATAGCAATATTTGAAAGGCCAATGGTATTTTTAATTCCAAATACTGAAACCGGTGTAAAAGCAGCGCCATCGATCTTCACATTAAATGTGTCGGTAGCTGTGGTGGGTGGAAGAGAAGTAATATAGGGTATATTGTTAAACACACCCTCGGTAATGGTTCTTGTTTCACCAGTGATCTGCCTTACCGCTTTAAAGCTGAATGTACCCGACATTGTTTTGGTTACCTCGTTTATAGATGTAATGCTCAGTACGCCTCCTGCCTGGTCAGGTGAGGTGCCTGCATTGGAGGTAAAAGCTGTAACATCAGTAAGGGCGCTATCCATAAACGCACCGGCACTCATGGAGCTGTTATCCCAGGCGAGGGTATAATTATGAACGCCTGAATCCTGCAGTGTAATAGTTATTGTCTTCTTATCTAAACCCAGCCCGCTAATATTAATTATATTATTCATCCTTGCACACTGGGCATATTTATCCGCCACCCATTGAACACCTTCTATCTTTGCCCTGAAATCGCCTGTCACCGGGGTGGATCCAGGCGCAACAGTCACAGAAAATACACAATTGCCAGTGCCAAATGTATAATTGTAAGCTCCGGCAGCGGATGGCGTTCCGCTTGCATTAAGCACGATATTTTGAGCGCCTGTAGCGGTAAAATTACCAGTACCACTAAAGAAAATGCCATTTACAGTATTGGTAGTTACTGTCCAGCTGCCGATAGAATCCACCGTTACATCTAAGGTGACACTGTTGGAAGCTGTAACCGCTGTACCTGCTGTGAATGTACCAGACAGTATCGCTCCCGTACATGATCCAGTGCCGCCGGCAAAACTATATTCTGCTGAACCTCCTGCGGAGCCGCCACCATTTCCAACACCAGGTGCTCCACCATTTTCAAAACTGCCTTCCCGTTCGCAGGAAACAAACAATAATGAAAGAAATAAGATAGTCGTTATTAAGAGTAGTTGATTCTTCGTGATCATTTTTAAGAGTTGTCGTGTTTAATGTATGTACAACAAATATATTAAATTTACTGACCTAAACAGCAGGAAGGCGGTTACTCACTTGCAGAAAACCGAATGGGTAATAGCCATTGGCCAGGCGTTTCATTACATTTACTGAAAACTACTCCTTGCCAAATACGCCTTTGTATATGCCTCCGGTCAGCGATTTCACATTACCGTTACTATCATACAATTTGCAGTTAAAATTGAATGTAATAGCAACCGTATAAACAGGACTGAGGGCAGCTTCTTCCACCAGCACTACTGCAAAGCTGCTGCCAGGCTGGGTAGCAGGTGCATTATCAGTTCTCCATTCTGTGCCATTCTGATCAAACCAGGAAATGATAGCACCGTCAGAGATCGATGGTGGATTCATGTACGAGTAATCACCGAGGTTAAAAAAAGTTTTAAACTCTGTATTGTTCCTGGTGGAGTAGTTGTATAAAAGGCCTTTGTTCACTTGCATACCAGATTTACCGGCCGGTATGTTTGGAAAACTGGTGGGCAATATGCTGGAAGACAATATAACATCATCGGTTCCCAAAATACCATAGCCTGCCTCGTTACCATTGGTGGTAGTAACCGTCTCCCTGTAAAATACCCCATCAATTGTAGCTTCGAAGTAGTAGGTGAAGTTATTGTCGATAACCGGCACTACTGTGATAGTAAAACTGCACCCGCCCGTTCCACCAATAGTAAAATTGAAATCCCCTGCTGTTACAGGAGTACCAGAAGCTCTTAAGGTTATTGTTTGTGGGCCACTGCTGGTAAAAAACCCGGTTGCTGCAAAAGAAATACCATTCACACTATTGGTAGAAACAGTATATGTACCCACAGAATCAACCATTACATTTAATAATACCGTATTAGCAGTTGTAACAACAGTACCTGCTACAAACACACCAGAAGCAACTGCCCCTGTGCAGCCTGCGCTGCCACTGTTAAATGAAAAGGTTGCTGCATCTGTAATCAATACCCCGCCACAGCCTTCACAGCTATACTCTTTTTCACAAGAAATAAAAAAGAGTGATGCAAATGCTGCCAGGAAAACTATCAAAACGTTTTTCTTCATAATCAAATATTTTCATGGGTTACCGTTACTTGCAAAAAAGCAATAAACAAAGATATTAAATTTCACCACCTGAACATTTGTTAGTACTTTAACCACGATATTTAACAACTACAATATGGAAAGACATTTAACAAGCTGGTTCAGTCCGGCCTTACAAAAAGACATGCCCGTTGCCATGTATGGCCATTATGGTTTTTCACTGTTACTGGTGCCCACAGCAGCAGCGGATTATTTGGAATACGAACGTTTTCAACTGATAGATGCTCTGGCACCGTTGATCGAAGGGGGCAAGGTGAAAGTATTTTCGGTAAACAGTATTAACAATGAAAGCTGGCTGAATAATAATATGGCAGGTGAACACAAAGCCATCCGCCACAACCAGTTTAATGAGTACATTTTTAATGAAGTGATTCCTTTTATAAAAAATAATACTTCCTGGGATACGCCCATTATTGTTTCAGGTGCATCTTTTGGCGCCCTGCACAGCATGAATTTGTTTTTAAAACGACCGGACCTCATCAATGGCGTGATTGCTATGAGTGGTGTATACAATTTGATGGAATACACCAAAGGCTTTTATGACGACCAGGTATATTTCAACTCGCCCTGTCACTACGTTCCCAATCTTACGGATCATTATATCTTAGAACAGATCAGGAGCAGCCACCACATACATATCCTTACCGGCACCGGCGATTATGAAGCACCGGATGCTGCCAGGGAATTTGCAGGTATATTATATAATAAAGGCATCAACTATGAACTAAGCGTATGGGGCGAAGAATGGAAACACGACTGGCCCACCTGGAGAGCGATGTTGCCGATGTTTATTGATACGAGGTTCTAGGCTAAGAGGAGGAGGAAGAGTTTGGACTAAAAGGAAAAAAAGAAAATAAGCTGAAGAAGTTTTATGGCAGGAGAATATTTTTCTTCTGCCTTTTTTATATTATAAGGCCAATCTGCGTGGATCTGTGTGATCTGTGGCTGTATTTCCAGTCATGCTTATGTGTGTAATGAGCGTAGCCGAAGTATTCGTGGCCAAACCCATTTTTACTTACTTTTATCCCATGCAAAAAAAATTATTCTTACTCGACGCATATGCACTCATCTTCAGGGCCTATTACGCATTGATACGCAACCCACGTATTACCAGTAAGGGCCGCAACACCAATGCACAGTTTGGTTTTACCAATACCTTAGTGGACCTGCTCAATAATCAAAAGCCAACCCATATGGCCGTGTGTTTTGACACGGCGGCACCAACCGAACGCCATACAGATTTTGCCAATTATAAAGCCAACCGCCAGGAAACACCGGAAGATATCAGAAGTGCGGTACCGGATATTGTGCGGATCATTGAAGCAA
>Ga0075163_10002725_pt1 | contig 23702 bp, 19 predicted proteins | sample JI1023141ADNA_FD_71478 | JGI IMG/M metagenome (GOLD analysis project Ga0075163, IMG submission 71478) | Wastewater effluent complex algal communities from Wisconsin, to seasonally profile nutrient transformation and Carbon sequestration -... | ecosystem: Engineered > WWTP > Effluent > Algae... | reverse complement strand
GCGTGACGTTGTCCAGCGCTTTCACGCCGTTGCCGTATGTCTTGCTGAGGCCGTTGATGACGAGTTCCATGCAGAAGGGGTGTGGGATGATCGATTTGAGCGACCGAAGATGCACAATGCCGCCCTATGTGATCAAACCCGAATACATGAACGGTTGGATGCGGGTGTCGATGGGAAGCGATGGAGAGACGCTTCAGTACGGTGTATGGTTACAGTGGTGAGCGGTCAATGTCATGATCATCCCGGAATGGACCCAAGGCACATGAACGGGTACGGCCTGCGACCGATCTTTGCCACATGCGATCACTGCTCCTCGTCATACCGCTCATGCTTACGATCCACTTGCGTGCCCAACAATGGAACTGGGCGGCGGATGCTGGGGGCGGAGGTAACACTGACTTCTGCTATGACATCGCTACGGACAGTCAGGGCAATGCCTACTGGGTTGGCACGGTGAGCGGTACGGCCGCCTTTGGTTGCGAGACCCTTTCCCCTGGAAGTACCATTGCCGGTGTCGTTGCCAAGTATGCACCCGACGGTACCTGTCAATGGGTACAAGGCATCACCACGACCTTCTATGACGCATGGGTCTATGGCATCGTCATCGACGAAGGGGACCGGATCTACATCACAGGAAGTTGCCAAGGCACCACGGACTTCGGGAATGGTGTCATCCTAAGCGGCACGGGTAGCTCGGATGATTGGTTCACCGCGCGCTACACGGTGGATGGCGATTGTGTGTGGGCTCGCCGCATCGCCAATAGCAACGGCAGCTCTGAAGGAAGAGGGTTGGCGCTGGATGACGATGGCGCTTTGTACGTGACCGGTTTCGCAGGAGGCAGTGGTTACACCTTCGGCGACGTGGTCGTGAACAATGGCAGCTTCACCCGGCAAGCGGTTCTCGTGAAGTACGATAGCACGGGTACTGCCATCTGGGGCCGTTCCACCAGCGGCACCACGGGAGGGCGCACCAACGCACGCGGTATCGCCGTGGCAGGTGATCGGCTGTTCATCACCGGCCAGGTCTACTTCGCCACCACCAGCTACCATGGACTGCAGATAACAAGCACCAACACCACCAGCCATGCCTTCGTATTGGCCTGCGACCTGCAAGGAGAGCCGCTATGGGCGCGGGCGTATGGTGGTGGGGACAACGAAGGCTTTGCCATCGCAGCGGATAGTCTGGGCAATGTATTCATGAGCGGTCGCTTTTGGGGCAACCTGTACTTGGAGGATGACACGCTTACATCGGCAAGCAACGACGATGATGCCTTGTTCATGGGATTCACCTCCGAAGGTTCGCTGCGATGGGCCGAACAGGTCGGATCGGATGAACGGGACATTGGTTGGTCCGCCGTGTGCGATGGACAGGGGAACGCCTACTTCTCGGCGCATTTCAACAACACGGTCGATGTGCTCGGTACGGGCATGACCGCCTTGGGCGAAGAGGACGCTTTGATCATGAAAGTGGATGCCGATGGCGAACTGGTATGGGCCTCTCGACCAAGTGGCTTCCAGCGGGATATTCCCCTGTGCATTCATCGGCAGGCAGTCGCTCCGCATCAACTCTATTTCGGTGGTTACTTCTGGGGCGCCATCACCTATGGCAGTTCCACCATCGATGATGTGCTCAACGGCGACGCGATGATCGTGGCGGGCATCGATACCACCTTCGATGCGAGTGCTGCTGCGGTGGCTTCATGCCCGATGAGTTGTGAAGGAGCGGCATACGCCTTTGCGAACGGAGAGGAGCCCTTCACATACGCATGGAGCAACGGTGCCACCACATCCTCGATCACCGGCTTATGTGCGGGTGAGTACATCGTGGACGTGACGGATGGGAACGGGTACATGACGACCGATACGGTGCTGGTGACCGACGCGGTGGATCCCGACATCATCGTGCAACAACAAGGTGATTCGCTGTGGGTGGAAGGCGGGGCAGAATGGATCTGGCTGCTCGAAGGACTTGAGGTCTCCGCTGGTCAACCCTACCACATCGCGGAACAGAACGGTAGTTACGCCGTGCAGTACACCGATGCCGAGGACTGCCCATGGACGACCGACCCGGTCACGATCGTGCTGAATGTCGGCATGGATGAAGAAGATCAGGATGGGGTCAAGCTCTATCCCAACCCAGCGGTGGGTATTGTTCGTATCGAGGGGGAAGGGAACAGCACAATTCGTCGCGCCATCGCCATCGATGTTCTTGGCCGTAGGGTGGATCTGCCCGTGACCGGTCAGTACAGCCTTGATGTGCATCACTTGGCCACCGGTACTTGGATCATCCAGTTCGAGACCGTTTCCGGCACCGAACATGCCCGATTGGTAAAGGAGTAGAACTACTTTGGGCAACGACCGCCGCAGTGATCAAGTCTATGAGATGAACACCCAACCCATGCATCGACTTCTTACCGTCTCCCTGTTGCTTTGCACCACCTTGATCCATGCGCAGCAATGCGACTGGCTCACGAGCGCCACCATAGACTATGACATGAACCCGTCCATGCCGAGCGAGGTGCTGGCATCGGCACCGGGGCGTTTGGTGGCCGCGCGCAACACCACGGGCGACTTCGTTTACGGCCAAACGCTTTACGGCAATGCCGTGCTCGAAGCGCTCGACCTGGATGGTTCCGCCATCTGGAACTGTCCCTTGAACGATTCGGTGAATGTGAGGAGCGCTGTCGTTGCTGAGGATGGCCGCGCATTCTTCGCAGGTAGTTTCATGGGTGCCATGCAACTGTGCGATGGATCGGTGTTGGGCGGTGTGCCCGGCCAAGGGCTATGGAACGAGAACCTGTTCTTGTTGGCCGTGGATCTCAACACGGGCCTTGTCGAATGGTCGCGCAACCTCTCCTTCGTACACGATCAAGCCTTGAGCGTCCCATCCATGACGTTGGATCCACAAGGGCGCTTGTGGTATGCCGTGTCCGAGTGGGGTGTGGGCAAAGCCGTGCGTGTGGATGAGAACGGCGCCGATGTGGAAACGCGTATCGTGGATGGTGTGCGCACCTTGGGGACCATCAGCTTCGACCCCTGGGGCGGGCTCTACATGAGCGGTGGTTGCGAGAACAATGGGTTTGCTTTTGGTGGACAGGCTTTCGCCAATGCGGGCACCACCGGTTACTCCATGTTCGTGCTGCGTTTCAAGCCCGATGGCACCGCCGGTTTCGCCGAGTTCGCGGATGATATCACGTTCCAGGATCCTACCGTGGTGGCAACCTCCGATGGTCATGCATATCTCGCTGGCAGCCTCTTCGATACCACGCAATGGGGGGGGCTGCAATTGCACGGTCCCAACTGGTCGCAAGAGATCTTCTTGACACGATTGGACAGTTTGGGCGATTTCATCTGGGCCATGGAAAGTGCACCGAACGCGCCAACTCCCATAGCCGGCAATTTCACGCGCAGTGCAGGACCGTGCATCACGCTGGATCCCGATGACAACCTGTACCTCATCGGCGATGCGCGCGGTACTACCGATTGGGGTAATGGCGTGTTCACAGGAAGCTCGGTCCTCACCGATCATGTCATGGCCGTGGTCGCATTCGCAGCGGATGGCAATGCGCTGTGGTCTGCGGATAGCGAAGTGAATGCGGGCTGGGGCGAAGCACGCACCATCACGGCGAATGCTGAACCCGGCGCTGTGCATATCGCAGCACACATCCGTGATCCATTCACCTTCGGCGCGCACACTACGGGCGAAGCCAGCATCCAGTCCGCCGTGTTCGCAGAATTATCCGGCATCAGCACGGAGGTGCGTCCGGTCATCGATCGGAGCAATGGGGAAGCATGGCCCGTGCCCTCGCGATCCGTGGTTCATCTGCGCCATACCGGCCCCAGCACTTCTGCAACATTGCTAACGGCCACCGGCGAACAGGTGCGCACCACGCGCTTGGTGCCCGGCACCAACACCATCGACCTGAGCTTTCTGCCAGCGGGCTTGTACTTCCTGCGTACTGCGGAAGGGGAGGTGGTTCGGGTGGTGAAGGAGTGAGTATGCTGCTCTATTTCATCAACTCGAAGTTCAGATACTGGGCCTTCTTATCGTACTCATTGAGCAACGCTTTCCGCAACTCGGGGTCGCTCGCCATCATGTCGTACACAGCCTGTTCCAACTCCAACAACCGTTCATCGGAAAGGTTCTTCTCCTTCAGTTCCGTACGTATCGGTTCAATGCGGTTGCGAAAGACCGTCATGAAGTCTTCCATGCCCCAGATGGTCATGTAGCAGAAGGCGGCATGGTATGGATGCGCCGGTGATGTGCTCAGTGTTTGGACCTTGTTGATTCCGACGCAGACGTGCATCGTCACATCTTCACCCATGCGGTGCAGGTAGAAGAAATGTGCAGCGATGCGCAGGGCACTGTCCAGATCCAACGGCGCCACCATATCCCGGTGGATCGATCGTAAGTAGATCCGTTGGAATGCGGTGTCCGCGTGCAGCAGAGCGTTGAACTTCTCCCGCAGGGCGGCAGTGTCCGGCAGGAATGCGAGCAGCGTGTTGTTGTGGCGCATCGCATCAGCGTAGTTGCTGAAGAGATATCCATGGAAGTTCCAAAGTGCGGTGCGCAACAGACCGCATGTCGTGTCGGTCTTCAGGCTGTCCGGTCCGGTATTCAAATAGGTTTCGCCCTCCCAGTTCAAGATATCCACCTTGAAGAGGTCTGCGAAGTGGATGTCGTCCTTGCCGGTTGCTGTGCGTTCGGTCTGGCAATACGTGTGCGATGCTGATAGGGTGAACAGCAGGATGAGCGATGGAAGTATGACTTTGCTTGGGCGGTGGTCCAAGAGCATAGTTCGAAGATAGGAACGTGGGTCCGGACGCGAACCCGCGTGAGGGACAGCAGCGGCACCCCGCAAAGGCGCGTAGCGACTGCGGAGTACAGCGGATGGCCCGACCCGGAGGCTTTGTGAAGGGGCACGCCCGAATGAAGATTCAAATTACAGGGCACCAGCCCCAAGTTCAAAGGCGTGATGCCTTCTTCCTTTGTTTGGCTCTTTGGACTTGAAGCTTGTTCACGTCCGCCTATTCGCCAACAACACCGGCGCCTGCCCATCGAACGGGTTGTCCATCCGGCCGATGCTGTGCGCATCCATGCCGGCGGCGCGCATCACGGTGCGGTCGCCGAAACGTTTGCGGATGCGGTCCATCGCTTGGTACAGGCCCATGGCTTCTTCGGTATCGGTAAAGGCGTCCATCTGGTGGCCGCCGCCTACCATGTTGCTGAAACGCACACCGATCAAGCGGATCCGCTGGCGGCGATCATACAGCGCGCGGAACAGGTCGTGTACGATGGGCAGTATGATATGGTCGCACGCCGTGTAGTTGATGCGCAACTGCCGCGTGTGCGTATCGAAATCGGCATAGCGGATCTTCACGGCCACGCAACTGGTCAGCTTGCTACCCTTGCGCAATTGGAACGCGAGGCTCTCCGCCATGGCGGTGAGCATGCCGCGCAGCATCACCACATCGATGGTGTCGTTCGCGAAGGTGCGTTCGGTACTGATGCTCTTGCGTTCATGCCACGAGATCACCGGGCTGTCATCAATGCCGTTCGCCTTGCGCCACAGAACAGGTCCATGTTCGCCCAGCACACGTTGCATCAGGTCGATCGGCAGTTCCTGCATGGTATGGATCTTTGCTACGCCCATGCTGCGCAGCAGGTGCGCGGTCTTCTCGCCCACGCCGGGAATGCGTTCGATGGGCATGGGTGCCAGGAAGGGTTTCTCCGTGCCGCGCTCTACCCGCCATTCGCCGTTACCGTGCTTGGCCTCTCCGGTGGCCACCTTGCTCACGGTCTTGTTTATGGATACGCCGAAACTGTTGGGCAATCCACTTTCCTTCATGATCCGTTGCCGCAGTTCCTTCGCCAGTTTCCAAGCGCCGTAGAACTTATCGGTACCGCTCAGGTCCACATAGAACTCGTCCACGCTGCTCTTCTCGAACAGCGGCACGTTGGCGCGGATGATCTCCGTCACCTCATCGCTCTTCTGCATGTAAGCACCGCTGTTGCCCCGGATGATGATCGCCTCCGGACATAGCTGTTTCGCCATCTTCATCGGCATGGCACTGCGCACACCCATGGCGCGCGCCTCGTAACTGCAACTGGCCACTACGCCACGGTCGCTGTCCGCGCCGATCAATACGGGCTTGCCGATCAGCGCTTTGTTTCCCAGCCGTTCCACGCTCACGAAGAAGGTGTTCAGGTCAAGGTGTAGTACGGTGCGTTCCATGTTTCATGTCGACTCCTGAGGGGCGACGCTACGTGAGCCTCGATCAACGCTGGTATTGTCCCCTCTCCTTGGGAGAGGGTCGGGGTGAGGCCGCACACAATTTCTTGTTGACAAATTACCCGTCATGTTGCATCCGACAATTTAGTCATTACTTTTGACCGACGGATATTTGATCTACAAGATGATGGGAACTCTGTCAGTTCAAAGCACCCGCTTCAAGCCCGCATTCACGGAACTGGAGCCGCTCACACGCATCCTGGTCAACGAACCCGCGGCGGACTATGGTGTGACCAGCATCACCGATGAGCTGATCCTCAGCAAGGTCCACGTCATCCGTGGCCAGAAGGTGATGTTGGATCGGGACCTGGCCGAACTCTATGGTGTTCCGGTCAAGCGCTTGAAGGAGCAGGTGCGCCGGAACATGGAACGGTTCCCGGAGAACTTCATGCTCGAACTCACGCTGGAAGAGGCAGAAGCTTCAAGGTCGCATTTTGCGACCTTGAAGCGCGGGGATAATCTCAAATACCTGCCCTTCGCTTTCACCGAGCACGGCATCCTCATGCTCGCCAACGTGCTCAAGAGCCAGCAGGCCATCGCGGTCAGCATCCGCATCATCGACCTCTTCGTTCGCATGCGCGAGGTGATGCTGGCCCATAAGGACATCCTCCTTCGGCTGGAACAGTTGGAGCGGCGCACTGGCGAACAAGGCAGCGACATCCAGAGCCTCTTCGGCTACCTCAAGCAACTGCTCGATCCTCCAACGGAGCCACGTCCGCAGATCGGTTTCAACCCCACCCAACCATGAGCATGCTACACGGTGCCCTTGTTATGGAACCTGCGCCCCCATACACGGCCGTGGCTCCGCCCGATGCCGCCATCACCGGCCGCATCCACATCATTCGTGGCCAAAAGGTGATGCTGGACCGCGACCTCGCTGAGTTGTACAGCGTGGAGACCAAACACCTCAAGCGCCAAGTAAGAAGGAACCTAGGCCGCTTCCCGGAGGACTTCATGTTCGAGTTGACCGCAGCGGAATGGGCCTCTTTAAGGTACCATTTTGGCACCTCAAACGATAAAATCCTCTCAGAACGAGGTGGTTCCAGAATACTTCCAATGGCCTTCACTGAGCAAGGCGTGGCCATGCTCTCCAGCGTGTTGAACAGCGAGCAGGCCATCCTGGTCAACATCCATATCATCCGCGTATTCACGAGAATGCGGGAAGTACTCCTTTCGCATCGGGAACTCCTCCAGAAACTGGAGCAACTGGAAGGTCGCCTCACCGGCCACGACGAGGAGATCCAGGCCATTTTCGACCACCTCACGGAATTGGTTTCGCCCATTGAAGAGCAGTGCAAACCCATCGGCTTCAAACCCGCCGAAGCCTGACCACCGGCGCCAAGCATAAGACAGTCCTGCAAACGACATAAGACAATACCCATCCCATGGCAAACCCCGTCTTCGGAGCCAACATCAAGCTCCTTCGCACCCGTCGCGGCCGCTCGCAAGAGGAAACGGCCATCGCCCTCGAAGTGAAACGCTCCAGCTACAGCGGTTACGAGAACGGCAGCGCCGAGCCGTCGTTCGATCTGCTCGTGCGCATGAGCGAATACTTCAAGGTGAGCATCGACAAGCTCTTGCGCGATGAACTCACGGCGCTCAGCGAAAGCCAACTCGGCATTCTGGAGCGCGGCGGCGACATCGACCTCAGCGGTCGCAGGTTGCGTGTTTTGGCCACCACCGTTGATAGTGAGGACCGTGAGAACGTGGAGCTTGTGCCCGAGAAGGCCAAGGCCGGTTATGCATTGGGCTACGCAGATCCGGAGTACATCAGCATCCTGCCCACGTTCCAGATGCCCTTCTTGGCACGGGATCGTAAATACCGCACGTTCCAGATCAGTGGGGACAGCATGCCGCCGGTACCGGACGGATCCTGGGTCACCGGCGAATACATGCAGAACTGGCAGACCATCCGCGATGGACAACCGTACATCATCGTGACCAAGGAGGACGGCATCGTCTTCAAAGTGGTATATAGTCAGGTGAAGGAGAAAGGCACGCTCTTGCTGTGCAGCACCAACCCGATCTATTCACCTTATGAAGTCCAGGTGGCGAACGTGTTGGAGATCTGGAAATTCGTCCACTTCATCAGTGCGGAGTTACCGGAACCGAACTTGAGCCGCGATGAGCTGGCCCGTAGTGTGGTGGATCTCCGCAAGGAGGTGAGCCAGCTACGGTTGGCGATGGAACAGCAGGGCAGGCTTTCGTTCTAGTTCGCCAATGAAGCCTTGTCGTTCGTTCGCCCTGCGGCGACGAACAGCGTGTTGAAGCACGCGAAGAACACCACGCCCCATTGCCGGGTGAGGAGGTCTTCTGTGAGGCAGCACAGCAGTGTGAAGAGCAGGAAAGCCATGTGCAGCGCATCACCACGACGGCGCGCCAGCAGGAAGCTCCAACTGAACAGCATTATGAACGCTGCGATCCCCAGGATCCCGTAAGCCAGCCAGAATTGGAGCGGTTGGCAGTGCGGGCCGTAGCTGCCATTGGTCATGAACGGATGGCCCAACGTGGAATAACACGCGTCCAGTGCGGGTTGTAAAGCCGTTCCACCAAGCCCCGTGATCCAGTACTGTTCCAGCAACTCAAGAGAGCACTGTGCAATGGGGCGGCGGATGTCCACGGAATTGAGCACACCCGTTCCAGCGAAATGCGTTGAGAAGACCTCTGCAATACGTTCCCGGATACCAGGCATCACGACGGCTCCCGAACCGATCAGGACCAGCATCGCGATCACCCACCCAAGCGCTTGCTTCCTGCGGAGGTGCAGGAAAAGTAACAACGTCGTGCCCGTGGCGAAGGCTATCACCGCCATTCGGGACCCCAACAGCAATGCCGATGCAACAAGGAGTGCGCCCAAGGAAACACGCCCAAGGATCGAAATGATCCGGGAAAGCAACTGCGTTCGTGATGCAAGGATCCAATGCACTTGGAACAATGCTGCGCCCAGGAACCAACATGCGGCATACGGCGGGTGTATCCCGGTATTCTCTGAGAACGCAGTCCGGAAAGTGCTGCTGAACGGCGCGCCCACTTCGCCCGCTGCGAGCAAAGATGGGATGGACATCACGTTCGCGAATAGGGCGAGGAGTGCTGCGGAAACCGCGAAAATGAGGCATATGCGATCTCGCAAGCGGGCATTGGCCGGGGCACCCAGCAACAGGAAACCGATGGGGAAAATGACCAATGCCGCACTGCGCTCAGCGATCCGCCAGCCGTCCACGATATGATCCGCGCGCAGGATGTCGAGCACCATCAACACGAACGGGGCGCTAAGGATCAGCCACGTGCGCCACTGCGGTGTGCATGCAGTTCCACTTCGCGCGTAGGTAACGAACAGAAGCACCAACCAAAGCACGATCACGAGCACCATTGGTCGCATGCCGAGCAACGGCATGGCCCCCAGCGCGACGGTGACGAACCATGCGGCTTTCTCCATGCGGGTCATGGTCCGTTGCGGTCCCACAGCAGCGCTTTTCGTTCGCACGGTTTCGTTTACCATCGCCGCGAAACGTTCCCGAAAATGCTCGCTGGAGTGCGGCATCATTCCTGAACGCAGTTCAACGGGTGAACGTTGGATGCCATCGCGTTCGAAGCGCTTTACAGCGGCGGCGATATCGGCGGGTTGGTCAGTATCGAAGAAGATGCCGCTTATCCCGTCGCTCACCGTCTCCACATACCCGCCCTTGCGCAAGGCGATCGTGGGTGTTCCACAAGCTTGTGCTTCCAGTGGTGTAAGCCCGAGGTCCTCGTCCGCTGCGGCGATCAGTGCTTTGGACCGTTGCAACAACTCGACGAACTTCGATTGCTCCACATGCCATGTGAACTGCACGTTTGGTGGCGCATTATGCACGAGACGATCACGGTCAGGACCATCACCACAGACGATCAGTTTCTTGTCCGGTAGTTCCCGAAAAGCCTCGATGATCCGGTCGACCCGCTTGTAGGGAACAAGGCGGGAGGCGATGATATAGTGCGAACGCGTTCCGGCATGCAGTGTGAAGATGTCCGTGTCAACAGGCGGTAGCAATACATCCGCATCACGACCATAGATCGCCTTCACGCGTTGTGCCACGTTCGCACTGTTGGCGATGAAACGGTCCACGGATCTCACGGAATTCAGGTCCCATGCACGCAATTGTGCCAGCACGTTCCGTACGAGCCATGCCTTGGGTCCGGCCGCCATACCATGGTCCTTCAGGTAATCCTCTTCGCGGAACCATGCATAGCGCATGGGGGTATGGATGTAACATACATGCGTTTGGCCTGGATGCACTTTTACACCTTTCGCTACCGCGTAAGACGCAGAGATGATCAAGTCGTACCCGCTGAGGTCCAATTGCTCAATGGCTGCCGGGAACAGCGGGAGATAGTAGCGGTAATGCTCCCGAGCGAAGGGCAGGTGTTGGATGAATGTCGTCTTCGCTCGTTTGCCATCAAGAATGAAGGCGCGATCGCGATCGTCTAGGAAGTCGATCAACGCGAATACTTCGGCATCGATCGTTCGCAGGATCTCACGTGTCACCTTTTCGGCACCGCCGCTCACCACCAGCCAGTCGTGTACGAAAGCAACACGCATCACGATCGTAGAAGCGGGTCAAGTACTTCGTGCAGGGCCGATGCCATGCGCTGCGGCGTGAACTGGGCAGCGCGTTGTTTCCCGCGATCGACATAATGTTGGCGACGTTCCGGATCCATGAGGCCAAGGATCATGGCCTGCAAGGGATCCAGGTCATTTTCTGGCATGTACATCACGGCGCTGCCGAAGTTGCTTCGCAATACCGGTAGCTCCACGGCGATCACCGGGCAACCGGCGGCCATCGCTTCAAGGATCGGGAGTCCGAAACCCTCGTAACGGGATAAATGGACAAGTGCGATCGCATTCGTGTAGAGCCTTTGAAGTTCAGCATCGTCCACATCGGGCCGGAGCACCACACCTTTTACGGGTCGAAGGCCCACCGGTGTGAATTGGGTCGCATCACGTCCCACGAGCACAAGTTGGAATTGCGGCTCATTGAGCTTCGCATACCACTCCACCAACCGGTCCAGTCCTTTGCGCGGATCACGGCTCGCAACCACCAGTATGTAGGGAAGGGGGAAGTTTCCTTCCATGGCACGCGGTGGCGGTAGGAACCCTGCATAAGCAGGCACCACTGCCACATGGTCCGGTGCAAGTGAATAGGTCTGCTCAATATCGAGTTTCGAATTACTCGAAACGGTGATCACGCGCGCTACACGTCTCGTCAGTCGTGGCAGCAGGAATTCATACCAGCGCGCGAACCGGCGATCGAACCATTCCGGGTGATGGATCACGGCGAGATCATGGACGACCACGACCTGCCTTCGCACGCGCAATGGACCGGTGTTCGCTGGGCTGATCAGAATGTCCTCTTTTCGCAGGGCACCTGGCAATTGCAGTTGCTCCCAAGCATGACCGCCAAGGCCTTTGTGGCGCAGCATTTCCAGCCCGCAAGTATCCAGGCCCTCCTCTGCACGGGCCGGCAATACAACCCGGCTGTCCGGCCATTCCCGGGCGATCACGCTCATGAGCATGTGCCCATAACGTTCCACCCCTGTAACAGGACGTGTCAGGAACCGACCGTTGATGACGAGTGCCATGATCGTGCCCAAGGTAGCAGCCGGTGAAGGTCCGTTAACTTGCCGCCGTGGGTGCAACGGTCACAACATCTTCAGAGGCCCCTTCCGGCACCGGGTTGCGGCTCACCTATGGACATTGGCCCATGGTCCGGGCCGTGGCGTGGCGCAATGTGCGCCTGCGCTACAAGAGTTCTTTCCTCGGCTTCCTCTGGACCTTGTTGAATCCGCTGCTCTTCCTGCTGATCTTCCTGTTGATCTTCAGCGAAGCCTTTCCCCAAGTGGAGAATTACCCGGTCTTTGCGTTGAGCGGCCTCATCTTCTGGTCCTTCTTCGCCACGACGAGCGCACACGTCATGGGAGCATTGGTGGAGAACGCCGCCGTGCTCCGATCGCTGGCCGTGCCACCGCTGGTGTTCCCGCTTGCGCAGTTGCTGGCCGGCTTGTTCAACCTTTTCATGTCGTTCATCCCTTTCGCGGTCATCCTGCATCTCTTCGGTCGCGTTCCGCACATGACGGATCTGTTGGTGTTGCCGATCGTACTCTGTTTCGGGGCCTTCATTCTCGGCATCTCGCTGGCATTGTCCGCGCTCAACGTCTACTTCCGTGACATCGGTTTGTTGTGGAATGCGCTGTTGCCGGCCTTCTTCTATATCACGCCTATCGCATATCCCGCGGATCTTATTCCGGAGCGCATGCGTTGGATCGCAGAGGCGAACCCGCTATACCACTACATCGCTGCATTCCGCGAAGTGCTTTACTACGGCCGCATCCCGAACGTGGAGCAGTGGGTTGTGATATCCGGCCTTGCTTTGCTCGCAAGTCTTATGGGTTGGGTCGTTTACCGTGCCTTGCGCCCTGGTTTCATTGCGAACTACTGAACCATGGAGGCCGGTAGAGCGATGATCGAATTGAAGGCAGTACAGGTGGATTACCTGGTACAACGACATGGGATCCGGTCCATCAAGGCCTATCTCACCTCGTTCGGATCCAAACGGTTGTTGGAGCGCAAGCGTATCCTGCACGATGTCGATCTGGAGATCCGGGCGGGGGAGTGCTTCGGGATCATCGGACGCAATGGTTCTGGAAAGAGCACCCTGCTGCGGCTGTTGGCAGGGATCGTCGAACCCACGTCCGGCTCTTTCCGCGTACACGGACATGTGGCGCCTATGCTCGCCCTGGGCGTAGGGCTGGAACCGGAGTTGAGCGGTTGGGAGAACGTGCGTTTGTGCCGTATGTTGATGGGCCACGACAAGGGGAATATGGACCAGGCGAATGACTACGTTCGTTCGTTCGCAGGTCTTTCTGATGCGGATCTGGAGATGCAGACGAAACGGTATTCCACCGGCATGATGGCGCGCCTGGGCTTCGCGATCGCCACGGCCACCGACCCGGATATTCTCCTGATCGACGAGGTGTTGGCTGTTGGCGACGTGGCTTTCCAACAGCAGTGCTATCGTCGTATCGAAGAGTTGAAACAGCGCGGTTGCACCATTGTCTTCGTCACGCACTTCCTCAGCGAGATCCAGCGGATCTGCGATCGTGCGGCGTGCATGGAGAACGGAACGGTGGTGAGGATCGGAAGCACGCACGATGTTGGGGTGCATTATCACGGACTGCTTGGTATCCCGGTATGAACGCTGAGCAAAGGGACCTGGGCATGTTGGTGGACATCGTGATCCCCTGCTTCAACGATGGCGCGTATTTGCACGAGGCACTGATCAGCCTTGGTGCTTCCCGATCAAAGGGCGAAGGAGTGATCGTCGTGAACGATGGCTCCTCGGAAAGGGCCACGTTGGATACCCTGGAGGGCTATCGCTCCCAAGGCTATCGGGTGATCGACACCCCCAACCGAGGTCTTGCCGCCGCTCGGAACGTTGGTTGGCGCGCTTCGAGTGCGCCGTTCATCCTCTTCCTCGATGCCGACAACAGGATCTTCAGTGAGTATCCGGAATTGGCGGCCCAAGCCATGAGCACCGATCCCGGTGTGGCTGTCTTCTACGGTGACAAGGAAGAGTTTGGTCTGCGTTCCGGCCTTGTTGAACAGCTCCTTCCATCCTTGGCCGAGGAGTTGGTCGGTAACCGGATCGATGCCTGTGCCGTGGTGCGCCGAAGTGTGCTTGAAGCGGTAGGTGGTTTCGATGAGGTGATGTTGGACGGGTATGAGGACTGGGAGTTCTGGTTGCGTTTGATGATCCGAGGTGATCGCTTCGTTCGGCTACCCAGACCCTTGTTCCACTACCAGGTGCGCGACGGATCGCTGGTCGGCAGGGCCGCGGACCCTACCACACGGAAACGGATCCTGGACCACATCGTAACGAAGCATCGTGCGACATACGAGGCCCATGCCGTTGACGTGATCTCCGAACTGCATCGGATACAAGCGAACGATCTGATACAGTTGCGGGCTGGGCAGGAGAGGGTCCGTCTGCTGGAACAGGACGTTGTGCAAAGCACAGATGCGCTGGCAAGGTCCAAGGCCGAGGCGACCAGGCTTGCGGCGCAGAATGCGCAGAATGCACTGGAATGGCAGGTGAAGTCGGACGTGCTCGGGTCGCAATTGCGGCAAGCCCTTGTGCAGGCACAGGACCTCTTAACGGATCTGGCCAAGAATGGAAAGTCGCTGGAAGTGCTGGGCGCGAAGGTCAAGGACCTGGAGAAGGAGAAGGATGCACTTTCCGCAGAGGCCCATCGCCTCGTGGGCGAAACAGACAAGGTCATGACCGCGCTCACGGTCCATCGGGAGCATGCCCGCGCGTTGCAGGCCTTGATCGGTCAGTACGAGGAGCGGATCAAGGCGATCGAGAGCAGCAGGCTTTGGAGATTGAGAAAGGGGTACAATAAGATGCGGGCCCTGCTGCGTACATCGAGCGGTTCGTCGCGTGCTGGTTTCCGCTGGTTGAAGCGCATCACGTTCCTGGTGTCACAGAAAGGGCGGCGTATCGTTCGCCGCTTCCTGGCCAAGGTCTTCCGGGCGTTGTACCTCATGGCCGAGGATCAGCCGGTGCGCATCCTCGTGGGGAATGAGCAGTTGCAGGCCGCGATGGTGCATCACGATGATCCGTATCACCAGTGGATGATGCGCCACTTCCCCCGTGCGTCGGACCTGGTGGACCAAAAGGAGCAGGTCGCGTTGTTCACGCTGAAGCCGTTGATCAGTGTTGTGATGCCGGTGTACGACCCGCCCATCGCATTGCTCAACGCCGCGATACGGTCCGTTGTCGATCAGTCCTATCCATATTGGGAGTTGTGCATTGCCGATGACCGGTCACCGAGTGTTGATGTACGGAAGAGTTTAGAGCGCTGGATGAAGGAGGATGAACGGATCAAGGTGGTCTTCCGGAAGGAGAACGGACACATCAGCAAGGCGAGCAACAGTGCACTGGAATTGGTGCAAGGGGAATTCACGGCCTTCATGGACCACGATGACCTGCTTTCGCCCGACGCCTTGTTCCACATCGTTACGCGCATCAACCGGAAACCCGGGACGGATATCCTGTACACCGATGAGGACAAGGTCGACGAGAAGGGCTTGCATTCGGACGCTCATTTCAAGCCACAATGGTGCCCGGACCATCTGCTCTCCCGCAACTACTTCGGGCACTTGGTGGTGATCCGGTCAGCGCTTGTCAAGGAGATCGGTGGTTTCCGGGAAGGATTCGAAGGAAGCCAGGACTACGACCTCGTGCTGCGCGCTACGGAACGTACCACCCATATCGAACACGTTCCGCGCGTGCTGTACCATTGGCGGATCCATGCTGCCAGCGCAGCGCTTAGCGAGGACGTGAAACCCTATGCATACGTAGCAGCGAAGACCGCGATCACCGAGGCATTGCAGCGTAGGGGCGAACCGGCCGAGGTCGACTTCCTAAGTGGCTATAGAGGTTACCGCATCTCGTTCAAGGCACCGTTGAAGGGGAAGGTGAGCATCGTGATCCCCACGAAGGACAAGACCGAGGTATTGGCCACCTGCTTGCATTCCATCTTCAACAGGACGGACCATCCGGACTTCGAGGTGATCGTGGTGAGCAACAACAGTAAGGACACCGCCTTCTTCGCCTTCATGAAGGAGATGGAGCGTTTACAGCCGGAACGTTTCCGGTGGTACGAGAACAACACCCCGTTCAACTTCAGCGCACTGATGAACTTCGGTACGGAAAAGGCGACCGGGGAACACATCTTGTTCCTCAACAACGATACCGAGGTCATTCACGGCGACTGGATGCGGATCATGCATAGCTGGTCGCAGCGGCCCAGCATCGGGGCTGTGGGGGTGAAGCTGCTGTACCACAACGATACCATCCAGCATGCCGGTGTCGTCATCGGTTTGGGAGGAGTGGCCGGTCACACATTCGTGGGTTATCACAAGGACGGCCCCGGCTATTTCAACTACATCAACACCGTGAACAACAACAGTGCGGTAACGGCGGCATGCATGATGGTGCAGCGCAGCAAGTTGGAACGCATCGGTGGATGGGAGGAGCTGTTCACCGTGGAGTACAACGATGTGGACCTTTGCCTCCGCCTGCGAGAAGCCGGCTATAACAACGTCTACGTGCCCGACGTGTCGCTCTATCACTTCGAATCATTGACACGCGGCCATCCGCACATGACCAAGGAGAGCTACGAACGGCACCTGCGCGAAGTGGGCCTGTTCAAGGAGCGCTGGCAGGAATATATCGAAGCCGATCCCTGTTACAATCCCAACCTTGGCCGGGGTGTGCATGATTGGCAAGTCGCGGTCTGAGATCTTAAAGGTCGTCGCGCACCTTATCGTGCATTAGGTCCGTAATGAACACCTCGAGGAGTTCCTGCACCACGATGTCAGGCTTCTCCTTGGTGACAATATCCGGAATGAACACCGGTGACCAGACGTAGACGCTCCGGCTGAAATGTTCGCTCATATAAGGGATGAGATACACGGCGAAAGAATCCCTGAACATCAGAAGGCGCGGTGCTTTTGGGTCCGGGCCTTGCTTGAAGATGGGTTTGAATTTGAAGAAACCGGAGGCCGGTAGTTCCTCTTCGGCAAGGTCCCGTGCGCGGAAGGGGTCCTTCGGCACCATCATGTACGTGACCCGGGTGAGCTTGTCGTTGATCGCGAGTTGAAGCGCGAGGTCGCCTTGGTCGTTGGTGTCGGGTTCTACGATGTAGTCGGAGGCCAGGCAAGGGAGTCCAATTTCAGGATGGTCCATGGCGATCCGTTCCATCAAGGTCGAGTATCCGACGAAGGCTCCCCACGGATTCCAATGGATATCGGTCGTGTAGTAAGGCGGGCGCACCGACCTTGCTTCACGAAGCGGTCCGCGTAGATCAATGAACTGCACGCTGGTCCGGGCTTTGAGGTGGGCGATCAACTGGTCAAGTCCGCCGGTATGGCCGGCGAGCGGTGCCAACCGGTCCGGTAGTTTGTCCGGATAGATCGAACTTGTCATGGGAGCAACCGTGAGATAGTAGCTGATGCCTTGGTCCGCGAGCCATTTCCGGCGGTGTTCCAAGCGTTCGCAGATCAGGTCGAGTTCTTCCGCATCGAAGATGGGTAGTCCGCGATATTGATCCACAACACCGGGGCGTAGGAGAAAGAGCTGCCCATCCTTGCCGTAGACGACATTGTCCGGCAATGCTGAAGTATGAAGCACGTAGTTATAGAACAAGGAATTCCAGCGGAAGAGCAACTTTCGGAAACCGAAATGGTCACCGAAGTATTTGGTGTATTGGGCCGGGAAACGTTCTGCGCTATGCATACGCGCCAGCGGCTTCGGGGCCAAGGGTCGTTTCTCCGTTTCCGGTAGTCCCGGTTCAATGGGCAGCCAATCGGCCAACAGGGGGAGCCAGAGCAGCACCACGAAGATCCCGGAAAGCGCCATGGCCATGGGCTTCGCGCCTTGGGCTATTTCATCCAAGCGCGTTGTGCGAAGCGCACTGAGCAGAACGAAGAGCGCGGTGACCAACCCCATGCAGAATGGGATCGGTCCGTTACCTGAACGCTTTTGAAGAGTTTCGATGCGGTCCCGCAAGTCAACATCGCAGTAGAGGAATGGATCATTCCCACTGAATACGAGCCGAAGTCCCTGCGGTGTGACCTCTTTGGTGCGCACTTGCTCGTTCGCGTTGAACAGCTCGTTGAGTTCTTCCGGAAGGAAGACCAGCTCTTCATCGTTGCAGCGGAATGTCATGCTGCGGATGAGCAGGCTGTCTTGTTGGTTCCCCGGGTCGAAGCGCAAATGGCCGTACGCCGTGTCCGCAGGCATACGGAAGTCCACGCGCTGCGGGCGCGGTGATCCACTGAGCTCGGCATTCACATAGCGTTCCTTGGTGAAAGCCCCCGTTGCAGCCGCATGGAAGACTTGGAAGTGATCGGCCCGGGTGGCCACAAGGTCGAACTCCACATGCACCGCGCGGTCCTTGAAATGGACGCTGTTCGCCAAGCCCAGCGCGAACAGGCCGCACACAAGTGCGATCGCGATCGCCAGGCCGATGCGTTTGATCGGCACGCGCGCTGATCGTTCATGTACCGCATGCAAGGGGCTGCTGGGCGGGCGTTCGCGTAATATCACACCGAGAAGGAAGAATGCGCAAACACCCATCAATGCAGCCATTACGAATGGGCGCATCACTGGGCGAACCGGATCCATCGCCTGGGTGGTCAGGTCGGCAATGTCCCGGTTCGTGCTCAAGTAGGGGTCGCTTCCCGTGGCGATAATGCGGACTGCATCGCGCAGGGTGTCCAACTCGAACGGTTTCAGATCATGGGTGGGGGTGAAGAGCTCGATGATCTGCTCCGGACCGAGCCGCACGGTGCGATACGGCCCGCGTAGGATCACGGCGTGCAGGGCTTGTGTCGTTGCGCTGGTGGCGGGGTCTATCCGCAAGCCTTGCACGCGCGTCAATTGATCAGGAAGCTCAAAGTGGACGATCTGTGGTTTGGCATCGGGTGTCACCTCAACGCTCACCCTTCGTTCCGGAGAGAAGGCGTAGGTCAGGTCATCATAGAACAAGGCGTATTCATCCTCGTAAGCGGTCGTTACTTCCAGATCAACGCGCAAGCCTGGTGTTGCAACGGGTACGCGCAATGTGTACCAGGCGCCGAGAAATGCCAGGAACGCGCCCAGCAATGGGAGCCAAAGGCTGCGTGTGCGTGCGTTCATCTAGAACCTGAAATAGATGAACGGGCTGTACGTGGAACTGGATACCGCCATGGCCACGCCAAGGAACAGGCCGACGAGGCCGACGAGTTCCATCGCTCCGCGAAGTCCGGATGGGAAGACCGGTTCCGTCGCGCGTAACCCGATCCATCGCCCGATCAGCGCGTGTACGTTCAGCGCGCCCAGAATACCGATGCCCAGCGCAAGCAATGTGCTGTTGGTGATGTACAGTGTCGGGGGATACAATACAGTGTCACCCGGACTTGCACCCACCATGGCCAATAGATGATGGTAACCGGAAGTAAGATCAGTAACACGGAAGAGGACCCATGCCATGATCACCACGAGCAAGGTGTACACATGGCCGATGAGGCGCGGTGATCTGTCGAGCACGCGACCAAGGCCAGCGCGTTCAATGATCATGAAGAAGCCGTGAACGAGGCCCCAAACCACGAAATTCCAGCTCGCCCCATGCCATAGGCCGGTAAGGAAGAACACGGTCAGGAGGTTGAGGTAGGTACGTGCGCCGCCGAGCTGGTTGCCGCCGAGGGGTATGTAGAGATAGTCGCGGAACCAGTTGCTTAGGCTGATGTGCCAGCGGCGCCAGAACTCACGCACCGAACGTGCGATGTAGGGACGATCGAAGTTCTCCAGGAACTGGAAACCGAACATACGGCCCAGCCCGATCGCCATGTCGCTGTAACCACTGAAGTCGAAGTAGATCTGGATCGCATACGCAATGGCACCCAACCATGCCGTAGCGAACGGAAGTTGTTCAGCGGGCACTTGGAACACGGCATCAGCGATGCGTGCGCATTGGTCCGCGATCAGCACTTTCTTCGCCAACCCCACGATGAAACGGCGCACTCCACTGGCGAAGAGTTCGGTGTTCATCACCCGCTCGGTGAACTGCTTGGCGACATCGTGGAACCGCACGATCGGCCCGGCCACGAGTTGCGGAAAGAGGGTGATGTAGAGTGCGGTGACCGTCGGGCTTTGTGCCGCCTTGGCTTTTCCCCGGTAGATGTCCACCAAGTAGCTAATGCTGTGGAAGATGTAGAAGGATACACCGATCGGAAGGTGAACGGGATCCAGGCGGATCGGCGCAACATTCAACGACAACAATAGGCTGCTGAGACTGTCTGCGATGAAGTTGGCATACTTGAAGGTGATCAGCACCGCGAGGTCCAACGTGACACCGATGGTCAACCAGATCTTCGGCGATCGGCTTCGGTCCATCACCATGGCCACCGTATGGTTCACCAGGATGGTGGCGAGCATCAAAAGCACATACGTGCCTTCGCCCCATGCATAGAACAGCAGGCTGGCTAGGAGCAGGACCATGTTCTGTCCGCGTCGGCCGAAAAGCCATACCGCGAGCAGGGTGATCGGCAGAAAGAGGAAAAGGAATACCGGGGAACTGAAGACCATCGGCGCAGAAGGCGGCTAATGTACCGTGCCGTTGCGAAGCGCTAAGTGCGGAGACGACCGTTGGTGAGGTACGGAGCGGTCAACGATCCGTCGTGCATTTCGTGTTAAGCCAATGTAAAGAACATGTGAATCCGGTGCTACATTTGGGAGGTCGAACCATGCTACGCCCACTTCTGATCGCCCTTCTCCTTGGTACTGCGGGCTTTGCTGCTCCGGAATTGGCGGCACAGGACCTGATCTCACAAGAGCGTTGGCCGAATGGCAGCTTGCGTTCAACCCGCTACAGCGAAGGTCCGCGCGTCCACTTCATTACCTATCACGAGAATGGACAGGTCAAGGAGATGGGCTGCTTTAACGACGGCCGCCGCGATGGCGTTTGGAAGCAATACAGCGATACCGGTGCTTTGCTCGCCCAAGCCGGTTTCCGAAACGGGCAGCGGCAAGGGGTATGGGAGTTCCGCAATGCGGATGACCAACCCGTTGGGCGGCTTACTTATGCCGGCGGCATTCTGGCCCACGGCGAGGCTTTCAATGATGCGGGGGAACTGACCGCCCATCGTGCATACTGATCCAAGGATCTTTCGGGATCGAAGGCCTGGGCACCCGAGATGCAGGAACTGACGATCGTTGGTCGATCCATGCCGCATCGCACCGTCCTTTGGGTCCATGTGGCAAAAGCTGTCGATCACGGTCTCATTGGTAACGCTGCTTTTCCTCCCATCCTGTAAGCACGGAAAGTGCGAGGATGGCGGCTCAAGTTCCAGTTCGCGCTCAAGCCACAATGCCGGAGAGAATTGCCGGTCCTGCCATCATCCGGATGGGCCGGGTGAGGTGTGCTGGAATATCGGTGGTACCGTCTATGATCATCAGGGTACGCAGCCCGTTACAGCAGCGCAAGTGCGTCTGTTCGGTGGGCCGCAGGGTACAGGAGGGGTGAAGTACCAACTCCAGAGCGACCGGAACGGAAACGTCTACACATCCGAGGATATCACCTTCGGCATCGGGCTCTTTCCGGCGGTAATCAATTCGTCGGGCGATACGGCCTTCATGACGGAGGCCATCAACGATGGGGCTTGCAATAGTTGCCACGGAATCACCGCGGAGCGGATCAAACTTCCTTGAACTGGATCAGCGGTCAAGGAAATCCTTGAAGCCCGGGTAGCGAAGGATTTTGCTCGCCAGTACCACGGTTATGATCGCCGAAAACAACCAAGCACACACTTCCCAAACCCAGGCAAGAGGCCAATGCTGGATCTTGAAGAGCGCTCCAAGTATTCCCAGCAATGGTAGTAGGATAGCTGATAGCATCCAAAGGATGATCACTGTTCTAGCTTTCATCCCTTTTTGAACAGATCCTCCTCGTCCTCGAAGGCCTTGAACTCAATGGCGTGCCCATCGGGATCCTCGATGAACATGCTGACCTGCTCGCCCACTTCGCCCTTCATCACGGTACGGGGATCGATGAAGAAGGCGTAGCCCACTTTCTTCAGTTTGTCGCGCAGCTTCTTCCAATCGCTCATACTGAGTACGATGCCCCAGTGATCACTGGGTACGTTCGATTTGGGATTGTAGATACGTGCCGTCTTGATCAGCTTCGGCACTTCCTGTATCGTGAGCTGGTGGCCGAAGAAGTCGAAATCCACCCAAGTGTCAGCGCTACGGCCCTCTTTGCAGCCGAGGAACTTGCCGTAGAACGCTTTTATCCGTTTTAGGTCCGTTGTGGCGAAAGCGAGGTGGAAGGTGCCGTTCATTCTCGTTGGTGGTTAGGGAGAGTGTGAAAGCCGTGGCCCTAAACTAAGAACGCCCCCGGATATCCGGAGGCGCCCATGTTTGTTGGAGGATCATGTCCGCATTCCGGCATGTCCACATTTCACATTACCCTAATCCTCATCGGCACCGCCGTCATCTTCGGGATCCCCAGCGTCGTCGTCGGCATCATCGTCGTCGTCCGCATCGTCGGCATCATCCACGTCATCAGCATCCTCCTCGGCACCTTCGGCACCTTCCAGGTCCGGGGCATCCTCGCCATCTTCACCGGGCGTGGCACCACCTTCTTCCTGATCAAGGAATTGTTCGATCTCTTCCCGGCTTTCCGGGTTGATCTTGATCAGGTACATGGCATCGGGCGTGCTCAGTTCGATCACACGCAGGATATCCCCCTTGGCAGTAGGGATGGTCTTGATGTGCGTGGCATCGATGCCGTCAGGGTATTGAACCTGTAGGGTTTCCTTGAGCTCGTCGGTCAAGGTGTTGAAGGAGCGTATCAGGCGTTGCATGGTGAGGTCACATATCGAGTACGTAGGCGAAGATGAGAGGCGCTACAATAGTAGCATCGCTTTCGATGATAAACTTAGGGGTATCGATGTCGAGTTTTCCCCAAGTGATCTTTTCATTGGGCACGGCGCCGCTGTAACTGCCGTAGCTGGTGGTGCTGTCGCTGATCTGGCAGAAGTAGCTCCAGAACGGCGTTTCGCGCTCCAGGTCCTGTTGGAGCATGGGCACTACGCAAATCGGAAAATCACCGGCGATACCACCACCGATCTGGAAGAAACCGATGCCTTCGGTGCCGGCATTGTTGGTGTACCAATCGGCAAGGAACATCATGTATTCGATGCCGCTCTTCATCATACCGGGCTTGCAATCGCCTACCATGCAGTGGCCGGCGAAGATGTTGCCCAAGGTGCTATCCTCCCAGCCTGGACAAATGATCGGCAGGTTGCGTTCGGCGGCGGCCACCATCCAACTGTCCTTCGGATCGATCTGGTAGTACTGCTCCAGCACACCGGACCGGATCATCTCGTAGAAGTACTCGTGCGGGAAACGACGGTTGCCGCTCTTGTCATCGGCGGTCCAGAGGTCCACCACGTGTTTCTCCAAGCGACGGAACGCCTCGTGCTCGGGTATACAAGTGTCCGTAACACGGTTCATGCCACGGTCCAGCAGGTCGCGCTCTTGGGCGGGCGTTAGATCGCGGTAGTTCGGTACGCGCTCGTAATGGTCGTGGGCCACGAGGTTCATCACGTCCTCTTCCAAATTGGCTCCAGTGCAACTGATGATGTCCACCTTCCCTTGGCGGATCATCTCGGCGAAGATCTTGCCGAGCTCGGCGGTGCTCATGGCACCCGCGAGGGTCACCATCATCTTGCGCCCCTTGGCCAGGTGGGCCTTGTAGCCTTGTGCGGCATCCACCAAGGCGGCGGCGTTGAAGTGCAAGTAGTGCTTCTCGATGAAGCTGCTGATC
>Ga0075163_10002724_pt1 | contig 23702 bp, 21 predicted proteins | sample JI1023141ADNA_FD_71478 | JGI IMG/M metagenome (GOLD analysis project Ga0075163, IMG submission 71478) | Wastewater effluent complex algal communities from Wisconsin, to seasonally profile nutrient transformation and Carbon sequestration -... | ecosystem: Engineered > WWTP > Effluent > Algae... | reverse complement strand
GATGAGCCCGATTCGAACGGCCAGATCGGCTCGCTCATGGCGGTCAACGGCGGCTGGTCGGACGTCAACCAGACCCGGGATTGCAACAACAACAAGCGGATCTATTGCTTCGAGCAGTGAAGCTCAGGTAATTTAATGTTGTGGTTACGGTAAGTTGGAAGCGGGCGTGTTCACGCCTCCATCAGGTCTCCAGCGCGTTGAGCGCGCGGGAGCTGGCGCCGCGGCGGTCGATGTAGCGGCTCGCGGTCTGCAGATCCTTGTGCCGCAGGTGCGCGGCGACGGCCGCGACGCCGCCGCCACCGTCGGCGATGCGAGTGCCGCAGGTCTTCCGCAGCACGTGGGTGCCGTGCCAGGGCAGGCCCGCCAGGCGTGTGATCTTCTCCATCCACGCCGTCGGGTCCTGCTCGCTGAAGTGCCCGCCGTGCTTGTTGGTGAGCACGTAGGGACTGGCGTCGTGCCGGTACGCCTTGAGCGCGGCGGTGAGGCGGCTGGTCAGGGCGACCTCGTCCTCGGTGCGGCCCTTCGGGACGTCGAGCTTGCCGCGGACGATGTTGTGCCGCACGACCAGGAAGCCCTGGCCGAAGTTGATGTCGGACCAGTTCAGCCCGACGATCTCGCCGCGGCGCAGGCCGCCGTCGATCCCCAGGAGGACGACGAGCTCGTAGAACGGCCCGAGCTCGCGCGCCGCCGTGAGCAGGGCCGCCTGCTGGGCGGCGTCGTAGGCAACCACGGCCTTGCGGAGCCGCCGCGGGATCTCGAGCGCCACCGGCTCGCCCGTGATCTGCTTCTGCGCGATGGCCACGTTGAACACCCGCCGCAGAGTCTTCAACACCTCGCACGCGGTGTTGTGCGACTTCGCGGACAGCGACGACTTGATCTTCGTGATGTCCGACGGCGGGATCTGGTCGAGCCGGCGCTTGCCGAGCACGGGGACCAGGTACTGTCGCAGGTAGACTTCGTAGTTCATCAGCGTGTTCACACCGAGGCGGTTGGCCCGACAGTGATCGAGGAAGATCGCGGCGAATTCCTCGAACGTCGGGGCGGGCGGTTTTTCGGGCTCGGGCTCCGGGGCGAGGAGTTGCGCGAGCAGTTCCTGCTCGAGCGAGCGGGCCCACCGCTCCGCGCTCGACTTGCCGGTGACCGGGGCCTTGACGCGTTTGCGCAGGGTCCGGCCCTGGGGGCCGTTGACGATGACGTCGACTTCGAACTCATTCTTGCTTCCCTTCCACGGGCGCAGCTTGATCATGGGTGACCTCCTGCGCTCGCCTTGTTCGCCGAGAGCCATTGTGCGATGACCCGCGGGTCGAAGCGAATGGTCCGACCGATGCGCAGCACGCCGGGGACCTGCCCGCGGGCGACCCGCGAATAGACACCTGCACTGCTCGTGGCGAGCAGTAGAGCCAGGTCCTGTACGGTGAGCAGCGGCGGCGGCAGGTCAGCGCCGCGCGACCTCACGCCACCATTCTGGAGGTTGTCGGAGATCGATCCCCTACTGTCTGAAAGTACAGGTGGTCTCCCGGGACGCAGTATATAATGAGGATGGTTTTTCTCCACCGGCCCCTCCCAAGTTCGAACCGAATAGTCACGCACTGCGGCGACGCCTCGCCAGGACCGTCAGCAGCCCGATCGCGCCAGCAGTAGCCAGCTTGCGGCCCGTTGTCACCGGCTGCATCGCGACCACGCGTTCGGTGGCGAAGCCGGTCCAGCGCGCGCCGGGGTAGAGGGTGGCGGTCAGGGTCCACGGCTCGACGAGGACGAGGAACAGATTCTCACGCACACCGGCGATCCTGGCGAGCTCGGCAAACGCCGCCTCGGGGTCGCTGACGTACTCAAGCACGCAGGAGACGAACACCACGGAGGAGTCGTCGGCGATCCCCTCGATCGGCCCCCTGGTCAGATCGGCCGCCTTCATCACGTGGCACCGCGGACAGCCCTGGAGGTCGATGCACAGGTCGCCGCATTCATAGGCCCGCATCAGGCGGGTGTGAAACCCTGAGTCCGGATCGCCGACGACGATCAGCGGGCGCCCGATTTCCTGGGCGCGCCGTGCCGCCGCCTCGAACGCCAGACGACGCCGGCGAAACCGTTGGAGCGCCGTGCCGCCCTCGATGAGGAGCGTGGTGCCGAGGAGAAGACGTGCCAGTGTATGGACCTGCATGAAGCCTCGCTTGGGTGAAGGTGGTTAGGGTCGATCGACCCTGGCATCCAGGCTCACGCCGCAGAGCAATCGAAGTACCGCCGCAGCATCGGCCGCGCCGCCTCCTCCCGCGCGAGGTAGCCCCAGCCGGGGTCGCGGTCGAAGGTCGGCTCGCCCTGGTAGCGGATCTGGTGGAGCGGGCGCATCGGCGTCTCCAAGCCCACCCGGGTGAGCATGTCGCGGAAGAGGCGCTTCATCGCGGCGGCGACAACGCTGCGCGGATGGGTGACCCAGACCGGCCGCTGCGACACGTAGCTCGTGGTGAAGACCTCGCTGCGGGGGATCGGCGACCACAACGACACCCGCTCCGTCAGGTGCTCGGGCACCTGGACGTCCCGAAAGCCCTTGGTGGGAACCCAGAGGATTTGACCTGCGAGCTGCGGGAGGACGCGGAGCGCGTGGTCGACGGCGGTCCGGTCGGTGAGCGGCATGACCCAAAGATCCGGCCGGACGACGTCGATCAGCTTGCAGTGGGAGTGTACGTCCAGGACCAGCAGGTCGCCGGTGTCGGGGAGGCCGATGATGCCGTCGCACCACGGGACGTCGGCGTGCGCCAGGTGATGGCCGAGGTCGTGGCGAAAGCCCAGGGTGGCGCCGATGGCCCGCAGGCCCCGCTCGGCGGCGTAGAGGGTGGCATTGCTGGCGTACGTGGTGCTGCCCGCGCCGCCCCTGAAGTTGTAGAACGCGACCTTCTTCATGACCGTCTCTCCGGATGGGGGTCTTTGAGTACGTCGCCCCAGGACTTCCAGCGGCCGACGCGATCGACGAGACCGAGGTCGATCATCTCTTGCAGAAAATTCATGACCTCACGATCGCCTCGCGCCTCCGCCGAGTCCCCGCTGAGGCGCCTGACTGCGAACAGGGCGCCGCGCTGGCGTGGGAGCAGCGCGCGGTCGTGGAGCTTCTTGACGAATAAGGCGGCGGCGCGGAAGCGGAGCGCCGTCCAGTGGCCGGGGCACGGCAGCACCTCGGAGCACGGGATCGTCTCGTGGGAATTGGCGCGCGGCGTCAGGAAGTCGACGAGGCCGCCATCGATGAAGACATCGCCGTCGATTTCGTACAGGCGGCCGACGACGGTGGCGACAGAGCGGCGCGTGTGCATCATCCCGCCGACGAAGCCCATGCCGACGCTGAGCGCCGCCCCGAACGCGAGCCACAGACGCGACCGTGTCACGGGACCTCCTCCGCCAAGCGGCAGCGCATCCGCCCGCGCATGCCGTCGATGAGTGACGCCCAGCGGTCCTCGGACTGCTTGATCGGGATCCCGACGGCCTCGATGTCGGTGCGGCGGATCGGCCACGCGTGCGGGGCCTGCTCGCCGAGGAAGAGGCCCATCGCCGCCTTCAGCCTGGCCTCGGGGACGTGGGCGCGGAGCGTGTCGCGCAGGTAGCCCTGCATGGCGACCTCATACTCGCGGGCGAGTGCGGCGACCGACTTGTCCTCCACCTCGGCCAGGTGGCGCACCCGCTGGCCCATGATCATCGGGTCGACGGCCGAGAGCGCGGCGTAGCGGCCCATCTCGAGGCGACCGGCGTTGAGGGCGATCAGCGTGCCGCCGGAGATCGCCATGTAGGGGACGATCGCCACCGACTCCTTGAACTGCCGCAGGGCGTTCGAGATCAGCACGCAGGCCGTGACACAGCCGCCGAGCGTGTGCAGTACGAGCGTGACCCGGTCGCCGCGGAGCTGATCCATGGCCGCGAGCACGCCGTCCGCCACGCTGACGTCGATGAATGGCGCGACGATCGGGATCACGCCGTGCGGCGCGCCGAGCGGGGACAGGCGGACATCGCCGCGGCGCAGGAGGAACCCGGCGCCGACGAGCGCCGCGCCTGTGGCGACGGCGAAGAGGGCCGTCCGGTTCACGCGGTCTCCGCCCCCAGGCCGGACGCGATCGGGTCTGCGTCGTCACGCACGACGCCGGTCGGCCCCGTGGCGGCGATGAAGGGCCCCTGGCGTTTACGAAATTGGTTGAGGAGCCGGAGCACCTCGCGTTCCAGGATCGGCAAGCTGCGCGCGCCATCGTCGTCGATCGCCCTGGTGGCGAGCTTCCTCAGCACGCCGAGTCCCTCGTGGATGTCACGCGAGATCCCCTCGAGGCGAGCCCGCTGGGACCTCTCCACTTCGTCGTTCAAGCGCTGGTTGAGTCCCGGCGCCGGAACGAAGGGCCCACGGCGCGTGCGGAAGAGGTCACAGAGTCGGAGCACCTCGCGCTCCAGGATCGGCAAGCTACGCGCGCCGTCTTCGTCGATCGCCACCGTGGCGAGTTTTTTTAGAATGCTGGTCTGTTTATGGATATCGATCACGATCTCCTCGGAGAGAGCCCGCTCGGACTGACGCTGGAGGTCATCCATCGAATCGCCGACACAAACCGCACAGATCCGGCCCTGCCTCAGCCGTGCGGCCCTCCCCTCACACGCGCGGCCACACGCGAGACAGATGTCGCTCCCCCGTTGCACCTCCGGCGCAGGCGGATCGGCGGGCCGGGGTTGGGCCTCGTCGTTGCCGGCTTCTCCTCTTCCGCGATCGGGCGGCGAGGCCGTGGGGATGTCCAGGCGCTCACCTTGCCTGGGGTCGGCGAGCACCTCGAACACCGTCGTGACGGTGGCGGCGAGCTGGTGGAGGGTGGCGAAGAGTTCGGTGTGCTGTTTGTTCATGGCGGTCTCCGGCGGCGGTCCTAAAGGCGGCACTTGTGGCGGTCGCGGTGGCTATGCAGGGGCAGCCTCCGGCCTCGGGGGCGCTGGGGCTGCGTCCTTGCGCAGGTAGAAGACGCCGCCGATGACGACGATCCCCAGGCCGGTGACCAGCGCCGCCGGCAACCAGGCGAGCGCAGACCCGAGGCCCCCGAGCGCGCCGCCGGCACCCTTCCCGAGCGCACCGAGACCCGCGCCGACGTCCTGCACCACGCCGCCCGCCCCTTGCGCCGCCTCCTCCGGCAGCTCGTAGCTCTCCTGCGTCGGCTCGACCGGCGCCTGCCACCCGCGCACGTTCTCGAGGATCTCGAGGGCGCAGGTCGCCCGGGAGCACCACCGGGCGATCGTCGTCGCGGCGGTGGCGTTCCAGTTGTTGTCGTACCAGCTCGACTCGGGGAGGAGGTACTTCACGCACTGGCCGCCCTCGTCGGACTCGCAGTAGTCGTTCTCCAGCGCCGTGATGTAGTCAGCGACTTCGACCGGGATCGCCACCGCCTTGTTGGTGACGTTCCATTCGTGCCGGACCCGTTTAAAAAGGTCCCAGGCGATCGCGTTCCATGCGTCGACGTCGGGCTGATTGCAGTAGATCTGGACGTTGAGGGCGTTCGCACACGGCTTGTCGAGGGTCCCGCCGAGTCCGTTCTTGACGAGGTCCTTGTACTTGCCAGTGCACAACATGTATTCGGCGGCAGGCATCGTGTAGGTCCTTTCAGGCGTGGGCGGGCAGCGGGGTCAGCGGGCCGAGGCGACGGGTTGGCGGGTCGTCCGGTTCGACGTCGATCTCGTCGTCGTCGTCGCGGCGGACCTCGTCCATCAGATCGTCAACAGAATCGAGTTCGCTACGCAGGCCGACGGCGGCGATCGGGCGCGGGTTGGCGACGTGGGTTGGTACAGCGGACAGCGAGGGCCCGGACGGCCCCTTGCGCTCGATCGTCGGATCCGGACTCTTCGTGGACGCGGGCAGCCTCGGCTTGATCGCCGACGCCGCGCTCGTCGTTGACGTGATATGCGAGTCGATCGCCCGCGCCTCACCCATGGGCGCCGCATGGACGGCGGCCACACTCACCAGCCTGGATGCAGGCAGCGGCGGGGAGGACGCCGCCGGAATCGTGGGCGGGATCAGCGGCGCTCCCGCTGCGGGCGGCGAGGTAGGGGGTACCTCGGGCAGCGGCGGGACGAAGCTGGGCGGTGGGAGCCACGATAGATCGTGGCGCTGCTCGGCAGCGTGCTCGGCGAGCTGGCGGACGGCGAGGCCGAGCTGCTCAACCTTGGCGGTGAGCGAGGCGAAGCCCGCCGTGAAGAGTGCGTGCGACTCGCGCTGCAGCTTCACCTGCTCCGCGAGGAAGGCGTGGAGCTTATCACCCTCGTCCGCGGTGCCGGGCTGCGATTGGCCGCGGTGATGCTCGAGGATCTCCTCGAGGGCCTGACGGTGCGCCTCGTTCGCCTCCGTGATCGCGTCGCGATGTTCGCGCAGCAGGTTGCCGACGAGCTGCGACTCCCGGGTGACCGCGGCCATCGTCCGTTCGTCGAGCTGGCACTGGTGCTCGCGTAGCAGGTCACGGACGACCTGCGCGTGCCGGCTCGTCTGCTCGGCCTGCTCGGCCCTGTGGACTTCCAGCGCCTCGCGCAGCAGCGCCGCCTGCTGCTTCGCCGCGGCCTCGGCCTGCTGGGCGAGGCGGGCCTCGTGTTCGCGGAGGAGACCACCGAGACGCGCCGCCTCCTCGTCGGCGCGGCGGTCGAAGAACTGCTCGGCCAGGGCGATGACGGGATGGGGCTCTGCCGAACGTTCGTCCACCTGTGCTTCGTCGCCGGGAGGCGTGGGCACCGGAGACGGCGGATCTGCGGCCGCGCTCTTCTCGTTCACCGCCGCGTCACTGGGTGCCGGCGATGGCGCCGGCTCGCCACCGCTGGCAGAACGAAAGCCGCCAACCGTCGACGCCGCCTGCGGATCGATGACGGCCCCGGCCGCCGTGGGGTCCATGGCGTACCCGTAGTTAAAAAATTCGGCCGTCGGCACGACGCCGCGGGCAGCCATCTCCTGCAGCCGCTCCAGGGTGGCCGGATCCATGACCGCGACGGCGCGGCCGTTCATCTCGACGTAGCCGACCGGGCGAAACAGCATCGGGTCCCCCTCGGCGCTGCCGGGCCGCGGGGGCGGCCCCGCCGGTGTGCTGGGGGCGGCCGGGGTGGGAGACGCCGGGCCTGCGTATGCTTCGGCCCTGTACGCGCGCCGCTGGTCGCGGCGGCGCTGGATCATGCGGAGCCCATCGGTGAGGACGCTGACGAGCTCATGGCCAGGCGAGCTTTGCTGTGACTGCATGGTTCTCCTATCGCGCGCGCCGGGAGCCGCGCAGACCGAGCGCCGAGCGCTCGGCGACGATGGTGTAGGTGCCGGGGTTGAGGATGATGAGAGGGGCGGTGGGCGTCGCGTGCAGCGAGTAACTGGCCGGCTCACCCGTCCGCCTCCGGGTGATCTGAAGGCAGCCGCGCACGAGGAAGAACGCCAGGCTGTCGCCGGACTCCAGCACCTCGACGGCGTACTCGCCGCGGGGCATGACGAGCGCCGAGAGCTGCATGCGTCGGGTGTAGGCGAGGCTAATTTCCATGGGGGTCCTTTCGGCCGAGCTCACGAAACGCGTGCTCCCAGGTCTTCCAACGGCCGCCGTCTTCCAGCAGGCCGAGTTTGATCAGCGTCAGGATCAGGTGCCAAGAAAAGACGTCCTCTTGCCCCTCACCCGATTGGTCGTAGAGCTTTCGCAGGAGATAGACGGGGCCCCGCTGACCCGGAAAGATCGTTCGGCTGCTGTGCAGCTTCACATGCACCCAGCGCTCGCCGAATCGGAGCCCCGTCCATGAGTCGTGGACGACGGTCTCGTCGGCGCGCGCCATCAAATCGGTGATCGCGGGTCCGTCGAGGAAGCATTCATCGCCGAATGTTCCCTGGACGCCGGTGAAGAACGCGCGGCCACGAGGGGCGGCGGCTCGCTCGTCGTGCGTGAACATCACGCCACCGATGAACCCGAGCCCGGCGCTGAGGGCGCTGTAGAACACGAGCATGGCACGAGACCCGGTCACGGATTCGGCCCTCCCCGGGCCTGCTCGGCACGATGGTTTCGCCGCCAGCGCATCGTCACCGCGACTGCGGCGGTGAGCCCCGCGACGGTGATGCCAGCGATGACGCCGCCGACGATTCGGAGCGGCGACAGGGCGTCGCTGGTTCCTTCGTCGTGGGCCGCGTCCTCGCCCGCCGAGACCTGCAGGGCGCTCTGGATGGCGTCCTCGGTGTTTGGGCCCCACTTGCCGTCGACGGCGACCCCGAGCGCGGCCTGGGCCTTCTTCAGCGCCTCCACCGCGTCCGGACCCCACGCGGCACCGACGTCGCCGGCGTAGTAGCCGAGGTCACTCAGGGCCTGGAGGCGCTGGCGCGTCTGCAGCAGCGACACCTTGTCGCCCACCATGCGCTCGATGTAGTTCGCGGGGTTCCGGAGGCCCTCGGGCGGCGGGTCGTCCCGGTACCACCGCGAGTTCTTGGTGCGGTCCGGCGTGGCCGCGTAGGTCTCGAAGTGCAGCATGCCGTAGCTGCCGACGATGCGGCCGAGCTCGCCGCCCCGCTTCACTTTGTCGCCGACCTTGCGTCCCCACTCCTTGTGCGAACCGGCGATGATGCCGCCGAGTACGAGGAAGAGGCCGGAGTCGGTGACGAAGAAGATCGCCCGGGTGCCGTCGGTCCAGCCCTTATCGAGGCCGGCGATCGTGCCGTCCTCGGGGGCGACCACCCGTGCGCCGTTCGGGGCACTGGTGAGGTCGACGCCCGCGTGCCAGCGCTCGCAGGAGTCCGCGCTGCAGCCCGACGGGCGGCCGCCGCCGAGGCTCCACGTCGCGAACTTCGGCGGTACGTCGGGCATCGGCCACAGCGGTTCCTTGCCCCCCTCGGCCATCGGTACTCTCTCCCAGTCGGCGTAGCGGGCCATGGTCAGGGCTCCTTCAGCACGGCCGCGTCCTCGGCGTCGACCTGCAGCTTGGCGGGGATTAAATTCTGCTGGCCGGCGGCGCAGTCCTCGGTGATGTGCGCGGCGGCGATGGCGATCCGCCGCATCGACGCGTGGATCCGTTCGGCCGCGACCGCGGTCTGGCCGGCGACGAGCAGGCGCCTGGCCGCGTCGTGGTAGCGCTTGGCCTGCTCGAACGCCCGCAGCGCGGCGGCCTGCTCCTTCCCCTGGCAGCGCTGGGTGTCGATCAGCGCGCCGGCCAGCGTGAGGAGCTGGCGGACGTCGGATAAAAGACGCGGGGCCTCGCGCAGCGTGTGCTCGAGATCGGCGACTTGGGCGTGCAGGTCGCGGATGAAGGGCTCCTTGCGGAGCGCGAGGTCATGCACCTCGGCGCCGGAGCGCAGCTCGCCGTTCTTCGCGACGACCGAGCACACATCGCCCGTGCAGGGCCCGACCTCCACGGGTACGCTGCGGACGCGGTAGCGCGTGCCGCGGCCCTTCTCCCGGACGAGCACCGCGGGCGCCTCGGGCGTCCCGCCGATCGCCGCGGGCTCGACAACGAGGCCGCCCTGCCGCCGCTTCACCTTCGACAGCGGGACCGCCCGATCGAGCGCGCTCCACAGCTTGTCCAGCAGGTCATCGACCGAGGCGAAGGCGAGGATGTCCGGGTCGCGGAGCACCTCCACCGCAGCCGCCATGCCCGGTCCCTCCTCCTCCTCGAGACGCAGCGCCAGCCCCTCCGGGGTCGTCGTCACCGGCTCGGCGAGGTCCCTCAGCGCGGTCGCCAGCTCGTGGAGCGCATCCTTGCGTGACTCGGCCATCGCGCGCCGCACGTTGACGCCGTAGGTCGTGTGGCCGAGGCGCTCCAGGGTCTCGATCAGCGGGGCGAGTGAGCTCGCCCGCTCAAGGGGGGCCGTGTCGTCCTCCGCCGCCTCGGCAAGCGCGGCGTCGGCGAGCGCCCGCTCCAGCCGCTCCAGCAGGCTTTGCTGCTGCGCCGGGCGCAGCGCGCCGAGCCAGCGGACGTCCGTGATCTGGTCGCCGCTCACGTCGAGCGACGCGAGGATGTCGTCCGATCCCTCGCGGGTGAGGACGTAGACCTGCCGCCCCTGGGTGCCGGAGAGCCCGCGGCGGACTTCCAGACGCAGGTGAAAGCCCGGCGTCTGGTTGAAGAGGCGGGCGACGAGCTCGGTATGCTCGACCGGCGTGGGCGCCACAGCGGCGGGCGGCGGAGTGGGCGCGGGCAGCTCCGGCCCAGGTACGGCCTCGTCCTTCACGTCCAAGACGGCCTCGTCGTCAGGAACCAGGCCGACGTCGCCCGTCTCGCCCCTTTCCTCGCCGAGCAGACCGCGGGGCAGTCGGCGGCGCCACCAGGCCTTTGCGGCGAGGTCGAGCGCGCCGTACTTGTAGTCGCTTTTCGGTGCGGCCTCGAGGAACCGGCGCCAGCCCGCGAGCGTCGGCGCGATCACCTCGCCCCGGATGTTCGGGCCGGCGGCAAGGACGAGCCTCTCGCCCTCCAGCGTCGGGTAGAGGGACCCGTCGGCCGCGTCGTCGGCGAGGGACATCGGCGAGGGTGCGCGGCGACCGGCGCGCACGAGACCCTCACGGATCTTCCGCTCGAGCGGGGGCCACCAGCGCGTCAGCCACGCGTCGCTCGCCCCCTCCCACTGGAGGTCCGCGTACTCGCTACCTGGCACGAGGGTGCGGCCGATATGATCGACGAGCACATCGGCCAGGGTCTGCTCTTCCTCGGCCGGCCAGTCCTTCCCGGCGTCGAGCTCCGCCGGCTGGATGCCCATGACCCGGACGTTCTCGGCGGCGTGCAGCTCCCAGACGGGCGAGCCCATGTCTCGCTTGCCGATCTTCTTGCCCTCGTTGGTCTCGACGATCCGGCCGAACTCGAAGTGCATCGTGACGACGCCGTTCTTGAGGACACCCACGCGAAGACCCTCGAACACCGGCGCCGAGTCGGCGGCCGGCACCATGTACTCGACGTCGCGGACGGCCGCGGTCCACCGGGCCCACGGCCAGGCGTCCACGTCGATGCGCTGCAGGTCCCGGAGGCGGTCCTCGCCGTCGGCGCGCAGGCGGGCCGCACGCTCGGCGTTCTGCGTGTCGCGGGCGTCGCGGAAGCGGGCGCTCGCCTGGATGAGCAGGCTCGCCGCCTCGCGCGCGACCTTCCAGCGGGCCTCGGCGCGGAGCGATTCGCGGCGCGCGTCGATCGCCCGCTTGGTCGACTCCGGGTCGCGGGAGATCATCAGCAAAATCTCCTCGTCGGACAGGCTCTTCTGGGCGCCGGGGTTGCTGGTGTCGCGGGCCTGGCTCTCGAGCACGGCGGAGAGCCACGCGCGCTTCCCCTGGATGAGCTGGTAGCGGTACCAGTCCATCGATCGCGCCGACAGGTAGTAGAAGATCTGGACGACGGAGTTCTCGTTCCCCTGGCGAACGCCGCGGCCGTTTCGTTGCTCGAGGTCCGACGAGGTCCACGGCAAGTCGAGGTGGTGCAGCCCGCAGGTCCGGAATTGCAGGTCGAGCCCCTCGTTGATGACCGAATTCCCGATGATGATGTCGAGGGTCGGCGGCACCCGCAGGGTCTCACCCGTCCCGCACGCGCCGGGCGCCGGCGGGTCGGTCTTGACGCCGTTGAAGCGGTTGGCGATGGCGTTGCGCTCGGCGGGCTTGGTGGTGCCGTTGACGATGGCGATCCGCTCGCGCGGGATCCCCTTCTTCACCAGCACCTCCCGCAGCCACACGTGCACCGCGGTCGGCTCGCAGAAGATGACGTGACCGCACCCGGGGCTCGCCGCGACCCGCTCGGCGCAGGCGAGCAGCTTCGGCGCGGCGTAGTCCTCGGGGTGGATCGCCGTCAACGCGTCCTTGTACTCGATGCCGCGGCCGAGCTTCGGGTGCAGCGCGTAGAGCGACAGGCGGGCCAGCAGGCCGAGGATGGCGTTCGAGCTGCTGCCCCGCTCCTTCATGCGCTTGAGGGCCTGCTCGATCTCCTGGACGAGCTCGGCGTAGCGGTCTTCCTGCTCGTCATTCATCTCGACGATGACCTGCTCGCTGCGCGGCTCGGGCACCGCGAGGCCCGCCTTCTTCGGGCTGACGAACTCGCCGTAGGTCCCGACGATGGCCCGCAGGTCGTCCAAATTCTTAAATCCCTCGACCACCGAGCGCGTGGCGACTTTCAGGGTGACGTCGATGATCTGCCGGCTCTCGATCTGCAGGAAGCGATCGATGAACTGCTCGGGGTCCAGGAGCCCGCGGCGGGTGAACGCGTACGGGTCGATGAGCTGGATCAGGTTGTAGAACTCGAGCGGCGAGTTCTTGGCTGGGGTCGCGGTCAGGAGCACGATGCCGGTGCCGTTGGCCCGCCGACGGACGGCGGCCGCCCGAAAGTCGAGCTGCCAGGCCCGCTTGCTGCCGTCGCCGGGGCTGCCCATGAACTTGGGCATCCCGTGCTCGCGCGGCTCGGGGGCGTAGCTGTTTTTAAACGCGGTCGCCTCGTCCACGACGAGCAGGTCGATGCCGATGTCGTCCCACGCGATGCCGGGATCGAACTTGCGGTCCTCGGGCAGCTCGAGGTTCTCCTCGACCCATGCGCGCACGCCGTGTTTGAGAATTGCCTCGTCGCGCTCGGTGAGGTTCTCCTTTTTCTTCTCCGCCGCGTTTCGCTGCGCCAATTTGATTTGACGCTGGATGCCCTCGACCTTGCTGACGTACTTCAGCAGCTCCTCCTCGTTCATCTTCGTGCGGCCGAGCGCGTCGTAGCTGAGGATCACGACGTCCACGAGGCCCGCCTGCAGCGCCGTCCACTTCTCGGCGCGCTCCTCGGGCGTGTCGGTCTCGGAGGTGATCTGGCCGCGGCGGTTGCCGCGGCTGAGGCGCTTGCGGTTGCTGCCGATCACCGCGACGCGGTAGTCCGGCAGCACGCACATGATGTTGTCGTACCATTGCCATACGAGCGAGCTCGACACGAGGATGACGGGGCGCTTCGCCCGGGCCAGCTCGCGCATCATGGCGACGAACCCGATCGCGGCGAAGGTCTTGCCCACGCCGACATCGAACGCCAGGAGGCCGCCGCCGAAGTGGAGGAGACGCAGGATCGCGGCGATCTGGTGGGGCCGAAGCCGCGGGCCCCTGTCGTTCCAGCGGGAGATTGACAAGGTCTCGCCGGCGAAGGTGGGGACGATCGTGCCGCGGAAGGAACGGTTGTATGCCTCCGTGACGGCGGCGCGGCGCTCGCTCCGGTCGCCGACCCAGCGGGCGAACGCCCGATCCCAGTGACGCCCGAGAAGCAGGCGGATCTGGCCGATCTTGAGGTCGTCCTTGTCGTCTTCCTTCCCCTCCTCGGACTCGGGCTTTCGCTCCTGTCCGGTCGCGGCGGCCTCCTCCTGCTCGAGCGCCTCGATCTCGTCGTCCTTCAGCTTCGGTTTAAAAACCTCCTTGTCGTGGTTCATCCATCCGATGCACCACAGCGTCTGCGGGGTGAGCGAGGCGGTGAGGTTCTCCAATTCCTCGTAGTCGCGGCCGGCGATCGTGACGATGCCGTCCCACCGATCGAGCTTGACGGCGCCGTAGCGAGCGTTGAGCGCCTCGCTGATCCACGCCGAGACAAGGTCCATCGGGACCCAACCCTGGCGCGGTGAGACGTCGCGGATGTCCTCGAACACGGCGAGGTTCATCGCCGTGACGAGGCGCGAGAGCTGGCGCGCGGCCTGCGGGTTCATGGCGGCGCGGGCGGCGGCGCGGTCGTGTTTTTGCCAGAGCTGGCCGGTGAGGTAGACCTGTTCGGGCTCCAAGTCCTGCCAAGTGTCGCCATCGATGCACCAGGCGGCGGCGAGGACGATGTCCAGGATCTCCGCCCGCGTCCGCTTGCCGCCCTGCTCGCGGTGGAACTGGGTGAGGGCGTCCAGCGTCAGGTGGCGGCCGCGGCGAAAGAGGTGCTCGGCTTGGGCGAGGACATCGTCCGGCTGGGCACGAAACCTCGGCTGGATGTTGGGAGACGTGGCGACGCTCGGTGAGAGCTCGCCCGTCTGCTGGTAGGCGGTCAGGAGGCGCTGGACGACGGCCCTCCGCTCCGCGAGCTTTCGTAGCCCCAGCCAGCGCCAGGGGTTGCCGTCGTGGGCGGCGAGCGCGGGGGTCTTCTTCAGGGCCAAGAGAGCGGCGTGCAGCTCGGGCCAGAGGCCGAGGGCGCGCTCGTCGTCGTCGGCGACGAGCGCGAGGTAGCGGTCGACCCGGCGCCCGAGCGCCATCGCGTGGCGCAGCTCCTCGCCGATGTCGTCCGGCGCGTCGCTCGTGTCGCGGACCACGGATTCGGCGACGGAGGGCTGCAGCGCAGGCAGGCCCCGGAGGACGCAGCTCGTGCACATCGGCCGCGGGGTGAACGCCGGGAACCCGGTGAAGTCGCCGACGACCGCGGCCCGGCGCCGCTTCTTCCCCGCGGTCTCCGCGTCGCCCTGGACGTGCACCGTGCCAAGGACGTGGTCCGGGAACTCCTCGAAGTAGCGGCCCTCCAGGATGAACTCGTCGGCGGGGTCGACCGCCCCGAGCTCGCCGCCGCGGGCCCGCCACACGAGCACGTCGACGATGTTGCCGGCGCCGGGGAACACGTCACGGCCCGAGGTCGTCTCGCTCGGCAGGCGGAAGGCGACCATGAGGTGATAGCGGCGGAGCAGGCGCTCGCGCAGACCACGGTTCTTGCTGCCGGTCAGGCAGCCCGCCGGGACGAGGAACACCGCGACCCCGCCCGGCACGAGCAGGTCGAGGCTGCGGAGCATGACGTACGCGTACGCCTTCTTCTCGTCCTTGTAGCCCGGGTGCTTGTCGCGCCGCGCATACTCGCCGCGCTGCCCGTAGGGCGGATTTGAGAGGATCAGGCTGATCGCGCCCTGGTAGCGCGGGCTGTGCTCGGCCATCCACTGCTCGATCGAGGTGTTGTACAGCTCGACGTCGGGTCGCATCGCCGCGAACATCCGGGCGCTCACCGCCGACAGCTCGACCGCGGTCCAGCGGATCTCTTTGAACCGGGGATCGCTGACAAGACAGCGCGGGGGACCCAAGGGCATGATGAGGCGCCCGATCCCGACGCTGGGCTCAAAGGCCCGGACGGCGCCGTCGTGGCCGGCCAGCTCCGGAAGGAGCAGGCAGACCAGATCGGCGATGGCCTCGGCGATGTCGCGTGGGGTGTAATACTCGTGCGCGAGCGCGAAGTCGTCGGGCGCAAGGTCCGGCGGAAACTGGTCGGCGACGTCCGCGATCGACAACCCGCCCCAGCCGCTGTACCCGAGGACGATCCGCCGCTCCTCGGCGGTCATGTCCTCCGGCCTTCGGGTGACGGCGATCCGCATGGCCTCGAGGTTGCGGCGCGTCCGCTTCGCGGGGGTCTGCGACTCGGGTCCCCGCGCGCGCCGGGCCTCGCGGCGCTCGAGCCAGGCGGCGACCATGGCCAGGAGCGCGGCCCGCTGGCGCACCACGAACGCGTCGAAGTACGGCCGCGGAAAGTCCAGCGGCAGGAGCTGGCGCCACCGCGGCAGGATCATGTCGAGGACGTGGGCCGGGTTCTTCATGCTGCCCTCCGGGCCGCGGCGCCGACGGTGATGTCGGGCAGGAGCGGGGTCTTCTCGGCGATCTCGATGGCGGCCAGGAGCGCGGCCTCGCCGAGGCCGAGCGGCGCGGCGGCGGCGAGGACGTCGCGCTCGAGGCGGACGAAGAACGCGTCGGTAAGCGGCGGGTGCAGATTCTGGGCATGGCTCTGGGCGACGGCGGCGCCCAGGGTCCGCAGCGTCGCTCGCGGAACGTGGCGCAGCTCTTCCTGATCCGCGAGCAGGTCGGCGAGACGCCGGCCCTGGTCGGCCGCGGGTGCCTGCTTGCGGCCGAGGCACGTCCGCCGGCACGCCTTGCACCGCAGGTTGGTTCCGAGGCGGTACGGGCAGACGCCGCACCTGCTCTCGTCTTCGGCGGAGAGGGCAGCCTGCTCCCATGCGCCGTGACCCGGGGTCATCATGGGCGGGCGAGAGGGACGGACCGATCCCTCGCGACCGATGAGCGCGAGCTGGCGGCCGACGAGCTCGAGGATCTCCTGCAGCATCAGGTGGCGCTGGCGATCGAGGACGACGTCCCAGGTGATGCTCGCGCGCGGCGGTTGGAACGTCACCCGGGTGATCCGCTCGTGGGCCTGCAGGTCTGGGAACTGCAGGATCGACCCGATGCACTCGTGATAGCGACCGCACGCCCACTCGGGCGCGTCGTGCTCGGCCTTGTAGATGGCGATCTGCTCGCCTTCCGTTCGGGTCGCCACGGTGCCGAGCGCCTCACTGGCGACGAGCCGCTCGGCGATGGATGACGCCATGCTCGGGGCGGTCCTCTCACCTGCGGGGCCGGCGTCCGTCCGGCACGCGCCGCCCACCTTGCACGCGGTGCAGCCGCAGCCGTGCGCCGTGACGCCGGAGCGGACCGGCCACTCGTCCCACTCGCCGCCGATCGTACCCTCACCCAGACCCTGGGCGAGGCCGCGGAGAAGGGGCGCGATGTCCTGGCCGGTGCGCTGCCCCTGGCAGCGATAGAGGTCGCCGGTCTGCCCCGGGAGCGCGAGGCCCTGGGCGGGCACGCAGCGCACGAGGCCCGCGGACGCCAGGATCTGGTAGGCGCCCTGCATCGGCTCGACGACGTGACGACGGGCGGCCCGCTGCAGCAGCGCGGCGTCGGCATACCAGTCCCTGCCGACGCGGTAGAGGTGGCCGGACGTCATGGCGTTACTCGTCCTCCATCTCGGCCAGCGCCTGCGCAAACGTGGCCTTGAGCGTCTCGTCGCGCTGCGCGTCGACCTCCGCGCCCACGGCGGGCGACGAGGGCGGCGCCGCCGTCGTCGTCGCTGGCTCCGGCGCCGGGGTCGGCGACGGGGTCGCGGCTCTCCTCGGCGGCCGGCGCCTCGTCGTCGGGGCCGGCGGGGCGGCGTCGTCCTCGTCGAGCTGGATACCCTCGCGGAAGATCGGTTCCAGCCGCTCCTCGGCGATCTGCCGCTGCTGCGGGTCGCTCGAGCACATGTGCCGCGCCATCTCGAGGTCGAGGATCGTCCGCGGCGGCGGCATCAGCTTCTCCCGGGTCCGCTCGTCGGCGAGGTTCATCATGTCCTCGGCCTTGCCGCACGCGATCTTCACGAACTTGCCGTTGTCCCACTCGTAGAACAGCGCATAGACGTCGCCGCCCGCGTGGAGGATCTTGAAGGCGCCGGACTTGTAACGAGCGCGCAGCCCGCTGCGTCCCGCGTCCGTCGTCTCCTCCCACCCGAGCTTGCCGCGCTTCTGGGATTTGAGGTTGTGGACGTGGGCCCAGAACTGCTGGTGCTCGTCGATCACCTTGCGATCGGCAGCGGTCAGCGACTTCTCGTCGACCGGCGTCATGCGGCCCTCGTGCGTCTCCAGCGGGTTCGGCTTGCCCGGCGCCCAGGGCGACGACGGGTCTGTCACCGGCGGCGGCGTAGCGCGCTCCGCCTTGCCGCTCGTGTGCGCCTTCCTCTTGCGCGAGCGGCGGCTTTGCTCGCCGCTCGCGGGCGACGACGATCCGTCCTTGTTGGAGGACGAATCCTCGCGGCGTTCCTGCCGGCCGCGCCTTCCCTCCTCGCCCGCCTCCCCGATCTCCGGGGACGCGAACCGGGCGCCTGGGTTCATCGGAACCTCCAGGGTCTCACCCGTGACGGTGTCGCGCAGTCGCAGCGACCAGCCGGTCACGCGCACGTCCTCGACTACAAACTTTTTCGTCATGATCCCTCCTCCCCTTTCCCCCTCGTCGCAGGACCCTCCGTCCCGCGCCCCCTCGCAACTCGAACGTCAGCCGGCCGCTTCGCGGTGACGCCCGCGGATCCAGTAGTAGGCGGCGCCCGCGACCGCCGCGGCGCCACCTGCAGCCGCCGCGATCTTCCAGCGGCTTTCACCCTCGCTCGGCCTGCCGAGGTCGCCGAACGGCAGCCCGCCCGCGGGCGGCGGCGGCGGCGGTGGCGGCGAGTCGTCGTCGCTGATCCCCGCACCGAGGCGTCCCAGGTGCTTGGTCATCTGCGCGATGCTGTTGTTGACGCCGGAGTCGCGCAGCTTCTGGGCGAACACCGGGTCTGCCGTCTCGGCGTCCTTCAAATTGATCCGGTAGCGCGCCTCGTGTTTGAGCAGGATGCTCCGCACCTGCTTGCACTTGTCGCGCAGCGCCTTGTTCTGCCGGAACGCCCCGTGCGGCCCCAAGCCGTCGACCTCCTCGGGCCGCACGTAAGCCGCGACGAGTGTCTTCTCGAGGCACCGCTCCTGCATCTTGATCAGGTGGTCGCAGGCGGGGCCGATGATGGCCGCCTCGGGCTTTGTGTACGCGGTGATACGCTCGGCGCCCGTCGGCCATGGAACACAGCGATAACCCTCGGGCAGCTTTTGACCGCGGAGCGCACCGATATCACCCCCGGGGCCGAGAACTGTGGCGCGCCTCACCGCCTTGGCCCAGTCATCGGTAGTGTAGCCATCCTTGTCGACGTAGTGATCCGACCGCAGGTTGACGTCGGGCACCTCCTTGGGGAGACGCGCGTACTTGTCGTCCGGGCGGTCGTACGGCCAGTCGGCGAGCTTCTTCGGCAGGTCCTCCTCGACGAAGAGGCAGTCCGTCCAGGTCTCGGACGTCCCCGGCCCCTTCTTGAAGATCGCCGGGGTGACGAACGGCGCCGGGTGCGGGCGCATCATGTTCGGGATCCCGAGGCGGGGCTGGTTGCCGAGGGTCACGCAGATGTACGGCGCGAGTAGTTCGCCGATCGACGCGTCGCTCTTGTAAAGCGAGAACCCCGAGTCGAAGAACTGCCCGAAGTAGTCCTCCCAGGCGGCCTTGATCGCGCGGGCGTCCACCTTGTACATGTCCGGGCTGCCGGAGCGCTCGGCCTGCTTCCACATGCCGCCCGCGACTTGGCCCGTGCTGGGGAAGAAGTCGCCGACGTTGGTCACGATGCCGCCCCAACTGATCTCGCCGAACGCAAGCCAGTGACGGCGCAGCGCCTCCACGGGGGCGCCGCCGGGGATGCGTTGGAGGTGACCGGCGACCCGGACCGTGTTCGGGATGCACCCGAGCTGGCCTTGCGCGTAGGGGATCGCGTCGCCGTGAAGCGGCGCCCACACCTGCCCGCCCTTGTACTCCTTGCCGTCACGCGCGGCATTGTGCAACTCCCACGGGGCGAGTTCGTAGGGCGGAAGCCAGATCGCGGTCCAGTCGACGCCCTGGCCGAAGTATTTCCAGAGGAAATGGTCAACGATGTCCTCGTCGAGATTGCTCGAGTAGGTATCCCACGGCAGCAGCAGCTCCGGCTCTGCAGCCTTTGGCGTGGAAAAGATCCGAAAGAGGAAGCGAGCAACCTGTACAACAGCCCCGAGGATTTGACCGACGATCGGTATAGACGAGATCGCGCCGATCGCAACGTCGAGCATTACAGCGGCCACGGCCTCGCCGAGCTTTTTGGGATCGGAAGACTGTGGGAAGCTAACTTGGGCGAACAGCCCGGCAGGGCCGTCCTTCGAAACCCAAGCGACCCTGGAGATAGTTTCATTGAGAATGTCTCCAACACTGATCGCCTTGGCGTAGTTGACAAGGGCGAGCCCGTCGCGCCATGCCTGGGCTTGTTGCTGGCATAGGAGCCGCTCGGCGATTGACGCCAGCCCCTTCGTGTCGCCAGCGGCCTTGGCAATCGCATCGTACTTCGCACTGAGGCGGCTATCGTTCGAGGGAAACGGCGAAATGAACGTCTGAGGGACGCTCCGGAAAATCTCCTCATTTGGATTGCGAATCATGAATCACCGATGCAGTAGAACTGATGGCATTTCAGGTCAACACCCCCCGTTTGAGGGCACTCATTCGAAGCGTTGCACTTGGGCGCACAGACCTTTGCCAGGTCCGCAGAAATACAATCCATGTCGAAGCCCTCGAATTCCGGGCAATCGCTGATTACCTCACATACCGGCGAACAGACACCATGACGGCTGCAAGAGAGGCTGGACTCGCACAGCGCCGGCTCCTGCTGCCCGTCCCACTCGCACGACTCCCACATCTTGACGGTGCCATCGGCCGGGCGAGTCGGCTCCGCGTCGTCGCCGCAGGCGGCGGGGATCGAGGTCAGCAGGGACAGGGTCAGGATCTGGAGGGCCTTGCGCATGTCCGAAGAGTACGGCAGCGCGATACCGCCCGTCGAGAAATTCTGCCGCTGGAGGGCCTCAGCCTGCACGGGTCACCCCTTCCGCCTGGGCGCGCAGGCACGGGTCGGCCGAGGTCGCGGCGACCCGCTTCATCTCCGGCGTCCACGTCGCCAGCGCCTGGACGGTCGCGCGGCGGACCGCGAAGAAGTCGGCGAAGCGGCGGATGACGTGGTTGTAGGCGACGGCCGGAAGCCGCCCGCGCGGGCCGTCGAGGCCCGCGACGTGGAGGCTGCCCTGGTGGACATACAGGAGCCCGGCCCGGCGGTGGAGCTGCCCGACCGCGGCGACGCCGGGGCGGTAGAGCGGGAGGCGGGCGACGAGCGGGGCGGTGTGCTTCTGGAAGTGATGGAGGATGGCGGCGACCTGGCGCGCGTCCTGGCGGAGGTTGGCCTGGGGTTCCAGGGCCGACGCCATGACGCGGAAGGCGTCGACCGCGGGCGCCGCGTTCGGCGACCACCAGCGCAGGCCAGGGCCCGTGATGTCGATCCGCGAGCTGTAGACCCACGGGAAGGTGCCGAGGTGAAGCACGAGCGGCGTCTGCCAGCCGCAGCGACTCTCGGCGCGCGGTGGAGGGCCGGACCAGCCGTCGCCGAAGTAGCCGGGCGCCGTGTCGGGGTAGAACGCGCGGGCGAGGCCGCCGCCGTCCTCGAAGCAAGCGCCGCCCTCGAGGGTCGTGGGGTCGGCCGACACGCGCCACAGCTCGCTGCGGTCACGACCGGCGGTGATGAGCTGGCGCAGCACGGCGCTCTGGACCGCCGCCTGGTTGTCGCTGACACCGGGCCGTTGCTGGCGCAGCCACGCCGCGAACGCGGAGACGCCGGCCACGTTGGCGACGCCCGGCCAGCCGACCACACCACGCAGCTTGGTGAACTCGGCGGCCAGCGGCTGCGAGAACCCGAGGAGACCCGCGAGCGACTCCCATGCCCGTGTGTAAAAGACGCGCGTGTCGGTGGGCGAGCGCAGGTCGAAGTCGCCGGCCAGGTCGGCGAGCGCGGGGATGTCGTCGCCGTAGCAGTCGATGCCCATGGCCATCATGCGACCTCCTTCGGGAGCTCGCCGACGAGGGCCTTCCATACCGCGGGGACGCCTGGCCACGCCGAGGCGCTCAGCTTCGACGGGATGGTGCTGGTGTCGAGCAGGTCGATGCCGAGGTTGATCGCGTCCTCGAAGAAGCGGGCGCGGACGTGGTTGTACTGCTCCTTGCCCCGGCCCGACTTGAGCAGCGACGGGCTTGCCCAGCCGGCCTTGATGTCGGCGTGGTCGTCGATGCGGTAGTTCGCCAGAAGACGCTGCAGGTAGACGCAGGCGGCGAACGCGGCCACCCGCGGCTGGAACACCAACTCGGGCGGCGACTGCAGGAGTGGCGCCTTCTTGCCGACCTCGGGCACGCCGGTCCAGAGGAAGTACGGCGCGAGCAGCCCGAAGAGGCCCCCGCTGCCGAACTCGGCCGCCTGCTCGCCGTACTTGAGCGGCGGGTTGCGGTCCTTGTTGTTCTTGTAGGCCGCGCGGGAGTCGTCGCGTTCGTCCTGCTCGCCCTCGGCGTTGCCGTTTTGGGCGGTGGTGACGAACCCCGACTCGCGGAACGCGATCACGGCGAAGATGCGGGCCGACCCGGCGATCCGCGAGACCGTCTGCATCTTGTCGAAGAGGGGCCGCAGGTCGACGGGCGTGTCGCCCCAGTTGGTCACGAGGTCGCCAGCCGCATCGCCGGCGGTCGGCAGCGCATCCAGGTCGGACCCGGGGGGCGTACTCCCTGCACCGCCCGGAGTCGCGGGGCTCGCGGCGCTCGCCCGCCGGCTGCCGAGGAACACCGCGCCTCCGACGCCGAGCGTGGTACCGATGGTGATCCAGAGGGCGCGGCTCATGGCTTAGGCGCCTCCGGGCTCGGTGGCGGCGGCAGGGCCCGCCCGCGGCTCCGACCGAGGCTGTAGAAGGCGAACCCGAGGGTCGTCAGCACCGTGGCGCCGGCGGCGAGCACCGCGGGATGGCGCCACGTCACGCCGGACGCCGCGCCCGTGTCCACGGGCTGGATGTCGCCGCCGGGCTGGGGCGGCTGCACGCCGCCGCCGTTCGGAGGCGGGCTGCCGGTCCCGGGTGGAGCGACGCCACCGTTACCGGGCTGCACGCCGTTGCCGGGCGGCCTGGGCCCGACTCCGCCGCCTCCCGGCTGGCGACCGACCGGGGCTCCGAGCTGCTGCGAGCTACCAGCGGAACGCGACATGACGACCGGTACGCGGACGGCGGGCGCCAGCCAGCCCCGCGGCGAGATCCATCGTCGGATCGTCGCGGTGTCCCACGAGTCGAGGGCTGCATACAGCGGGGCCCACACGGCCGCCTCGGGCCGCCCGCGCTCGGGGACGCGGTTCCCTGGATCGATGTCGGCCGACTCGGCCTGCCCCCGGAGCAGCACCAGCGCCAGGGGAGGCCGCGAGCCAGAAGCCTGGACGGCCGACCACGGCCAGGCGTTCGCCATCTGCTTCGCGCGTGTGACGAACTCGGCGCGCGCCGCGTCCGACGCGTCGTCGTAGGCCGCTTTGATGAAGAGGGCGACCTCCTCCTCGCGCAGAGTCCGATCGGGTCCGGTGAGACGGCGCTCGAGGTCGGCGAGCTCGATGAGCCTGACAACGCGATGACGATCCAGCGGCATGGTTCACCTCCTACACGCCGGCGAACGCCCAGGCGTCGCCGTTGTTGATCACGAACACCGAGCGGGTGACGGGGAAGTTGGCGAGGCCCCCCGCGAGGTTGTCGCCCGCGGCGGCGGTCAGGACCGGCGTGCCTGCGCCCTTGCGCGTGAACGTCAGCATCGCGTCCATCGGCACGAGGCCGCGGGTCGGGAGCGTGACGATGTCGGCGTTCGCCGAGTTGTGGATGATGTGGAGCTGGCCGGTCCACGCGGGGATGCCCCCGGGCCCCTGCATCGTCAGCGAGGCCACCTTGGCGGCCGAGCTGGTCGCCGTCGCCTGCGCCCAATCGAAGAGGCGCGAGCCGAGCTCGTTCGTCCCGCCGATGCTCTCGACGAGCAGCTCGACCACGATCTCCGGGTTCTGCGGGGCGACCTTGAAGCGGAGCCGATCGGTCGGCCGCACGAGCACGAGCCGCGTGTTGTCCGGCGTCGGCCGGTACTGCGCCCGCGGCTGCACCGGCGGCCCGCTCTGCAGTTCGAAGACATCGGCGGGGGCGAGCGGCACGGTCGTCAGAACGTTCACGTGGAGGAGGTACGGATCGCCGCCCGGCACCTTCCCCCAGAGCGCCGCCGGCAAGATGCCCACCGGCGCCTCGAGCGACGCCTCGATCCAGCCGTCGACTTGGCGGAAGGTGGGCACGGCCTCGTAGAGCGTCTCGCCGTCGAGCTCACGCGCGTGGAATCTCATTTTCTGCATACACGCCTCCCTCGCGGCACCTGCGGCCGCACGCTTCTACTGTCTGATTCGCGCGGCGATCAGGCCGCTCGTTACACGCCGCCGTTGTGGCCGCAGTCGCAAGCCCGGCCCATCGAGCACGACGAGCAGCACTTGATGCCCTTGCCGTGGTGGACGAACAGGCGGATGTTCTCGATCTGGTTGTTGTTGCCGAGGTGGCGGATGCGGGCCTTGAGGCGGTTGTTGCCGCCGACGCA
>Ga0075163_10002723_pt1 | contig 23711 bp, 14 predicted proteins | sample JI1023141ADNA_FD_71478 | JGI IMG/M metagenome (GOLD analysis project Ga0075163, IMG submission 71478) | Wastewater effluent complex algal communities from Wisconsin, to seasonally profile nutrient transformation and Carbon sequestration -... | ecosystem: Engineered > WWTP > Effluent > Algae... | reverse complement strand
TCGTCGGGCGAAGAACCGCCTTCCGCGTGATCCTGGCTGGCGCTGGACGGCGGTCTGCCCTACCATCTCGGCCCGTGGCAGCGAAGCAACCGACCAAAAAGGTGACCAAGCGAAGGAAGAGGCCGCCGGTGGCTCGGTCGCCCTTCTGCTACACCGGCGACCTGGTCGACGCGCTCGGCGTCTCCCGCAAGACCCTGCACAAGTACGTGCAGATGCGGCTACTGCCCGCGCCGGTGCTGGTCTCCGACGGCAAGTCCGGCGTCCGATGTCGCTGGACGCTGGTCGCCCTCGATCACGTGGCCTTCATCCTCGAGCAGCAGGAAATCGGCCACACGCTCAACGAGATCGCCGCCATGATCGCGGCGCGCTGGGGCACGCAGGACAAGGTGCCGCTGAAGACCGAGGCTCCGAAGCCCGCAGGGTCCGGCCCCGACGGGTCCACGTGAGGGCCACGCCCGGGACCTATCGGGGACCGAGCGGTGACCGTTCGGCTTCTCGGGCGGCGGGATCGTCAGCGTCCACTGCTCGCCGTGCACGGGCCAGGCGGCGTAGCCGGCGTTCGGACCCGCGGTGCCCCAGTCATTCACGCCGGCCTGAATCACGATCTGCTCGCGGTCGAAGCCGTAGGGCACATAGGTAGACCATTGCGGGAGGTCGGCGCCGTCGCAGCGGCGTGCGCCCGCGAGGCCCTGGCGCGTCAGCATGACCTCGGCGTCGATCGCAGGACGCCGAGGTCTGTTCGCGACGGTTGCGGCTTGCCCGCCTAGCGGAGTGGTGGCACGGTGGGCATCGACCCGACGATGTTGCGCTCTCCTGACGTTCGGCCTGCACGACCTCGACGGTCGCTCGGGGACCTCATGCTGCCGGCGTGGGGCATCCAGGTGCTCGGCTGGGGAATGTTGGCGATGGCGATGGCGCTGCCGAGCCTGGCGTGGGTGCTCGGTTGGGTGCGCCCGCCGGATGTGGCACCGCCCGAATTAGGGCCGGTCGTAACTTCAGAGCCGAAGCCGATTGGGTCGATGCCATCAGTGTCGACGTCCGACCTGCCAGCACCCGACACGGTCTGCTCGCCCGACTTGGACGACCCACCGACCGGAGGACTCGTCGGCGCCGGTCGGACCGCGCTGGCGGATACGACGGCGCCGCTGACGTTCGTCGCGCTATCGGGTGGGGCGTTCACCATGGGGAGCCCGGACGGCGTGGGAGACGACGACGAACACCCGCGCCACCGTGTGTGCCTCGCCGGGTTCGAAATGTCGACGCACGAGGTGACTAACGCGCAATGGGAATTGGTGATGAAAAGAGCTTGGCCGAGCAAGTGCCCGTCGGGCTGCGCGGGGACGATGCCCGTCACCGATGTGAGCTGGCGAGACGCGGTCCGCTTCGCCAACGCACTGTCCGTACGCGAGCAATTCAGGCCCTGCTACCACGCGGAATGGCCGATCCTGTGGGACCCAACCTGCGATGGGTATCGATTGCCCACCGAGGCCGAGTGGGAATATGCGACTCGCGCCGGCACCACCGGTCTGTACAGCTTCGACGGCGGTAAGGCCGCGCTCGACAAGCACGTGTGGGTCGGCGAGGGGCTCGATTCCCAAGCTCACCCAGTCGGACTTCGCGCCGCCAATCCCTGGGGGTTGTTCGATGTCCACGGAAATGTGTGGGAGTGGACCTGGGATAGGTACGACGACTACAGCGGTGGCGCAGGCATAGTGTTGGACCCGTCCGGGCCGGATGCTAACGGTCCGGTGACAGGTGATGACAGCCGGGTCTTACGGGGTGGGTCGTTCTCATACTCGGCCGAGCACCTGCGCTCCGCGGATCGTGTCGGGTTCAGGCCGACGTTCCAATTCATGATAGTCGGCTTCCGTGTCGCGCGGGGGGCGCGCACTAGGCATTGAACGCTGTCTGTAATTAGTCATCAAGAGTTCTTTGTTGACAAGGCGCTTGGCTGTTGACAATTATCGCTCAAGCCTGAAAGCGCGGACCCCGCGCGACCCGGAAGCCGCACAGCGAGTTCCTGTTCGTGGGCCTGACGGCGATCCGGTACGCGGAGCGCAGGAGCTCGGCCCCGTCCAGGAACGACCCACCCCGCAAGACCCGAGTGTTGTCATCATTGTCGTCGCACATAACTGGACCGTTGACATCGAAGCCAGTGGGATCCCAGACTTCCTCTGAGTTGTATGGGCCGTACTTGTCCCAGACCCATTCCCAGACGTTACCATGCACGTCGCACAGGCCCCATGGGTTCGGCCGTTTGCGGCCGACTCGTTGCAGGTGATGCGTGTTATCGCTGTACCAGGCGTAATCATCCAAATGGGTCAGATCGTCGCCGAAGCTGTGGGCGGTCGTGGTCCCGGCGCGCGCTGCATATTCCCACTCAGCCTCAGTGGGCAGACGGTACCCGTCACGTTCCGCGTGCCAGCGCACCTGGTTCCCCTCGATGGTGTAACAGGGCTGCATGCCCTCGCGCTCAGACAGGCGGTTGAGGAAAACCAGCACATCGGCCCAACTCACATTTACGATGGGGTGCCTCACGCTGAGGTTGCCGTCGGGCGCGGCGCCTATTACTTCCTCCCACTGGGCCACCGTCACCGGGTGCATACCGATTTCGAACGTTGAGACGACGACGCGATGCCGCGGCCGCTCGTCATCATGACCCTCGCCCTTGCGGCTGCCCATCGAAAAGGCACCGCCGCTGAGGCGGACGAGCTGCAGCTCGGCGACGCCGACGAGCGCGGCGCGACCCGGACCGAGCGGGCTGCCTGTTGGTGGGTCGTCGGGAGCGCCCGGCCTAGGCGGGGTAGCCTTGAGCGAGGACGCGGCGAACCGAGCCCGGACGTAGAGGCCGAGCGGAAGGATAGACACGCTCGTCGCGCCGAGCCCCACCATGAGGCCGAGGGAGGTATACCAGTCCAGTCCCCAAGGCCAGGCCGTGGCCCAGGTCAGGGTCACGCCCATGGCAGCCAGGGCGTGACGACCACGGGCGTCGGAGCGCCACCACGGACGCGCGAGGAGATGGCGCAGGGGCACAGACCCGGCCGCCACGGCGCGGTCTTGCAGGGTTTGCCACGCGGTGGGGTCGGTACGTTGCATGTGATCGCGGAGGATCTGCCGCAGTTCGTCCTCGACGGCGGAGCCGAGGAATGGCGAGAGCAGCTCGTCGGCACGCTCCGGCGCGATGACGGCCTGATGGAAGGCTATCCGCAGCGCACGCTTGCTCTGGATCGGCCGCGACCGCGGCGTGGCGGCCTGAAGCTGACGGACGATGAGCGCGCGTGCGCGCCGCTCGGCGCTTCGTTCGGGATCCTCGATCCGGAGCTTCTCGATCAATTCCGTGACGCGCTCCGCGGGCAAGACCAGACGCCGGCCATCACCGCTGATCGGCTGGATGCCCTGCGCGGTCAGCCAGTCGAGCAGGCGCTGGATGTGGCGCGGCTCGGGTAGGTCGCGCCCGATCTCGGCGGAGAACTCCCGGCGAAACGCCTCGAGCTGCACCCACGTTGGATCCGGCACGCAGGCGACCAGAGCGGCCCACCGCTCGATCGAGGCCGTCAGCGCCGTGTACGGCGGAAGCTCAGGCTCGGGCGCGGGAAGACCTGTCCCCGCGACCAGGTGGGTGGCGAGCGCGCGAAGGCCGGCGACCGTGAACGGAAAGCGGGCGACACCGGCGTCGCGCAGCCGGGCGACGACACGCGCGGCCTCGCCGCCGCGTTCGCCGAGCGGGCGCGGATCGAGGTCGAGGATGGCGCACACCGGCCAGGCGTCGAGGTGGCGTAGCCACGTCATGCCACCGCCGCGCTCGGCCAGGTCGGTCATCCGGCTGACGATCAGCAATGGGGCGCCCTCGGCCCGCCGGGCGAAATGCTCGAGCGGCGTCAGCTCGGTCCAGGGCGCCGCTTCCTCCTCCGTGAGGGCGACCGGTCGCGGCTGCACGCGCGTCGGCCGGAATTGGAAGTCGAAGCGCACGAGCCGGACACCCTGGCGCTGCCAGCGGGCGAGCACGTACACGGCGGCATGCAGGTACGGGTGGGCGCCCGACTCGACGTCGACGAGGACCGTGAGGTGCTGTGGGCGGGTCGAGGGCAAGCATACTGGGGAGAAACGACCGGCGGCGCGGAGGGTGGCGTCGAGGGTGGCGTCGACGTCGAGGTCATCGCCGAGGGTGGGTTCGGTGAGGCGACCGAGCAGGGTGGCCGCGTCGTCGATCGCGGCGAGCGGGAGCGGCTCGTAGCGCTCGACCGCGTAGGTGAGCACGGGATCGGCGTCGTCCTCGGCCTCGCGGGCGCGCAGGCGCAACGCCTCGGCCCGCTGGTCCTCGCGGACACGGCGATACACCTGCGGTGTGGCGAGCAAGCGAACGCCGATCGCGGCGAGCAGCAGAGAGACGAGCCATAGCGCGAAGAACACAGCGTGGCGCACTGCCGGTCGGGGCTCGGCGGCGAGGGAAAGTAGCGGGGCCGCCGACGCAGGAATGAGAGACAGCGAAGGGTCGATCGTGATGGCGGCGGTCACTGATGGGTCGACGGTCTGCTCGGGGTCGGGGGCGGGCGTGTTCCGCGTGAACTCGGGTGTGGAATCGGCCGGGTGCTCGGACGGGGGGTGGGGGATCGGATCCGGCGATCGCTCCGCCGTCTCGGTGGGGAGGTCCGGAGTCGGGCTCACCGGTGTAAGAAGTTCGGCTGGCGGATCGGTGGCCGTAAATTCGAGGGCAGCGCAGCGAGCGAGCAGTGTGGTCGCCAGGACGAGGCCGAGGGCTCCGAGCAGGGCGACCGCGGCGAGGATTGCCGCCCAGAGGCCGCGCGGGAGGTTGATGAGCCGCTGGACCGTTCGCTCCCGCCAGGCGCGCACGGACATCCGCCGGTGCTGGCGGCGACCCACGGTGGAGGTAGGCGGCGCAAGGTGAACCTCGGTCTGCACGCTCGTGTTCGGCGTGACCGCGGCCGGCTGATAGGTCGCCCCCTCACCGGTGAGGAACACAGTCGGCTCGCGGAGGAACAGCTCGAGGCGCTCGTGCAGGGCGCGCCACTCGGCGGCGTCGCGCGCCAGCACCGATGCGACCGCGTCGCACAGCTCGTCTGGCTCGTACGGGCCGTCGGCCAGTAGCCGCTCGAGCGCCAGCGTGGCGCGCAGGTCCAACTCGATCACGCCGTCCTGCTCAAGGCGCCGGAGGAACGCGCGGAACGACGGGTCGGCCATGGCTCAGGGCAGTTCGGCGAGGTCCTCGCGCAGTTTGATGAGGCACGCGAGGCCCGGTACTTCGCGCCAGGAGTGGCCTCGCAACGTGCCTTCGACGACGTCGACCGAGGCTGCGAGCGCAGTGATATGTTCGCGCAGCGCCGCGGGCTCGTAGAGCTCGTCGATGGCCTCGGCCCAGCCGAGCAATTCGGCGGTCGATGGCCGCTTCTGCAGGCCTGGTTGCCGGCGCAGGGCGGAGAACAACGTGACGAGTCGATCGAGATGAGGCGTGTCGTCGGGCTGCGTGGGTGAGCGCTGGTTGTCCGCGATCGGCACGTCGGGACGACGAGCGCGGAGGATCGCAGTGAGCCGCGCGTCGTCAGGGAACGGGATATGATAGAAGACGCAGCGGCGCAGGAACGCGTCGGGGAGCTGGCGCTCGACGTTGCTGGTGATGATCACGATCGGGGTCCGCGCGCTGTCGTCGGTCACGGGCCGCATGAGACGGTGGATGGACAGGGCGGCCTGTTTGGGCCCCTCGTCCGCGGCCGGGATCTCCGGGATCTCGAACTCACCTCGCTCAAGCTCCCGCAGCAGGTCGTTCGGGAGGTCGCGCGGCGCCTTGTCGATCTCGTCGATCAGCACGACCTGCTGGATCGGAGCGACGAGGCCCACACCGAGTGGTTGTAGCTCGACGTAGTGGCGCGGGTCATGGGACCGAAGCCGCCCATCGGCGTCGCCGTGCTGTGCGTCGCCGAAGCGGCGCAGGGCGTCGTAGTGGTAGAGCAGATCGCGCGCACGGGTGTCGCTACGGACGTAGCACTCGCGCAGGCCCTGCTGGCGCCCCGGCCGCTGCTTGTCGACAAAGTCGGCGACGGCCCACGCGAAGTCGGTCTTACCACAGCCGGGCTCGCCGGTCAGGAGCAGCGGCTGGCCGAGAGTGATCGCGGCATTCACTGCGGCGAGCAGGCCCGGATCGGCGAGATACGGGCCCTTGCGCCCGCGCAGCCCCTCCCGCGGCAGGCGGAGACGGGCGGAGCGGCGGAGTGGCAGGATATCGGTGGCCATGGGGTTCAGCGTCGTGAAGGCGCAAGTAGCGGATCCAGGACCCGATAGAGGGCATCCGCGAGGTTGCGATAATTGGGCTCGGGTCGCCGCGTGTGATCGGCGTGGATCATGGCGCAGGCGGCGAGCACGTCAGCCGGAATCCCGGTGAAGCCCTGGACCCGCCGCCGCAGGAACCGCTGGATGGACTCCTCGACCTCGTGAAACTCCGGGAAGTGGAGTTCTGGTAACAGCACCCGCGTCACGCCGTGCGAGGCGGCGCGGCGGAAGGCGGCGTCGACGCTCTGCCACAACGGGTCGCTCGGCGGTACGCCACGAGGGCCCGGGGCGTGCGCGATGGGGACTAGGACCCGGAGGGCCCGGGGCTGGCCGGTGATCGAGGCGAGGAGCTCCGGCAGGCGCTCACCGAGAAAGGCCGTGAGCGCGCTGTGCTCGGTGTCGGTCATGTCGCCCAGCGGCGCGCTGTTGCGGCCGCGGATCACGAACATCAGCGCGTGGCTGGCCAGCAGCCGCGCCAGCGAATCGCGCAGCTTGCGGCCCGAGAACCCGAGCGCGACGCGGAGCCGACTCTCCCACTCGGGCACGGTCTGTGCGCGCGAGTCATCCGCCACGAACTGGACCTCGAACACCTGATGCATGCGCTTGACGCCGTCGAGGTCCTCGTCGTCGAGGTAGCGCCCGACGCGATCGAGGAACAGCGCGAGCCCCTGTTGCTGAGTGCCGTGCAACAGGAAGTACGACGGCTCGGCGCTGCGCTCACAGCCGTCGATGAGCGTGCGCCACGCCCAATCCCGGTCGAGCAGGCGACTAAAAAGCGTATATCGTTCGTCCGTCGGCGGGGGGAACCATCGCTGCTCCACCGCCTCGATGTCCGCTGCGCGAGCCGGCCGCTTCCCGCGAAGCTCCACGAACAGGCCCCTCGTGATGAGCCCGTGGGCCTTGAACTTAGCGATCACATCAAAGGCGACGGACGTGAGCGACCCGTGGAATGTGATCTCGGCCGCCACGGTGTCACCGGCGAAGTGGTGCACGAACACCTGTAGCCTGGCGACATCGAAAGCCGACACCAGCAGGGCGTGCAGCTCCGCCTCCGGGGAACGGGGAGGAACTGGAGGCTCACGCACGGGCGGGGGCGTGGCGTCCGCCGGGGCTTCGGGGGGGCGGCGTGAAGGTGCCCTGGCTGCGACTGGCGGGGCCGGTGGCGGGGTGTCGATGGTGTGCCAGTTGCATTCGCAGACATCGGCGGCCGCGAGTTGCCGGTGGAGCGATTCATTGCTCTCGGCGAGCAGGGCGTCCAGCAGCGCGACGTGGCCAGCGGGCGCCTCGAAATATGCCAGCTCGACGCCGGGGATGGCACTCCAGGGCTGCGCATCGACACCGAACTCGTACAGCAGATTGCCGAGCTCGACGCTGCGTGTGCTTGCGCTCCGGGCATTGTTCCACGGGGTACGCAGCTTGGCGGAGAAGCTCGCCGGTCGCTCGACCGCGCGGGCGAGGTTCTGAAGAAACCGCGGCACATCGTCGTGGTGCTGTAGCTCGATCGGGAAGATCTTGGCGTCACGCAGGCGATTGCGGAGGATCGGCCTGAGCTGGGCGACGACGGCGAACCCGCCCGAGACGCCGAGTGAGCGGGCCGTATCGAGCAGCAGATCGAGGTCCGGAGCGTTGTGTCCATAGCCGATCCAGAGCGGACGTGAAGTCGTCAGCAACGCGCCGACCGCCGCACGTGTCTTACTGGTGTAGAACTCGTCGTTGTACTGGCGGCGAGCCAGGACGATGTCGTTTGGGTGCGGCTCCTTTTGGACGACGGGTGGCCTGACTCATGGAACGATGCTCAGGTTGGGCTTACGGCCTGATTTGGAGGAGTTCTTCGTTTTCGGGATGGCCTTGCCTGCGTAGCGTTCGAGATGGTTACGCCGGAGCTCTTCTTGTTCGTGGAAAGCCCAGTAGGTGTCGAAGTCATCGCTGGCCTTGAGGGCGCGGAGGCGGAGGACGGCCTCGGCGCCGTCGAGGCTCCAGCGTGCACCGGTGATGTCCATGCGGTCCTTGACCAGATACCGACAGGCGCCCTCGATGACGCCCGTAGAGATGGGAAAGCCCGCGGCCAGGTATTCATCGTAGCGGAGATACTCCGCGTACTTGAGCAGATAATCGGCACAGCGATCGACCGGTCTTCGACGCTCGGGCGTGAGGGCACGTTTAGTCGCACTGCGGCGCATGCCGGCGGCGACACCACTCACCTGACCGCGCAGCAACCGCAGGAGCCGCTCCGTCACCCACGCTTCGGTCTCCGGGAAGCCCTCGCCGTGAAGGGCGGTGGAGGCGCCCCACAGATACTCGAGGACGTGGATGACATCGACGATCACGGTCACATGCGTGCGGGCCCGCCCGCACGCCAGCAGCACGCCTTCGAGTTGGTGTTCACCCCCATCCACCAGCACCACGTGACGCTTCTGTCGGCTCGGGTCGCGGCGGTGGGCCTCCTCGAAGGCCGCGTCGATGACGTCCCAGGCCTCGCTGTTCACGCTCGCCCAGACGCGCTTGTGTTCGGGGCGCGGCCGGGCTGGCGGTTTGTGTTCCGGGGCTATCGCGCTCGGGCCGAGGGTGCCGGCGACGTCCTCGGCCGATCGTACATACGGTGCAATCGTGTACACAGCCGCGACCTGAGCCATCCGACGGGTCGCCGTCTTCTCACCCTTGCTGCGCCGCTTCTCGAGCCGGGGACGCCGCTCCTCGGCGGCCTTCTGCGTCGCAGGGCGAAGCGAGTCATGGCGCATCGATATGCCCTTGCCGTCCGTCGTAATCACCAGGACCTCGCTGGTCGGGCTCTTGTCGCCCAGGCTGCGTTGCTCGTAGAAAGCATCGAAGTCGACCGCGGCCCGGCGCGCCAACTCCTCGGCCTGACGCTTGGGCACCGCGACTCCAGTCGCCTGCCGAACGGCTTCCACGGCGTCGTCGAACGAACCCTTGGCGGCCTCGTAGGCGACCTTGCGCCGCAGACCCAGCGAGTACGAATCCGGCGGCAGGTTGAGCTCTGCGTCCAGCACGAACCGGCTGTCCACGTCTCGTTGCCCGTACCCGACCCGCTCCACTGTGACCTCACCCAGCGTCGACACCAGATTCACCGGCCGTCGTCGTTGGTGGGTGCGCAGGACCTGGTCCTCGCCCACGACTGGCTCGGTGGCCTGCCCACCGCCTCTCTGCGCCAGGTGCTCCTCAAGCAGCTTGCGCAGCACCTCGCGTCCTTGCGTCTCGATCAGGGCTTCCAGCTCGCTGTGGGTCATTTTCAGACATTCTACCGAGACAAGCGCCGTCATCAAGCCGTCAAACTCTCGGCGTGCCTCAGCAAAGGGGGTGTTCGTTGGGAGCTTCCGTGCTTCCATCTCGTCGGGCCGTTTCTGCTGGGGGAGGTTTGGATGTGTTCACCCCTTACGTACGCCCGCACAGCCCCTTTCTCCAAAATTCTGGCACCTATGCTGCTGACATCATTGGGATATGGCGTCGTCCAAAAGGAGCCGCACCCATGTCGTTTGGGTGCACGTAGTCGCCGTGTAGCTTGAGGATCAGCGGTATGCCGCGCGCGAGCTGGTCTGGAACTTCCACGTCGCGCCACGAGTATATCGCCGGCCGCGAGGGTGCCGCGTCCTCGAGCAAGGAGTCGTAGTTGGTGGTAAGGATGGCCCGAAAGCCCATCTGCAGGATTTGGCGGTGGCTCAGGGTCGGTCGCGCCACGACGGGCTCGTCCCGCCCGGTTTGATCCCAAAGCGGGCCTGTGCCGCCGCCCTGCTCCGCCTCGGTCACGGCCGCGGCGCGAGCGACCAATTTGCGACGCTTGCCGTGCTGGCGGATGACGGTCGTGGGGAACTGGGTCCCGAGCACGTCGAGGAGCAGCCCGGCGGCGCCGATCGGGTCGCGCTCGATCGCGTTCCAGGCGGACGCGATCTTCATACGATCGCCCGGACACAGCCGCAGGGCCTCGTCGCACACGCCTTGCAGCAGCATGGTCCACGACGTGTATCCGGCCGCGCACGACAGCCCCGACCCGACGACCGCGACCACCTGACCCGCTCGCAGCGGCCTCACGAGCTCTTCGGGGGGATCGGGAAGCACGCACGAAATGGTACGCGACGCGGGGATTTCTACGCAAGCGAGGCGGAGCGGACCGAGTGGATGGCCGTCTGAACCGCCTGAGCGAAAGTTCAAGGAGGCGGCCTTTTTGGTCCTCGACAAAAATGACGATGCTTCAACGGGGTCACGTCGATCACCGAGTGCCGCTTCGGATTGAAGCACGTAGCACGGTCCTATCAGTCTCGGCGCCCGCGGTGCCCGGGCTAGGTCGATTCCAGGTGCACTACCAGTCCAGCCTTGATCAGCCCGAGCCACTGCCGCTCGAGCTGCGTGGCGAAGGTCGCGTGGTGGATCAGGGCGCCGGCCTCGATGTTGCGCTCCTGGCCGCGGCTGGTGAAGTTGGCGCTCGACAGAAAGGCCCGCTTGCCATCCACGGCGACGCACTTCGCGTGCAGGCTGCTCCATGGCGGGCCCGGGTGCAGCGCGCGGCGGTCGCAGTAGAGCTCGGGGAACGGCGCTCCGAACGCCCAGTTGGCGTCCAGGAAATCCTGCAGCTGCTCTTGGAGCGCCGCTTCCGGGTCGGCGACGCCGCGGGCGACCTGCTGGACGTCGACGAAGAACGTCGCCTCGACCCCATGGTCGCGCATCGAGCGGTGGAGCGGGCCGAGCACCTCGGTCGCGTCGCGGAAGCTGTAGCCGGCCAGGATGACGCGCTGGCGGGCGCTCTCGAACAGGTCGCGGAGGATGACCGCCGTGTCGCGCGCGGTCGTCTGCCCGCCCTCGGGTCCGGTCCACACCAGCTCGGGCGCCGGGCGAGCGTCGCGCTCGCGCTCGGCGAGCACGGCGTCGAGGATCGACAGGCAGGCCTCACGCGCGTGGCCGCCGAGGGCGGCGGACAGCGCGTCGAGCTGCTCGCGCACGCCGAACGAGATCAACCTGGCGAGCGAGATGGGCGGTCGCAGGCGTCCGCCCGCAAGCCCGGCGCGCAGGCGCTCGAGGCTCGAGGTGCTGACGCCGGCGAGCCCGCGGTTCACGGCCGCACCCCGAAGAACGCGAGCGCCGGGTCGTTGCCGATCGTCGGGACCACCAGCGCCCGGTCGAGGAAGCGGTTGAAGCGCTCGCAGGAGCTCTCGGCGACGTAGAGGCAGCCGTGGCACGCCGCGCCCTCGAGGCGGCGGTCGCTGGCCTCGGCGATCGGGTTGTGGGCGGCGCAGACCGGGTCGTTCGAGCACAGGCGGCCGAGGTCCCAGGCCTCGCGCAGGTGGTGGCGCAGGCGCCGGCCCTCCTCGACGAGGCCGCCGAGCGTGCCCTCCGAGCCGGTCGTGCCGGTGTTCAGGAGGATCCCGGCCATACCCTTCTTCTCCTTCGAGGTCGCCGGTTCGCAGTAGAGGCGCTCGCGGATCGAGCTCGCCGCGTAGCCGCACTCGAGGCTGATCGCGGTCAGCAGCAGGTGCGAGAGCGAGTGCAGCAGGTAGAAGCGGATGCCGGGGAAGTCGCCGTTCTGGCCGTCGGCGGCGAAGGCCTGCAGCAGCATCTGCTCGCGCTCGCGCACGGGGTCGCTCGACTCCCAGTCGACGACCGCGTCGAGGTCGAGCTCGAAGAAGATGCCCTCACCGCGGACCTCGGCGGCGGGGAGCCACTTCTCGTTGCCGGTCGGCAGGGTCAGCACGGCCGGGCGCACCTTGTAGCGGCTGAAGTCATACTCGCCCTGCAGGTTGGCGCTGAGGGCGGCGAAGCGGCTGAACGAGATCTGGACCCGGACCTCGCGCAGCTCCGGGACGACGACCAGGCGGGCGACCCTGGGCGGAAGGTCGGCGCGGTCCTTGGGGATCTCGAAGGCCGCGAACTTCACGCCCTGGGGGGCGAGCACGCCGGAGACCTCCTTGGGCGCTCGGGTCAGGCGCTCGTACTCCGCCGAGCGAAGGGGGCGCTCGACCTGACCCTTTTCGGCGCTGCGCTCGGCCTCGATCACGCCGAGGACGCGCTCGAGGCTGACGCCCTCGATCGCGCCGGCGACCCACGGGAGCGCGGCGAACGATCGCAGCTGGTCGAGGCTGGTGACGTGCTGGAGGACCTTCCAGACGTCGACCGCGCGGATCCTCAGCGCCAGCGGATCGGGGTCGGGCTCAGGGAGACGCAGCGCGGTGACCACCTGCGCGAAGTAGGCGTCCGAGGCGGTGCGGACCAGGAGCTTGAGGCGCTCGTTGCAGGGCTCGCTCGCTGCCCGGCCGCCGAGCCACGGCCGGTCGCCGGCGCAGTCGAAGGGCAGCACCGTCGCCTGGCTCAGCGGCCGCTTCGAGTCGCAGTTGCGGCAGTGGACGATGATGCGGGCGACGTCGCCGGTCGCGCCCTCGAGCAGGTAGAGCTCGGGACGGTCGCAGATCTTGTCCTCGTGGGCGAAGGGGATCCACGGGAAGTCGCTGAGGTGGCCGCGCTGGCAGGCGGCCACGAAGCGGACCGGGACGGCGTGGGCCCAGCGGTTGCGCTCGCACTGGTGACGATAGCGGTCGTTCTTCGTCTCGAAGGCGTCGGCGGCGCGGGCGAGGCGGCGGCAGCCCTGGCACACGAACCACCGCGGGAACTCGAGCGCGCGCACGCCCGACTTCGGCGACGGCTCGCGAGCGTCGCAGGCGGGGGCGAGGCGGAAGTAGCCCTCGGCGGCGAGGTCGAGGTTGGGGTCGAGGGCCTTGAGGCGGGGGACGAGCGAGCGCCGCAGTCGCGGGTCATCGAGGAGCTGATAGCCGTCGGAGCCGTAGCTCCAGTGCTCGAGGCCGCCGATGACCACGGCGCGGTCGACGAGGTCGACCATCGACCCCGGGCCGTACATGCTGATCATCTGGCTCTGACGGATCTGGCCGTCCGGGTGCTTGGGGACGACATTGGACTTTGGCTTCGACATCAACGCCTCTCATCCAGCTGGGCGAAGCGCAGCCATATGTGCGTACTCGGCTCGACGTCTCGCATCGAGGTCGGGGCGACGAAGCGGCGCTCGTCGTGATCGTGCGGGGGGTCGTCGGTGGCGAAGAACATCACGGCCTTGCCCTCGTGCTTGGCGCGGTCGAGGTCGCTGTAGGTGCGCTGGGCCCCGCCGCCCTGGGCGCCCCCCGCAGCCCGGGCGATCACCCGCTCCCAGGCGTCGAGGAAGCTGCGGCCGCGCGCGCGCAGTTCGTCCTCGATCCGGCGCTCCGCGGCCTCGTCGTGCCACTCGCGGTGCCGCCGGGCGCGGGTGACGAGGAGCTCGAGGATGTCGTCGGCGAGCGCCCGGTTGGTGTGCAGGCGCATGAAGCCGCGCGGCGGCTCCATGTCGAGCAGGCCGTGGCGGATCATCGAGATCAGGGTGCCGGCGAGGCCGCGGTCGAGGGTCTGCAGCGAGAAGGGCGTCACGCTGGTCGCCTCGACCTCGCGGTAGAAGCTCTCGTGATAGGCGACGAAGCGCTCGTAGTGCGAGCGGTCGCGCGGGCGCGAGGCGTTGAGGCAGGTGACGACCAGGCCGGGGTACCTGCGGCCGACGCGGCTGGTCGCCTGGATGTACTCGCTCGAGGTCTTCGGCTGGCCGGCGACGACCATGAGGCCGAGGCGGTCGACGTCGAGGCCGACCGAGATCATGTTCGAGGCGAGCACGACGTCGAGCGGCTCGGCGCCCTTGTCGCTGTCGCCTCCGGTCATGCGCGCGGCGAGGCGACGCTTGGTCTCCTTGACTCGCTCGGTGGATTCGCGGGAGGTGAGCTCGGCCGGCAGGCTCAGGTTGCGGGAGGCCGCCCACGGGTGGGGCCCGATGTGGTGATGCGGCTGCTTGCCCTCCGCGAAGCCCTTGACCCGCGTCTTGACCTCGTCCTCGACGAGGCGGCGCATGCCGCCGAGCTCGCGCAGCGAGTTGAAGTAGCCGACGAGGGTCATGTACGGGTCCGCCGGCTGGTCGGGCGCGCCCTTCGGGTCGAAGTGCAGCTGCGCCGCGGCGAGCAGGGTCGCGTAGGTGCGGACGACGACGGCCCGCAGCGCCCGTCCGGGGGCCGCGACGCCGATGTAGAGCCGCCCGGGGCTCTCGCGGTCGACGGTGGCGAAGAAGTTGTCGCCGTCGTCGATGCCGCGCGCCGGGAACATCGTCATCTCGCGGCCGAACAACGCGCGGATCTGCTCGCGGGCGCGCCTCGCCGTGGCGGTCGAGCATACGATCTTCGGCGCGCGCAGGATCCCGTCGATGGCGCGGGCCGAGAGGTAGTCGATCGCGGTCTCGTACAGGCCGACCATCGTGCCGAGCGGTCCCGAGATCAGGTGGAGCTCGTCCTGGACGATCAGCTCCGGCGGATAGAGGCCCTGCGGCAGCGGACGCGCGCCCTTCGGCGGGTCGTGCATCACCCCGTAGACGCGCAGGTCGTCGAGGTGGGTCGCGCGGCCGAACAGCATGCCGGCCTCGCCGCGCCACGGCATCATCGCGAACTTGTCGACGGTCGCGACCACGAAGTCGGGCAGCTCTTTATAAATTTGCTCGTCGACGAACAGCACCGGGAGCCCCTGACCCGGCCGCTTCTGCTCGGTATAGAGGCAGTCCTTGCCCTCGCAGTAGACGACCGCGCGGGTGAACTTGGTCTTGCTCGGCTTGCCGTCGTCGTCGACCAGCTTGATGTTGTGGATCTTGATGTCCTCGCCGCACCACGGGCAGGTGGTCAGCGGGAACGGCGAGTCGGTGCGCCCGGGGGTGAAGTCGTGGAGGGCGGCGTGGACCTCCTTGAGGCGGTTGGCGGTCGCGCTCTGGCCGACCCACAGGCCGACGGCGAAGCGGGCGTTGCCGAGGCGCTTGGGGTCGCGGCGGCGCAGCTCCTCGAGCGCGCACATCAGCGTCGCGGCGCGGCCGAGCTGGTCGAGGGTCAGGAGCCGGAGGGTGTAACGGAGGATGACCGCGACGCCGCGGCCCTCGTCCGGGCGGGCCTTGCCGCGCAGTCGCCGGAGGATCAGCGTGAAGGCGATCAGGCCGAGGTACGCCTCGGTCTTGCCGCCGCCGGTCGGGAAGTAGATCAGGTCGGCGATCCCGCGGTCGGCGTGCCTCGGGTCGGCGACCGAGGCGAGGTTGAGCAGGATGAAGGCGAGCTGGAACGGGCGCCAGCGCGGCTGGGCGCCGTCCTTGTAGCGCCTGTCCTCGCGCCAGCGGTCGGCCTGCAGCGCCTGCGCGTGCATGGCGAGGTTGGCGAGGCGAAACGCCTCGCGGACCTCGGGGTCGGCGGCGAGCAGGTCGATGCCCTCGCGGATCCGCCTGCGCACGCCCTCGGCCTCGTCCATGAGGGAATCGCGGGTCGTCTCGAGCTTGTCGCCGACGGACTTGTAGCGCTGACCCTCGATCCAGCGGCCGTAGGCTTCAAACAGAGGCGAGAGGGCGCGCACCAGGCCCGGGCCGTCCATGCCGGCGAACTGGCGCATCTCGGTGATCTCGATGCCGATCCTGGCGGGTGCGACCTCGTGGTGGACCCCGCAGACCTCGTAGTGGGGGATCTGCGTGGTCCGTAGCTCGCGGACCCGGGCGTCGGGGTCGGGGCGCGGGATGTCGACGCTGGTGTTGTGGCCGACCGCCCACTCGTAGTGGTCGCGGAAGGTCAGGGCGAGGACCCGCTGGTCGTCGTCGGTGCTGTCCTCGCCGCGGCGGTTCGGGCGGGCGAGGAAGCCGCCCGGGTAGCGCAGCGTGAGGCGGACCTGGAAGATGAAGTTGAGGTCGCGGTCGCGGTCGAGCGGCGGGCGCTCGTTAACGAGGAACAGGCTGAGGACGCGGGCGCCGGGCTCGAGGCCGTCGATGTCGGTGGTATGGAGCTCGCCGCGGATCCGCAGGCCGGTGGCCTCGGGCCAGCGGATCCCGTCGCGGCCGCCGAGCGCCCTCGTGTCGAGCGGGACGGGGAATGGGCGCGGCGCGTGGGGGACGCGCCGCCAGCCGACCCTGGCCTTCCTGTCGTCGTCCTCGGCGATGTCCTCCTTGATGTATTCCGCGTAGGTTAGCTCGACCTCGACGTGGTCGTCGCTGGTGCCGCGCGGGGGCGCCGGGAGGAACACCGAGAGGCCCATCGAGGCCGGGAAGCGGTGCGGGCGCTTGGCCTCATCGTCGACCTTGCCGGCGTCCTCGGCCTGGCTCTCGCTGCCGGCCGCGAGCTCGCCGACGGCGTCAGTGTCGTCCGCGTCGGGGGCGCGGTCGAACTGGGGGGCGAGGAAGCCGGTCAGGTACCAGCGCGAGGGCGGCAGCGGGAGCACCTCCTGGCCGCCGCCGGGCAGCTGCTCGGCGAGGAAGGGGCCGACGAGGTCGGCCTCGAGGGCTTCCACGAGGCGCTGGCGTACGTCTGCGGGGGTCAAGTTAGATCCTTCTTCCAGGGGCCGGCCTGCTGCTCTGGCCACCGGGATTGGCGCATCCTACAGAAAAAACGTCTGCCATGGAAGAGCGGTGCCGCTCCGGCGTAATCTGCGCCCGTCGCCTCGACGCTTGGGCGTCGCGTGGGATCGAATCGAGGGGTCACATCAGTGCATCCTCGCTGACCGCTCGATCAATACGAATGATGTGTGCCCTCTCACTGACGACCACAGTCTTCCACGATCCACGAACGCTTGTCGAGGACGCCTGAAACCGCGTTACCTCAGATGCCAGGCCCAGGCAGGGGTGTACCGCCACATGCTCGTCGAGCATACTGGCCGCATGCAAGAACCCCATTCAACACCGATGCCCACAGGTTGCGCTCGAGCGTTAGTTGCGGACCGGTTCCGAATGCTGGCTGAACTGCTTCGCCGATTGTACTCGACGCGTCGCTTACGAGCCGTGATTCAATCGCTTCCGAACGGTCAAGACATCCTGGACCAGTTACCTCAGGGCCTGTCGCGTGTGGATTTCGCCGCCCAAGCCGTCGAAAGCCTGCACCGCCGCGGCCACGTCGACGAACAGTTTTTCTCGGTCCTCGTCGAACATTCTCCCGAGTCATTCGCCGATCTCGCGGAGGTTGCGTCGCACTGGGAAGTCAAGATCTCCGACCGGCCATGGGATCGGCTGCTGGTAGGCTCGCGTCCGACTCGCCGAGAGAGTGGCCGCGAAGCTCGAAGCCGAACGGAGGCGCTTCGTCGCATGCGTGCCTACTGGCTCGGTGATCTGCTGGAAACCGGGCTGCAGGCGCTTCCGTTGGTCAAACTTAACATCCATGAGCGACCCAATCTCGTGTCGCTCTCGCGTGGGCAAGGTTGCCCAGCAATGGCAGCGGCGCAAGAACCCCACCAGGCGGTTCTTGAGGCCTATCACCTCGCTCAGGGAAACATTCTGCTCCTCGGGGAACCTGGGTCCGGCAAGACGACGGCTCTCCTTGCGATCGCAAGGGCGCTGTTCGACGAGGCCCAGGCGAATGAGCTCTGCTCCATTCCGATTATTTTGAACCTGGCCTCGTGGCGAGCCCGCGACAGCACGATCGAATCGTGGATCTCGAAAGAGCTGATGGCCAACCACTGCATCCCTTGTCTCCTGTCCCAGCGCTGGATTGCCGCCGATGACATCGTCCTATTGCTCGATGGCCTCGACGAGGTCCCTGTCACCGAGAGGGTGGCATGCGTACACGCGATCAATCGATTTCGTCGAAGCTTCATGATACCGACCCTCGTCTGCAGTCGCACCAAGCCCTACGTCGCTGCTGGTGTCCGGCTCGCCCTGGAGCGGGCCATCGAACTACAGCCACTCTCCGAAGGCGATGTCGAACGTTGCCTCGGGGCTGCAGGCGCTGAGGGCGCTGCGTTACGCGAACTCGCTGCGGCCGACCCCGCGATCGAGGCGTTTACGCGCTCGCCGCTGATGCTAAGCATCATGCTGCCGATCGCTGGCCGCCTCGAGCTCGCGTCGATCCGTTGCGCTTCCCTGGAGATGTCCCGCAGGAGGGTCTTTTCTGTCTATTACGAGACCATGATCGAGCGCAGAAAACGCACGATTTACACGCCGAAAGACCTCCGCCGATGGACCCGCTATCTGGCGCGAGCCATGCTCCGCTCGGGGATCTCAGAATGTCGTGTCGAACGGATACAACCGTCATGGCTGCCTTCACGCGTTGCGCGGATGGTGTTTGCCGCCGTCTCGATATCGGCGCTCAGCCTGGCCGCGATGGGCACTTCTTCGATCGTGGATGCGCTCCACGCCGCACGACGGACCGAGAGCGGAGAGGTCGCCGCCCTCGAACGCGCGGCCTCGGACGAATCGGCATGGAATTCGGAGGGGATGGGCGAGGAGAGCGCCTGCTTCGCGTCCGATGGCGCCGATGACACCCAGTTCGCCGGCCCGCCGAGGAGGCCAAGCCTCGCCTCGGATCGCCCGCCCGGCGACACCGACGAGATCCCAGGAGCCCCCTGGCAACTGGGTGGTGACTTGCTCTCCGAGTCCATTCTCGCCGTCCTCCGTGTCATGGTAGGCGTACCGCTGCTATTCCTCCAGTGGATCCGTGGGCGACTGATGCGGATCGACATTTACGACGGCGTCGCCTGGTCTTGGCGAGCTTGGCTCTGGTTGTTCATGAGGATCGCTCTGGCTATCGCGCTGGTCGCCGCAATGCTGGTCACCGCGCTCGCCGATGACGTCCCCTGGATCGCCTGCGAGTCTGCCCTCAAGACCGTCTCGGTGGTTGTGGGTGTCAGTCTCGTGGTCGGTGTGCTTTTTAGCCCGATCGGCGGAATCATTCCGTCCACTCGTATCGGCGAAGGTGGGAGGCTGGCCTGGTGTCGGAGAACGGGCTTTCAGGCGCTTCTGGCGGCGCTCGTCTCACTCCTGCCCTTCCTGGCGCTCGAGGCCGCTGTACGCTTCTACCTCGGCATCACGGCATGGCTCGCACTATACTTCGGCTCATGGGTCGCTGTATACGTATTTTATCTCCGGGGAGGTGATACGATCGTACAACACTTCACGCTCCGGTTCATCCTCGGGCTCCAACGCGCCCTGCCGTGGCGGATGTACCGTTTCCTCGACTACTGCGTCGAACTCGGTCTACTCCGTCGCGCTGGAAACAGCTACATGTTCGTGCACTTCTCACTGCAGGAGGCGCTGGCCGCCGAGGAACCGGCGGCCAGTCCTGAAGTAAAACAGTGATCGATCTCCAGGGATCGAGGCACAGTACCATGGTCGACCATGTACGAACACCTTCAACATGAAACTATCCGCGCCGCCCGGTTTTTGGCCGCCTTGCTGCGCCTGGCGTTCCCACGAGCTGAAGACCTACTCGAGTTCGCGGACGTGCTCGAGCCCGGCGCCAGCGCCTATCTCGAGGCGCGCACGGCTGACGCCGCCGCGTGGTCTCACGTCATGTGGCTGCAAAAGACCGGCAGCCTCAATCTCGCCGACGAGGCCCAGATCGCAGGCTTCATCCGCGAGGTCTTCTTCCATGCGAAGGTCGTACAGTGGGGCGACATTTTGGAGCTGGCGCGGCAGCATGGACAGTCGGTCGAGGCCAGCGCCCCGGTCCGCCCGCCGGGGGAGGCGCTCATGGTCCTCGACGCGCCGGCGCTCTCGCTGTCCGAGCGCCACGCCTTCCTGAAGGCGCTCTCCGAGGCCACGGGCTTCGAATACCAGGTCGAGGCGTACCGGATCGCGGCCCATCGCACGTACCTGACTCTCCGCTCCTCGAGCGCAGGCTCTGCAGCACTGCGACGCCTCGGCAAGGCTCGCCTGACCCGGGTCACCGGCCGCCCGGTATGGCGGGTTGTCCGTAAAGGATCGGCGGTCGCCGTCCTCCTCGCGCTGCTCTGGGATTCTCTGCGGAGCCAGGCCACCACGGGGCTCGTGGTGACCATCCTGGGCGTGACGATCACGGTGCTGGCCATTCACAGCACCGATCGTTCGGTGCAGGGCCAGCCCTCGCTGACGACACACACGTCGACGTCCTATGCGCCCGGCCCTGCGAGCGAGGGGCCCGCCACGCTCATGGCCGACTCGGCAGAGGCGCCACCCTCGCCAACCGCCGTCCCGGCCGATGTCGTGCCGGCCCCGACGCTGGCGATCATCGCCGCTGTTCCAGACTCGGTGCCCGGTAATGTCGTGCCCGAGGAGGTCAAGCGGGCGACCTGGGCGGCTCTGTGCGAGAGCGTCAACTACGGTGCTCACACGTGGCACTTCAGGGAGACGTTCGGCGGGACGACCTGGTTCCTCGACACGTTCCTCCGTGGTCACTTCTTTCCACGGGGAGGTCCGAGCAAGGGAACGAACTATATTCGCAAGGTTTTGAAAGATCTGTCCGGCATCGCCGTATTCGGGGCCCCACCTTCCGGCCAGCCTCGCTTCACCCGCTGGACCCCGGAGATCGTTCAGTGGGTCGTCCACAACTTCGTCCCAGAGCCCGACGCTGTGATCTGCGGTAAGGACGTCCGCGCGGTCGCGCTGTACGAGACGGCCTTTCAGGACTACTTCCGGATGGCCGCCGTCACACTCTTTTTTCACGTGGAGAACGACACATTCTCGCAGGTGAGCCCGAAGAGCTACTCGTACAAGGGATGCATGGCAGCCGCCCGCGGCCCCTGCGCGGGCCCCGTCCTCAAGCGATATACCGCCTTCACCGAGGATCTGCGGTGGGGCGTCCGGAATAGAGGAGACGACTGGACGGACGTCGAACATCCCACATATCATTTCTGGATCCGGCGACACGTCGACGGCAGCCTGGGCGAGTTCCAGCGCGCTCTACAGCAGATCATGCGGCAGTACGACCCGAACTTCTGGCGAGCCAACGAGGACCGATTCAACCGGCTCCAGGCTTCACGCGCCGGCGCGCCTCTCCCGTGATCAGAGGACGCCTCGGGCCTCGGGGCACCTGCTCCCATGCTGGCTGAACGCTCCGTCACAGGACAGTCGGTGGTGGCGAGCCCGCGGCGATGTTCGCTGTCGGCGGACGTGCCAGATCTTTGGTTCGGTCGCCTCCGACGTGCGCTACAGTCGGGCCGGTGCGCACGATCGCTATGCACTCGCTCGGGCCCTCGGGGCCGAACGAGATGAGACCGGCCGGGGCGGCGCGGCGGACGGAGCCGTCCGTGCCGTCGCCAGGCGGCCGCACGCTGCTCGTGCTCGCGGACGGCCGCTGCCTCGACGCGCAAGGCGATGAGCGCCAGGGCGTCCTGTACGTCCGGGCCGCTGGCACGCTCGACGCCGAGCGCACGTACCACGCCGTCGCCCCGCCAATCGCAGTACACCCTTCGCGGCCGCTCATGCTCACGGGCCGCGGATCGGGATGGAGCTTGCCCGGGGATGGACTGCCGCAGACCTGGCACGGCTCCGAGGTGCGGCTGATCGACCACGACAGCGGGCGGCAGCTCGACCGCTTCCCGCTCCAACCGCCCTGCGTGTGGCTCGATGACGAACGCTTTCTCGCGCGAGCGATGGGTTTCTACCATGGCCGGCGAGCGCTCGATCCGAGCTTCGCCGACCGCCACCTGCCGATCTCGAGCCGGTTCACCCATAGCGAGGCCGACGGCGTCGTGGAAGTCAACGCATTCACGGGCTGCGCCGAGCTCCGCGTGCGGTGCGGCGTCTATGACCGCTGGAGTCGCTTGAAGCACCTCGCGGTACGCGGCGACGTGGCTCTGTACGGCGGGTTCCTCGAGGTCGGAGCCGCGCGGGTACCCACCTGGGAAGTTCTCTGGTCCCACCAGATGGGTACGGACGGCCTCGGTTACCAGATGCGCGCGCTCGCCGTGAGCCCCGACGGCGGTCACGTCGCGGTGGGTGCAGGCGGGAAGGAAGGTCGGCGCGACCTGGCCGTGTTCGAGGTGGACGGCGGCCGCGAGGTGCTCCGCCTGGCGCTCGGGCGCATGCTCGCAGACGTTGGGCTGCTCAAGACCAGGACCACCGAGGTCACTTGCCTCGTCTGGCACCCGCGAGGCTGGCTCGCGGTGGGAACACGCGCGGGCCTGGTGGCGCACGTGCGCCTGTCTGGCCCAGTTCAAGTCTATCGCGGCGCGGCCCAAGCGATCGAAGCGCTCGCGTTCAATCGCGATTACACCAGCCTGCTCGTTGCCAACAAGGCCGCGATCGCCCGCTTCCCGCTGCTCGACGCCGAGTGCTGACCCGATGCTGTTGCCGCTGGCCCTGACCCTCATCGGCCGCGTGGTCACTTCTCTTCCTTAGTCCAGAGATCGGCGTGGGCCTTGACGGCCGCCTTCTTCGCGGATTTTTTGGCGGTCGCCTTCTTGGCGGTCTTCTTCGCGGGGGTGTCCGCGGATTTTTTGGCGGTCGCCTTCTTGGCGGTCTTCTTGCGGGCCGGCGCATCGGGGGGCTCGCTCGAGGCGTCGGCATCGACGACCCTGACAGCGGCCCTCTTGAGTTGCTTGCCCTTCTTGCCGGTGCGAAGGCCGAGGCGCTCCTCCTCGGCGGCGCGCTCGCCGTTGAGGACGTAGAGGCGATCGATGACCTCGTCCTCAAAGGCCTGGACGGCCTCGCGCTCGGCGTCGGTGCGCGGGCAGTAGGGCGGGACGGGGATGTCGGTCCAGCCGTACGCGTCGAGGACGGCGCGGTCCACCGCCTCGGTGAGGCGGCGCAAGTCGGATACGGCGGGGTCGTTATTTTCGGGGTCCTTGAGGGCGTTGTAGGTTTTAGTGAGGCCCTGATCTGTGTCGAGCATGTAGCGGGCGCGGGCTTCATAAAAAGCTCTGCCGGCGGCCTCGACGGCCGGGATAGACTCGTGCGGATTGAGCCTCGGAAACGGGAAAGTGTCGAAGCAGTCGGAGGCAGAGTAATTGAGCCTTGTGTCAAGCGTCGACGATAAAAGCCAGGTCCATGGCGTGTGAATTCTCGACTGGAGAACCGCGAACGCCGTAAATGTGCATGGTGCGAAAACGTAAAGCTTGTGGCTGAAGAAAAGGGTTGTTGGCTGAAGTGCGAAACACAGATGTTTAGATACAATGGAACAGACGAGACATGTCTCCTGTCCGGCCAGTGAAGCATAGAGTGCTCGGCCGCTTTCTCCTGGTTTCCACCAGTAAGTCTTATAGGTGCCCCTGTTATCTCGCATTCGAGAGGGTTTGACCCGCTCCTCGACGATCTTCAGCAGTTTTGGCCAGGCACGCGCTTCGTCGAGGGTGTAATCAGTAAAGTCGATGGCGTAGCGAGAGGGGGCCTGGGACGGGCTGCTATTTACGTCTTCGCCGCCAATGTATGGGCGCATTACCTTGGCATTTGCAGGGTCTTGCTTTATCAGTTCTTCATACTCCTCGATGGACACGGCCAGACCAATACCGATGAGCTTGCCCCCCACAAACGCGAGCCTAGCATTGGAGCAAAGCGAAGTTGGATCCGGACGTTCAGGCTTGGGACGTAAGCGCGTATTAATGGCCCTTACAGCTCGCCCGTCGAGTTCTAATGAGATGCTAGTACCGGCGGCCCGAAGTTCTCCAAGGGTGCCGTTCCTGGATCCACGCGTAGGGTGGCCTGGGGG
>Ga0075163_10002721_pt1 | contig 23718 bp, 20 predicted proteins | sample JI1023141ADNA_FD_71478 | JGI IMG/M metagenome (GOLD analysis project Ga0075163, IMG submission 71478) | Wastewater effluent complex algal communities from Wisconsin, to seasonally profile nutrient transformation and Carbon sequestration -... | ecosystem: Engineered > WWTP > Effluent > Algae... | reverse complement strand
AAGCGGCGCAGCGCTGCAAGAAGGATAGCTGGTGGCGCTTGACTGGCAAGCGCTGGCGGCCAAAAAGGCTTGGAAAGCCTTTGAGACATGCGAAGCGCTGGAATAAATAGCGGCCTGCATAAAGCGGGAATATGAAGGGACTAACGAATAAGCTAAGCCGACCGCCGAAGGCGGGTCGGCTTGAGCGCCGGGTTAGAAACTAAATTTTCACGTAGCGCCATGTTTTAAGACCCAGAGCTTTAGCCGCCAACTTGGCTGTTTCTTTGTCGCCAAAACATGGCACTTCGTGCAAATCCAGTTCGTTAAGCAGTACGAACCCACCTTCTTTTATTGAAGAATTGAAATTGAATTTGTACCACTGCACTTTGCTGTGGGTAGTTGCTAGTACATAACTCATAAATATTTTCTAACTAGAATTAGACGACGCCCGGGCGGGGCGTCATCGTCAGATAAGATCGTAGCACCCCACACCGCCTACAGGAAAGCCCCAAGGTACCTGCCGTTTAGGCAAACCTAAAATTCTGCGGATGGCAAGCCTCTTGGATGCGCCCACCGACACGCCGCGCCAGCCCAAGCTGCTGGAGCGCCTGCGTATTCACCTGCGGACGCGGCACTACAGCATCCGCACGGAAGAAGCCTATATCGACTGGGCGCGACGCTTCATCCTGTTCCACGGCAAGCGCCATCCGCAAGAGATGGGCGCGGCGGAGGTCGAGGCGTTTCTGAGCCACCTGGCGGTGGATCGGCAGGTGTCGGCCTCCACGCAGAACCAGGCGAAGGCGGCGATTCTGTATTTGTACAAGCAGGTGCTGGGTATGGAATTGCCCTGGCTCGATGAGGTGGTGCAGGCCAGGCGGCCCCGGCGCTTGCCGGTGGTCTTGACGCCCGGAGAGGTGCGCGAGTTGCTGCTGCACGCCGAAGGCACGGCGGGGCTGGTGGCGCAGGTGCTGTATGGCACGGGCATGCGGCTGATGGAGGCGCTGCGGCTGCGCGTGAAGGACGTGGAGTTCGCGCGGCGCGAAATCGTGGTGCGCGAAGGCAAGGGCAACAAGGACCGGGTGACGGTGCTGCCCGAGAACCTGATCGCCCCCTTGCAGGCGCAGTTGCAGAAGGTGCGGGTTTTGCACGAGAAGGATCGGGCCGCCGGTTTGCCGGGCGTGTATTTGCCGCATGCGCTGGCGGTCAAATACCCGGATGCGGACAGAAGCTGGGCGTGGCAGTGGGTGTTTCCGTCGCCGTTGCGCGCGCTGGACCCGCGCCCGGATGCGCGCACGGGCCAGGCGCTGGAGCGGCGCCACCACCTGTACCCCGAGTCGGTGCAGCGCGTGGTGCGCGGGGCGGCGCAGCGGGCGCGGATTGCCAAGCCGGTGTCGCCGCACGTGTTGCGCCATTCGTTTGCCACGCACTTGCTGCAAGCAGGTTATGACATCCGCACGGTGCAGGAGCTGCTGGGGCATGCGGATGTGAGCACGACGATGATCTACACCCATGTCCTCAACATAGGCGGGCGTGGCGTGCTGAGCCCGCTCGACGCGCTATGAATCCGTCCGCCAGCCGCCCGCACCAGCCCCTGGCCGAGCGCCTGCGCCCGCGCCGCCTGGGCGAGGTGGTGGGCCAGCAGCACCTGCTGGGCGAGGGCATGGCGCTGCGCATCGCCTTCGAGTCGGGCCAGCCGCACAGTTGCATCCTGTGGGGGCCGCCCGGCACGGGCAAGACCACCATCGCGCGGCTGATGGCCGATGCGTTCGACGCGCAGTTCATCCCCATCAGCGCGGTGCTGGGCGGCGTCAAGGACATCCGCGAGGCGGTGGAGCTGGCGCAGAAGGCGCGTGACAGCCTCACGCCGCAGAGCACCATCGTGTTCGTGGACGAGGTGCACCGCTTCAACAAGAGCCAGCAGGACGCCTTCCTGCCGCACGTCGAAAGCGGGCTGTTCACCTTCATTGGTGCCACCACCGAGAACCCGTCGTTCGAGGTCAACTCGGCCCTGCTGTCGCGCGCGGCGGTGTACGTGCTGCGCCCGCTCACCGACGATGATTTGAAGCAAATTCTGGCCCGAGCCCAGTCTGGACAAGCGCCGACAGCTATCGAAAAAGAAGCGACCGAGCGCCTCGTCGCCTACGCCGACGGCGACGCCCGGCGCCTGCTGAACACGCTGGAGACGCTGTTCGTCGCCGCCCGCGCCGAGCGCCTGGACGTGATCACCGACGCCTGGCTGCTGAAGGTGCTGGGCGAGCGCCTGCGCCGCTACGACAAGGGCGGCGAGCAGTTCTACGACACCATCAGCGCGCTGCACAAGTCGGTGCGCGGCAGCGACCCCGATGCCGCGCTGTACTGGTTCGCGCGCATGCTCGACGGCGGCGCCGACCCGCGCTACCTGGCGCGCCGGCTGGTGCGCATGGCCAGCGAGGACGTGGGCCTGGCCGACCCGCGCGCGCTGCGCCTGGCGCTGGACGCCGCCGAGGTGTACGAGCGCCTGGGCTCGCCCGAGGGCGAGCTGGCGCTGGCCGAGTGCCTGGTCTACCTGGCCGTGGCGCCCAAGAGCAACGCCGTCTACAAGGCCTTCGGCGCCGCCAAGGCGTTCGTCAAGCAGGACGCCACGCGCCCCGTGCCCCTGCACCTGCGCAACGCGCCGACCCAGTTGATGAAGCAGCTCGACTACGGCAAGGGCTACCGCTACGCGCACGACGAGGAGGGCGCCTTCGCCGCCGGCGAGCGCTACCTGCCCGAGGGCATGCCGCCGCAGGACTTCTACCAGCCCGCGCCGCGCGGACTGGAGATCAAGATCGGCGAGAAGCTGGCCGAGCTGCGCCGCCGCAACCGCCAGGCCGGGGGCGGCTGAGTCCGGCGTCGCACCCATCCGGGGCGCCGGGGGAGAGGGAAAACCCCGGTGCCGCACCAACCTGGCGCGAACCCGCCCTTCGCTAGAATCACCGGCACCAAAACCCGCTGAGGAGGAACACCTGGCGGGTTTTTTGCTAGGTGGTCGTGGGGTGCTCACAAAGCGCCCGGCGGCGCGCCAGTGGACAACGCCAGCCTGGCGACAACGGGCTCGGGCCCAGGAGGAACGGATTTATGGAAGTCTTGCTTCAGCAGATCATCAACGGTCTGGTCCTGGGCAGCATGTATGCCTTGATCGCGCTGGGCTACACGATGGTGTACGGCATCATCCAGCTCATCAACTTCGCCCACGGCGAGGTGCTGATGGTGGGGGCGCTCACCGCCTGGTCGGCCATCGGGCTGATGCAGGCCGGCATGCCGGGCGCGCCCGGCTGGCTCATCCTGATCCTGGCCATGGTCATCGCCTGCGTGGTGGCCGCCGCGCTCAACTTCGTGATCGAGAAGGTGGCCTACCGGCCGCTGCGCAACAGCCCGCGCCTGGCGCCGCTGATCACCGCCATCGGCATGTCGATCCTGCTGCAGACGCTGGCGATGATCATCTGGAAGCCCAACTACAAGCCCTTCCCCACGCTGCTGCCCAGCGCGCCGTTCAACGTCGGCGGCGCGGTGATCACGCCGACGCAGATCATGATCCTGAGCGTCACCGCGGTGTCGCTGGCCGTGCTGATGTACCTGGTGCACTACACCCGCATCGGCCGCGCCATGCGCGCCACGGCCGAGAACCCGCGCGTGGCGGGGCTGATGGGCGTCAAGCCCGACGTGGTGATCTCCGCCACCTTCATCATCGGCGCCATCCTGGCGGCCATCGCCGGCGTGATGTACGCGTCCAACTACGGCACGGCGCAGCACACCATGGGCTTCCTGCCGGGGCTCAAGGCCTTCACGGCGGCGGTGTTCGGCGGCATCGGCAACCTGGGCGGCGCGGTGCTGGGCGGCATCCTGCTGGGGCTGATCGAGGCCATCGGCTCGGGCTACATCGGCTCCCTCACGGGCGGCCTGCTGGGCAGCCACTACACCGACATCTTCGCCTTCATCGTCCTGATCGTCATCCTCACGCTGCGGCCCTCCGGCCTGCTGGGCGAGCGCGTGGCGGACCGGGCCTGACGCACGGGAGGACCGCGACATGACGCAAAAAAGCAAACTGATCGCCTTCGTGCTGTGCGGCATCGGCCTGCTGGTGCTGCCGCTCATCCTGCAGCAGTTCGGCAATGCCTGGGTGCGCATCGCCGACATCGCCCTGCTGTACGTGATGCTGGCGCTGGGCCTGAACATCGTGGTGGGCTACGCCGGCCTGCTGGACCTGGGCTACGTGGCCTTCTTCGCCGTCGGTGCCTACATGTACGCGCTGCTGGCCTCGCCGCACCTGACCTCCACCTTTCCGGTGCTGGCGGCGATGTTCCCCACGGGCTTCCACACCTCGCTGTGGCTGGTGATCCCGCTGGCGCTGGCGCTGGCCGGCGTGGTGGGCGTGCTGCTGGGCGCGCCCACGCTCAAGCTGCGCGGCGACTACCTGGCCATCGTCACGCTGGGCTTCGGCGAGATCATCCGCATCTTCCTGAACAACCTGGACCACCCGTACAACATCACCAACGGCCCCAAGGGCGTGAGCCAGATCGACTCGGTCAAGATCCTCGGGCTGGACCTGGGCAAGAAGGTGGACGTCGGCGGCTTCGAGATCGCCTCGGTCACGCTGTACTACTACCTGTTCCTGGTGCTGGTGCTCTTCACCGTGGTCATCTGCCAGCGGCTGCAGGACTCGCGCGTGGGCCGCGCCTGGATGGCCATCCGCGAGGACGAGATCGCCGCCAAGGCCATGGGCCTGAACACGCGCAACCTCAAGCTGCTGGCCTTCGGCATGGGCGCCTCGTTCGGCGGCGTGTCGGGGGCGATGTTCGCCGCCTTCCAGGGCTTCGTGTCGCCGGAGTCGTTCAGCCTGATGGAGTCGGTGATGATCGTCGCCATGGTGGTGCTGGGCGGCATCGGACACCTGCCAGGCGTGATCCTGGGCGCCGTGCTGCTGGCCGCGCTGCCCGAGGTGCTGCGCTACGTCGCCGGGCCGCTGCAGGCCATGACCGACGGGCGGCTGGACTCGGCCATCCTGCGCCAGTTGCTGATCGCGCTGGCCATGATCGTCATCATGCTGCTGCGCCCGCGCGGGCTGTGGCCCTCGCCCGAGCACGGCAAGGCGCGGCGCGGCTTCGGCGGCAAGGCGATGCCCACGTCGGCGCAGCAGAATCCGCCGGGCATCGACTTCCCCGGCGACGCCGTCCCCGGCACCACCGAGAACCGCCAGTTCTCGGTCAACCCGTAGGGCGAGGAGGGCGCACACCATGAGCGACGCGCAAACCGTTCTCAACGTCCAGGGCGTGTCCAAGCGCTTCGGCGGCCTGCAGGCCCTGTCCGACGTGGGCCTGACCATCCGGCGCGGCCAGGTCTACGGCCTGATCGGCCCCAATGGCGCCGGCAAGACCACCTTCTTCAACGTCATCACGGGCCTGTACACGCCCGACAGCGGCAGCTTCGAGCTGGCCGGCAAGCCCTACAAGCCCGCCGCCGTGCACGAGGTGGCCAAGGCCGGCATCGCCCGCACCTTCCAGAACATCCGCCTGTTCGCCGAGATGACGGCGCTGGAGAACGTGATGGTGGGCCGCCACATCCGCACCGGCTCGGGCGTGTTCGGCGCCATCTTCCGCACCCGCGGCTTCAAGGCCGAGGAGGACGCCATCGCCGAGCGCGCGCAGGAGCTGCTCGATTACGTCGGCATCGGCAAGTACGCGCACTACCGCTCGCGCACGCTGTCCTACGGCGACCAGCGCCGGCTGGAGATCGCCCGCGCGCTGGCCACCGACCCGCAATTGATCGCGCTGGACGAGCCCGCCGCCGGCATGAACGCCACCGAGAAGGTGATGCTGCGCGAGCTGATCGACCGCATCCGCAAGGACAACCGCACCATTTTGCTGATCGAGCACGACGTGAAGCTGGTGATGGGCCTGTGCGACCGCGTCACCGTGCTCGACTACGGCAAGCAGATCGCCGAGGGCACGCCGGCCGAGGTGCAGAAGAACGAGAAAGTCATCGAAGCCTATCTGGGCACCGGCGGTCACTGACGCAACGACAAAGGCGACCATGGCACAGACATTGTTGAAGGTTTCCGGCCTGCAGGTGGCCTACGGCGGCATCCAGGCCGTCAAGGGCGTGGACTTCGAGGTGCGCGAGGGCGAGCTGGTGTCGCTCATCGGCTCCAACGGCGCCGGCAAGACCACCACCATGAAGGCCATCACCGGCACGCTGCCGCTGGCCGGCGGCACCATCGAGTACCTGGGCAAGTCCATCAAGGGCCAGGGCCCGTGGGATCTGGTCAAGCAGGGCCTGGCCATGGTGCCGGAAGGGCGCGGCGTGTTCACGCGCATGACCATCGCCGAGAACCTGCTGATGGGCGCCTACATCCGCCGCGACAAGGCGGGCATCGGCGAGGACATGGAGCGCATCTTCACCATCTTCCCGCGCCTGCGCGAGCGCAAGGATCAGCTCGCCGGCACCATGTCCGGCGGTGAGCAGCAGATGCTGGCCATGGGCCGCGCGCTGATGAGCCGGCCCAAGCTGCTGCTGCTCGACGAGCCGTCGATGGGCCTGTCGCCCATCATGGTGGACAAGGTGTTCGAGGTCGTGCGCGACGTCTACGCCCAGGGCGTCACCGTCCTGCTGGTCGAGCAGAACGCCAGCCGCGCGCTGGCCCTGGCCGACCGCGGCTACGTCATGGAGTCGGGCCTCATCACCATGGCGGGCACGGGCAAGGACCTGCTGGCCGACTCGCGCGTGCGCGCCGCCTATCTGGGCGAGTGACGCAGCACGGCACTCTTTCCAAAGCAAAAAGCCACGCGGGCCCGCGTGGCTTTTTGCTTTGTTGCTATGAAAGATGAAGCGGTCAATCCACCTTCGCGCCCGACCGCTTGACCACCGCTTCATAGCGCGCCCGCTCGCGCGCCATGAACTGGCCGAACTGCTCTGGCGTGGTCGGCACCGGCTCGGCCATGAGCAGGGCGAAGCGCTGCTGCGTCTCGGGCGCCTTCAGCGCGGCGGTGAAGGCGGCGTTCAGCCGGTCGACCACGTCCCGCGGCGTGCCGGCCGGCGCCACCAGGCCCCACCAGGTGTCCACCTCGAAGCCGGGGAGGGTCTCGGCCATGGCCGGCACCTTGGGCATCAGCGCCGAGCGCCTGGCGCTGGTCACGGCCAGGGCCTTCAGCTTGCCGGACTTGATGTTGGCGGCGGCGGTGGCCAGGTTGTCGATGTTGAAGTCCACCTGGCCGGACAGCAGCGCCAGTTGCGCCGGGTTGCCGCCGTTGTAGGGGATGTGCACGGCGAAGATGCCCGCGCCCTGCTTGAACATCTCGCCCGCCAAGTGGCCGGCCGAGCCGTTGCCGCCGGAGCCGTAGTTGAGCTTGCCGGGGTTCTTGCGGGCGTACGTGATCAGATCGGCCAGGCTGTCGATCTTCAGCCGCGCGGCGGCGGCCTGGTTCATCACCAGCACGTTGGGCACGCGCACCATCTGCGTGATGGGAGCGAAGTCCTTGCCCGCGTCGTAGGGCATGCGGCTGAACAGCCAGGGGTTGATGGCGTGCGTGGCCACGGCGGCGATGCCGATGGTGGTGCCGTCCGGCGCGGCCTTGGCCACCATGTCGGAGCCGATGTTGCCGCCGGCGCCGGGCTTGTTCTCGACCACGATGGTGCCCAGTGGCGCCTGCACCCGCTCGGCCAGCGCGCGGGCGGTCACGTCGATGGGGCCGCCGGGCGCGTAGGGCACGATCAGGCGGATGGGCTTGGCGGGCGCCTGCGCGAGGGCACCGCCGGCGGCGGCCAGGGCCAGGGCGGCCGTGACGAGAGAACGTCGTTGCATGGTGATTTTTGAATGAAATTGGCCTGAAACCCGCGTGGATATTTCGGAATAAGCTATCGAAAGATGAGTAAACGGGTCACGCCGCCACCTTGTCCGCTTCGCTGGTGAAGGCGTCGGCGTAGAACTCGTGCTCCGGCAGGCCGGCCTGCTGCACGAAGTCGTGGCGCGCCGAATCGACCACGATGGGCGCGCCGCAGGCGTAGACTTGGTGGCCCGACAGGTCGGCGAAGTCCTCCAGCACCGCGCGGTGCACGAAGCCGGTGCGGCCGCGCCATCCGTCCTCGGGCAGGGCGTCGGAGATCACGGGCACGTACTTCAGGTGCGGCATCTCGGCCAGCTTGTCCAGCACCCAGCCGTCCAGGTACAGGTCGTGCGGACGGCGGCCGCCCCAGTACAGCACGGCGTCGCGCGTGATGCCCATGAACTGCATGTGCTCGATGATCGCCTTGATCGGCGCGAAGCCCGTGCCGGAGGCCAGCAGGACGATGGGGTTGGGCGCATCGTCGCGCAAGTGGAAGCTGCCGTAGGGGCCCTCGATGCGCAAGATCTCCTTTTCCTTCATGGCGCCGAACACGTGGTCGGTGAACTTGCCGCCCGGCATGTGGCGCACGTGCAGGTCGACCATCGGCGCGCCGCTCTCGATCAGCGTGTGCGGCGCGTTGGCCATGCTGTAGCTGCGCCGCGCGCCATCGCGCAGGATGAACTCGACGTACTGGCCGGCGTGGTACTGCACCACGTCGTTGGCCGGCAGCTGCAGCTTGATGCGCATGACGTCGTGCGACAGCCGCTCCAACTGCGCCACGCGCGCCGGCATCTTCTTGATCGGGAAGGCGCCCGCGTGCGTGACCTGGCGCGACTCCAGCACCACGTCGCTGGTGGCCGTGCCGCAGCAGGTCAGCACGTAGCCCTGGGCTTCTTCCTCGGCGCTGAGGGCCTTGTCCTGGTGCGGGCCGTGGACGACGGTGCCGGAGATCTTGCGGCACTTGCACGAGCCGCAGGCGCCGTCCTTGCAGCCGTAGGGCAGGCCGATGCCCTGGCGGATGCCGGCGGTGAGCATGGGCTCGCCGGGTTCGGTCGTGAAGCTGCGGCCGCTGGGCTCGACGGTGATGGTGTGGGTCATGGGGTTGGGTATTCTCGTGCGGTCCCTGCCGCCTGATCGGAGCCAAGATTTTGCCCTCAAACCAAAGCCCTCTCGGCGCGCTGCCGGCGCGTTTTCGACGCGCGCGCGTGCTCATCGTCGGCTGTGGCGACGTGGGCCAGCGCGCGGCGCGCCTGCTGGCGCCGCGCGTGCGCGTGCTGGCCCTGGTCCGCGGTGCCACCGAGCCTCCGCGCGCCGCCGGGCTGCGCGCGCGTGGCATCCAGCCGCTGGCGGGCGACCTGGACGCCGCCGCCAGCCTGCGGCGGCTGGCGGGCATCGCCACGCGCGTGATCCACCTCGCGCCGCCGCCCGGCCAGGGCGAGGGCGACGCGCGCACACAGGCGCTGCTGCGCGCGCTGGCGCGCCGCGCCGCGCCGGTGGCGCTGGTCTACGGCTCCACCAGCGGCGTGTACGGCGACTGCGGCGGCGCGTGGGTCGGCGAGACGCGCGCGGCGAACCCCCGGACGGCCCGCGCCCGCGCCCGCGTGGCGGCCGAAGGCCACGTGCGCGCCTTCGGCCGCGCCACCGGCGCGCGCGCCAGCATCCTGCGCATCCCCGGCATCTACGCGCCCGACCGCGAAGGCGGCACGCCGCGCGAGCGCCTGCTGCGGCGCACCCCCGTGCTGGCGGCGCCCGACGACGTGTTCACCAACCACATCCACGCCGACGACCTGGCGCGCGCCTGCGTGCTGGCGCTGTGGCGCGGGGCGCCGCAGCGCGTCTACCACGCCAGCGACGACAGCCAGTGGCGGATGGGCGAGTACTTCGACCTGGCGGCCGACCTGTACGGCCTGCCGCGCCTGCCGCGCATCGGCCGCGCCGAGGCGCGCGAGCAACTGTCGCCGCTGCGGCTGTCCTTCATGAGTGAGTCGCGCCGGCTCGACAACCGGCGCCTGAAGCAGGAGCTGCGGCTGCGGCTGCGCCACGCCACGCCAGCGACGGGGTTGCTATCCTGAAGTCGGCCGCAAAGGGCGTCCTTCCGTGTCGGGTAAAGCGGCGGGTCTTGCCGTCGCAGGGCCGGTGCCGCTAGGCTTGCGCGCTTGTCGATCGCGCCGTGGCGCGGCCCCCTCCCTGCGAAAGGACGAGACCCCATGATCCGCATCGAACCACCGCCGTCGCCGTCGCCGCGCCGCGCCTTCCTGGCCGGCACCGGCGCCCTGGCCCTGGGGGGCTTGCTGGCCTCGCCGGTGCCGCGGGCGCAGCAGCCCCCGGCCGGCACCTACGCGCCGACGCGCGGCCAGGCCGGCAAGGACGTGATCTGGATTCCCTCGCCCGACGCGCTGGTCACGCGCATGCTGCGCCTGGCGCAGGTGACGCCGGAGGACTACGTGATCGACCTCGGCTCGGGCGACGGCAAGATCGTCATCGCCGCCGCGCGCGAGGGCGCGCGGGGACTGGGGATCGAATACAACACCGACCTGGTCGAGCTGTCGCGCCTCCATGCCCAGCAGGCCCAGGTGGCGGCGCGCGCGCGCTTCGAGAAGGCGGACATCTTCGAGTCCGACTTCTCGCGCGCCACGGTGGTGACCATGTACCTGCTGCCGCACTTGAACCTGCGGCTGCGGCCCCGCATCATGGCGCTGCGGCCCGGCACGCGCGTGGTGTCGCACGAGTTCCGCATGGGCCTCTGGCGCCCGGACGAGACCTCGCGCGTCGGCGCCTCGTCGGTGCATCTGTGGCTGGTGCCCGCCAACGCCGGCGGCGACTGGGACCTGAGCTTTCCGCATGCCGGCGGCCGGTCCACCGTGCGGATGTCGTTGCGCCAGGCGTTCCAGGACTTGAGCGGCACCGTCGCCTTCAAGGACTTCGAGACCGGCTTGCGCGAAGCCAGGGTGGCGGGCGAGCAGGTGCGCTTCGGCTTCATCGACGAGGCGGGGCACCTGCGCCGCTTCGAGGGCCGGGTGGCCGGCAACCGCATCGCCGGCACGGTGCACGACCTGACGGCGGGCACGCGCGCGCCGTTCAGCGCGCTGCGCACCGGCGACATGCCGCCCATCGAAGGGGCCGGCCCCGCGCCGGAGAACGAGGCGGAACGGCTGTCCAGCGAATGAACGACGCCGACGGCGACGCCGCGCAGCCGCAACCCACGCTTCGGCTGCGCGAGGCGGTCGCGATCATCGTCGGCATCGTCATCGGCGCCGGCATCTTCAAGGCGCCGTCGCTGGTGGCGCAGTTCACCGGCTCCACCGGCTGGATGCTGGCCGCCTGGGCGGCGGGCGGGCTGGTCTCGCTGATCGGCGCGCTGTGCTACGCGGAGCTGGCGGCCGCCTGGCCGCACGCCGGCGGCGACTACCACTTCCTGCACCGGGCCTACGGGCGGCGCGTGGCCTTCCTGTTCGCGTGGGCGCGCTTCGCGGTCATCACCACGGGGTCGATCGCACTGCTGGCCTTCGTCTTCGGCGACTACATGGGCACCCTCGTGCCGCTGGGCGCGCACGGCTCGGCGGCATGGGGCGGGCTGGCCATCGTGGTGCTCACGGGGCTGAATGCGCGCGGCATCCGCGCCAGCGCGGGCACGCAAAGCTGGCTCACCCTGGCCGAGGTGCTGGGGCTGGTGCTGGTGGCGGCGGCCGGCCTGTGGCTGTGGCTGGACCCCGGCCACGCCATGCCCGCCGCCACGGCGGCCGTGCCCCCGGCGGGCGCGCCCAGCCTGTCGATGCTGGGGCTGGCGATGGTGTTCGTGCTGCTCACTTACGGCGGCTGGAACGAGGCCGCCTACCTCAGCGCCGAACTGCGCGGCTCGCGCCGCGGCATGCTGCACGCGCTGGTGATCAGCATCGCGCTCATCACGGCGCTGTACCTGCTGGTCAACCTGGCCTACGTCTACGGCCTGGGGTTGGAGGGCATGGCCGCCAGCCAGGCGGTGGCGGCCGACCTGCTGGGCCGGGCCTTCGGCCGCGTGGGCGAGACGCTGGTGGCGCTGATGGTGGCCGTCGCCGCGCTGACCTCGATCAACGCCACCATGATCGTCGGTGCGCGCACCAGCTTCGCGGTGGGGCGCGACTGGCCCGCGCTGCGCGTGCTGGGGCGCTGGCGGGCCGACCGGGGCGTGCCGGCCGTGGCGCTGTACGCGCAGTCGGCGTTCGCGCTGGCGCTGGTGGTCTTCGGCGCCAGTCTGCGCGGGGGCTTCCAGGCCATGGTGGACTACACGGCGCCGGTGTTCTGGAGCTTTTTCTTCCTGTGCGCCGTCGCGCTGATCGTGCTGCGCGTGCGCGAGCCGCGGGCGCCGCGCCCGTTCAAGGTGCCGCTGTACCCGCTGCTGCCCATCGCGTTCGCCGCCGTGTGCCTGTACATGCTGTGGTCGTCCCTCGCCTACGTGAAGGCCGGCGCGCTGGCCGGGGTGGGCGTGCTGGCCATCGGCGCGCTGGGGTTGCCGTGGCTGGCGGCGCGGGAGGGCGCTGGCGCGCGCGGATAGAAGGACGGGTCTCCTACAGCTGAACGCTCCGCTGGAGGGCAGGGGCGGGCTGGGGTCGGCGTTAAAACGAAGGTGCGGGAAGGTGTTCTGCCCGCCCATCGTCCATGCTCAAGGAGAGCCCATGAAACCCCTCACCACGCAACAGCCGAGCGACACATCCATCGACCCGGACCTGGCCGAACAGGCGCGCCCAGGCCACGGGGTGCCTTCGCAGGACCCGGCGCCCGAGGCCCAGTTTCCCCTTGCCCCCGAGGAGCGGGAGCGTGAATCGAAGTCGGTGTTCACCGGCGGCGGCGCCCTGGTCGGCGCGGCCACGGGCGCCGCCGTGGGCATGGCGGTCGCAGGCCCGGTCGGCGTGCTGGTCGGCGGCACCGTGGGCGTGGTCGCCGGCGCGCTGGGTGGCGCCGCCGCGGGGGAGTTGATGGACACGGAGGACCCCTTTGGCGCTGACTCGCCATCCGCGGACGAGCGCCCCGCCCGCGGCGACGGGAAGGGCTGAATCTTCAGAGGGTGTGCGGGATTGGGGTGCGGGCGTCGTGCGGGAAAGCACTGCCGCATGCCAGCGAGGAGCGTAGCGTTTGCCTGCATGTCCACCTGGGGTGGTGCCCGAGGCCGGAATCGAACCGGCACGCCTTGCGGCGGGGGATTTTCTTCCCACTTCGGCTTTCGCCGCCGCCGTCTCCGAAGAAACGGCGTTCGTGGGCTGGAGCACGCCTTCACCATAGCCTTTCGGCCTTAGGTGCCCGCCGTCTGCTCTCTACACCTTCCGAGGAGCCTTTCGGCTCCAGGGCTTGGCTCGGTATTAGCTCGGACTTGCGTCCAGGGCCTTCGCCGAGTTTGACGGGCTTCACCTCGGGGGTTTCCCTCCGAGGGCTCAAATTTGGTCTGAGTCCCCTGCGTCTACCAATTTCACCACTCGGGCTAGAACGCAACTTTCCTGTACTACTCACTACGGCCCGCTACGACCCATCCCGAAACGGTCTGGCTCCTAGCTGGCCCCTGATCCAAAAAGCGAGCTTTTGGACTGGCTTCTTGATTTCCCTGCAAACCCTTGGCTGGCGCGGCCTGGCGAGTGATCGCTGAAGACCCGGTATACGTAGAAGTCCCTATTTTTGAGTCTGCTGCGTCTACCGATTTCGCCACCCGGGCGGCGCGAGAGCAAGCCAGAAATTATGGCACAGTGCGGTGCATGAACTACCCGACAATCGAAGACGCCATCGGCCGCACGCCGCTGGTGCGGCTGCAGCGCGTGGGCGCGCAGGACAACGCCGCGCGCGGCAACGTGGTGCTGGCCAAGCTGGAAGGCAACAACCCCGCGGGCTCGGTGAAAGACCGGCCGGCGCTGTCGATGATCCAGCGCGCCGAGGAGCGCGGCGAGATCAAGCCGGGTGACACGCTGATCGAGGCCACCTCGGGCAACACCGGCATCGCGCTGGCGATGGCGGCGGCCATCAAGGGCTACCGCATGGTGCTGATCATGCCGGAGGACCTGTCGGTCGAGCGCGCGCAGACCATGAAGGCGTTCGGCGCCGAGCTGATCCTGACTCCGCGCTCCGGCGGCATGGAGTATGCGCGCGACCTGGCCGACAAGCTGGTGTCGCAGGGCAAGGGCCGCGTGCTGGACCAGTTCGCCAACCCCGACAACCCCCGCATCCACTACGAGACCACCGGCCCCGAGCTGTGGGAGCAGACCGGCGGGCACATCACGCACTTCGTGTCGGCCATGGGCACCACGGGCACCATCACGGGCGTGTCGCGCTTCCTGAAGGAGAAGAACCCGCAGGTGCGCATCGTCGGTGCGCAGCCGGCGGAGGGCTCGCGCATCCCGGGCATCCGCAAGTGGCCCGAGGAATACCTGCCGAAGATCTACGACCCCACGGCGGTTGATGAGCTGGTGCTGGTCGATCAGGGCGACGCCGAGGAGATGGCGCGGCGCCTGGCGCGCGAGGAGGGCATCTTCGGCGGCATCTCCTCCGGCGGCGCGGTCTGGGTGGCGCAGCAGATCGCCGCGCGCGAGCAGGGCGCCACCATCGCGTTCGTCGTCTGCGACCGGGGCGACCGCTACCTGTCCACCGGCGTGTTCCCGGCCTGATATCTCGTTTTTAAGAGAAATCGGCCTGGAGCCGGCTCCGATATTGCATCGATAGCTATAATAAGGATAGCGTTTGAACGCCTGGAACTACTGCCCCGCCTGCGCCACGCCGCTGGCCATGATCGCGCAGGAGGAGGACGGCGGCGCCGTCGAGCGCCTACGCTGCCCGGCCTGCGGCTTCACCCACTGGAACAACCCGGTGCCCGTGCTGGCGGCCATCGTCGAGGTCGGTGGCCGGGTGCTGCTGGCGCGCAACGCGGCCTGGCCGAGCAAGATGTTCGCGCTCATCACCGGCTTCATGGAGGCGGGCGAGACGCCGCAGGAGGGCATCGCGCGCGAGGTCAAGGAGGAGACCAACCTCGACGTGCGCGCGCTGAACCTGGTGGGCGTGTACGACTTCCAGCGCATGAACCAGGTCATCATCGCCTACCACGTGGTGGCCGAGGGCGAGGTGCGGCTGTCGCCCGAATTGGTGGACTACCGGCTCTATGACTTGCCTGACCTGCGCTGCTGGCCGGCCGGCACGGGCTATGCGCTGGCGGACTGGCTGCGCTCGCGCGGGCACGAGCCGGTGTACTTCACGCCCGAGGAAAACGCCGAGCGGCGGCGCGGGCTCGATTGACCGACAATTCCCGCATGGACATTGCGAAAGAAGTCGACGCGCGCGGGCTCAACTGCCCGCTGCCCATTCTCAAGGCCAAGAAGGCGCTGTCCGAGCTGCACAGCGGCGAGTTGCTGAAGGTGCTGTGCACCGACGCCGGCTCGGTGCGCGACTTCCAGGCCTTCGCCAAGCAGACCGGCAACGCGCTGGTCGACCAGCAGGCCGTGGGCGATGAATTCGTCCACGTGCTGCGGCGGCGTTGAGGCCGCTCAGAGCGCCAGCGTCTTCAGGTATTCGCGGAACGGCGCACCCATCTCCGGGTGCTGCAGGCCCAGCTCGACGGTGGCCTGCAGGAAACCTTCCTTGCTACCACAATCGTAGCGCTTGCCGCTGTACTGGTAGGCGTAGACGTGCTCCTTGGCCATCAGCCGCGCGATGGCGTCGGTGAGCTGGATCTCGCCGCCCGCGCCCGGCCGCTGTTGGCGCAGTTCCTCGAAGATGCGCGGCGTGAGCACGTAGCGCCCGGCCACGCCCATGCGCGAGGGCGCCTGGCCGGGGTCGGGCTTCTCGACGATGCGCTCGATGCCGATCAGGCGCTCGCCCGCCGGCGTGCCGGCCACGATGCCGTAGCGCCTGACCTGGTCGGGCGGCACCTCCTGCACCGCCAGCACCGAGCGGCCCAGCGACGCGAAGGCCTCGACCATCTGCGCCAGCACCGGCTGCCCGCCCGGCGGGCCGACCATCAGATCGTCGGCCAGCAGCACGGCGAACGGGTGCTCGCCCACGATGTGCGCGGCGCACAGCACCGCGTGGCCCAGGCCCAGCGAGCGCGGCTGGCGCACGTAGGTGCAGTCCATGTCGGCGGGCTGTACCGCGCGCACCACGTCCAGCAGCGCCTGCTTGCCGGCGGCTTCCAGTTCGTTCTCCAACTCGTAGGCGGTGTCGAAGTGGTCCTCGATGGCGCGCTTGCTGCGGCCGGTGACGAACACCATGTGGCGCACGCCGGCGGCGTAGGCTTCTTCCACCGCGTACTGGATGAGGGGTTTGTCCACGATGGGCAGCATCTCTTTCGGGCTGGCCTTGGTGGCCGGCAGAAAGCGCGTGCCGAGCCCCGCGACCGGAAAAACAGCGGTATGAACCTGACGTGAAGCTTGCATGAAAGTCGCGGTGCGGATGGTAAAGTGCCGCCGAGCCAGCAGCCGACCCGTGAACACTGCTGGACGAAGATCGGCGAGGGAAACGTGGAGATTCTGCTGCTCGAAGACTTGGCCGCCGACGCCCGCCAGTGGCTGGCCGCTCGGCACCAAGTCGATTATCGGCCAGAGCTGCAGCAAGATCTGGCGCAGTTGCACCAGCGGCTGTACAAGACCGATGCGCTGGTGGTGCCGCCCCGGCTCAAGGTCAACCGCCAGTTGCTCGACTTCGCGCCCCGCCTGGCAGTGCTGGGCCGTATCCACGACGGCACCGAGAATATCGACTTCGAAGCCTGCCAGTGCCGCCGCGTGCGGGTGGTCCAGGCCTCCAGCGCCACGGTGCGGGCCAGCGCCGAGCATCTGCTGTTCAGCCTGCTCACCCTGTTCCGCTGCGGCGGCCGGCTTCTGGAAGAGGAATCGCTGTCGGGCCGGGAGATCAACGACAGCGTGATCGGGCTGTTCGGCCTGTCGGCGCCGGCCCACCTGCTGGCCACCATGCTGGTGCCGCTGGGCGCGCGCGTGGTGGGCTACGACCCGGCCGTGCACCGCGGCGCCGAGTTGTGGCGCCGCCTGGGCGTGCAGCCCATGGCCTTGGCCGACATGCTGAAAGTCGCCGACGCGGTGTCGATGCAGGCCATCTACGCCTCGCGCTACCGCAGCCTGGTGGGCGAGCACGTGCTGGCCGCCTGCAAGCCCGGCCAGATGTGGACCAGTATCAGCCGTCCCTCGCTGTTCGACCTCGATGCCCTGGCGGCCGCGCTGCGCTCGGGCCGCATCGCCGCCTTCCTGATGGACAGCGACGACGAACGCCTGGCCGCGCCGGATTGCCCCCTGCGCGGCCTGCCCACGCTGCGCATCACGCCGCGCCTGGCGCCCCGCACGCAGGAGTCGCACCTGCGCGGCAGTTGGTACCTGGCCGACCGTCTGCACGAGACGTTGGCGATGAGCGAGGAGCAGCGCCAGCGTGGCCTGCTGGGCGCGGACAGCGTGCCGATGAGGCACGCGTAGCGGGCGTGGTCAGCCCAGGCGCCGGAGTTGGTCGCGGATCTTCTCCAGCGCGGCGCCGAAGTCGGCCAGGCGCCGGTTCTCCTGCTCGATGACGGCGGGCGGTGCCTTGGCGACGAAGGCCTGGTTGGCCAGCTTGCCCTGGGCCTTGGCCAGTTCGCCTTCGAGCCGCGCGGCCTCCTTGGCCAGGCGCGCCTTTTCGGCGGCGACGTCGATCTCCATGAACAGCGCCAGCCGCGCCGGGCCCACCACCGAGACCGGCGCGGCCTGCGCGGCGGCGGCCCATTCGTCTTCGCTGGCGAATACCTTCACCTCGCTCAGCTTGGCCAGCGCGCCCAGCACCGCCGCGTGGGCCTGGATGAAGTCGCCGTCGCCCAGCGCATAGAGCGGCAGGCGCTGCGCGGGCGACACGCCCATCTCGCCGCGCAGGTTGCGGCAGGCGTCCACCAGTTGCTTGAGCCGGGCGATCTGGGCTTCGGCCGCTTCGTCGATGTTCTCGGCCTGCGCGGCGGGGTAGGGCGCCACGGCCACCGAATCGCCGGTCTTGCCGGCGACGTGGGCCACGGCCTGCCACAGCGCCTCGGTGACGAAGGGGATGATCGGGTGCGCCAGCCGCAGGATGGCTTCCAGCACGCGCACCAGCGTGCGGCGCGTGGCGCGCTGCCGGGCGGCGTCGCCGGTCTGGATCTGCACCTTGGCGATTTCCAGGTACCAGTCGCAGTACTCGTTCCAGACGAAGTCGTAGATCGCCCCCGCCACGAGGTCGAGGCGGTAGTCCGCGAAGCCCTTGGCCACCTGCGCCTCGGTTTTCTGCAGGCGGCTGACGATCCAGCGGTCGGCGGCGGAGCGCTCCAGGGCGGTATCTCTATCGGCCCCACAGTCGAAGCCCTCGCAGTTCATCAGCACGAAGCGGCTGGCGTTCCACAGCTTGTTGCAGAAGTTGCGGTAGCCCTCGCAGCGCTTGCTGTCGAAGTTGATGGCGCGGCCCAGCGTGGCCATGGCGGCGAAGGTGAAGCGCAGCGCGTCGGCGCCGTAGCCGGGGATGCCGTCGGGAAACTCCTTCTTCGTCGCCTCGCGCACCTTGGGCGCGGTCTCGGGCTTGCGCAGGCCGGTGGTGCGCTTGTTCAGCAGGGGTGCCAGCGCGATGCCGTCGATCAGGTCCACCGGGTCGAGCACGTTGCCCTCGGACTTGCTCATCTTCTTGCCGTGCGCGTCGAGCACCAGGCCGTGGATGTACACGTCGCGGAAGGGCACGCGGCCGGTGAAGTGGGTGGTCATCATGATCATCCGGGCGACCCAGAAGAAGATGATGTCGTGGCCGGTGACGAGCACGCTGCTGGGCAGGTACAGGTTGTAGTCATCCGTGGGCGCGTCGCCCTGGTCGGGCCAGCCCAGGGTACTGAAGGGCACCAGCGCGGAGGAGTACCAGGTGTCCAGCACGTCCTCGTCGCGGCGCAGCGTCTTGCCGGGGGCCTTGGCCTGGGCCTCGGCTTCGCTGCGGGCCACGATCACCTTGCCATCCTCGTCGTACCACGCCGGGATCTGGTGGCCCCACCAGAGCTGGCGCGAGATGCACCAGTCCTGGATGTTGTTCATCCACTGGTTGTAGGTGTTGACCCATTGCTCGGGCACGAAACGCACCTGGCCGGACTGCACCGCATCGATGGCTTTCCGGGCGATGGACTTTCCGCTCGCGTCCGGCTTGCTCATGGCGACGAACCATTGGTCGGTGAGCATCGGCTCGACGACCTGCCCGGTGCGGGCGCAGCGCGGCACCATCAGCTTGTGCTTCTTGGTTTCGACCAGGGCGCCCACGGCCTGCAGGTCGGCCACCACGGCCTTGCGCGCGGCGAAGCGGTCCAGGCCGCGGTATTTCTCCGGTGCGTTGTCGTTGAGGGTGGCGTCCAGCGCCAGCACGCCGATGGTCGGCAGGCCGTGGCGCTGGCCCACGGCGTAGTCGTTGTGGTCGTGCGCGGGCGTGACCTTGACCACGCCGGTGCCGAACGCGCGGTCCACGTAGTCGTCGGCGATCACGGGGATGAGCCGGTCCACCAGCGGCAGCTTCACGTGCTGGCCGATCAGGTGCGTGTAACGCTCGTCCTCGGGATGGACCATGACGGCCACGTCGCCCAGCATGGTTTCCGGCCGCGTGGTGGCCACCGTCAGCGCACCCGAGCCGCCCTCCAGCGGGTAGGCGATGTGCCAGAGAAAGCCGTCTTCCTCCTCGCTCTCCACCTCCAGGTCGCTCACCGCGCTCTTGAGCTCCGGGTCCCAGTTGACGAGGCGCTTGCCGCGGTAGATCAGGCCCTGCTCGTACAGGCGCACGAAGGTCTCGGTCACCACCCTGGAGAGCTTGTCGTCCATGGTGAAGTACTCGCGGCTCCAGTCCACCGTGTCGCCCAGGCGGCGCATCTGCCCGGTGATGGTGTTGCCCGACGCTTCCTTCCACTCCCACACGCGGGCGACGAAGTTCTTGCGGCCCAGGTCGTGGCGGCTCTGGCCCTGGCCCTGCAACTGGCGCTCCACCACGATCTGCGTGGCGATGCCGGCGTGGTCGGTGCCCGGCACCCACGCGGTGTTGAAGCCCCGCATGCGGTGGTAGCGCGTGAGGCTGTCCATGATGGTCTGGTTGAACGCGTGGCCCATGTGCAGCGTGCCGGTCACGTTGGGCGGCGGCAACTGGATGGCGAAGTTCTCGCCGCGCGCCGCCGCCCCGGCATCGGGCTGGCCCGTGCCGCGAAAGCCGGCGCGCCCCAGGCCGTGCCGTTCCCATGCGGGGCCCCATTGCGCCTCGATGGCAGTGGGCTCGAACGATTTGGACAGGGCCGCGAGGCGGGGCTGGGAGGTGGAGTCGGACATGGCGTGCTTGGCGTGAGCCAGGGGAAGGGGGCGGGCCTGCGGCGCAGGCGCGAAACTTTTAATTCTAGCTTTGCGCACCGGGCGGAGCGGGGGCGGCGCCCTGCCGAGAATGGATGGTGAAAAGTGCCCAATGCCAGTGCTGGTATTGCGCCAATAGCTATTGAAACAATAGTGATCGGGATCGCCCCTCGGGCATGTACGGCACGGGCCGTTCAATAGAATCCGGCCCCATGTCCCTGGAGCCCGACATCTCCTTGCTCACCCGCCACGTGCTGCTGGCGGCGTTCGCGCTGTCGGCGCTGTTCGGCGCCATCGTGCAGCGCACGCGCTTTTGCACCATGGGCGCCATCGCCGACGTGGTGGCCATGGGTAACTGGACGCGCATGCGCCAATGGGCGCTGGCGGCGGGCGTCGCGGTGCTTGGCTTCGCGCTGCTGGCCGCCGGCGGGTGGGTGCGCGCCGCCGACACGGTGTACGCCGGGCCGCGCTGGATGTGGTTGTCGTCGCTGGTGGGCGGCGGGCTGTTCGGCATCGGCATGGTGCTGACGTCGGGCTGCGGCAGCAAGACCCTGGTGCGCATGGGCGCCGGCAACCTGAAGGCGCTGGTGGTGTTCGTGGTGATGGCGCTGGCGGCCTACGCCACGCTGCGCGGCATCACGGCGGTGCTGCGCGACCGCACGGTGGACCGGGTGTTCGTCGAATTCGACGGCCCGGCCACGCTGGGCCACCTGACGGCGGCGGCCGGCGGCTGGGCCCCCGCGCCTGCGCTGGCGGCCGCCGCGCTGCTGGCGGGCGGCGCGCTGGTGCTGTGGGCGCTGCTGGGCCAGGGCTTCGTCGGCGCCGACAACCTGCTGGCCGGGCTGGGCATCGGCGCCGTGATCACCGCCATGTGGTGGGTGAGCGGCGCGCTGGGCTATGTGCCCGAGCACCCACAGACGCTGGAGCCCACCTACCTGGCCACGCGCTCGGGGCGCATGGAGTCGCTCACCTTCACCTCGCCGCTGGCCCACAGCATCGACTGGCTGATGTTCTTCAGCGACCGCAACCAGCGCCTGAGCCTGGGCGTGGCGTCCGTGGCCGGCGTCGTCGCCGGGGCGGCGCTGCAGGCGCTGGCCTCGCGCCAGTTCCGCTGGGAAGGCTTCAAGACCACCGAGGACCTGGCCAACCACCTGGCCGGCGCGGTGCTGATGGGCGTGGGCGGCGTGACCGCGCTGGGCTGCACGATCGGCCAGGGCTTAAGCGGCGTGTCGAACCTGAGCCTGACCAGCTTCACCGCCGTGGCCGGCATCGTGGCCGGCGCCGTCGCGGCCTTGAAGTACCAGGGCTGGCGGCTGGAGCGCACCCCGTGAGCGAGGCGGACGCCGAGCGCCGCTTCGGCGGACTGGCGCGCCTGTACGGGGCCGAGGGCGCACGGCGCATCCGCGCGGCGCACGTCGCGGTCGCCGGCATCGGCGGCGTCGGCTCCTGGGCGGCCGAGGCACTGGCGCGCAGCGGCGTGAGCGGGATCACCCTGATCGATCTGGACCACGTGGCCGAATCCAACGTCAACCGGCAGATCCACGCCCTGAGCGCCACACTGGGCCAGGCCAAGGTGTCGGCCATGCGCGAGCGCATCGCCCAGATCCACCCCGGCTGCGTGGTGCATGAGGTGGATGCGTTCGTGGAGCCGGAGCACTGGCCGGGGATGCTGCCCGGGCCCGTCCACGCCGTCATCGACGCCTGCGACCAGGTGGCCGCCAAGGTGGCGATGGCCGCCTGGGCGCGAGTCCGGCAAGCCTGCTTCATCACCGCCGGCGCGGCGGGCGGCAAGCGCCACGGCGAGCGCGTGGAGATCGCCGACATCGCGCAGGCCACGCACGACCCGCTGATCGCCCAGTTGCGCTCCCGCCTGCGCCGCCACCATGGCGCGCCGGCCGGCGGCCAGTGCATGGGCGTGCCAGCCGTGTTCAGCCGCGAGAGCGTGGCCATGCCCGAGGCCTGCGAGTCCGCGGATCAGGTCGACGGTACGCTGAACTGCCACGGCTATGGCTCCAGTGTCGCCGTCACCGCCACCTTCGGCCTGTGCGCGGCCGGCTGGGTGCTGGACCAAGTGGCCCTGGGGCGTGCCAAATCCACGCTATAATGCAAGGCTTGCTGGAGTGCTGACAAAGCAATCTGGCATCGGGGGACGTTAGCTCAGTTGGTAGAGCAGCGGACTTTTAATCCGTTGGTCGGCAGTTCGAGCCTGCCACGTCCTACCAGTCCACATAAGGAAAGCCTGCTACTCAAAAGGTAGCAGGCTTTTTTCTTGGCTATGTTCCCGTTGAGTGTGGAAAGACGCCAACAGCCGCGAGGAGCAATGCTTGCGGGGTTTGCAGGCGATGGGTATCCAGAGCGCGGCGCCAGCCCAGGTAGTTGGGCAGATATCGAGTGGCCACGCCATGAAACTTGTTGAGCCATTGGCGCAGGCGGCTGTGATACGCATTGACGTTCTGCACATGGAATGCGCCCTTGACGCGAATACCTGCGGACAGATTGACCGATTCATGCGTGATGCGGGCAGCGCGCTTCAGCTGGCGCGCACCCTTGTGGGATTCGAGCAGATACGTCTCGTCGGCCTCGGTAATGCCGCTCAGGTGGGCGGGGCAATCATCTTTGGCCCATTGCAGGAGGCGGTGGCGCCAACGAAAGCTGGTGTTGCGATGGACACCGCTGTGCGCGCCGCTTGCCGGATGGTCTGGGAGTCGAGCATGCATTGCAGATAGTGCAGCCACTTGGATTTGAGCCGCAGGCGTGCCAAGGGCGTACCGGTCAAGGCGTTGAAGGTCTTGCCGCAAGCCACACAACGGTAGCGCGGCAAGCCGTGCGCCTGGCCGTGGCGGTACAGGTGAGTGCCAGCGCAGTGCGGGCACCGAGGGGTGCGCTGCAGGCGAGACTGGATGATTTGCTGTGCTTGCTCGGGGCTGCACTGCTGGTGCAGTGCGCTCTCAAGTTCAATGCGTTGCTCGTGCGTGAGGCCCTGCAGCCCGGTGAGCAATCGTTTGGAGGTGCGTGAGTCCATTGAAGTCTCCCGGCAGTCCTACATGGACGTTGGACTGGGGGAGATTCCGGACGGTTCAACACTTAACGAAGACAGAGCCAAAGTTTTTGTCGGGGTAGGCGGTGCCGGTCATGGCATGGCCCCCAGCTTCGCCAGCCGCTCGCGCCCGGCGGCGGTCAGGAAATATCGGCCGGGCCGGCAGGTTCTCCCGTCGCGGTCGGTCGCCGTCATCAGTTGCATGTCGATGGCGTCGAACCCGATCTTGCTGCGGATTTTTGCGATGACATCGGGGAAGCCCCGGCGATCCGATCAAGGGCTTCGCGCGCCAGCCCGCCGGGGGCGGCCAGCAGGGCGGCGAGCAGATCGCCACCGCCCTGCAGGATCTGAATGAATGGGCGGTGCTGCCCGAGAACGCCGGCAAGACCTTCGGCGACTACCTGGACGCGCGCCCGAACGCGGCGCTGCAAACGGCCATCGCCACGGCCGTTGGCGGCGGCGCCCAGGTGGCCACGGTGAAGGCGGCCGGCTGGGCGGTGAACCGCGCCGACTACCAGGCCGAGAAAGCCCGGCAGGCCGAGCTGCGCAACCAGGTGCTGGCAGA
>Ga0075163_10002720_pt1 | contig 23722 bp, 19 predicted proteins | sample JI1023141ADNA_FD_71478 | JGI IMG/M metagenome (GOLD analysis project Ga0075163, IMG submission 71478) | Wastewater effluent complex algal communities from Wisconsin, to seasonally profile nutrient transformation and Carbon sequestration -... | ecosystem: Engineered > WWTP > Effluent > Algae... | reverse complement strand
CCCCCTTTGGTTAATCATCAACTCAATAAAATACATTGTAACTATAAATATGCCTTCCAGCTTACATTTTAATTACTCCAATAATAACCGGTTACTAAATTTTAAAGCCATCATCTGAATTCATATAAAATCATCAAATGAAAAATAAAATAAAGATCATTTTAGTAACCGGACTTTTAACAGCATTCACGACTATAGCATCAAAGGTATTTTCACAAACAAAAGCCCCAAACTGCTTTGCGATCAGAAATGTGAATATCATTACAATGGCATCTCCCAATGATATTATTGAAAACGCAACGGTTGTAATAACAGACAACATTATAAAATCCATTAACGATACCATTCCGAAAAATGCGAAAATAATTAATGGAAAAGGAAAGTGGCTGATCCCAGGATTGATAGACATGCATGTCCATTTGATTTCCGATTTATATGCAGGTAAAAGAACTGCAACTCAATTACCGACTATCGCTTTCAATACTCAGGACATAATGACTCCGTTTATTGCAAATGGTGTAACCACCATTCTTGATTTAAATTCAAACAGCAGCCACATTGCTCAAAAAAAGGAAATTGAAAAAGGATATGTCACCGGCCCACGCCTGGCATTGGCTGCATTGATTGATGGAGGCGAAGCTCAGGGACGGTTTACCAATAGTCCTGAGTTAGCAAGGCAAATGGTGCGCTGTGCTAAAATTGAAGGATATGATTTTATAAAGGTATATGCAAACCTGAATATTGAAACCTATAAAGCAATAATAGATGAAGCACTCAAACAAGAATTAAAAGTTATTGGCCATATTCCAGATGCATTTAAAGGCAATTTAAAAGATGCTATTGTGAAAGGCCTTGATTTGGTTGCACATGCCGAAGAGTTAACCAATTATGCGGTTGACTATAGTGAAGAGGAGGCAAAGTCAATGGCTCAACTGTTAAAAGCCAATCAATCATGGTTATCTCCTACCCTTACAACAATGGAACGAATTTTAAGTCAGGTGAAATCACTGGACGAACTAAAAGCTTTACCAGAACTTAAATATGTGCACCCATTGATTCAAAGCAAATGGCTTACGGCAAACAAGTACAATAAAATGAACAGTCCGGAGGATATTGCACATTTTGAAAAATACGTTAAATTCAACCTGTTACTGGTAGATGCTTGCAAAAAAGCAGGTGTTCCGATCATAACAGGAACAGATGCAGGCACATCAAGTGTTGTAAATGGATTCTCACTACACGACGAACTGGAATTGTTGGTTAAAGCCGGCCTATCTACTCAGGAAACATTAAATTCAGCTACTTTACTTCCTGCAAAATGGCTGGGTATTGACAAAAAAATCGGAACCATAGAATTGGGTAAACTTGCAGACCTGGTTTTGCTGGATGACAACCCTCTTACCAATATAAAGAACACCCGAAAAATTGCAGGAGTATTTGTTAATGGTAATTGGTTAGACAAAGCCAGTCTCAATAACATGCTTACAGATTTAGCCAGTAGAAACACAGCAGATAAAGACAAATTCGACTGGAAAACAATTACGGGTAAAAAAAAGTAAAGCAATAATTGGTATCGCTAAGATTCAGGAATGTATATGGATTGGTAATTGGTTTCCGTATCTTCAATTGTGCAAATTCATTGAAGTTAAAACTAATAATAAACTACATTCTATGAAACAAGCGCATGCTGATTCTCAACAAAACAATTACAGACGATTAAGAATCGCTATAGGCTACCTTGGCTTTCTGCTCCCCATCGTTTTAATACTTCTTTCCTCGATTGATTTTTTTGATACTAAGATCAGAACTTCAATCAGTCATTTTTATTATACAAATCTCAGGGATATATTTACCGGAACCTTGTTTGCAGTGGGCTTTTTTATGATCAGGTACAAGGGCTTAGGAAATAAAGTATGGTATAAGAATGATAACCTGCTTACAAATATTGCAGGAATAATGGCTCTTGCTGTTGCCCTGCTCCCAACTTTTCCTGAACCCGGGGATAATTTATCCTACACATTTTTACCATTAAAGGGTAAGCTTATCGGAACTTTACATTATATAGCTGCTGCCACTTTATTTAGTGCTTTCTCTTTACTCTCTATTTTTGTTTTTACAATCGGGCAGGAAAAGAATACCGACATTCCGATTTCTCCACTAAATGAAAATTACATTTATAAATTCTGCGGCTACTCCATTTTCTTATTTATCATATTGATATATATTCTGGGACAGTATAAAATTGAATACTCAACACTTGTACTGGAATTTTTATCTTTAATAGCATTTGGGATATCATGGCTGATAAAAGGAAGGGCTTTAGGTGATAAAGGCAAAATGGGCAGAATGATCTATCGTGAACATAATGAAAAATAAGAGATTCAACATGCTTTCTAAACTCTAAAAACGGTTTATTACTATTAAAACTAAATGGCAAATGAAACAGAAAATCAGCAAATGGGCATTTAGAATAATCGTAACTATGCTTTTTATTGCGGGTATTTTATTTGTTATAATACTCAATCCCATTTTAACGTACGCCAATAAAACAGTTCATAACCAATATGCCATATATCATCACAAAGCACTGAATGCGGAAATATTAATAAAGCTTGACCAGGCTACAACGCTTTTAAAATCCAGTGAGTTGTATAACCCCGAACTTCATCTCGACATTTGCCTGAATGATGGTTCAATATACCCAAAACTCATCCAAATCTTACGTGGAAATGCTTTTGGCTGGGGCTTCTACAATAAAGTAGTACTTCAGGGAAACATACACAACAATTATGTAGAACTAAATGGTTATAAATGGAATTTTTCACAATTGCTTGCTCATGAAATGACACACTGTCTGCAATTCAACAGCCTGGGCTTGTGGAAATCAAAACCAATTTCAGCAATCCCAAACTGGAAATGGGAAGGTTATGCAGAATTTATTTCCCGGCAAAACGAAGATCAAAAAGACCTTTCAGTAAACATTGAACGCTTACTGGCATCCCATAAAAACTCCTGGGAAATAAGCTTTACCGACAACAGCATTGCTCCACGAGAATATTATGAATACTGGTTATTGGTTCAATATTGTATGAACATAAAGAAAAAGACTTTCCAGCAAATACTTAAAGACACAACCAGTGAGCAAACAATCAGGCAGGAAATGATGAAATGGCAGCTTGGAAATAAATAATGTATCTCTATAGCAAATATTCAATAGACTGCTATCGACAATAATAATAATCCCAAGCTCATATTTATACAAAGAAATACTGAACTTATTTAATAGAGCGATACTGTTGGTTTGAAGCCGCCTTCAGGTTGATTTAAAAATTAAAGAAACATGTTAAAACTATTTATCTGTTTATACTCCACCCTATTAAGCTTATCCGGTTATGCCCAATCTCTGGAAGGTGAATGGCATGGGTACTTACAACATGACAACAGTTTTCCATCTTATGAGAACGAACAGAAATTGTATTTCAAATTATTAAAAGATTCTACTTACCAGGTATATAGTTATTGTAAAGGTGTGAAGCAAAATGGAGAAGATACCATTGTAATTGCAAAAATAATATATCATCAACCCTCCAGCGACTCAATTTATTTACAGGAAGTTGAAGTTCTCAAACCAAAAGATGTAATAAACAATTGCCTCGTTAATATGCGTTTAAAAATATCAAGCGAAGAAGACTTGCAAATATTATCCGGTAAATGGACAAGCGATTGCGATGCATACGGCAATACCAAATTCCGGAGAAAACGAAAATAATCTGAAAAGGTTTTTTCAAATACATTGTAAAATACTCAGAAGCAGACTCCCCTTGAAATAGACACAAAAACCATTCATCATAAATCTGCCCCTTAATTACATTAAAAGATCATATTTTTTTAACTTTAAAAGATATGATAAAACTATCTGCTATAACAATATTGCTGGCCATTTGCTTAAGCTCGGCAAATGCACAAAAAATGCCTTGCAGCGATCCTGAATTCAGAGCATTTGATTTCTGGATTGGAAACTGGGACGTATATGGAAAAAACGAAAAGCTCGCAGGCAAAAGTAAAATATCATTGATCTTAGATAGCTGCGTAATCCTGGAAGAATGGACAAGTGCAGGTACACAAAACGGTTTAATTTATCAGGGAAAAAGCTTCAACTCCTATAATGCAGCAAACAAACAATGGCAACAAACCTGGGTTGACAATACCGGTAACACTACTGAATACTTACGTGGAACTGCTGCTAACGGAAAAATAATTTATTATGCAGATAACGTACACAGTCAGGATGGAAAGACTTTTCTGCGACGACTTACTTTTACAAAAATTGATGATAGAAAAGTAAACCAATTAGGAGAAAGAAGTGATGACAATGGTAAAACCTGGACCATAGAATACAATCTGGAATACAGGAAGAATTAATACTTCACCTGGATTTATATTTACGACTAACTAAATTATTGCTTGTATTAACACTTAAAAAGTACTTCATTTTATTTGACACAAACAATAACAAACCTGATCTAAACCTTCACCCAGATTTTAATCTGCATGTGGAACTCAATCTGCAATTGCATTATAAAACTAAATCAGTATCTTCATTAAAGGCAATATTTGCCTGGTAGATAGAATTTCGTTTCCCTATGAGCATATAAATGTTGTTAAGTCTGAAAGCCCTATCAGCATTTCATTCAAATTCAACCTATTCATCATGAAAGCATATTTAATTCTATTTATTTCAATTTTACTAGTGTCTTTCCTCAATCAGTCCTGCAAAACTTCATCTAAAACAACCGGCTCCAACAATATCGACACGATTCCAACTGGTGTTCTATCATTCCTGACAACAAGAGACGGTAATTTTGAAATTTATAAAATGACTGCAGATGGAAAAAACGTGGTCAATTTAAGCAACAATAAATCTTTAGACTTCTGGTCATCCTGGTCGCCGGATGGAAAGTATATATTATTTTATTCTAATCGGGATGGCAACAATGAGATTTACAGAATGGATGCAGATGGAAAAAATCAAATCAACATATCCAATCATGCTTCAAATGACTATTTACCCTGTTGGTCTCCGGATGGAAAATCGATAGCCTTCACTTCAGACAGAGACAATAAAAACCGGGAAATATACATCATGAATGCAGATGGTTCTAACGTAACCCGATTAACTAATAATGATTTGTTTGAAGAAGTACCAACATGGTCAACAGATGGAAATAAAATATTGTTTACAAGGCAAATTGTTGAAATGGTTGATACAGTTAAAACAACTAACGGCGAAATATTTATTATGGATAAAAATGGTAGCAATGAAAAACGACTTACTTATAAAAAAGGTTACGACTCAGGTGCGAAATTTTCGCCCGATGGAAAGCAAATAGCATTTTATGGCCCTTCAGAAGTAAAAAACTACGACTTGTTTATAATGAATGCTGATGGAACCAATCTCTTAAATATAACGAATGATACCCAGGAAGATTATTCCCCCAGCTGGTCGCCCGACGGGAAGTGGATTGCCTTTTCAAGCGGCTTCCCAAAACAATATGATGTGTGGGTGATCAATGTTATTACAAAAAAGAAACTACGCCTTACAAGCGAACCTAAAAGAAATGAAACACCTGTCTGGCGCCCTGAAAAATGATTTCTGCAGCTTTATTAATGCTCATTTTTTCCAAAAATCAACTTTTTTTCCAAAAACTCCATTTGCCGTTAAATTTTAAATATTTATTGTTTATCAATAAATATTTATTATGTTTGCCTTGAATTTTAAACTTATCGAAAATGTCAAGAGCAAATGACCTCATCTTTATGGGCCTCAAAATTGTCACCTGGTTGATTTTTGTCGGCTTGTGCATCGAAGCCGGCGGTCTGCTGGTAAACTTTTTTTTCAGTTTGTATAAACCTGAAATTGTTAGCCGCCTATACCAGAAATTAGACTTAAGTGAAATGTATCAACGCAGCATGTATGTTTACTTCAGTATGTACAGTTTTATCTTATCAATTGCAATACTCAAAGCTGTTCTCTTTTACATCATGGTTATGCTGGTGAGTAAAATAAACTTATCCAAGCCATTCAGCAGTTTTGCATCAACACAAATTACCCGTTTAAGTTACATTACTTTGTCTATCGGGTTGCTAAGTTATATTGCTCAGCGATCTGCAAAGGAACTGGTAAAAAGAGGATACAACATTGATATTCTGGATCAATTCTGGGCCGATAGTCAGGCATTCATTTTAATGGCAGCAGTCATTTATGTGATTGCACTCATTTTCTCAAAAGGAGTCGAAATTCAAAACGAAAACGAATTAACTGTTTAAGCTATGCCAATTATAGTAAACTTAGATGTTATGATGGCCAGGAGGAAGATGTCACTTAACGAACTATCAGAAAAGGTCGATTTAACTTTATCGAACCTTTCTATATTGAAAACCGGGAAAGCAAAAGCCATCAGATTTTCAACGCTGGAAGCAATATGCAAAGTTCTGAATTGTCAGCCTGGCGATATTCTGGAATTCAAGGATGATGAAAAGTGCTAAGTTTTGTCATTAAATAAATCTGATTGACTAAACAGCATTCATTTTACCTATACAATTAAAAAATTCCAATAATTTTATTTCATACAACCATCTCTTTCTATCAACAGTAAACTTTTAATTGCAAACAAGCAAGAAATAAGTTACTTTCATCAGAATGAAAAACCTGACGCTGCTTATACTATTATTTCATCCATTCGTGCTGGCCGCTCAAACAACGGATAGCGGGAAAGTCACCCTGAATTATTATGCAGAAGTTTACTACAGCTATGATTTTCAAAAACCAGATAATAAAACCAAACCAGGTTTTATATACAATCATAAAAGACACAATGAAGTAAATATGAATCTGTTCCTGGTTAAAGCAAAATACCAGGATAAAAACTACCGAACGAATATTGGACTGATGTTCGGAAACTATGCACAGTACAATCTGAGCACTGAACCAACCTGGGCTCAATTTATTTATGAGGCAAACATCGGTGTAAAGCTTTCAGGAAAAAGAAATCTCTGGCTTGATGCAGGCATATTTCCTTCACATATTGGCTTTGAAAGCGCCATCAGTGCAGATTGCTGGACTTTAACCCGGAGTATTTTAGCTGAAAATTCTCCTTATTTTGAAGCGGGGCTCAGGATCTCTTATACATCACAAAATGATCGACTGAACCTGGCCTTATTATACCTCAACGGCTGGCAAAAGATTTCGAGGCCAGATTATAATACTACTCCATCGTTTGGCTTCCAGTTTAATTATAAACTCAATTCAAAAACAACATTTAATTACAGCAATTTCATCGGAAGCGATAAACCGGATAGTGTTCATGCGCTTCGTCATTTTCATAACCTCTACTTACAAACTGAACCAACGAAGACTTTTGGAATCATAGTTGGCTTTGATATTGGCAGCGATAAAGATATCAACAACAAATATGGCATCTGGTACTCCCCTGTTCTAATACTGAGAAAAATAGTAAACGAAAAACTAACTGTTGCGCTTAGAGGCGAATATTATTCAGATAAAAATCAGATCATCATCAGTACGAATTCAAAAAATGGTTTTCAAACTGCCGGTTATTCAACCAACCTGGATTATAAATTTAATGACAGATTCCAATTCCGTATTGAAGGAAAGTTATTGAACTCAAAAGATAAAATTTTCAATGATTCCCGGAACAACCTTTCTTTTACTTCTAACCTGACCTTCAGGCTTTAAACAAGGGTGCCGAAAAAGTTCAACAAATAAATTCCAACTCCACCAATCCCGGATTCAAACCGGCAATCAAAAGTACAATGCTGTATAGGCTTTTCATTACCCAATTACTATATCTTCATATCAATGGTGACTGAATAACTATGATTCAAGTAGTCATAAGCGCTGTTTCATCAGCATCTCTCCAGTTAATTAACCTTATAATATTCTATTGGCATGAACCAGACTACATTAGATTCAAATAATAAAGCACAAAAAATCGCCTACAGTTCCCCATTCATCATTATTGCAATCAATTGCATTGTTGCGATTGCATTTGGAAAATATATCGGTAAATGGGCCTTTCTTCCTGTAATATTAATTGAATGGATCCTGTTCGCCTATTTCATAAAAGTGCAGGGAGAATCCAACCCATTCAGTAAATGGTTATCGAAACCAAAAGGTTCTATTCTCTGGCTCTTACTGGCTGTTTCAATCAGTTTCCCAACAATTCTGATTTTCTTAAAACACTATACTCTGCTGAACTCATGGGAAATAATTCTCCCCTGGGTACTCATTTTTCTCATTAACCCTTTCATGGAAGAATTTTACTGGCGTGGATTCTTACTGGATAAAACTTCTCATCGGAACAAATGGTTAGCCATTTTATTTTCAAGTTTGCTTTTTTCTGCAAACCACTACGTTTTCGCCATACATTCAGAATTGTTCAGGGGTTTCCCTGTACTGATTTCAACTTTTCTGATGGGATTTATCTGGGCATTGGTGTACCAGAAAACCAAAAGCCTCCGCTGGACAATTATTGCACATTTTATTGTAGATTTCTTAAATCTTTCTGTACCTTCTTTTTTAGATTTGTATGAAAAAGGATGGTAAGCATCCTTGCAATAAAATACAATTGTTAAACGTAAAAGGAAGTTTATGAAACCTTTTGCCATATTTATTTTCTTACTCACACTGTCTTGTACTCAACAGAAAAACAATGTATCTGTAATACGTAATGACAATCCGGAAATTACAAAAGACAGCAATTATATCTGGACAAAGCTTAAAGACAGTTCAGACTGGAAAAAAAATTACAACTTCCAGCTGTTCAGTTGCAGAGATACATTGTGGACATTCCACCCGAATGGCAACTGGTTTTCAACGGATGGAACAAACTGGACAAAATCTGAACTACCCAATGCCATTCACAATCTTGCCTTTCTTGATTATATACAGTTTAAAGATGCCATTTATGGATTGGGGCATTTTGAAGGAAATATAGAAACCTTTTCTTTCAAACCGGAAATTTATAAAACAACCAACTTTAAACATTGGGAAACCATTTCAACACAGAGCAATTTACCCCAACGCTTTTTTTATCACCCATTTGTTTTCGACAATAAAATATGGATTATCGGTGGTGAAGACAAAAACAGCAAATATGCAGATATCTGGAATTCCAGTGACGGTATAAACTGGACAAAACAAAAAGATAGTTTACCTTTTGGAAAAAGAAGTGGAAGTCAGATCGTACAACTGAATGATCATTTGTATTTATTGGACAATGATGTATGGCAATCTTCTGATGGTTTGAATTGGCAGAAAATTTCAGCTGAAATCATTCCAGGAGTACCGATTTTCGGGTATACGGCACTGGTATATGACAATAAGATCTGGTTGCTGGGTTGTAACAGAAACGGACAGTTTTCGAATCAGGTCTTGTTCAGTACTGATGGGAAAAACTGGCAAACACAAAATGCGCCCTGGCTACCCCGCGGCGGCATTGCAGCAACTGTATTCAACAATAAAATTTATATGACCGGAGGGAAATATGGCGGCACACCCAATCACCCGGATTTCAGGTACGACAATGATCTTTGGACGATGCATAAAAACAATTGACATCAAATCAGGTATTCGGGTTAACCCAAAATCAGCTGCAATTTTTGAAATCAGGTAAAACTGCATCAATACTATCAAACAAAATAACGGTAGCTAAAACGTAAGACAAAAAAGGATATCTTCATATTCAGACATATAAGTATGTCGAACATACATCCTGGTAAAACTGGAATGAGTAAGATTAAAAAATGAAATCAGTTATGCAATGACAAGCATGAATCCTGCAAACAAACAATTGTTGCTGTTAATATCCCTGTTAATGTCAAGTATAGTTTTCGCACAAAAGAACATTTCTTTGAAGACTCCTGATCTTACCAAACTCCCGAAAGGAATCAGGTATGAAGGCACGGTTAAAAAAGCAGTTCGTTGGAATGACAATGCGGGTGATCACATTGTAATCCTGAGTGAAACCGGCATATACCAGAACAATAAATTCAAACACGAAAACGAAGGAGCGGATGCTGAACTTTTCGCTTATCATTTTATTGTGCAAAATGACAGTGCTGTTCAGGCATGGCGGATCTATGACTATATAGCCGACTGCCCTGTTGACATTGAAGCCAGTTTCATCGAAAATTCACTTAAAGTTACAGACCTCAACAACGATGGCATCAGCGAAATCTGGGTAATGTACAAAACAGTTTGCCATGGAGATGTTAGTCCGGGCGACATGAAAATTATCATGTACCAGGGAGAACAGAAATTTGCCATGAGAGGTCAATATAAAGTGCTTGATGGCATTGATGAAAAAGGTAAGAAACACTATTCTGGCGGGGATTATAAAACCGACAAAGCATTTGCGGAAGGCCCGGCAGTGTTTTTATCTTTTGCGAAAGCCATGTGGAAGAAGAATATCATACAGTGACTGAACAACCTGATTGAATAAGCAGCACCCACTACTTTCGTAACTTTTTTTAAACAAAGAATCGTAAAATATTGAAGTCAACGAAATTTTTCAATTTCTTTACGCTCTTCATCCGTAATATCCATTTCAGCATAATGCCCTTCTTTTATATTACAGATTACCATTTCATCCAGGAGATCTACACTGTTACCAAGCGTTGAACTGGTGTCGGCCTTTATGATAAACATTAAAAAACCGGGATCAGTTGATCGCTTCTTGGCCATTATAATATCCCTTATCTTAATATAATCCGTCTTGTTTATTTTAAAATCAGTCGACTCAGGATTAAACTTCCCTTCATAGTAAAATAAACCATTGTTTTTGCTCAGTAAAAAAGTTATTGCTGCAGACTCTTTTACAGGAGTAATACCCGTTTCAATTGGCTCAATTAATGTCATTGCTTTTGCTTCTGCCAATGATGTGGTAAACACAAAAAAAGTAAGCAACAGGAAACCCAGATCAACCATTGGTGTAAGATCCACCCTGGTTGATCTACGGTGAATTGATTTTCCAAATCCTTTTCTTTTATTGGAGGAATTTGCAGTTATCTCAGCCATAAAATAGATTTTACAGGAGATTCAAAAAAAACAATATTCCATAATCAGGTCAAGCAGGGAAAAGGTCTTATTGCTGATATGCAGCTACTTTATTTACCTGATTTTAAAAAAGAACAGGTTTCTCCGTCACGAACTGACAGAAAACAAAACTCAAAAACTGAACCAACATTCTTTATCCCTGAAAACAATGAGGCAGCTAAATATCTGGTTATTATCAATCAGCCATTGAAGAACGGCAGCTCTTAAAAGATAAACCTGAATTACTATTTTCCAATATTGTCGATATCATTCCTCAATTCATTGTTGCCATTTGGGCCAATATAAACTGCATCGCCAAAACCCAGAATCGGGAAGAATATAAAGCCCAAAAAAACAAGACCGATTCCAAATGCAGTATCTTTTCCAAATGATTTTGCAATGGCAATCATGATGACAAAAACGATATAAATATTTACAATAGGAATAAATATCAGCCACCAGTTCTTTACATCACCGATTTTAGCCATAATGTAATAGTTGTAAAATGGAATCAGGCAAGCCCAACCGGGTTGATTTGCTTTTTCGAAAGTTTTCCAGATTCCTGCAATAATGAAAATAATGAAAGCAAAATAGAGCAAAATAAAGATTCCCATAAGTATGTTTTTTAGTTTGGCTGAAGATAATAATTTTAAACAATTCAAATAAAATTTTTACAACATACCCATTATAAACAATTGCCGTTGGAATTCACTACATCCTACCCTTTTTAATATGTTCCAAGTGGCAGTTTAAAAACCCTGACTTAAAATTCCTTAACTTCAATATAGAAGCGACGGTAGACCGATATGTTATTTAAGGATTCATTCAAATAGGATCATAAATTCGATTCCGGCAGTACGTAAGCTAAAACAAAACAATCATGACAGAAGCTATCATACCACTGATATCACTCATAGCATTGGAAGTAATTCTTGGAATAGACAATATTATTTTCATATCGATCCTGGCAGATAAATTGCCAGACAACCAGAGAAACAAACTCAGGTATTGGGGCATCGGCCTGGCCATGGTTATGAGGTTGCTGCTTCTGGCCTTTATAGCCTGGATATTGAAATTAGATAAAACACTTTTTACCATCAGCGAAACTGGTTTTTCAGGCAAAGATTTAATACTGATCGTGGGAGGTTTGTTTTTACTATATAAAAGCACAAGAGAAATTTACCACAAGACCGAAATTGCGCAGAACGAAAACCCATCTGTTCCCAAAAACAGCAGTTTTCAAAGATTGCTGGCTGAAGTAATAGTGCTGGACCTGGTTTTCTCTATAGACTCAATCATCACCGCGGTTGGTATGGTACAGGAACTTTGGGTAATGTACACTGCAGTAATCGTAACGGTAGTCATCATGCTGTTTGCGTCTAAGCCTATCAGTGATTTTATAAAAAAGCATCCTTCTTTTAAAATACTGGCCCTTTGTTTCCTGATGATGATCGGCGTTTCACTTCTGGCCGAGGGCTTTCATTTTGAAATACCAAAAGGATACATTTATTTCTCAATGGCATTCGCATTCCTGGTGGATATTATTCAGATGAAAACGCTTAAACACAAGGATTAATTTACTTCAGGATTTAAACCTGCTTTTGCTTGCTCTGCAATAAGCCTTATCTTCATATTATGTTATCAAGGCAAGCTCTATAAAACTGCTTTGCCTTTGATAAGAATTCAAAATATTTTAGTCTGAAACCAATCAATTACTATGTTCTATAAACTTTTTACAGTAGTTTTCATCCTTCTTAATATAGACTCTTTCGCACAAACCGCTGAACTCGAAAAATTCAGGAAAGACATGGCCACTTTCGTAAACTACGACAATGGCAAAATAGATTCAATCCCAAATTCAGCAGAAAATACAAAAAGATTAAAAAGCAATTATGAGCAATCATTCATGGCTTTTATTAAACACAAAGACAGCAAAAACCTCGACTCGCTAAAAAAGCACAGTATAGACAATAAATCAAGCTTTATCATTGGAAACAACAACTATTTATTCAGTAGTTTAAGAAAAGATCCGTTTGTAAAATCGCTCGACAATAATGTTAATTACTCCATTAAATTATATCCTTTGTACGATTATCATCTACCGAATTTCGTATCCATCTTTATACAACCATTTACCTTTAGCAATACTGATTACGTAAGCTACTATTGCAAGCTGAAAGGAAAAGGCACCTATTATATTAAAGATGTAAATACCAACCAGGTTGTATTTCAGGCTGAAGGATTGACATCCAATGCCCCAATAAAGAAATTGATAAAGATTGACAACAATCATTTACTTGTTGTAGAAGACCTGGAAAAAGATGGCGAAAGAGCTTTTGTGATCAGTACACAAAAAACTAAATGGGAAGCAATCAAATCGTTTAAAGGAAAAGCATTTAAAGATAACTCCACAGATTATACAACAAAAGTCGCGATGCCCAATCGTACTTATTTAAGATTTGCAATATCGAAATCCACCCTTTCTATGTATGGAGAATCATTTCTGAAAAAGTATGAAATCAATTTCAATGAAAACACAAAAATGATTTCATATAAAAAATACAATAAAGTTGAATCTGAAATCAAGGAAATCAAAGCCAAATGGGAAAACAATTCATTCAACATTGATGATTATTATATAGGCGAAGACCTGGATGTAAGCGAAATGCCGAAACCATTTTAAGCGATCATTCAGATTTTTTAAGATTTTCTTCATCGAAAACAAATTACCTGCCACTGATTTAACTCAGGTTTCATCAAATGCAGTTCTGTAAACATTAGAAGATTAACCGATCTCAGTAGGTTTTTATGTTAATCAATGCCATTAATTCAAGCAAAAAGAAAATAATAAAAAACTCCCTTCTGATTCATTAATATAACAATCACGCTCATTTACAAAACACGATCAGCTTATAAACTTTAATCTGTCGTTCTCTATTATTGCTTTATAAGTTTCCGGGTTGAACTGTTTTTTCCTTCTGAAATTTCAAGTATATAAATACCAGCTTTCAGATGATACCCAATGTTATTTATTTCATTTGACATGACCGTGAATACTTTTAATAATCTACCCTGCATATCGAAAATCCTTGCTGTGAGTTTTGTTTGCTCTGTTGATTTCACAATTAAACCAAAGTAACTTGTTGACAGATTCGGGAACACATTCACATCAAATGCTCCGTCAGTTGGTTCCTTTTTAAATTGATCTTTTAGATCGGGCGCATCTGTTCCTTTTCCTGCAATTCCCGGAGGAGGACAAGCAGGCAATTTTACAGCAACTTGCCTGATAGTGCTTGATCCGCAGTTACTAATCGCTTGTGCCGTAACAGTTCCGGTAATGGCGCCAGCTGGATAAGCCACCTGGATACTTGTGGTGCCTTGTCCACTCAATATAATCACCCCGGGAATCGATGGCACACTCCATTGTACCATACTTGCATTTGCAGGCATAGAGGCGATTGAATAACTGTATACTCTGTTCGGACAAGCATCTTGCTGTATTACATCAATCACACCAGGTGTTGCCGGATTTAGTTTTGTAACTGATAATGTTCTGACAGCACTCACACTACAACCATTCGACGCAGTAACACTTATTGAACCGGTTGTAAAACCTGATGGATAAGTAAATGAGATGGATGCAGTTCCCTGCCCTGAAAGAACTGTTACACCTGAAGGAACTGTCCAGTTATAACTTGTTGCATTCACAACCGGAGCAACAGAATACGTTGCGGTTGTTCCTCCCGGTGCTATATGCGAACAAATGTTTGTTGGTCCATTGATAGGTCCGGGTGTATAAGGATTGTTTCTTGCGATTAACAAACTTCGGGCATTGCTCACGCCGCAATCATTCATTGCCTGAACAGAAATCAGGCTGCTGCTGAAATTACTGCTGAATCTAACCTCAACGATGGTATCATTAACGGTTCCTTCTCCATTCGGATGAGTTATAATCGTATTGCCAGCCTGTGCTGTCCAGATATAAGCCGTTGCAGCTGCCACTTTTGGTATACTGTATGTAATCGTATTGGCTGTATTGATAACAGTACACACATTTACTGAAGAAGCAGTAATCTGCGAAGGCGTACCCGGTAACTGAGCATGCAGGTAAAACAATTTATAGGCACTGCTGCCACAATCTGAAACTGCCCTCACTTTAATTAATTTGCTGGCTGTATTGGCAAAAGCCGCATCTAATGTAACTGTGATGCTATTCGTGCCCTGCCCTGAAACCAGAACAACATTTGCAGGAAGGACCCATTGATAAGAAGAAGCAACCTGATCCTGTTGAACTGAATATACCAACTGTGTACCATTGCCTATGAAAGGACAAATATTTACCGGACCATTTACAACTGCAGGCATAACAGGCACTGCAAGATTCTGAGTAATCTCAATACTTGCCTGCGATACACAACCTTCGGCATTGCTGACAGATACAGTATAGATCCCTGGCATTGTAATTGTTTTCGTATCACCGGTTCCCAATTCATTGTCCCAAACATAACTGACCCCACCCGTTGACGTTAGACTGATGGAAGTTGTGGTACAGGTTAAAATGGTCGTTCCTGTATTATTGATTATCCCGGCAATTGGTGTTGTTCCGGGAGCAGGTGTAACGGTATTGCTTACAGAACTAACAATACCATTCACTGTTCGGGTTGCAGTAACAGGGTTGGTATTGCTAACAACAATCGGGTTGCCCGTTAGTCCATTGCTCCAGGTTAATTCCCCTGCAGGAATGTTTACACCCGATTCATCTTTGGCTGTTATCTGAGAAGTGCCATTACAACGATTCACTACAGATAGTATCGGCGCATCCTGTATTGCTGATCTGACTTCCAGATAAGAATTTCCCTGTGTAAAAGCATCGTTAGTACCATTCGTATTTACCAGCAAAGGATCGCCGGGGATATTGCTGTAAAATGGATTGCTATAACTACAATGTTCATATCCACCAGGGGCAATGTAATTGTACTGAAAGCCCTGGAGGCCACCATTAGTTGCATTGTACAATTTAACCGGTGCATTGTTGGGATACCCACTGTTAAAATCTACATTGGCAATATGCACTTCTACACCTGAAGCGAAAATGATTTCCGCTGTACTGCCCAAACCGTTCCATGCATAGATGCTGTCTGATCCTGAAACACTACGGATATTTAAGGCATCAAAAACCTGCCCGCTGATGGGAGAACTGATCGTACAACTCGCTGTGTAAATATTCGGAAAAGCAATACAGATCGTAAGATTACTGCTGCCCAGTATACCTGTGATGGTATTGCTGCTGATATTTTTAGCATATATCTCCAGCTGACTGGCATTTGCAGGATTTTTACGGGCAGTAAATTTTATGCTTTCAGATTGTGCAAAAGCAGCGCCGGTAAAGAGAACCAATAACAGTGAGAAAATTATTTTTTTCATAATGAAGAGCTTTAAAAGGAAAATAAACAGACAGTTATTGCGGTTTGATTTCATTGCGGATGCTTCCCGTGAATCCGGCCAGCGATTTACTCAGGATGAAACCAGGGTCGCTGTTGTTACCACTGTAACTTACCCTCCTATCCATATTAACATCGGCCCAATGATATATGCCATTGGAATTACCCAAAACATTGGAAGCGCCATTCAGAACCGGACCTAAAATATAGGCTACATCATTGGCAGCACCACTGAAACTGATTCGTTTGCTGTTAAGAACAGCATTGGCATTGCCTCCGAAGAGCATTTTCAATCCACCGGTAATGTTGTAATTATTGTTGCTGGCATTTCCTCCGGTTCCCAATAATCGGCTAGCCGTTGCCGTTGTAAAATCAAACACATTGAGGAAAGACAGATTGCTCAATCGTACAAACTGATTGCCGATATTATTGGTACTCATCGACAAATGATTCCGATGCCGTATGGTTATGGTATAATTATCGTCGTTGAGATGCTTAAAGTACAATTGACTTTTACCATCAATATCTACAATATCGCCATCTCTTTGTATCAATGCACTCCTTGTTTGCAAGAGGTTACTGCCGGTTATTGCCGCATCACGGATTTCAATAAACACCCAGTCGACAATATTATCATTTGAATTGGTTTGATCTGCAAAAACAGCAGCGTTTGCCACTTCCGGCACTGCATTGTTTACATGGGTAAATACAGCATTATAAGGAGCTGTGCGATAAGGATCTTCCAGCGGAATCAGGTTACCACCAATGCCCGACCTTAAATCATCGTTCATCAATCCACCACCGGTATATGCTCCTTGCAATAACGCTTTTGCTTTCAGGTATACAAATTTGTTCATCCCGAAAATTTGCCCGGATGTAGTATTGATCGTTCCTGTAACTGAATTGCCTGAAGGATCCTGTCCATTACCTGTAAGCAGCCAATCCTGGTTATTGTAACCAAATCCAACAATATCCGTTTCAGTACCAACAAAATCGGGAATGGCAGCATTGGGCGTATATCCATAATAACCAGTACCAGTTAAGTTGCCTCCATTGATACCGGAAACCCGGATCGGCCAGTAAGCATTGGTATAACTCTCCACTCTTGATGGGCTGTTGGGACTGCGACCATACCTTACCTGCGCCCTTAATTTGGGCGTTCCTGTGCTTAATGAACCTCCAGTATTAAAAAGGTATATCGGTGCAGGTCTTGTTGGGTAGGGCCTGATGATAGCAGCAGAATCTACATACCCAATTGGGAAAACAAAACCTTCTGTAAGATTACCGGGTGACAGTTCATATTCACAGTATCCGTTACCGTTAGTAACCACTCCTTTGTTATCTGAAAATCCACCGGGTGCACCTGCACCATTTCTGAATGCAAGGTTGGCATTATTGAGAAAAATATTTCCGGTTGTAAATTTTAACTGATTTTCTATAACAACACCGCCACTGAGATTCACACCATTCGGATTGTCAATTTCCAGATTATAAATAATATAAGGACCAGGAAATGTACGTCCGGCCAGATTCATATTAAGGTTATTGCTTTTGTTAAGCAATCCATTCTTCAATACAACTGTACCATTAAACCCGCTATTGCCGATGAGGTCACCACCATCGATGATCAGTTTGCCAGTAGCACTTGTGGTGATGGAACCATTATCTACCAGCAATTCCTGGCCATAACTCATCCATCCAAATATAAAAATGGAAATGATCGAGATTAATATTCTTTTCATAATATTCTTTTTAATGATGATGTACTAACAGTGTCTCCGATAAATGCAAAACAACTTTTTACTTATCATTTATTGTTTTAACATTTTGGCGTTGGGAACAGTTAGTGTTGATGTAATGTGAAACGATTTTCCAGGCCTTACCGTTATTCGGGTGTTATAATTGTTAGGACTGAGTGCATATGGCTCGTTCAGAATGCAACTGCCATTTGTTACCGGATTGATGATGATTTCTTTGTTTGATGGCAATGGATTTGGCGGCTTGATGCCGTTCAGCCAGTTGGCAGCATCACTCCAGTTTCCATTTCCATTGAATACATAAGTAACCGTTCCATTGATATTATCAAATCTTTTGCCCGTTCCGAAGATATAGTCGAGGTCCTGGCAGAGCGCTATTTTATTCTGTAATTTGTTTTCCAGCGCAACACTTCTGAGACTGATGGGCTCATTACACCTGTTTACTTTTTCATAGAGATCATTCTCAAAATTCGTAAACTCTGCAACTTCTATCGCCTTAACAACGATACATTCTATTGCGACGGCAATAACAGACACAGCCGTAGCAACATTACTGAATGAGGTAGCATGTAAAATAGGTCTGACTAAATCAGTGGCTGTTTGCGAGATCAGCTTATCAGCGGCTTCAAGCGACAATTTTGTTGCCTCAACGGCGGTTTTCGCAATCGCCTGCGCAGGTACCCTCGGTAATGCGAGAGAACGAAATGCAAAAAAGCCAAGCATTGTTAGTCCGCTGCCACTTACAGCCGGAACAACTAGTGCAGCGATGTTACCTGGATTTTTATAGCCTTTGGCCCTGTTAACACCTGCATATTCCATGATAGATGCTTCCTGGTCTTCATTAAAGTCGAAATACTCCACATCAGAAAAAAGTGCAGAATTAACAGCGGGGCCATCGAGCAATAAGCTAAAAGTGAGTGCTTCACCAGCATTGGCAGCTGATTTGTAACGTTGCCAGCTTGCATCCAGCCTTGAACCATAACTTATCCTGATAGCTCTTACTTTATTATCAAGCCAGTTTATCAAAGCCGCTTCACCGGCAGTCCAGCTTAATGGATCCCGAGGTGCAAGGTATTCGAAGAGATACTTTTTTAGTGCATGCGTAATATCAATCCGATGACCGGCACTATCGAGTTTATAATTACGGATAGCACTATCCGCTTTATTGGAACTATAATTATAAACGAACATCAGGGCAGATTTCACAACCGGTAAAAATGACGGTGCAGATCCATCAGTTGCAAAACCTTCATCTTCCAGTAACTGATTGCCTGTTTCAGTACCAAATAGACTTACCTGTAAAGACGGTTCAAAAGGCAAACCAATATTCTTCATCATATCATTGAGATAAGCATTATTGTTCAATGCATGACTCAGATTAAGTACATAATTGTCTAATATTCCTTCTGATTCAACTGGTAGTGGTAAAGGGGTCATCAGGTAGCTATAATTGGATCGGGTGATGATAAAATTTTCATCATTCAATGGTTCAGTTCCTTCGTTGAAAGTGAATACATCACTACCACCATTGCTTCCCTTTCTGATTGAAAGCGTTCTTGGTGGATTTCCCCCGGCAGGCTGAGCCTGTTGTATTTTGTAATAATTTCCGTCTCTTACCAATACCCACTTATCTTCATTGCTGCGGAATCCGATTCTGGAAAGCAACCTGGTGCTCAAAACTCCATCTATTTTATAGGTCGTGAGGTACTGTTGCGTAAGTTGATTTTTGATGTAATAAGTATTCGTACCCCCTGCTGGAATGAATTGCCAGTTACAGGCATAGTCATTGTATTGTGCATGTATAACCGCTACATTGTTTCCAACATTTCCACTGTCGGATACAAAATGTCCCTCTTTCTTTGTAATGATTGCATAGGTAAAATTTTCATTGGATGGCATTCCAAGGTTGAAACAAAAGTGCCGGTCCTGAAAATATAAGTTATTCGGATTGTTACTGGTGGCAGTTTCAACAAAACCATCGTCATCTGTATGGATCAAGCTTTCACCAACCCTGGATGCAATAACATTCCAGTTGGGGCCAGGTACATTCTGCTGAATTAGAAATTCATATCTTTTATCTGGCCCACCATTATCTTTCTTCAACTTTAAACGCAATCCTCCCGATGTTGCATTTTCTGTAGGTGAAGGCAGATAAAGATACTGACCTGTTTTTCCGTAGCGTATACGGTAAGTTTGTGTTGCCACTCCAAAGAGTCGGCCTGCGTCTAAAACCCATTCGCTTTGTTCTCCATAAACAGGGTTTTGTTGTATTCGAACAAAGGTGTCGCTTCCGACAATGTAAGGTTCAAGCATGGCCAGTGTTTCACGGGCTGTAATGTGGTATTGCTTACCGGTGATCATACCCGAAAGCGTAGACGCACCTCCTTCAAATACTGCAGGCAATGCTGTATTTATATATTTTTCGATATCAAATAATTGCCAGCCATCTGATGAGGCTCCTGCTGTATTATCTACACCAAGGTACAACTGTACATCGGCCAATGTTGGATGTACCTGTAACAGCAATGCCGCATTGTTACCTATCTCCGGACCCTGGGTATACTTACTGTGTATTTCGTATTTACCATTTGCTTTATAAATAAATTTGAATTTTTGTGACTCCGATTGGATGTCAATAAAGTTCCTCAACACTACAGGCCGGCCATCATAAGCCCCGTTGACACTAACCCAGGTATTCGATGCTTTATGCTTTATGCGGTACCATCCCACTTCATCGGTATATTCCAGTTTGAATTGTGAAGCAAAATCAGGATAATTGGTATTGGCATATATGCTTGTTGGATTATTGCCTTCGGGAACTCCCCTCCAGGCAAATCCCCTAATGTTATCCGTTAGTCCAATTGTTCTGCCTTCATATTGATCCTCGAGTGTTGGTATAGCATTACTGGGATTTGCGTCGGGGTTCAGGATGGTAAGGTACCAGCGCTGGTGTGAATCATTGCCAACTGTTTTATTGGTTTGCAACCTGATGCCACCGTCGTTAAAACCAGCACCATCATCAATACACAATACTTCATGTACACCACCATGGCTAAAGTGAGAACGCAGTTTGTACCAATAAGGGGTTGGTTGCTGAACAAATTCAAACTCCTGATTATCGCTATTACCATAACTGCCTAAATCCCGCATTTCTGCATAACCGGGAGAAGTAATAACTGTAACATATTTACCTGATGCCAGATGGCGCAAACGGTAAAAACCCGGGGTAACTCCATTTTCTACTGCAAAACCCTGGTTAAAATATCCATTGGCCAAATTGCTATAGTTTTGATAACAATCGGTTCCCCATTGACTGGGATTTGATTCCATATGCATACCACTTTGAACATTTCTTAGCGTAATTTGCTTATCCCTGTACGCAACCGGTAATTGCCCCCACCCTTCGTTTTGCATAAGGCAGGCCAATAAAAAGATAATGAGCAGTTTTGCTTTCATAATTTGTTATTTAAAAAAGGAGAAATTTGATTGGTGCTTAAATGACTTCCCTGTTTGCGGGTTTGCCTTAACTCGTAATCGTAATACAGCCAGGCTACCCAGGCCATCAGGGCAAAAAACAGGAGAACGATGAGTACCTGCATTAACCATTTGCGGGTGCCGGAGTCTTTTAAAAATGAAATTGACATTGCCTTTGTTTAAAGCACAAACCTAACCCCGGGTAAGGCCCTTTTCCTAATAATGACCGTGGACAAAAACCGGACAAACCCTCTGAAATCAATGATTTAATCTAAAAACCGTGGACAAGAACGGGGCATGCAGTAATTAACCCTGAATTTTTAAGGAGAATGGAATTCTATTAGCTTCAAACAGTAATATTAAAAGAAAAGGGATGAAATATCGTTTGGGAAGCAAGTACATATATATGTGTGGGTTTAATCGCCGCTCAATCCCATTTCTGGATATTTTTTGCGGAGGCGGTAGCGGCTTTTTCGGAGGGAGTCTACCGAAATACCGAGCATGTTGGCCATTTCTTTGGAACTGATGGCTAGTTTGTTGAGGGCAATCAATCTTTGTTCGGCCGGACTAAGTTCGCCATACTGATCCTGGAGGTTAATGAAGAAGCCGGGCCAGACTTTTTCAAATAGTTTTTTAAAGGCCAACCAGTCATCTTCGGTAAGAATTACACTTTCCTGGAGATTTTGCAGGTGCTGACTGATTTCGGGGCTGACAGTAGCTCCAGCCGTATTGTTATTGGTCAGTTCAAGACTAATTTTTTCTATCAGGCTATTCTTTTCAGCTATTTTATTAACGAACTCGTCTAACTGAAGTTTAGCCGTTTCGAGTTCCTGCTCGGCTTTTTGTTGTTGCAAAAGAAGCACATGCTCCTTTTCTTTGGCCAGTTGCTTTTCTTTTTTATATTTTATCGTTTGCCTGCTGATGACAAGGGTGGCAATTATTCCCAATCCAACCAATACGAATACAAGCAATAACTTTTGTAACCGCTCTGCTTTTTTCTGTGACTCTACCAGTTCCAGACTTTGCTGGTACTCCATCCCCTGTATTTTCTTTTCTGATGTAGTGAGTAATTGCCAGTCGTACTGACTTTTATAAATCTTCTCATAGTTATTAGCCGTGTCTTTGTATTTAATGGCAGTGCTGTAATTACCTTGTTCCTCATATAGCTTTGCTTCCACTGCATAATAATAAAAGCAGAATTTAGAACGGAAAAAATAATCGCCTTTCCAGGGATTGTGTTTGCTGAAAATGTCTCTTGCAAGATCTACATAAAATCGGGCACTATCGGTACGGTGTAGCTGCAAATAAGCCTCTGCAATATAAAGCGCAGAAATAGCCGCATTGATGCTTTCGGTTTCACGGGACATCTGAACATCCGTATAAAGCAAGGGCACGCCTTCTTCTACATTCCCCTGCAAACACAATGTGCGGCCAAGGTTCCCACTGGCAATGCTTACCCAAACAGCAACATTTTCTTTCTTTGCCAATGCGATGGTTTCCCTGAACTTCAGAATGGCTGAATCATAGATTTCCAGCTTCTGGTATGCGAGTCCCCAGGTATTTAACGCACTATAGCCCTGCTTATGCCTACTGTATTGCTGTGCCAAAGTAGCAAACTGAATGCATTGCCTGTAATTGTTAAAATTGAAATAATGAGTAGCGAGCCCGTTTAAAACCTGTCCGGATAATGGTATCTTATCAAATCCGATTAACGCCATTTCGCTTTTTGCTTCCAGCATCAGGTTTAAACCAGAGGTATATTGCCTTTCGCTGAAATAAAAATCCCCCACCCTGAATTTATGCAAGGCTTTCACACCTGCAGTTTTAAAATCTGCGATAGCCGCACCAACATCAATTAAACGTTTACGCAGCATGTTTTTATCAGTATTGAGGTATGCCTGGTAAAACATACTGAAATAGCGGGCATATTCTGC
>Ga0075163_10002719_pt1 | contig 23729 bp, 18 predicted proteins | sample JI1023141ADNA_FD_71478 | JGI IMG/M metagenome (GOLD analysis project Ga0075163, IMG submission 71478) | Wastewater effluent complex algal communities from Wisconsin, to seasonally profile nutrient transformation and Carbon sequestration -... | ecosystem: Engineered > WWTP > Effluent > Algae... | reverse complement strand
TCGGGCACGGTGGCTGCGGCGCGGGAGGCGGCGTATCATGGCGTCCGGTCGGCGGCTTTCTCGCACTACCTGATCAAAGGCATCGCACTCGACTGGCGGCGAATGTCAGCCTGGACGAGCGAGGTGCTGCGCTCGCTGCTGACGGAGCCCCTTGATGAGGGCGATTATTGGAACGTCAACTTCCCTCACATCGAGCCCGGCTCGATCTCGCTGCCGGGGGTGATACGCTGCCTGCCAGCGCGTTCGCCTTTGCGCGTGGAGTTCGCCGCCAATGATGAGCGCACTCATTTTCACTACACGTCCCCCTATTCGACACGTCCCCAGGACATCGGCTCCGATGTTGAGGCCTGCTTCGGAGGGAAGGTGGCGGTATCGCGCTTGAGCATTTCGCACGGAAGCGAGATGCGGCTGCAATAATGAAGACGCCCGCGATGTTTCGTCATCACATGCCCATGAAAATACCCGCGTTCTTCTTCTGCCTCGCCACGACTGTTGCCATCGACGCAGCTGAGCCGCTGACCTTGAAGCTCTGGCCCGATGGCCCGCCCAGCCAGCTGGTGCCAAAGTCGGAAGCGACCGCCAAGCTGATCAAATCATACGGCGGTGTAACGCCGACGCGCCTGAGTGATGTGACGGAGCCCACGATCACCGTTTACCGGCCCGAGAAGCCGAATGGCGCATCCGTCGTCGTCGCGCCCGGCGGCGGATTCATGTTCCTCTCGTATTCGTTCGAGGGCACGCAGGTGTGCGAGTGGCTGAACACGCTAGGCGTCACGGCAGTGCTCTTGAAATATCGGACGCCGACGCGGGACGAGAAGGAAATGTTCACGATCCCCGTGCAGGATGCTCAGCGCGCCATGGGTCTGGTGCGGCACCACGCTGGCGAGTGGGCGCTCGATCCGAAACGCGTTGGACTCCTTGGTTTCTCGGCGGGCGGAAATCTCACGGGGCACGCCGCATGGGATCGTGGAGAGCGCACCTACCCGCAGAAGCCCGAGCTTGATGACCCACGCGGACCTGACTTCATCGTCTTTGTTTATGGCGGTGGATTTCTGGATGCGAAGGACAAGACAAAGTTTCGCCCCGGCTTCAGCGTGCCTGCCGATGCGCCGCCTGCGTTCTTTCTCGTGGCCCACGACGACAAGTCGAACCCAATCGAATCAACGATGCTCTATCTCGAATACAAGAAGCTCGGTATCCCGGCGGAAGTCCACATCTGCACCAAGGGCGGCCACGGCTTCGGCATGAGACGCGACAATCATCCAGTGAACGACTGGCCACAGCGCTGCGGAGAGTGGATGCGATCAATGGGCTATCTCGATGCCAGATGAATTCGTCTCCGACCGTTCCCTCACCCACTTCCCCATGAAATCCATCACCACCTTGTTTGCCTTTGCCACCACCGCGCTCACGCTTCACGCATCCGAGCCCCTCACGTTGAAACTCTGGCCGAAGGGAGCGCCCGAGCCTGCGGGGTTCAAGTCGGAACCCGAGAAGGTGATGCCACCGAAGGATGAAAAGGATGTGAAGCGCGTGACGAACGTCACGGAGCCAACGATCACGGTTTACAAGCCGGAGAAGCCAAACGGCAGTGCAGTCATCGTGTGCCCCGGCGGGGGATACCGCATCCTGGCCATCGAACACGAAGGCACGCAGGTTTGCGAGCATTTGAACACGCTCGGGGTCACTGCCGTGCTGTTGAAGTATCGTGTTCCGGCCCGAAGTGGGGAGAATCCATCGAAGGAGCCTCTCCAGGACGCTCAACGAGCAATGGGACTCGTGAGGAAGAATGCCGCCGCTTGGGGAATCAAGCCAGACCGCGTCGGTATCCTCGGCTTCTCCGCAGGTGGTCACCTCACCGTAATGGCGACGCTGCATGCAAACGAGCGCACTTACGACAACGACCCGGCACTCGATGTCGATGACGCTACGCCCAGCTTTTCCATTCCCGTCTATCCTGCCTACCTCGTGAGCAAGGAAGACACCTTCAAGCTCCTGCCCGAAGTGAAAGTCACCGACAAATCACCTCCCATGTGCCTCGTCCATGCGGGCGATGACAAAGGCGTGACCAGTTCCAGCAGCAGCGCGCTGCTCTACCTCGAATACAAGAAGCTCGGCCTGCCCGCAGAACTCCACATCTACGCCAAGGGTGGCCACGGATTCGGAATGAGAAAAACGGGGCTGCCTGTCGCCGACTGGCTTGTGCGAGTGGGAGAATGGATGCGAAGCATGGGTTACCTCGAGTAGCCCGTGCGCGCGGATCAATGCCCACAATTTGCGTCGTCTGGAGGATCAGTGTCCTCAATGGTTGCCGACGCCTTGAGTGATTCGAGGAACTCGTTGAACTTCTCGTCTCGATATTCATCGAGCAACCGAGTGCGCACGACTTCCTTTGCTTCCTCGAATGGCACTGGCGCGGGAGCGCGACGGCCCACGACCTTGGCGATGTGGAAGCCCAGTTGCGTGGTGAACACCGGGCTGATCTCGTTTTCGTCCATCGAGAAGGCGATGGCCTCGAATTCCTCCATGAACTCACCCCGCTTGAACCAGCCGAGGTCGATCTGCTGTTCCTGATCGAGGCGATTCTCCTCCGCAACCTTCATGAAGTCCGCACCGCCAAGGACCTTCTTGCGCAGCGCTCGCATGGCCTCATACACCGCGTGACGGCTCTCCGCGCCTTGCAGGCTCTTGGTGATGTGACAGGCGTGGATTTGCTCCTCGGTCATGAAATGCTGGATGTTCTTCTCGTAGTAGGCTCGCAGCTCGGCGTCGGTCGGCGTGGGCTCCGGGGCGTAAACCTCACCCAACATCTTGTCGAGCCGGGTACCATTGGCCACGTTGTCCCGCACGATGGCTTCATCCTTCATCGTCATCCCGATGCCCATGTAAAACTGGGCCTCTCCTCCGGCAGCGGCGATCAGCTTTTCCAAGCGCTCGCTGACGTCAACTTCAGCCACCTCTGGGAATCTCTTCCGCGCCTCCTGGTTCAACAACACACGCGAGGCGATATTGTCCTTCGCCTTGCCACGGAACTCGGGGTCGCGCTCGCAGCACGCCACTTGGAGCGTCCGCTCGAAGTGCCCTTTGATCTGCCTGAATTCCGATTCGATGATTTCCTCGTCGATATGCTCGCCGTTGATGATGAGTGCCATGCGCGGATCATGGCGCAGGGTTTTCCAAGCCGCAAGGAAAGCACCACAGAGATGGCATTGACAATGCTGCGCTGAAAGCCATGAATCGGTGCGCCGCCGCGCCTTCGCTGAAGCGAAAGCAGGCGAGCGCTAATTCGTTTGAGCCTTATGCGAAACAGACCTTTTGGGACATCGATACAGAGAATGCTCGGAGTCGCGCTCGCCGCGATGTCGCTCGTAGCTTGCGCGGCACAGCCGAGCCGGCCGGGGGCGGGCACGACTCAGTATGCCCCGCAACAACCTTGGGCACAGCCTCAATATCCAGGCTATCCAGTGCCGGTCGCGCAGCCAGTCCCGTCCCCCTATCAGCCCGCCGCGCAGCCCGCGTTCTACACGCCGGACGTCTCAGCCGAGCCGATGTTCGCGGCTTCGCAGGCTCCATCAATCAACGCCGCATCCTACATCCTCCTCGACGCCAGCACCGGTCGGACATTGGTCTCTCGCAATGCCGACACTCGGCGCGCGGTCGCCAGCACGCAGAAGATTCTCACCGCACTGGTAATTCTCGACGCCGGAAACCTCGACAAACCCGTGCGGGTGACCTCGTCGGACATCAGCGTCGAGCCCACGCGCTTGGGCATCAAGGCGGGCGAGACCTACACGCGACGGAAGCTGCTCTACGCCTTCCTCATCAAGAGTGCCAATGACGTGGCCAACGTGCTCGCACGCGACAATGCGGGAAGCATCAGCGCCTTTGCCGCGAAAATGAATGCCAAAGCGCGCTCGCTCGGCGCCACAAGCTCCAACTTCCGCAATCCCCACGGGCTACCCGCCTCGGGCCAGTACTCGACTGCACGCGACATGGCGCGCATCGCAATGGCCGCGTATCGCAACTCGATCATCCGAGATGCTGTTCGGCAAAAGTATTTCACTTTCCGCTATGCGACGGGGCGATCCGTAACGCTGGAGAATACCAACAAGCTCCTCGGCTCCATGCCCGAATGCAACGGCATGAAAACCGGCTACACCAACGCAGCGGGCCGCTGCTTGATCTCCACCGCCACGAGTCGCGGACGCGCCGTGATTCTGGTGCAACTCGGCACGAAGACGAAGTACATCTGGAACGACGGTCGTGCCCTGATGAACTGGGGACTCGCAAGGGCGAAAGGATAGGGCACTCGACCCATAGTGAGTGATTGCTGGTCGGCAGACACGATTCGTCGTTTGCATCCGCGCCATCCTTCTTCACAGTCGGCGCGCATGAAAATCATCCGCTTTCAAGACTCCTCCGGCACCACGCATTACGGCTCGCAACAAGCTGACGGCTCCGCGCTCGTCATTGAAGGCGACATCTTTGGCTCGTTCAAGGTCACCGACCGCAAGGCGGACGTGAAGAAGCTCCTCGCTCCCGTGCAGCCCACCATCATTCTTTGCATCGGCTTGAACTACCGCCACCACGCAGCCGAGAGCGGACTGCCCGCGCCGGAGAATCCCGTGCTCTTCATCAAGAACCCAGCGGCGGTGCAGAATCCGGGCGACCCCATCCTTCTCCCGCAGAAGCTCAAGAGCGACAGCGTCGATTACGAATGTGAGCTGGCTGTCGTCATCGGCAAAGCCGCGCGCAACGTCTCCAAGGCCGATGCGCTCAAGCATGTGCTCGGCTACACCTGCGCCAACGACGTCAGCGCACGCGACTGGCAGAAAAACGGCGGGGGCGGGCAGTGGTGCCGTGGCAAGACCTTCGATACTTTCTGTCCGCTCGGCCCCGTGCTCGTCACCACCGACGAGATCACCGATCCAAACACGCTCGCAATCAAGACCATCCTGAATGGCGAGACCGTGCAGGACTGGAACACGAACGATATGATCTTCGATGTGCCCACGCTCATCGAGTTCCTCAGCGCCGACACCACCCTGCTCCCCGGCACCGTGATCATCACAGGCACGCCTCACGGCGTCGGCATGGCCCGCAAGCCGCCACTTTGGATGAAGTCCGGCGACAGTGTGACCATTGAGATTGAGAAGATCGGCTCGCTGACGAATCCAGTTGTTTAGCGCGCTCGCTCTCGATCAACTATTTCCTGGGGGCGCGGGTCTGTGACCGCCTGGCGAGTCACAGACTCGCGGTCCCAGGATAGCGCTTGTCTCAATACAGCGCCTTCCGGTGGAACAGAAAACTTTCGACGAGCAGCACGGCGAGCAGCGACCAGATGAGTTTCTGCGGCCAGTTGCTAGTGGTTCTCTTCCAGGTCTGCTTCGTCTTCGTGGTTGAGGCAGTGGCATTTGCGTCGCCTGGCTGCTTGGGCACGTCGGTTTCCTCCGTGGAGGCCAGAATGGATGCGCCGGTTCTCCCATCGCCAGTTTCCCAGACGCCGAGGCGTTGTACTTCGAGCAGCGAGCCTTGTGCCTCGTCGGAAGCGGAACCGATGCGCATTCCATTCCAGTCGGACCATTTCACGAATCCCGTCGTGCTCAGCCATTCACCGGGACGAAGAGGCTTCAGCTCGCTGAGCGCGTCGCTTTGCTCAGCGCACCAGTAGATGGCGTTGCCGAGCAAAAGCGGGTACGCGGGCAGCAGCGCCAGTTGCTCGGACTGGCTCGGCGACACGGCGGAGGCGACGATGCGCTGCCCATTCACTTCTCCAGCAGCGAGCACAGGCTCTGCGGCGGCAAGCCAGAGTGGCTCTAGGGAACCGAGCGACTCCAACACGCAAGTCTGCGTGATCGCGAGGCGCGAACTGGAGACACGAAACGCGACGGGATGCTCGGGCGCGACAAGTCGGACCGCGCTGTGAGAAAGCCCGGGTTTGCCGAGCACACGAACGTGCAACGGACCGGACGACTTCTGTGGGTTCAACACGATGGCAGGGCGGTCAGTCGGCCATTGCTCAGGAAGCCAATGCTCGAATACATAAACATCGGGCTTCTCCTTCAGCGGCCAGCTCTTCGAGTCCCCCTTCCAGATGTCCAACCTGCCTGCCTCGACGAGCGAGCCGAGCGCGATGCCGGTGAACGGATCAGGCGTGTCGCTGATCCACGCAACGATGAGCGGTTTCAGCTCGGGCAATGGCGCGATGATCATGTTGTCCCAGCCGAGGCAATCGCCCGCCGCTTTCAATTCCAGCTCCAACCGTTGGCCGCGCACGCCTTCGAGCGGAAGGATCAGCGATGATGAGGCACCAGGTTTCAGTTCGATCTCGCGCAACTGAGAGATCCTGCCCCCGATTCGCACTTCGAGCGTGGCCGTCAGCGTGCTCGGATTTGCCGACGCCGCGCTGACTTTGACAAAGGCTTCGTAACGCCCACGCGCCAATGGCGCCTTCCGAATCTGGAAGCCGGTGATGCCGACGTTCACTGGCTTTGGCAGCGAGACATTCGAGAAAGAATACTTCACATCAGTCGCATAGGTCGCACTCGTCTCATGAGTCCCATCACCGACATGCCAGATCTCCGCTGGCCGCTCCAGCTCTGCAAGCCGCCTTGCCACAGCGAGCGCGCCGTCGAGCTTCCCTTCGCGCGGCGTCGGCACCACGGCATCGAGCAATCGCAGCAACTCGCGGCGATTGCGGCTGCGGGAAAGGAGCACGCTTGGCTTGGCGTCGAACGCGATGAGCGAGGCGATCACCTGCTCAGGCAAGGACCGAACGCGCTGCCGGATCACTTCCTGCGCCTCGTGCAGTCGCGTCTGGCCCTTCGCATCCTTTGCCGACATGGATGCGGATCGGTCGAGCAGGATGACGATGGATCCCGGTGTATCGCCGCCTGCATCGGCGGATGGACGCGCGAGAGCGAGCACGCCGAAGAAGATCACCGCCAGTGTCAGCAGCAGAGACAAGATGCGCTTCAATCGCCGCAACCATGCCGACTCCTGATGCTCACGCGCGAGTGAACGGAAGAACAGCAGCGTCGATACCGGCACACGCTTCGCCTTCCGACGAAAGAGATACAAAGCCAGCGGAATGAGCGCGAGCCATGCGAGGTGGAGTAGGCTTGGATTCAGGAAGCGCATCGGTCGAGTCGTCTATGCGCTGCCCGTCAGAGCCGATCCTCGCACCAGCATGTCTAAGAACCGTTCCTCAAACGGCTCGTCCGTCCCGCATTGAAAGTAGTCGATGCGACGCGACGCGCAGGTGCGGGCGAGATTCTCGGCGAAGGCGTCAAAGGTCTCCACATAGCGCTGCACGTCGCGCTTCGTCAGCCAGAAGCGGCGCTTCTCTCCGGTCTCGACTTCGGCGAGTTCGACCTCACCCTCCAATTCGGGACTGCGCTCGGCTGGATGGACGAGTTGAAGAAAATGAACTTCGCCCGGCCAAGTGGCGGCGCGTGCCACGGCCTCCGATGCGGTGTCCACATCACGACCAAAGAAATCCGAAATCACAAAGATGACGCCGAAGCGCTGGCGCGCGGGGCGGAAGTCCTGGAAGCACTTTTCGAGATCGGTAAAGCCGTCAAAGGTCAGCCTTGTGGCCGTCTGAATGATCTTCTCGATGTTCCCCTGCCCTCGCAGTGGCGGCAGATCCTGCTTCACCGTGTCGCTCATCGAGTAAAGGCTCACTCGTTGCTGTCCGCTGAGCGCGAGATAGGCAAGGGCCACGGCAAACCGCAGCGCTTGTTTCCGCTTCTCGGGAAAAGGCCGCGCCATTGAGGCGCTGGTGTCCACGAGGATGTGCAGGTTCAGCTCCTGCGTCTCCTCGTAGAGACGGACGAAAAGCTTGTCGAGCCGCGCATAAAGCCGCCAGTCGATCGCGCGGTAGTCCTCACCGCGTGAGTAGTGCCGGTAGTCTTTGAACTCACGCGTGAACCCGGTCGCCGGTGTGGATTGTGCGCCGCGCCGCATGAGTTGGCGGCGCTTTCGCAGGCGCAACGCAAGCGTGCGGAGACGATCCAAGAATGCGGCGTCGAAAAGCTCATCTCTGGAGAGTGTGTCACTCATGGATTGGAAATCGCAGTGAGCGGAGCTGGGAAGGTCGAGTGCGGGCCGCAAGCGAGGCTCTGCGATCCAACGTAAGGCCCCTCACCCCAGCCCTCTCCCACGGGGAGAGGGAGCCTGAATGCGCTGCCTCGCTTTGCTCCTGGTGTTTTGAAGTCGTGAGGCGCAGCCGAGCGCGTGTCTCCCTCTCCCTTGGGGAGAGGGCCGGGGTGAGGGGGCCGGCTGTCGATTGCAGCATCGGCATCGCGAATCGAAAGCCCGTCGGTCGCCTCACTCGAAAACGATCGTCGCGCATTGCTGCGCGCGCCCCGGAGGCAGCCGAGCTTGTCCAGGCCGAGTGGCACGATCCAATCACCACCGTGCGCGGCGGAGCGCCAGTCCACCACGAGACTGCTGCCCTGTCCGTCATAGAAAACCACGCCACGCGCGCTCCATCGCACGGACTGGAAACTCTTCAACTGATCCCACGCGCCTTTTGCCCAAAGCTGCGCGGCTTGCGGCAAGTCGCAGCGGAGCAATTCAGCGCCGGTCACCGCATCGCGCGCCAGCAAGCCATCGGCGCTGGCGACCAGCAGTGTCCGCCCCTGAAGCGCGGCTGCGGGAAAAGATTGCTCCCCTGGAGCCCCCGTGCGCATGACTGATCGGCCCTGCCACAGCATCGCGGCCCCACGAGACACCGCCGCGTCATTGACCATCACAGGAACGCCTCCCGCAAAGCCAACCAGCATCCCGGACAAAGTTTCGAGTGCGCTGGAATCACTGATCACGGGAAGTCCCGATATGGAAACGCGCGTCGGCTGCGTGCCCGTGCTCAGCGACCAGATCGCTTGACCACGCAAGACTCGCACTCCCTCGCTGCCCCAGTTCAGAAACGTCGCGCCGGGTGCGCCCCCATACATGCCAGCGTAACCGCCGAGATTCAGATTCATCGGATGCGAGTAGGTCCGGCGAATGACGAGCGGATTGAAAGGGGCGCGATTGCCGTTGAAAAACACCCCCATCGTCTGCAGCGCAACAGGAGCGACCCACGGCATGATCGTCGTTGCTGTCGGGATCGACGGTGTCTCTTCTTCCGCCCCGCGAAGCTCCAGCGGGAATGCCGGCGACTCCTCCGCACTCGTCTGCCACAGCAGCGCGCCGTCGCTGGCTCGCATGATCGCCGCTCCATTGCCGTAAGCGAGCACCTTGCCCGCGTCACTGCTCACTCCAGCGGCAATCCACGTCTGGCCGTAGCCGAGTTGCTGCGCGGATTGCTTTTTGAGCGGCTCGATCACGCGGGTCCACGCGAGTTTTCCGTTCTCTACATGGTAAGCGTCGAGAGCCCCGACGCCGGGCTGCCAGTGAAACACGAGACCGTCGCCGATCGCAAGCATGTCACCCCCTGAGCCCACGGCCAGACCTCTGCTCCATTCCATCTGGCCATCCGTGAGACTGCGGCACTCGATCTGGCCGTTGATGAGGAGAAACACTCGCGCGGCATCGGCAACAAACTCCAGCGGCTGCATCACGCGCTCGGACCGCACATTTGGATTAAACGGCGGCGGCGCTGTCGGGCGTGATTTGATCGTCGCCGTGGTCCACCGCAGTTTGCCCGACAGCCGATCAAGCACGCTCAGTTGCGACCGATCATCCGCGACGAGGACGTGATCACCATCCGGCGAGATGGTGAACCGCTGAATCCTCGTGCCAAGCTCGGAGTGATAACCCCAAGCAAGGTCCAATGGCGCGAGCGGCGGACTGCCCGCGTCTGACAAAGGCGGACGTTTCTCGGCAGTTTCCACGTTGAGCATCTCCGCTGCATGTGAGGCAGAAAGCATCAGCCCATCGGGAAAAGGAATCCATTTCACCCCTGGGAAACGCAACGAGTCCCTTGCCTCCTTGCCGCCTAGCCAAGCCTTCGTCCACGCGACCCACAGCTTGCGCTCCGGCACGATCTCGAGTCGCTCGGCCTCGTCGAGAATGATCAGCGCGCGCTGCGCAGCGACCGGCTCCAATGGCTCGCGGCAGATGAGTCGGCCAGCCTCGCGCCAGCAACTCGCGGCGAGATGCCTGCGCAGAAGATCGAGCGAGTCGGCGCTGAGTTTCCATTTCACCGACATCGACAGCATCTGCCGCAGCGCGAGGCGGAGCGTGTGCTCATCATTCAGGCTCGCGAGCGCAGAGGTCCATTGCACCCAGTTACCCGCCTCGTCAGGTTGGAGTTGCACCACGCGCTGAAGCATCTCCGCCGCACGCGCCAAGCGGCCTGCCTCCGTGCTGGCAGCCGCGCCGCGTGAGAGCAGCTTCGCATCCTGGCAGGCGGAAATGTTCAGTTTTTCAAAGATGGCCACGGCGAGATCAAATCTCTGCGCGGAATGGTAAAGCAACGCGAGTCGGAGATTCAGATCATCGACATTCGCGCCAGGAGTCTTCGCGAGTGCCACGAGTTGCGTTTCCACTTCCTTCTCTCGCCCCGCCTGGCGGTCGATCACGTCGAGCAGGCGGAGTTGCAAATCTCGGCGCTGATCTTCCTTCAACGATGCATCGGCCAATGCGGAACGAACGAGCTTCTCGGTCTCGGCATCAAGCTTCGCGTTGCCGGCGAGTTCTGTCAGAGCCAACAAGCGGGACAGACGCGCCGCATCCCAACTCTCCCCAGCCCTTGGCCAGATGCGCTGGCGTTCCTCCTCGACGAACTCCGGCTCTCGATCGCTTTCTCCCGCCAGCGTGAATGCCGCATTGAGCCACGAGGCATAGCGCGCGTCAGTGTCGCAGAGGTCGCGGCTCTGGGCGATGAGTGAGCTGGCGCGGGATTGATCGCCGGTGACGGCGCAGATTCGCGCGAGCAGCAAACGGCCTTCGAGTTCGGCCTTCCGCGATTCCACCCACTGCTCCAGCGCGGCTCTCGCCGGCGCCCACTGCTTCTGCGCCATCAAGAATTGCACCACTTCCATTCGTACCTCAGGTGCAATGTTGTCGGCCAGCTTCACCGCGAAGAGTTTCTCAAGATCGTCTCCACGCTTCAGCACCGCATACAGCTCGCCGAGTTCCTTGCGGGCGTCCCAGCGCTGTGGCTGATCGCTGATGAGCCTTTCGAGAATGGCCGCTGACTCCGATAGCAGATTGCGTGAGCGCAGCCAGCGTGCGGTGTCGAGATAGACAGAAGCGCGCTGATCGGGCGTCTCGTCCTTAAGGAGGATATCCAACGCTTCGGTTCCCTCCTTGCTCCGTCCCGTCGCGAGCAGGAGTCGGAGCCGATGGAGAGCCAGATCCTCACGCGCGGGCTGATTGCTGAGTCGCTCGGTGAGGAACTCAATGGCACTCGATTCACGATTCGTCGCATCGAACAAATCCAGCAACCGCGTCTCGATCAAACGCGACTCCGGCAGCCCTTTGGCCGCTTTCTGCAAGACGTCGATCGCCTCGCTCTTTCGCTGGGCTGCGGAGAGCAGATCAGCCAGCGCCACAGCCTCGCTCTCACTCTCCGGCGTGGCTTCGAAGCGCTTCCGAGCACCGGCGATGAGTTGATCGCGGTCAGCGGCATCTCCGGCGACCTGAAGGCGAAGCAGCAGCACCTCCCGCCGACGCCAAAAGTCAGCGGCGAGCTTTCCAAGTAGTTCGTCGAGGCGCTTGCCCGCCTCGGCTCTCCTACCGTTTGCTGCGTCTGTCTCGGCCAGCACGAGCGCGGCTTCAACACTGAGATCGCCTTGCAGCGAGGACACGTCGGCTCCTTCGAGCACCGATGCCGCCGCCTTTGGTAGATATCGAGTGAGAGCCTGACGTGCCCAGCGGATGCGCTGCTCGGCGGTGAGCGTTTGATCAGTTGCAAGGACCTTGAAGCGATTGATCACCAGCTCTTCCTTGCCGTGTGCTGCCGCCAGTTTCAGCAAGTCAGCAAGCCAGAGAGCACGTCGCGATGAGGACTTCTCGATGCCGATGGCACGATCCAGCTCGTCGAGCGCGCTCGGCTCGAAGCGCGAGGTGAGGAACTGGTGATTCGTCCACGCAAGCAGCGCGCTCTGCGGATGCTGCGCGATGGACTCGCGGAGAAAATCGGCCGCGCGTTCGTCATTCAGCTCCAGGTAAAGTCTCGCCAGAACAACACGAGCACTCTCATCCTGCGGATACTGCGAGAGGTGGGACACATAGAGTCCGGGCAGCTCCGCGCGTTTTCCCGTAGTGATGTAAAGCTCGACGAGCTTCTTGAGCGGACCGTCCGCCGCCGGATCAAAATGCAGCGCGGTGCGGAGCGCGAGGGAGGTTTTGTCGAAATCCGCGGAAACTTGAGCGCTAAGGGATGGGACGCACAGGACCCATGCGACGCATAGGACATATGACAGTGCGCGGACCATGGCTTCGAGCGCTGCTAGGCGGCCATCTGCGCTGGGGTCTTCACCTGATCGAGGATTCGCGTGATCAGGTCGTCGATCTTCATCTGCTGCGCCTCGCCTTCGAAATTGAAGATGATGCGATGGCGGAGTGAAGTGTGCGCCACGCGGCGGATGTCGTCGGTGGAGACAGCGGTGCCACCATTGACTGCGGCCCAGATGCGAGCGCCGCGAATGAGCGACTGCAAACCGCGCGGGCTGGCTCCGTAAGCGACGTAGCGGGCGACTTCGGGCAGCACGCCGGGCTGCTCGGGATGCGTGGCGAGAACCAAGCGCGAGGCATAGTGCGCGATGGGATCGGCAACGGGAATCTGCGCCAACTCGTGCTGGAGACGGATCAATTCAGGACCGTTCATGATGGAGTCGAGCTTGGGCTCCTCAAAGCCGGTGGTGCGGCGGGAAATCTCCACGAGTGATTCGAGATCGGGGAACGGAACCTTGATCTTGAACATGAAACGGTCGAGCTGCGCCTCGGGCAGCGGATAGGTGCCTTCCATTTCCATCGGGTTCTGCGTGGCGAGCACAAAGAAGGGCTCGGGCAGCGGATGGCGCTCGCCACCAGTGGTGACATTGCGCTCTTGCATGACTTCGAGCAGTGCGGCCTGTGTCTTCGGCGTGGCACGGTTGATCTCATCGACGAGCAGCAGGTTGCGGAAGACGGGACCTTTTTCGTAGCGCAGCGTGCGGTGCCCGCGCTCGTCCTCGCCAACGATGTGCGTGCCGAGAATATCGGCGGGCATCAAGTCGGGCGTGCATTGCACGCGCCCAGGCTCGAGGCCGACGACCTGGGAGAGAATGCGTACGAGATAGGTCTTGCCGAGTCCCGGCACGCCTTCGAGAAGAACATGACCACCGGAGAAGATGGCAAGCAGCACATCGGTGAGCAGATCATCGTAACCGACGATGGCGCGCTGCATCTCCGTTTTCAGCCGGGTGAAAAGGTCGCGAAATGATTTCAGGTCGGTGGGTGTCTTCTTGCTCATGATGAAATGGCGATGCTGCGCCAAGCTCCGCGTGGCGCATCTTTTCTCAACCGGCAATTTCCCGGGAGCGCTCATCCCTGGGAGCGCGGGTCTGTGACCCGCAACGGACGCTCTTCGTTAATCATCGAGATTGAATGGAGGCGCGGGGACTGCAGGCGAGTCACAGACTCGCGGTCCCAGGTGTCACGGTTTCGCGATGAACCCACGCACCATTTCCTCGACTGCGCCAACAGACGGGTTCTTCGCACGGATGATTCCCTTGGCGTCGATGACGTAGAGCGTGGGCCAATTGCGGATGTTCCAGACGGCGGAGATGGGGCCGGTGGAGCTTTCGTCGGCGAAGTTGCGCCATGGAACGCTTTCCTTGGACAGGAAAGTTTTCAGCTCTGGAAGGATGTCGCTGTTCACGCCGACGACGGCAAAGGGCTGGTCTTTGAGCTTCGTCTGAAGATCACGCAACTGAGGGAGGAAGTAGTGACACGAATGGCACCACGAGCCCCAGAAGACGAGGAGCACATGCTTGCCGCGATACTCGCTCAGCTTGAAGGCGGAGCCATCCACGTCCTTGCCTTCGATGTCTGGCACGGTGCAACCGATGGCGAGGTTCTCCATCTCATAGAGCACGGCGGAAGATTGATCGGCGGGTTTGAAACCCTGGATCGTCACGTTGGCGTAGTTGGCCACCACTTCTTGGAACAATCGCTTTGCCTCCTCGCGATCCGCCTTCGCTTCCGGTGTCGTCAGATTCTCGGAGGCATTGAAGAGCACGGTCGCGAGCGCGTGTGTGGCGGCGCAGCGGTCCTCAGGATGCGTGTTGTTCTTGATGATCGCCTTCAGCACTGGCTCGGCTTGGGCTCGCGGTGTGCGGTACAATTGCTGCGCAGCCTCCCAGACACCTGCGCTGGCGGCATATCGCGTGCCGATGAGTTCGATGGCTTTGGCCGATTCAGGTGTGCCACTTGCCTGGGTGGCCAGCCAGCAGAGAGCTTTCACCGCTCCGGCATCCTCGGGACTGGTATCGACGATCTTCATCAGCCTGGGTGCGTATTGATCGGGGCGAGGCGCGGCGGCACGGACAGCAGCGCGCTCGGCATCGGTCTTTGCGGTGGCAAGCTTGGGGCTCAGCTCGCGGAACTTGTTGTTATACTCCTCAATGACAGCGGTGACCTCGCGTTCGACGGCGGTTTCGGCGAGCGCGACAGCAGGCCAGAGAGAGACTGCGGATAGTGCGAGTAGGGCGAAGGTCTTGCGCATGGGAAGAAAACGGGGAAGCGAGGTGAGTCTTAACCCGAAGATGCGGACAGGGCCAACAACAGAAATGCCCGCTATAGGCGCGGGCACTTCGTCACGACCAATGGGGGCGGGCACCGTTATCAGGGAACGGTTTCGCCGGAGCCGACGTACACCCACTTGTCCACCTTGCCGTCCTTGATGCGCGCCTGAGCTTCGGTCTCGAACTTGCCAAACATCGTCTGCGTCTCGTATTTCACGATCACCGTCCAAAAGGTGTCTTTCTCGATCTTCTCGCTCTTGGCCTCACCCCAGCTCTTGATGTTGTCAGGCTTGATCTCGGTCACCTGCCCCGCCTTCATGCTGGCTAGGAGGAGCGGATAGCTGCCGTCTTCAGCACGCGCGGGTTTGGCGTTGGAGCCGCTGCCAGTGGTCATCGGCGTGGCAGCCTTAGGCTGGGAGTCGGCCAGCTTCTTCGCCTCAAACGCCTGACGCGCGCGCTCGATGCTGGCCACCTTGATCTTCTCATAGGCATCGACGAAGACAGCCTTGATGTCAGTGTCATCGATCGGCACCTGCGCGCGTCCGGGAGACCCGAGGGCGGGCGCGATGGTGAGCATGGGGCCTTCCTGGGAAACCACATACACCGTGCCACCCGCTGCCACCTTTGTCGTCGCGGTGCCAGCGCCCACCTTCATCTGGATGCTCAGTTCCTTCATCACCTTCACCGGCTTCGGCTCGTTGAAAAAGCCTTTCGGAATGGCATTCCAATTGGATGTGACCACCTCGACGGGATCAAAATTCGGCGGCACAAACTCGCCTTCCTTTGGCTTCGTGGGCTCTGGCGGTGGTGGCGGAGGTGCAGGCTCGGGCTTCATCTCCGGCTTGGGTTCGGGCTTGGGTTCGGGTTTGGGTTCGACCTTCGGCACGACCTTCGGCTCCTCTTTTGGCACGACAACGGCCACCTCCTGCTTCTTCTCGATCTTGATGCGCGAGATGCCGAGTGCGTCGAGCACGGGGATGTAGGCCTGGGTGTAGGCGAGGTAGCCGACGGCGATGGCGAGTAGCAGTACCAGCAGTGCTTTCATGTGTGGGCGAAGTTAAACAGAGCGACGGTGAAATCAACTGCCTCACGGGGCGCTGAAATAATAACGGATGATGTGGAAGTATATTGGCGCCGAGAAACAGAGGGAGTCGATGCGGTCGAGCATGCCGCCGTGGCCCTCGATCATCGCACCCCAGTCTTTGATGCCTCGGTCGCGCTTGATGGCGGACATGACCAAGCCGCCGAAGAAACCCATGAGCGTGATGACGAAGGCGATCAGTCCCGCGCAAAGCGGTCCGAATGGGGTGAGGCCATGCATCAGCGCCCCGAGCAGACTGGCGGAGAGCACCCCGCCGACAAAGCCCTCGATCGTCTTCTTCGGACTGACCGTTGGCGCGATGGGATGCTTGCCGATCAGTTTTCCCCAGCAGTATTGCAGAACGTCGCTGCCCTGGGAAACGACGACGAGAAACATGATCAGCCCCGCGTTGCCGTGCTTGAGCTGGGAGATCGGCAGATTCAGCAGCATGGGAATGTGGCTGATGAAGTACACGCACACCAACAGACCCCATTGATTCCGAGCACTGCGTTCGAGGAATTCTTTGGGATCACCGCGTATCACCGAGAGGACGGGAATCAGAATGAACGCATACACCGGCACCATGATGGCAAACATCCCGTACCAGCTCGTATAGACCAGCCAGTACTGATAGGGCAGCACCACGAAGAACATGGCAAAGAGCGTGCGATGGTCTGCCAGGCGCGTGGGCGTGATGGTGATGTACTCCCGCAGCGCAAGGAAGGACATGAACGTGAAGATCATCACCGATCCAATCTTGCCCAAAGCAAGCGCAACGACAAAGACGCCGGTCATGATCCACCAGCTCTTCACCCGCTCGTTCAGATTCTTCACCGTCGCCTTTCCGGACTCGGACGTCGTGCGCCGCGCCAGCATCCAGCCGATGAGACTCGCCGCGACGAGAACGATCAGGATGATCAACAGCAGGTTGGCGACTTCCGGGGCGAAGGGGGACATGGTGATTGGTAAAGGGTGGATGGATCAACAACCGGGAACCGGGAAATTCAATACACTTCGATGCTCGTCTTCTCCGTCGGCGACGGAGCGGAGGTTGTCTGCTGGCTGGACGGGCACAGCGCCAGCACTGCCGCCTGCGCACGCTCCATGAAGGCCTTCTTGTGCTCGCCTTCCTCAATACGGATTGGCTTGCCGAACACAACGGTGCTGATGAGCGGGATCGGCAGCAGATGCCCCTTCGGGAGGATGCGATTGAGGTTTTGCAAATAGACCGGCACCAGCTCTGCGGTCGGAACGCGCGCGGCGAGGTGGTAGAGGCCCGGCTTGAAGGAGCCGATGCTCCCATCCCGGCTGCGCGTCCCTTCGGGAAACAGAATCAACGACTGCCCGGCATTCATCGCCTCCGCCATCTGCGTGATTGGATTGTCCTCTCGCGTGATGCCCTCCCGACTGATCAGAAGCGCATTGAAGAGATTCAGCGACACCCAGCGGAGGAAAGCATTGCGCCCCCAGTAATCCCGCGCCGCCACGCCGCGGGTGTGCTCTCGCAGCTCCTTCGGCAGCGCAGCCCACAGCGTCACGAAATCCAGGTGACTGCCATGATTGGCAAAGTAGATCCGCAGCTTCCTTTCCCGAGGATCGCAGCCCTGCCAAAGAGCGCTGGCACCTGTAAGCAAGCGAATGAAGAGGATGAAGGCGGAGCGGAGCATCGAGGAGGATCAGAATGACGAATATCCGAGTGCGCAGACCATTTCATGTCCGGGCGCGATTGCAATATCTTGCATCTCCCATACCTCCCCCGACTTTCCGCCCACCCATTCGTCATTCCTCCCCCTCCCATGCCCTCGCTCACCACCTGCCCCATTCTCCATCAGGATCAGTGGCTCATTGTTGTGAACAAACCCTGCGGCGTGCTCTCGCACCCGAATGCACAGGGCAAGCCGCAGCGTGCGGCCTTTGAGGGGCGCTATGATTTGGAGCGGAAGTGCTTCCGCTCGCCTGCGGGCTCTGTCTGGCTCGTGCATCGACTGGATCAGGACACGTCCGGCGTGCTGGTCGGTGCGCTGGATGAGGAGACAGCCAGGCGATGCCGCGAGGCATTCGAGGCGGGTCAGGTCGGAAAGCAATACATCGCACTCGTCAGCGGCAGTCCCCAGTCACAGGGCACCTGGCGCGATAGCCTCGTGATCAGTCGCGACAAAAACCGCGTCCGCACCGAAGTGAAACGCGGCGGCCGACCAAACGCCGAGCTTCATTACCGTGTCGTCCGACAGAATCGCGAGCAACGCATCGCGATGCTTGAGATCGACCTCATCACGGGGCGCACCCATCAGATCCGCGTGCAGGCCGCGTCCCGTCACCTTCCCGTCGTTGGTGACGACGTGTATGGCGACTTCGATCTCAATCGCCGCCTGAAGAAAACCCTCGGCATCCGCCGCCTCTGCCTGCACTCCCAGCGGATCGACATCCCGCATCCCACCACGGGAAAGCCTCTGCGCGTGATCGCTCCCCTGCCCGAGGAGTTATCCGCGTTGGTCCCGTAGTTCTGCCATCGCATTGGTGCCGGGCACCCTACCCGGAGGCGACGTCACATCGCCAGGATCTTGTCCATGCGCTCGGTCAGGCCCTTCATGCCGCCGGGCAAGAACTTGATGCCTTGCTCCGAGATGGCCCAGCCTTCGTAGCCAATGTCATCGAGCGCCTTCATGATGGCCGGCCAATTGTTGTCGCCCTCCATGATCTCCACGTCGAAGCCCTTCCACAGCCCCTCGTCCTTCATCTTCTTCGTGCTGTATTCCTTCACATGGATGCGGTTGATGCGCTTGCCCAGCACCTTGATCCACTGCTCCGGCCAGCCGTAGCGTAGCACGTTCCCGATGTCGAAGTGCCAGCCCACCACGCTCGATGGCTCGCCGATCTCATCAAGGAAGCGCACGGCCTCCAGCGGCGACAAAATGAAATTGTTCCAGACATTCTCGATCGAGATCGCCACGCCCAATTCCTTCGCCAGCGGCACCGCCTTCTTGATCTGTGTGATCGAGCGCTCCCAGGCCTGATCGTAGGCCACTGTTTCACTGCAAGTGCCAGGCACCACGAGAATCGAGGTCGCGCCATACGCCTTCGCATCACGCAAGGTCTGGAGCACGCCTTGCAGTCCCTCCTCGCGCACCTTCTCATCGGGATCAGTCAGCGTCTGCTTCCAGTGCGTGTGACAGCAAACACTCGCCGACTTCAGTCCCGTCTGGCCATACGCATCGATCACCTCCTGCTGGTTCATGCCGCCATTCGCCTCCAGTCCTTCGTAGCCGGCCTCCTTCGCCGCCTTGAACTTGCCCAGCACCGTCTTCTCGGGCGACTTGATCGTGCTGTACATGATCGCCTTCTTGATGTTGCGCTGCTTAGGCGCGTTCTGCGCACAGCTTGAGATGGCAAAGCCCGACACGGCGGTGGCGGCTGCGGAGGTGAGAAAGGATCGGCGGTTTTTCATGGTCGAAGTGTACGAATCACGAAGCCAGAATTCTGTCCAGCCGCTTGGATATTTCCATCAATCGCTCCATCGGGTCGATGTCCTTGGGACGATACGCTGGCTCCACGATGGCCCAGCCGCCGTAGTTTAGGTCACGCAGTGACTTCATGATCGCAGCCCAATCGTTGTCGCCATCGAGATAGTCCACCTCAAAGCCTTTCCTCTTCCCTTCCTCCATCATCTTGGTGCGGCTGAATTCCTTGATGTGCACGCACGCGATGCGCTTCCCGATGATCTCGATCCACTGCTCCGGCCAGCCGAGCGCCATCATGTTCCCGATGTCGAAATGCATCGCCACCTTGTCACTGCCGAACTGGTCAATGAACTGCACACACTCCATCGGGCTTTGGAGAAAGTTGTTCCAGACGTTCTCGATGGCCATCTTCACGCCCGTCTCCTCCGCCACCGGCACGCAGGCCTTGATGCACTCGGTGCAGCGCTCCCAGTTCTGCCGATATGTCGTCTTTTCATCGACCACACCCGGCACCACGAGGATGGATGCCGTCCCATACCGCTTCGCATTGCGCAGCCCCACCTTTAGTTCCTCCACCGCCTTCGCCCGTGCCGGTGCCAGCGCACTGGCAAACATCCGACTCGCTCCGCCGCAGCTCATCGATGCGATCTGCACGCCTGTTTCATCCCGCGCCCTCAGCACCTCGTCCGCATTCTCCGCGATCGCCGGCTCCGCCCCATCAAACCCGGCCTGTTTCAGCATTCGGAATTTCTCTATCAACGGCAGCTTCCGATCTGGAAACGTCGCCAGCATGAAACCCTTCCGCAGCCGCGCGCCGGTCGTTTGTCCCGAGACATCACCGCACGCAGCGAGGGCTGCCAGGGATGTGAGGAATGATCTTCGTGTTGGATTCATCCACCGATATTATTCGAAACGACGACCAAAGGGCAACCTTGGTTGCATGGTGCATGGATTCAGATGGGGCCTCAGGTCGAGTACCGTTTTCGGGTCAGTGACCACGGCGGCCTCCAGGCGTACAAAGAATCCGCTGCAACCGGTACAGTGCGTTGCAGAGCCGAGCGGATGCGAGTCAGCCACAAAGAGCCTCCGCAGGCAGTTCAAGCCGGGGGGGGGAGACAAACCCACCGTCTGCTTCAAGTGAGGAGCACGCGTGCCAAAGAAAACTGAAAATTTGTCACCTTGGTTGTTGACCTCCAAGCCTACTTCTGTATTGATACTGCGTCTCAATTGCATCTTAAAAATACTAACCAAATCCTTCATCCGTCTATGAATCCGAAACTCTGGGTCCGCTTTCCTACGCTAGCCGCACTCGCCTTGATCGTCTTGGCTCCTGCCGCCTCAAATGCCGCCGAACGCCGTTTTACATACAGCTACGAGACGACCACCACGCCGAAGGGCGTTTGGGAGTTTGAGCAATGGGCGACCTGGAAGAGCTACTCCAATCGAGATCGCTTCGAGTTTCGCCACGAACTGGAGTACGGCCTCCGGGACGACCTTCAACTCGGCCTTTACCTCTCCGACTGGCGCCTCACCAACCCCGACGAAGGTGACACGGAAGTCGAGTGGCGCACTGCCGGTGTGGAACTGATCTACAGCATGAGCGACCCGACCAAGGATCTGATCGGCTCCGCTCTCTATGGAGAGGTGCTCATTGGACCGGAGAAATTCGCGCTCGAAGGCAAGCTCCTCCTCCAGAAGAACTTCGGCCCCCTGGCTCTCGTCTATAACTTTGTGCTCGAAGCCGAATGGGAAGGCAAAGACTACGAGGAGACCGTCGGAGTGATCGAAAACACCGCTGGTATTAGCTATCAAATTTCCCCCAACTTCCTGATAGGTGCCGAGGCCGTCCATGAGGTCGAGTTGGCCGAGTGGGAAGATGCAGGCGACAATGTCATCTCCGTTGGCCCCAACCTTTCGTTCCGCAAAGGGAACTTCTTTACCACCATTACTGGGCTCTTCCAGGTCACCGGTGTGGATGGCGAGCCCGAGCAACAAGTGCGCATGCTCGCTGGCTTTCACTTTTAGGTGATTCCTGAGCCGTCCGCTCGGATGTCGAGGCCGACGAAGACAAGAAATTCCAGATGATGCGGACCGCCCGCGTGGAAGGAATACACATCCGTTGGCCTCGCTTCCGGCGTCGCGTCGCGCGTCCACACCAGCTGCGTGACAGGCCGCTAGATTCCCAGCGACCGTCCGTTCTGTAGCTCATGTTTTCCCGCCCCTCACTCTGCTTCCTCACCCTTCTCGCCACATCCACGCTCCAGGCCGAACTCACACCCGAGCAGCAGAAAATACCAATTGAAGCCGACTCCGCCGACCAATCGCTCGCCAAGATTGTCCTCCTCGCGGGCAGCCCGAGCAACAAACCGGGCCAGCACGAGTACTTCGCCGGCTGCGCGCTGATGATGGGCTGGCTCCGCACCTTGCCCGGTGTCTGGCCCGTGCTCGTCGCCGATGGCTGGCCGAAGAACGAAGCCATCCTCGACGGCGCGAAGTGCGTGGTCTCCTACATGGACGGTGGCCCCAAGATGGCCTTCCTCGCTCCCGATCGGTGGGAGCGCATGAAAAAGCTAGCCGCAGCCGGCACCGGCCTCGTCGCGCTGCATCAGGGCATCGATTGCCCCGAAGATCGCGCCTCTGAGTTTCAACAATGGTTTGGCGGCGTCTTCGGAAAAGACATCGGCTGCCGTGGCCACTGGGATGTAAAATTCGACACCGTCCCCGGCCACGTCGTGAACACAGGCATCGCGCCGTTTGAGCTGACTAAAGACGGTTGGCTCTACAATCTCCACTTCGCTCCCACCGGCGTCACTCCACTCCTCGCCGCTGCCATGCCCGACAAATCGCGCTCCACCGCCGATGCCAAGGCACACATCGGTCGCGCCGAGACCGTCGCGTGGGCCTTCGAGCGCACAGGCGGCGGCCGCAGCTTTGGCTTCACAGGCTGCGACCTGCACAAGAACTGGGACGTCGATGCCCAGCGCAAGCTCATCATCAACGGCATCCTCTGGGCCGCCCATCTCCCCATCCCCGCTGGCGGTGCCACCACCACCTGCTCCGCAGACGATCTCGCCAAGAATCTCGACCGCAAAATTTTCCTACCAAAGAAAGCCAAGCCATCGCCGACCGCGAGCACCGATCCCGCCATACCGCGCTAACAGCGGGCAATACACTCGCGGCACCGCCTCACACAGACGCCTTGATCTTCGAGAACGGGTTCCCCTCGTTCATGTCGATGCGCTCAGGGCGGCCCTTGTGGGTGTAAACGAGGCGCGTGTGGTCGATGCCCATGAGGTGGAGAACTGTGGCGTGGAAGTCGTGGACGTGAATCTTGTCCTCCACTGCACGCAGGCCGAGGTCGTCAGTCGTGCCGATGGTTGTGCCCGCCTTCACGCCGCCACCAGCCATCCACATGGTGAAACCCGTCGGGTTGTGGTCACGGCCATCGCCCTTCTCGCTCATAGGCGTGCGACCAAACTCACCGCCCCAGATCACGAGCGTCTCGTCGAGGAGGCCACGCGCCTTGAGATCGCGCAGCAGTCCGGCCACCGGCTTGTCCTGCTCGCCGCAGTATTTCGTGTGGTTCTCCTCGATCTTCACATGCGCGTCCCACTTGCTGCCTGACCCGTGGTAGAGCTGCACAAAACGCACCCCCCGCTCCACCAGTCGGCGCGCGAGCAGGCAGTTCCGGCCCATCACTTCAGTCTTCGGATCATCGATTCCGTAAAGCTTCTTCGTCACCTCCGATTCATGTTTCAGATCGACTGCTTCCGGCGCTTCGGCCTGCATTCGAAATGCTAGCTCGTATGCCCGGATGCGCGCGTCGAGTTCGCTGTTGTCCGTGCGGCTCGCGTTGTAGTCCCGGTTCAGCTTGCCGAGAAAGGCCAGCCTGTTCTTCTGCCGCGCATCACTCATTCCCTTCGGCGGCGTGAGGTTCGAGATTGGCTGCGTCCCGCCCTCGAATTCCACCCCCTGATACGTCGCTGGCATGAAGCCCGCGCTCCAGTTGCGCACGCCATTCACGACCGAAGTCTCCGTGTCCTTGATCACCACAAAGGCAGGAAGGTTTTGGTTCTCCGTCCCGAGGCCGTAGTTCACCCACGACCCGAGTGACGGACGACCGCCGAAGATCGAGCCCGTATTCATCTGACACACGCCACCCGAGTGATTGATGCCATCCGACACGCACGAGCGCACGACGCAAAGTTCATCCGCGAGCTGCGCCGTGTGCGGCAACCAGTTCGAGATCCACAGGCCGCTCTCGCCGTGCTGCGCCCACTCGCGCTTGTCCGCCAACAGCGGCGCGCGGCTCTCGCCCATCGCCGTGATCACGGAGCCAAAACTCTCCGGCAACTGCTGCCCAGCCAGCTTCTTCAGCAGCGGCTTCGGATCAAACAGGTCGATGTGGCTCGGCCCGCCTTCCATGAAGAGAAAGATCACACTCTTCGCCTTGCCCATCTTGTGCGCCAGCCGCGCGGCTTGCGGATTGCCCGCCTTGCCGCCCTC
>Ga0075163_10002717_pt1 | contig 23747 bp, 18 predicted proteins | sample JI1023141ADNA_FD_71478 | JGI IMG/M metagenome (GOLD analysis project Ga0075163, IMG submission 71478) | Wastewater effluent complex algal communities from Wisconsin, to seasonally profile nutrient transformation and Carbon sequestration -... | ecosystem: Engineered > WWTP > Effluent > Algae... | reverse complement strand
GGATTGGCATTGGCGCGAATGATCACCGTGCCGTAGCAGAAATAGGCGATCACGACCAGGCCCATGCCTACAATCAGTCGTTGCATCAGGCCGTTGCCAGCCTTGCGCGCCCGTTGCAAACCAAACCAGATGGCGCCGCCGAATATCAAAAATACCGGTATGATACCCGAGTAGAAAGGCATACCGAAACTGTTGACCAGCAACTTGTCAAAAAACGCCCAGAAGGCGGGAACACCCGCTATTATCAGTTTTTGAATGGCTACAATAAAGACCACCCCGACACCCGCCGCAATGAGCGTCCCCCAAACCGAAGGTTTTTTGGCCTTTTTGAAATAATAAAACATGGCCAACGCCGGGAATGTCAAAAGGCTGAGCAAGTGAACGCCAATGGAAAGTGCCGTCGAATAAAACGCAAACACCAGCCAGCGGTCGGCATCCGCCGAATCGGGCAGGTTATACCATTTCAACGTCGCCCACAAGGTCATGGCTGTAAAGAAGGTGGACATGGCGTACACCTCGCCTTCCACAGCCGAAAACCAGATGGAGGTAGTAAACGCCGTAGTCAGACCAGCCACCAGACCGGCACCCGCTACTGCAAGGGCTTGACCTCCTTCAGGCTCGTGGCCGCGGCCGGCAATCGCCAGGCGCGCCAGTATCGTAGTGCTCCAACAAACAAACAAAGCCGCAGCAGCCGTACAAAGCGCAGAAAGCAGGTTGACCGCAAATGCGATATTGGCAGGATCACTCGAAAACATCGAACCGACCCAGGCGAACAAACGCCCCACGAGCAGGAAGATGGGCGCACCCGGCGGGTGCACCACCTGCAATTTGTAAGCGCCGGAAATAAATTCACCGCAGTCCCACAGACTGCCCGTACGTTCAGCAGCAAGGCCTAATACGATTGCCGCAATGCCGAATACCAACCAGCCGGTGATGTTGTTGAGTGTCTTGAAGGAAAAATTCATATTCGTTGTGTAAGTTTGGTCAGTCCTGTCCGTCTTTACGCTCCGCAATGGATGCCCGAGCGGGATGGATTTGATCAGGGGAAACTGAAAAGAAGCGCAAAACTAAAAAAGTCCGCCCAACGAAAAGATTTTTCATCGTTTCGTATGAAGAAGCGTTGCACTGTTTCTTTCAATTCCACCTGTTCTTTGGTTTTCAAGGACTATTTCCGGCCGATCCGGAACGACACACCCAGCGACGCTGCTTTTACAGGCGTACCAATCAAACCCTTGGTGTACCGGGCATAAATGGTGGGTTGCCATTGCCTGAAAAACGGCAACTGCCATGAAACGCCTGCCATCATCCCGTGTTCCTTATCCACATCCAGTTCCGGCCGCAGGTAATATTCATTCACCTGGCCGTAACCGCTTGTCCGGGCACTGCCTTTAAAGTCGCGCATCTGGGCCAGCCCGAGGTAAAAACCGGCCGAAATGGACAGGTTTCTCTTCTTCCCGATCAACAACTCCGGCATCAGGGCAAAATAGGTGTTGTAATAGTTGTAAATCCCGTCGCGGCTGTAAAGCACATCCTCCACCAGCAAATTGGAATACACCCCCACACGGCGATGGGTCACCCCCAATTCAAAATTCAGCACCAGCGGTGTTTCGGGAAAAATCAGCCCGGCCGAAACCGCGATTTCCTGACCCGACAATTGTTGCAGGCTGGCATTGGACGGAAGATTAAGGTCGTTCAGGGCTTGCAACTGGTTCCAGTTCATGCCCAACTGCAGCCCGATCTGCCAGCGCATCGGCTGCTCGCGTTTGTGACGAAAACCCGTCTCCACACCGTCGGCGCGAAATGCACAGTAGTTGTTGCCGTAAAAGACCCATTCAATCTGCCGGGGTTGCCCCTGCGGGTCATCATTTTGCCAAATCAGGGCATCTTCATCGGCATGTATCAAGGAAAAAGTCCGGACGCCCCCATTTTCAAGTGAATCGGCCAGCACGGTCATGGTTGTGACGTTGTCGCCCTCAACGACGGTAGCGGTACTCAGTGCAATCGTATCGCCGCACACAATGGAAAATGTTCTGTTGTGCAGTACGGCGTCGGCGGTGCGGAACCAGGCGGTGTAACACACCGAAGTGCGGCCGGTCTGGTACCACAATCCTTCGAGGTCTTGCAGTGCAGAGAGGGACTGACTTTGGAGGGGCCATTGGGCCAGCAGGCAAAAAGCGAACAGGGAAATACAGTGCTTCATACGGAGAAAGTGTTTGGTTAAACTTTCCCCCATCACGGCCGGTACGCGTCGGCCGTTTGGTATGAATCTTTGTTTTAACACAATTTTAGCACTTGCTACCAGCCTGGCCCCACTGTCTCAGAAATTGTAGCACTTGATCTTGTTCCGTTTTTGGCGGCTGTGGCCGCCGCTGTCACTGCCGCGAAAGCCGCCGGGTTCGCGGCTCCCCAACGAAAATGCATTGATTTTCACACCCACATAGAAATCGGCGCCGGTCAGCCGGTCTTTGGTGAAAAAACTGCCGAGGTTGTCCGTGCCGAGGTACAGGAAACCCAGGCGGGCCGCCAGTCCCATTCTGAACGACTGCCAGTCGTTGAGCACCAGCGGCAGCGACAACGAGAGCCAGCGGTGCTCAAACCGCGGCACCAGCGCCAGGGTGCTCGGGCGTTGCAGGCTGTTTTTGAGCAACTTGACGCGTTGTACAATCAGTGCGCTTGCATACAGATGCGGCATCACTTTGGCATCAAACTGGACCGACAAGGCAGTCGGCAGGCCGAGTGCGAATGATTTTTTCTGCAACGAAGCCGACTGATTGCCCAGGAAAACGCGGCTTGCATCGTCAATCAGGTCGTGCGGATCATTGGCCGGAGGAAAGTCCGAATTGGAAACGGCGATGGTGGAGTCGAATTCAATGTGGTGTTTTTCGGCGCTTTTTCCAAAACGCATGAAACCCGCGTCGATCAGCGACACCCCCAGCCGCCAGGCATAATCCTCGTCGGACTCGCCTTCTTCATCGGGCATGGCCCACACAAAACCGAGGTCGATCCCGAAGCCGGCGCCCTGCACGCGGGCGCGAACGGAATCGCTGTTGTCGGTAAAATTGCCCGTCGTGAGGGCGTAGTCCCAACTGGCATCGCGAAACGAAACCGTATCGCCGGGCAAATCGGTGTATTGCATGTCCGAACGGGAACGCGCATACATTCCTTCCAGTCCGAGCAGCAGGCGCGGTGTGACGCCAAAGGCAGTCGTGACGCTCCGGTCGGTATTGCGACGGCTGTAATGCAGACCGATTTCGCCCCAGGCCATGGCCTGGGCACCGGTCGGTTCAATGTCCACGGGAGTGCCGGAAGGAATCGAGGTGATGGATCGATAGGACAGGATTTTGGGTATCCGGTAGGAACTGACGTTGGTGCGAAAAGCCGTCACCAGTCCGATCACGTCGTTTTCGCCGAGGCGAAAACTGAACGACGGGCCTGTGAGGCGCGTCTGGACCACGCCGCGCATTTTTCTTTTGGCATCGAAATAATTGAGCAGAATGGCATCTCGGGCGGGCGGGTTTTCGGCGGAGGTATCGCTCACCGAAATGATTTTGTCCGAGTTGCGCAGGGCGTTTTGCAGGCTGGTGTTTTGCAAAAAGGCGTAGCTGTTTTCCAGAAATACGTCTGCGGTGAAGAGGCTGACTTCCCAGTTATTGGGATTGAAAGCCGTGTTGGCGGGGTTGATGGAGGCGCTGTAAATGCCGGCGTAGCGTTCGAGGCGCATGCCGAGTTGCTCCTGCGAAAAAACGGGGTTGGGAAAAATGAGAACAGCGGAAAAGGCCGCACTGTAGCGGATGATGGTTTTGAGCATATTCGGAGAGCGGATTAAGATTTACGCTGGAACGTAAATCAAAGTCGCCGAATTGCGTTGTTGGAAAATGTCGTTGGCTGCCCGATGCAAGTCATCGGGACTGATCGACAGGTAAATATCCACCTCTTCGTTCATCAGTTCGGCCCGGTCGAGTATCTCGTAGAAGGCCAGGTTCTGGGCTTTATTGAGCACACTGGTCTCCGAAAACACGACGGTGCTTTCAAAGCGGTGTTGTATTTTTTCAAGTTCGCGGGTGTCGATAGGCGCCTTTTTCAGCAATTCCAGTTCTTCCCAGATGGCCGCCAGCGCCGCGTCCGGTGTGATACCCTCGGAGGGCCGGCCCTCTATCACCAGCAGCCCGGGATCGATGTTGGCCGTGATGTAGGCATCAATTTGCGAGAACAGATTCCGTTCTTTCAGCAAGCGGCGGTACAGCCGCGACGATTGACCTTGCGCCAGCACATCCGACAACAAATCCACGGCGTAAAAATCGCGGTGCAGTCGTTCCGGCGTTCGGAATGCCAGATAGACGGCCGGTACCGGCACATTGGCCGAGCGCACTTCGCGGCGCTGCGGTTCTTCCTGCGGCGGCTCGGGACTGAGTTGGCGGTCGGCTGCCGGCCCGGCCGGTATGGCGCCAAACCACTTTTCAGCCAGCCGGAACACTTCATCCTGCTGCACGTTGCCCGCCACCGACAGTACAGCGTTGTTCGGCGTGTACCAGTGTTTGAAAAAAGCGCGCACATCCTCGATTTCGGCTTTTTCCACGTGTTCAGGCACCAGCCCGATCACCGGCCAGCGGTAGGGATGTTCGCGGTACATCAGTTCGGAAAGGTGGTGCCAGGCATCGCCATAGGGTTCGTTGAGACAGGTTTCCTTGAATTCTTCCACCACCACCTTTCGCTGCACATCGAGTGCGCGTTTGGAAATATTGAGGGCCAGCATGCGGTCGCTTTCGAGCCAGAGTGCCGTTTCGAGGTTTTCGGCGGGCAATATTTCGTAAAAAGTAGTGTAATCGTTGGTGGTGTAGGCGTTGTTTTCGCCGCCCGCACGCTGCAGCGGATCGTCAAAATCAGGGGCGTTTTTGCTGCCGGCAAACATGAGGTGCTCGAACAGGTGTGCAAAGCCGGTTTTGTCCGATTGCTCGTCGCGGGAGCCGACGTAGTAGGTGATGTTGACGGCCACCAAGGGTGTCGACAAGTCTTCATGCACGAGCACGCGCAGGCCGTTGGGCAGTGTTTGGCGGACAAATTGGACCATAGGAGAGACCGGTGCGAAGGGGTTCACCGGGAAAAATGATTTTGAAAAGAAAACAGGTGCTTTAACCTTCGGCGGCAAAAATCAGAAATTATGGAGCCAATTCAAGTTGAATTTGCATTTACCCCTGAAACTTGAGAAACGGCTTGCCGGTGCATCTCTTCCTTGCCAATCGAAAGCCCATTTGCAGCACCCGCAAATCAGCCCTCCCGCAAGCGGGGCTTTTTTTCATGGCGCAAAAAAGTTGGCACATATTGCCGGTGCATATCCAGCGTCAGGCGAACCGTTTGTCTGTCGGCCGGGCCTTGCTGCCAGTGAACATTGGCTTGCTGCGAATCCTTTTCGAGTGAAGCGCTTTGCGGTTCCTTGTTTTTTAGGATGGGACCAGGTGTGGAATCCTCTGCTGGCGCCTGTTTGCTTTGATCCGGCTCGCTGTCGCTCTGCGCTTCAATGTGCCCGGGCCAGCCGAAAAAACGAGACGTCAGAATGGGCACAAAGAAAAACGATGCCGTCAGGAAAGATACGATGCTGTCGGCCATCTCGCTTTCCAGCACCCTGGCCCAGGCGGTGTGTTCGAAGAAATGGCTGGGCAGCGCAAGAAACAGTTTGGCGCCCAGGATGCCGATCACAAGAAAAGCGCTCGTTTCGAGAAAAGGATAACGTTCGAGGAGCTGGACAAACCACTGCGCCACAAAACGCATGGCCAGAATACCGATAAAAACGCCGATGCAGATCAGCCAGATGTTGTCGGTAAAAGCCACGGCGGCAAACACATTGTCGAGCGAAAACGCCAGGTCCATCACTTCCACTGCCACCACCGTCGCCCAGAAAGAGCCGATCAGGCCGAAAGACAGGCGGTAAAACCATTTCTCTTCCTTCACCAGCATGTCATCCTCGTGCTGAGGCGTGGCTTTGCGCCGGAAATAATCGTAGCAGAGATACAACAGGTAAAGACCGCCGAGCGGCTTGAGCCACCAGATTTGGATGAGCCAGGCTGCAAACAACAGGCAGAGGCCGCGAAAAACGTAGGCGCCGATGATGCCGTAACGCAGGGCTTTCGAACGCTGATGCTGGGGCAGGTCCATCACCATGGTAGCCAATACGGCAGCGTTGTCGATGGACAGCAGGCTTTCAATAATAATGAGGTTCAATATAATCATCAGCGCGTTTTCCCAATCCGCGCCAAGTATTTGCGACATTAATTCAGTCATGACAATTCGATTCCATTAAAGGATTAGAAGATTGTGGAGCATGTTCGGACGCAAAACGTCGCATCGAGCCTCTTGTGGGAATGCAAAAATGACTAATTTCAGACATTTTCACAAATAAAAAAGCGGTCGGCGCCAGCCTTGCAGTGAACGGCGACCACCTGCAAAATTCTTACCAAGTATAAAATGCTGAAAGTGGCTGAAGGTTGTGAAGTCCAAAGATTACTCCTGCTCCTGCGCCTGCTGCAACAAGGTTTCAGAGTCTTTGAACAGTTGGTCCAGTTCGCGCTGGAGTTCTTCTTTTCGCCGCTTCTGATCGGCTGCTTTTTGTGTTTTGGCCTTTTCGGCTTTGGGATCGGCCTTAGCGCCTTTTTTGGGGGCAGGGGTCTCGGTGAGTGCCTGGTCGCCCTGCTCGATGCTGTCGATTTCACTTTGGAGCGAAGCCTTGCGCTGTTCGAGTGCATCGAGGCGTTGCATAAAGGATGCATCCAGGTGCTGGGCTTGTTTGCGGATGACCTGGTAGGCGCTGCCGAGTTTCTCCAGAGCCGCATCGTATTTGCCCGCGTCAAATTTGGTCTTTTCCGATTTGACCAGTTGACCTACCGACACCACCACGTCTTTCATCTGGCCGAATATTTTGCGCGACTGGTCCTTCTCCGCATTGGTGCCGAAAAAGAAGTTGTAGATGAGAATGCCTGCTACCAGCAGGGCGCCGATTTTGAGGACTAAACGGATCATGGCTCGTATGTTTTGTTTGTTGCAATTTGTGCAAAGATATTCAAGGCTTTGCAAAACATCTCTGCTTATTCGTACCGCCTGCCTAGTAAAAAGACCGCTCCGCAAAGCAGCATCACGGAGATCAACTGGCATTTCCATCGCCAGTTGCCGGTCACCTGGCGGTCAGCCTCACACAAACCCACCGTACTCCAGGCCATAAAAGCATCCAGCACGGGCAACTGGCCGAACAAATAACATTGTTCTTCCCGGTCATTTTGCGGCAGCAACAAGGCGTGTACACCGCCGCGCAGGGCCATCGCCACTTCCCAATCGCCATACTGGACGGCCGCCCGGATGCCCACAATCGAGGCCGCCCCGCCGATACCCAGGACCACCGGACCGGAATCGATGTCGCCCATGCCCATGCTCCCGCGCGGATATTCCCGGATACCCGGCAAGCCCAGCCGCCAGGCCAAAAAATTGTTTCGGAAAATATGGTATTGGGCCGCAGCAAAAGAGGAATCGATATCAGGCAGAAAACAAAGCATCAGGCTTTGGGAAGAACCACGCACGCCTTCCAGCGGGCGCCCTGCTTCCGGGTCAAAACCGTGTGGAATCAGGCCGTATTGAGGATCGAGGCTGTTTTTGATGCGCCCCAGCCATTCCGCCCTGACCGCCTCGAACCGCGGTTCCACGATGCGGTCGTGCAGGGCAAGGGCAGCCAGGCACACAATGTTGTCGGCGGGCCATGCCAGGTGGTGGTAGGATTCGAGCCAGGGCTGTTGCGACCGGCCGATAGCGGTGGCGATGGCGCTGCATTCGTCGCGGAACTGGCGCACCACGAGTGAGTCCTGCTCGGCCGCCGGGCGCAGACGGAGGTACCGCCCGCGCACATAAGCCGTCCAGCCGCGATAGAATGCTCCGCAAGTGAGGGGCAGGTCGGGATTGAACACAGCCCGGCCCGCCGGCGCATCCAGCGCGTTCAGGCTGAAGGCAATTTCGCGCATGCCTTCCTGCCAGGGCACACTCTCCGGCGGCAAATGCTCCATTACATCGCACCAGGCAAGGGCGTATAATGCGTGGGTAAAAACATAACCCTCGGGATACAGCAATTGCATTTCTTCCGCTGCCTTTTCCTCGCGCAAAACCCGACGAAGGAAATGCAGTTGTTGCAGCACGCCCTCCGGCACATACCCACCCGACACCGGGTCGCAAACGGGAGGATCGTAGAGACGGAGGTTGAGATAAATCAGGAAGACAACCAGAATGACTGCCACGATCCGGATTGGCCAACGGAGCAATTTCAGCATGGTTTTTTATTTGTAGAATTTGTTCCTCCGTTCACTAATCCGAATACACCCACCGGATTTCCCCGTTTTCATCAAAGCGAAACAGGAATTTAAACGGCTCCGAAATCCATGCATCTATGTTCATGCCTTCCAATTCAAGTTCTTCATCGGATTTGATTTTCCGGAGGTATTCAATCGCCTTTTCCAGCATCGGATTCATCCGGTCGGTCGGAATGTCGGAAGGTGCGTACAGCCAAAAGGTCGCCGTGCATACCTGGTTGCTGTCAATCTCCACATCGGTGCATGCCAATAGTATAGCACTGGAATCTGTTGCAGGTGGCGTCGTCATTTTTGCCCACAAAGTGGACGTTTCGCCCGACACATATTGTTGACAATCCAGTATATCTGTCCAGTTTTCAAGCGAGCAGTTGCAGCAATTGCTGATGAAGAGGTGATACCGTCCCTTCGGAAGACCTTCATAAGTCATGGAGTTTCCTCGAAATCCCGATACCGAATCCACCCGGCCATCCGGGTGCGTAAACCGAAAGTGAAAAGGGCCTTTCTGGTAGGTGGTATCTATGTCGATTTGAATCGCCCCCAATGTTCCCCATGCCGGAACACAGTGGGTTGTAGTAATGGTGACTCCCCCACCTGCCAGGAGCAGGTTGGTGGCCCATGCCCAAACGAGGCAGGCGAGCAGGATTTTATTCGGCGTTTGTGGCATAAAGTTCTATTTCACCGTAAACGTCTTTTTTTCCACCCCTATTCCCGTGATCGTCATCGATTTCCAGCCTTTCGGCAATTTTGTTTTCAACTGCACCACGCCCTGCGGCGTGATGTCCAGTCCGCCGAAGCCCATGATGGTGGCCTGCAAAAAACCGCCGGCGCCGGTGGCGAAATAGGGATTGGTGCCGCCGGCCGTTTCGGCCAAAACACCGAAAGGCGGCACCTCATTGGGTTTGTAACTTTTCACCCAAAGGGCATGGGCGCGTTCGGCGTCGCCCGAGCGGGCGGCCGACACGGCAAGGATGGCGTTGCCCATGGCGGGGCCTTCTTTGTCCATGCGGGGTTCGTAATAATCCAGGTCTTTTTTGACCTGCACCGGGTCGGTGATGACTTTCAGCGGGTACGACAGCAGGTTCACGTCGGCCTGTTTGATGTTGACGCCGTCGTAGGTGGCATTTTCGCGGGTGGTACCGTCGGGAAACCGAAGGATGGGAATATTGTCCGCTACGTGCATCCAGTCGGGGTTGGGAGCGAGGCCGAGTTCTTTGGCGGCGTCGGTAGCATAGGCGAGCACGGTTTTGGCCATGCCGTTGGTGAAGGCGTTGTTGTCGATGTTTTCCTGCCATTCGTTGGCGCCGATCACATTGTTGATGTCGTAGCGGCCGGGGCCGTTGCGCTCCACCCGGGAAGCCCAGAAATCAGCGCCTTCTTTCAGCATGGGCCATCCGCGTTCGCGCAGCCACACTTTGTCTTTGGTCACGAGGTAATACTGCCAGGCCGCCCAGCCCACGCAGCCAGTGATGTGCTGTTGGAACGGCCCTGTCAAAGCCCACACCGGTGTTTCTTCCTGGCCGGTGGTGGTGCTTTCCCAGGGATACATGGCGCCCTGATAGCCGTGTGAAAAGGCGTTTTGTTTGGCCTCATCAAGCAACTGGTACCGGAATTCGAGCAGCGAACGGGCTATTTCGGGGTGCAGCAACAGCAACGGCGGGTACATCCACAATTCGGTGTCCCAGAACACGTGGCCGTTGTAACCCAGACCCGACAAACCCATCGGCGACAGGCTCAGGGCGGTGCCTTCGCGCGCAAAGGAATAGAGGTGGTACATGGCCGAATGCACGTCGCGGGTGGCGTTCAAGTCGCCTTCGATGGTGATGTCGGAAGCCCAGAGTTTTTCCCACTCGGCCACGTGGCGGCGTTGCAGGCGGTCGGTTTTTTCCAGGGCGGCATAGATGGTCAGGCGCTCCGCTTCGTTGTGGGCATCGGCCACGTGGGCCGAGGAGATGACCGTGCCCACCACGGCAAAGCGGTATTTTTCGCCTGCCTTCAGTTTTTTGGAAAACTTCAGCAGGTGCATGTTGTAATCCCAGTCCTCGTGGATGAGATCGGGTTCGGCGCCGTGTTTTTCCTCAAAAATAAAACTCGTACTGGCTGCCACGGTGTACTTTCCACTCGGGCTTTTGCCCACCGACGTCAGCAGCGGAATGAGCACATGCGGCCGGTCGATTTCCGAAAAATAATTGCGCACATCCTGCAGCATTTCAGGCGCCTCTATCACCGAGGCGGGTGTGATGGTCACGTCTTTTTTGGCCGTGATTTCCACGATACTCAGGGCGCAGTAGGGCAGGTGCCGCAAGGCCATAACCTTGTGACTCACCGATACCTGGTTGCCTACGTCGTAGGTAGTGGTGAGCGCGGCGGCGCGCATGTCGAGTGTTTGTTTGTACCCCGAAATGGCACTTCGGTTCACCCTTCTCCCGTCCACATCGAGGTTCATGTTCATAAAATTGAAACCTTTGAGGATATTGCTCACCCGCCCGCGGCCGTAGTTGTCGTAGGCGCCGTTGAGCACCACGTCCTTCACCCGCATGGGTTCGGGCGACGATACCAGCCCGATCATGCCGTTGGCGACCGTGATGCCGAAGTAGTTGGCCGGGTTGATGTTGTCGGCCACGATGTGCCAGGCGTCGGTGGCCCCGGAGGCATTGCCCGGGTCGGATTGGGCAAGGGTGAACGAAAAACTATAAGCGAGGAATCCGGATATCAGGAATGTTCTTTTCATGGCTGTTTGCATTTTGTGGGGGTAAAATAGGGAGACTAGAGGGAAAAGAAAAAGTTGACTTTTTAAAAAACCGTCACTTCTTTGCCCTCATTGCAACTTCGCCACCCAAATCCGTGTCATTCGCAGCCCAAATACAAACGCACCCATAGTCATTCACTTTTCAATCAAAAACACAATGAAATCCAGATCACTTCTGTTGTTGTTCCTGCTTGTTTCCTGCTTTTCAACGTCTTTTTCACAAGTCCTGACCTCAGAGTTTGACCAACTCATACAGGCCACCTACAAACCCGGCGGCCCCGGCGCATCGGTGCTGGTGGCGAAAAAAGGCCAGATCATCTATCATAAAGCCTTCGGCATGGCCAATCTCGAACTCGGCGTGCCGCTGAATACCGAACACGTGTTTCGCATCGGTTCGGTGACCAAACAGTTCACCGCAGCAGCCATCCTGCAACTGGCGGAACAGGGCAAATTGTCGCTACAGGATGAACTGACCCGCTTCATTCCCGACTACCCAACCCTGGGCAAAAAAATCACGGTGGAGCAGTTGCTCAACCACACTTCGGGCATCCGGAGTTATACCGATATGCCCGAATGGACCGCAGAAGTGCGGCGCAAGGACTTCACGGTGAGTGCCCTGATCGATTTTTTCAAAAATCAGCCGATGGACTTCGAGCCCGGTACCAGATGGAAATACAACAATTCCGGCTATATCCTGCTCGGCTTTATCATCGAAAAAGTGTCGGGGCAGACTTATGCGGAATACGTGCAGGAGCACTTTTTCAAACCCCTCGGCATGAATAATTCGTACTACGGCGACGTGGCGCCCATCATCAAAAAAAGGGTGGCCGGATACGAGCAGGCCGATGTGGCCGGCACCTATGTCAACGCCGAATACCTCAGCATGACGCAACCCTATGCTGCCGGCTCGCTGCTCTCTACGGTGGAAGACCTCTTCACCTGGGCCAAAGCCCTGCACAGCGGCAAGGTGGTGCAGCCTGAATCCCTGAAAAAAATGACGACCCCCACCGTGCTGCCCGACGGTACCGATACACACTATGGCTTCGGGCTGCAAATGGGCAATCTTTTTGGAAGCCCGACGGTGGAGCACAGCGGCGGCATCAACGGCTTCCTGAGTGACCTGCTTTACCTGCCAAGGGAAGAAGTGTGCGTGGCAATCCTGACCAACTGCGACTGTGAGCCGCCACGGGACCTGAGCGCCAAACTCGCAGCCCTCACCATCAACAAACCGCTCACCCCTGCCGCCATTCAGGTGGACGCAAAAGTGCTGGAGCAATACGTGGGCGTCTATGAAAATGAAAAAGCGGAACAGCGGATCATCAGCCTGGAGAACGGGCAGTTGCATTCGATGCGCAGCGGCGGCTCCAAATACCAACTGGTTCCGTTTGCGACCGATCAGTTCTATTTCGTGGAGTCTTTTGCGCGCATCCAGTTTGTCCGGGAAAAAAGTGGTGAAAAAGCCGTGACCCACGCCATTGTCAGCGACCGCACCGCTGCCGACAACAAGTGGACAAAAACGAACAAACCCATTCCGGCAGCCCGTCCGGAGATCAAACTCACAGAGGCCCAACTGACACCTTTCGTCGGGGAATACCAGCTCATGCCGGGGTTCAACATCGCCGTGACGCGGGAAGGCGCACAGTTGTTTTGCCAGGCTACGGGCCAGCAGCGTTTCGAGGTGTTCGCGTCCTCGCCCACCCGCTTTTTTCTGAAAGTGGTGCAGGCCGACATCGAGTTTTATCCGGATGAAAAAGGCGCAGTGAACAGAATGGTATTGTTCCAGGGCGGGCAGGAAATGGAAGGCAAAAGGATCAAGTGATCGTGCCCTTATGGTGCAACCGCACATCAACACAAGTGGCTGTCGCAAAAGGTTGGGTAGTTGATAAGGGTTTATAAAAGTTGATATTTTGATCCGAAAATGGCCTAATCCGTGCCCTTTTCGGATCAAAATATCAACCCGATAAACTTACATTAACCCTCATCAACCTTTTGAGACGGCCACTTGTATTTACCCAACCGGCGAATCACCGGGCCGAGCTGGCTTGCAGCCTCAAAAAATGCTGCAACCCTGCGTCGTCGATCACGCCGACCAGTTCGCCGTTGTCGAGTACGCCGAGGATGGAATGGCCGCGCTGGCGCAGGTGAAAATAGATGGTTTGCAAAGGCTCATTCACGTGTACCAGTTCCACTTTTTGAGTGTATTTGGCGACTTCTGAACTGAGGTCGTGTTTTTTCATCGCATTCACGATGTCTTCTTCTTCCAGCGCGCCCACCAGTTGATCGTTGATGTCGAACACGAGAAAATGGCGTTCGAGGCCCTGTTGCAGTGTTTCTGCGGCCGTTTGCATCCAGTCGTTGAGGTGAATGCGGGTGAAATTGGGGCGCATGATGTCGCGTGCCTTGTAACGTTTCAGCAGGGCGTCGAGCCGCACCATCACGTTTTCCGTGCGGGCATTCATGAACACAAAAAAGCCAATCAGGCCCAGTGTAAAGTTGTTGACCAGGAATCCCAGCGTAATAAAAATCACCGCTACCGCCTGGCCGATCCAGGCTGCCCACTGCGTGGCTTTCACCCTTCCAAAACGAATGGCCAGCAAGGCGCGCAACACCCGGCCGCCGTCCATTGGAAAAGCGGGCAGCATATTGAACAGCGCCAGGCCGAGGTTGATGGACAGAAAGGCCGGCAGGGCGACGAGCATGATACCCACCTCGACACCGGTTTCGGCGACGAGCTCTTCCAGCTCGGAAGGGGCGCCCGTTTCGAGCAACACCTTGAATTCTGTGATGGAAATCTGGCCGCTGATCAGGGCCCACAGTTGCTGGAAAAAAAGTCCGATCGAACTGAAATAATCGTAAATGGTGGCTTTAAAAACAGTCCATTGCAAACCATCAAAAAGCAAAAGTCCGGCGCCGAAGAGAATCAGGGCGATGACAATATTGACCGCCGGCCCTGCAATGGCGACAAAAAATTCCTGAGCCGGTTTTTCAGGCATGCGCTCCAGCCGGGCAATGCCGCCAATGGGGGTCAGAATAATGTCCCTGGTTTCCACGCCATACCGCCGCGCGGTGAGGGCGTGGCCGTATTCGTGCAGCAAAACGAAGCCGAAAAGAGGGATCATGATGGAAAAAACCCAAAGCGTACCGAGGGGGCCCAGGTTGTTGTCGTATCCAATCCAGAATGCGTACAGGAAAATCAGCGCAAACGTCCAGTGAACAAACACCGGAATACCAAACCAGGTAAATAATTTCAGAGAACCACGCATATCAGTAAAGCAGTTGCAAAAAACAGGAGCAGGTTATTCGCTGCCTGCTGTTTTGGGTTTTAAAGGTTTGACAGCCAACACGATGTATTGATAATCCAGCGCATCTTTGTCAATTTTTTCGATGACAAAACCGGCCGTAATCAATTCCTTTTCCACCTGGCTGAGCGCTACTTTGAATTCGTCGGGCGGGCCAATGGGCAGGTTGTTTTTCTTGAAGTCGATGATGAGCAACCTGGCGCCGGGCGACATGCCGACGGACAATGTTTTGAGGTATTGAATCCGGTTGCTGATGTAACCGTAGGTGTTGACCACCACGATGGCATCGGCTTCGCCGGGTTTTAAAAGGGGATCGTCAAATTTTGCAAGTCTGCTTTCAAATCGTTCGCGGTATTGTTTCGGCAATCGAACGTGTACACTGTCGAGAAACCGGATAAACCGTTGGTCAATGTCTATGCCGATCACTTTTTTGGCCTTGGGCAACAGGCGAAAGGTAAAATACCCGGTGCCTGCACCTATGTCGGCCACTGTTTTATCACTCAGATCGCCCAGCATCGAAATCACCAGCTCTGGCTTTTGCCAGATGCCCCGTTCCTTGCTTTCATAATCGGCTATGAGACTTTCAAAATTGCCCGCGCCGGCTTTGGGCAGGGGCATGGGTTCGGAGACGGTGGAAACCGGGGCCGGCTTCTCACGACTCAATGCCGGAGAGTCCCCCGAATTGGGGGCATCATGACGGCACGCAAAAAAAAATGTCGTCGCAATCGTCACGCCGGCATATAACAGATATTGCTTCATATTTATTTGAGTAGAACACAGCAAAAGTAGGGAAGTTCGGCGAATCACGGACTGGCCGATTGCGACGTTTTGGATGACCGTGCAGAATCTGAAGACGAGCAACCTGGAAGCCGGGCTTGGAGCTACGAATGCCCGGGGTATCTTTGCCCGGATATTCGTTTTTCGACCGGGCATTTTCAGGACGGTGCTGCCACCTGGCAGCCATCCTGACCTGCAGTCAGAACGACCCGCGTCACTCAATTTTACCATTTCAAATCCAGACCAGCATTTTTTTGACTCCCCGATTTTTAAAAAGCAACCCGTTCTGGACAACCGGCCTGGAAGCCCGGCAGGCAGCGACCGTTTTTTTTGCCTCGTTGCTGGCTGTCAGCATGATGTTGTCCCCTTTCCTGCTTTCGATCAGCATGTGGGGTTTCGTCGGCGTGGCATTTTGGGAAATGGCCGTGTATTGCAGAACCCGTGGACTGGTGAATGATTTGCGCAGCCTCCGGGCCTGGTGGACAATCCTGCTCACTTCGTTCCAACGCCTGTTCCACACCCCTTCTCTGGCCTTGCTTTTGTTGCTGCTCTTCGTTCCGGCCATGAGTTATTACTGGTCGGACGACACGGCCTACTGGTTGCAGCGGACGCAGGTGCGATTGCCGTTTCTGGTGCTTCCCTGGGCTTTTGCCAATCTGCCGGCGCTCACCCGGCGGCAAATGCAACTCGTATTGTATGTGTTGGTGTGGTCACTGGTATTGATTTGCCTGGGCGCCCTGGCCAATCTCGCATTACATTTTGATGTGCTCGTGGCAGGCATCGGCCGGGGCGACCCCATCCCGGTACCGCGCAGCCACATCCGATTCAGCCTCATTCTTGCTACCGGCATCGTGGCCGGCGGCTGGCTCTGGTCGGAAGGTTTCTACTGGCGACGGCCCTGGGAACGCCGCCTGCTGGCTGTTGCGGTGGTATTTCTGTTCGTGTTCATACACATCCTTTCCGTCCGAAGCGGCATTGCGGGATTGTACCTGGTGTTGTTGTTCAGCCTGGGCTGGTATGTGTGGCGCACCCGGCGCTGGGGTATCGGGCTGATCGCACTGGTTGCGCTGTTGTCGGTACCGGTGATCGCGATGCAAACGGTGCCGAGTTTCCGGATGCGGGTTTATTACATGCTCTGGGACTGGCAGCAATACCAGCAGAATATCGGCGGCAATTATTCCGACGCCGAGCGCATGATTTCGCTGCAAGCGGGCTGGCAACTGTTCCGTGAAAACCCCTGGGTCGGCATCGGAGCCGGCGACTTGCCTTCCGAAGTGCAGCGGGTGGTGAGTGCCCGATATCCGGAATACAGCGCGGCGCCCAAACTTCCGCACAACCAGTTTCTGTACATACTCACCGGGACCGGCATCATGGGCCTGATTCTCAGCCTGATGGCTTTTGCAGCCCCCGTTGCGGAGCGGCTGCACCGCCGGTTCTACCTGTTCGCAGCATTCCAGGTGCTGGCGTTCAGTTCGTTTATGGTGGAATACACGATCGAAACGGCCATCGGCGTGGCGTTTTATCTTTTTTATACCTTGTGGTTTGGGAAAATGGTTGAAGGGTTGAAGGGTTGAAGGGTTGAAGGTTGAAGGGTTGAAGGGTTGGAGGGTTGGAGGTTGAAGGGTTGAAGGGTTGGAGGTTGAAAGGTTACAGGGTTGAAAGGTTGCACCGGGTGTCGGGCGAAGGAGGGAGAAGGTGCGATGCACTTTAAAAAATACATTTTCGACTAAGGATCGCTCAAAAAGCAACTCATGTTTTTGATTAACCCCCGTGCTTTAGCCGGGGGAAAAGAAATGAACCAAAAGCAGATGGGTTTTAACCCGAAATGTGTGCTATGGGGTTAAAACCCCTCCTGGTTTTGGTTGCTGCGATCCCCCGGCTAAAGCACGAGGGCTAATCAAATCGTGAATTTGTTTTTTAAGTGTTACTAAACGGTAAAATACAATCAAAAACGACCCCTTTGCGGCCGCTCACCAGCAGCCGGCAAGGTTCAATGACACACTTTTTTGTCACATTCTGAATCACTTCAAGCAGCCCCATTACAATGCCCATACACGAAGCACAACCCTGTAACCCTGCAACCCTTGAACCTTTCAACCCTTGAACCTTTCAAAAATGCACGCAAAAAAATCCTACGGACAGCATTTTCTCAAACACGACGCCATTGCATTGCGGATTGCCGACAGTCTGCAACTGGCCGGCGCAATTGGCCGCGTACTGGAAGTAGGCCCCGGCATGGGCATGTTGACCCGGCAGTTGTTGGCCCACCCGGAATACGTGACTTATGCCGTGGAAGCCGACCGGGATATGGTGGACTATTTGCAAAAAAACTACCCGGCCCTGGGTGGCGACCGGTTGATCCTCAAAGACTTTCTTGATTTCAACCCTGTGGAGGTTTTTGGCGACGCCGAATTTTGCCTGATCGGCAATTTCCCTTACAACATCTCCAGCCAGATATTATTCAAAATGCTCGATTACCGAGGGCAAATCCCCGAAATGGTGGGTATGTTCCAGAAAGAAGTGGCTGATCGGGTGGTGTCCAAACCCGGCAGCAAGGTGTATGGCATCACCAGCGTGCTGATGCAGGCTTTTTACCGGACCGAGTATTTATTCACTGTAGAACGCGGCTCGTTTAATCCGCCGCCGAAGGTACAATCGGCCGTGATCCGGCTCACCCGCAAGGAGCAATTTGAATTGGGTTGTGACGAAGCCTTGTTTCGCAAAATCGTAAAAACGGCTTTCAACCAGCGCCGCAAAATGCTCCGGAACACGCTCAAGCCCTTTTTCCCGCCTGAAAAACTGATGGAGGACCCGTTTTTTGAAAAACGTCCCGAAGTGTTGGGCTGGGAGGAGTACGTGCGATTGACCAAAGAGGTTTGAAGACCCCAACCTTGTTTCAAACCAATTCCACCGACAATTGCTCGATGGCGTTTTCAAGAAAGCCCGGGATCACCGTTTCGAAGGTGCGGCGGATTTTCATCGGGTTGGCCAGGTCGCGGATCATGCGGTCGTATCTGGCGACGCCGTGTTCCTCCACGATGGACTGGCGGCGTTCTTCTTCCATAAAATAGTCGAGCAGGCCTTCGGGGTCAGCCTCCGGATGGAATTGTGTGCCCACCATTTGGGGACTGAACCGGACACCCATCACGGCGCGCTCGAAATGCACGTGCGGCCGGAGTTTTTCCATACAAAGAATGTGCGCTCCCATGGCCCGCAACCGGTCGTTGTTGGGGTTGACCACCTGGTAACGCCGGAAATCGGCGATGTAGAAAGGATCCGAGAGTTGATCGAACAAGGGTTCTTCCTTGCCCCAGTGCGTTTTGTGCACCGGAAAAGTGCCGAACGACATTTTGTAGCGCTGCGTCACTTCGCCGATGCCGAAATGATGGCAGGCCATCTGAAAGGAGTGACAGATAAAAAACACGTGCTTTTTGGAGTCATTGCGGAGGTTCCACTGCCAGAGCTGACCGATCAGGTTGAAAAACGGCTCCTGCCACTGCCCGCCCGACTCCAGCGGATCACCCGGCCCGCCCGAAAAAATATAAATGTCGTAGGAAAGATCGGGGATGTTGCATTCGGCACGCACGTCGAAACGTTCGAATTCGAGCATGTCGGCATATCGACCCAGGATGTTCTTGAGCATCGGAATCCCGCGATTTGACTCGCCGTTGTACAAATCAAGGAGGGCAGCACGAAGTAGCATTTCTGAAAAATAAAAAGGTGTATCAAGAGCCTGCCCGGAGGCAGCAGCAGCCGGAATCGCAAGGTTTTTCAAAAAACCGGAGCATCAGGCATGCAAATGATTAAGACGTTTCTTTTGGTAAAAAGTCTGCCAAAAAAATCAGTTCGGATAAATAATCACAGGCGCCGGCGTTTGGAAAAGAATCGGTTTTTTGCGATACAAACGGCGCATAACACTAAAAATCGGCGGGATAATAGAAAGCGAAGGTCGTAAACGGAAACGAGAAAGGCTGTGCCGGAGTGTAGTTTTTATTTGGCTGTAAGCGGGCAAAGGTGTAGGTTTGTCCCCCTTTTCAATCAATATACTCACTGATTTCCAAAGACTTGGCATATGGAATTTGTTTCGGAAAAAATAATTGACTCGATCATCGAAGATCTGGAAAACCTGCCCGACGAGCAGTACGAGGAACGCATGGAAGCATTCGCCGAAGCGCAGCCGGTGCTGGTAGCCTGGTTGTTCAGCGACAACTTTGAATTGCTCAACGAGGACGAAAAAGGTTATTTGCATTACCTCGCGCTCATCGCATGGCTTGCCATTGTAAAGGTGAACGGCTCGCTGGAACCCGTTTCGGAAGAGCAGATCGGACAAGCCGAAGAGTTGAATTATGAGGTATTGGAACACTCCACAGCCAAAAAAATGCGCGACCGGCTCACACCGTTTTTTGAAGACACTCCGCAGGAGGATTTGCTCGCATTTGCAGAGGATGCCGTACTCGAAGAGGAAGACGACCCGGAAGCATTGGTGACCAAAGAAGGCCGCGAACCCATTTTTGTGGCCCTCAAAACAATGGTGGATGTGCTCACGGCACAAACTGCCGACTGAATCAGATCAAATCCCGCAGTACGATCCTTTTGCGGATCAGTTTGCCGTCGCGCCTGACCACCACCTTAAGTTTTTTGCCCGCCCTTTTTTGAAAGGTGTATTGCAAATCGGCCAGCGATGAGAAGGAAGTCGGTAAAGCGCCTACCCGGACAATTTCGTCGCCCTTGCGGATGTCGGCCTCCATTGCAGGCGAATGTGGCAGCACATTCTGCACCGTAAAGCGATTGAAATTGGCCCCCGAAGCGATGATGCTCAGGCCGCTGCGGTCGTACACAAACTCGCTTTTGTAATTTTTTGAAGGTTTCAGCCACATGGTGGCCGACTGAAAATCCAGGATGACGAAAAACCGGTTCAGCAGGGTGTTGCCGATGAGTCCGTTGCGTTTGTTGAGGTGTTCGGCGTTGTACAGCGAATCCAGCGTCTGGAAATAGGTGATCACATTTTTTTGGGGGAAAATCCCCAACTGTACTTCGTGGATGCGCCCGGTAAATCCTTCGAGATAGCCGCCCAGCCCCATGCCGATATTGGACGGGATGGCATTGGCGGAAGGGTGCAACAAAGGATGTGTGTCGGTAAAAAGCAGCAATGGCAACCCTGCACCGGTGTCGATCAGCAATTTGACGAGCGCCAGCGAGTCGGGTACGATGCTGAGTTGTGTTTTCAGGTAAATTTTGTTGCGGAAAATTTCGAGCGGCATCGATACATAGCCCTCCTCTTTCAACTTGAATGTAGCCGGGTCGTACAGGGTAATCACCCGGCGGTCGTAATTGATCTTGATGATGTATTTGGAAAAAGCATTGGCCGACATGATGCCGTGTACGTTGACACCCGCATACTCCTCAAATCGAAAATAATCCTCCTGCAGCACCAGAATATCCATCGAAGGCGCCGATACCTTGTCCGGAATCTCGAAACGGATGCGACGGGCCAGAAATGCGACCAGTTCGGTTTTCAGATCGGAGCCCGTGACGCGGAATTCGCGCTCATAGGTCACATTCATCATGTCGCTGATTTCCCGCTTGCTCAGGATGGTATGCTCCGCGCCCGTGTCAAAAATAAATTTGAGGGGCAGCAGGCCGTTGAAGGTCACCGTCAGGATGATAAAATTGTTGGTGTATTCGAAAGGAATCTCTACCTGACGTTTGCCTTCAGGCATAAAAAAACCTCCCTGAGCCGCCGCAGGAAGAGCGGACCAACAGAAAAGGAGACAAAAGAAGAATACGGTCTTGTGCATTCGGTAAAAGGGCAGGCTACTTTGCCCGGCAATTTAGCCGTTTTACCGGTTTTCAAAAAAATCCTTCGACTTATTCGGTGTTGCGGGCTGTCATTTGCAGGTTGGCTTTTAAAAACCAATGGCTGCAATCCGGTATCCTGCCTCACACATGTATGCCCCACACCAGCGGCAACAGGACGTATAAAAAGGCCAGCAGCAACAGGATCGCTATCGCATCGAGCAGAAATCCCGCCTTTGCCATGTCGCGGGTCGTGAGGAAACCCGAAGAGTACACGATGGTATTGGGCGCCGTGGCAATGGGCAGGCCAAAGCCAAAAGAGGCTGCCAGCGTGGCGCTCAGCAGCAACCCGAACGGGTGTGCGCCGATGCTGCCAGCCAGGGCTGCCAGTACCGGCATCATCATCGATGCCGTGGCGATGTTGCTCGCTACTTCGCTGAGTAAAACAACCACCACCAGGACGGTCAGCAAAATGACGGCATGCGACAGGAAATTCAGGCCTTTCATCTGTTCGCCCAGCCAGGCGGCCAGCCCGCTTTGATCAAATCCCTTTGCCAGTGCCAACCCGCCACCGAAAAGCAGGATAATGCCCCAGGGAATTTTCAGGGCCGTATCCCAATCCAGCAGCGGCCCCTGGCGATGGTCGGAAGGAATCAGGAACAACAAAATGGCGCCGGACATGGCTACCACGGTGTCGTTGCAGTTGGGCACCCGATGGTACCACAACAGCGAGCCTGTCACCCAGGCCAGAATGACCGTACCAAATACCCACATCAGCCGCTTTTCAGGAACAGTAATGGGGCCCAGCAGGGACAGTTCGCCGCGAATGGCGCCCCGGTTGTCGTGCCCGTCTTCATTTTTTGCCAGCGGAAAAATACGGATCAGCACATACCAGCAGGCCAGCAACAAGGTAAGCGCAAACGGGAAACCGAACATAAACCATTGCCAGAACGACACCTCGACGTTCATTTTTTGCTGCACGTACGAAAGGAAAATGGCATTGGTGGGCGTCCCGATGATGGTGGCCAACCCGCCGATCGAGCAAGCGTAACCCACACCAAGCAGTAGGGTCTTGTTAAAGTTTTTTCCCTGGTAGTGCGCATCCCTGGCCACCGCGATGGCCACCGGCGTCATCATCACGGCCGTGGCCGTGTTGGATATCCACATCGAAATAAAGGCCGTGGAGAGCATGAAGCCCAACACGGTGCGCGCCGGGTTGCTGCCCAGCAAAAACACGAGGCGCAAGGCAATGCGGCGGTGCAATTGCCAGCGTTCGATCGTTTTGCCGAAAAAAAAGCCTGCCATGAACAGGAATATGATCTCGTTCCCGTATTCACCCGATATGCTTTTGAGCGGCACTACCCCGCACAAGGGAAACAGCACCAGCGGCAACAGCGAAGTGATGGCCAGGTCAATGGGCTCGGTGATCCACCACACGGCCATCCAGGCTGCAATGGCGGCAGTCATTTTGGCCGGCTCCGGCATGCCTGCGGGTGTGGGCATGAAGACAATGAGTAAAAACAGGATTGGACCGGCAAGCCGGGCTATCAGGCGTTGGTTCATGTCACAAAAGACCAAAACACCAACCGAAACTTGCGCATTGCCCAAACATATTTTTCAAAAAAAACAGGCAGCAAGTCCGCGACCTGCTGCCTGTTTGCAGTTGCATGAAGCAAACTGCGTGCTGCTTCAGCAATATTGTTCGTAAGCCAATTTCAGATTCTCGGCAATCACTTCTGCCGGACGGCCTTCAATGTGGCGGCGTTCGAGGAAATGTACCAGTTTGCCGTCCTTGAAAAGGGCGATGCTCGGCGACGAAGGCGGGTAAGGAAGCAGGTATTCGCGCGCTTTGGAAGTGGCTTCGGTATCCACACCTGCAAAAACCGTATAAAGTTTTTCCGGGCGTTTGCCGTTTTCCAGCGAACGTTTGGCTCCGGGGCGGGCCATTGCTGCGGCGCAGCCGCAAACGCTGTTCACCACCAGCAAGGCGGTGCCCTGATGATTTTCAAAAACCTGTTCCACGTCGGTGGGTGTTGACAGCGATTCAAAACCGTATTCGGTCAGATCCTGTGCCATCGGAGTTGTGAGTTGTATCGGATACATGTGTGAGGTGTGTGAGAGACGTGAGAGTGTGAGAGACGTGAGAGGGGTTGATTCAGGGGGCAAAGATAAAACGCATCGCGAAAACAGCGGGGCAGCGATTTTGTTTTGCGGCCCGCGTCGGCGCGTCGGGACTTTACTTGTGCTTACATTCGCAACAAAAAAACATGCCCGGATCCAAATCACTGATGCTCGGTTCCGCACAATGGGGCTGGAACGTGCCTCCCACAGAGGCATTTCGCCTGCTCGATGCCTGGCTGGCATCCGGCAGACGCGAACTGGATTGCGCCACCAATTATCCCATCAACCGCCGGCCGGCCGATTTCAGGGCCGCAGAAAAAATACTGCTTGAGTATATCCGGGCACACGGTCTGCGCGACCTGCGCATCACCATGAAAATCGGCAGCCTCGACAACATGCGCACGCCCGACGTGAACCTCGCGCCATCCTTCATCCTGATGATGGGCGAAGAATACCACCGCGTGTTTGGCGACAACCTGGACTGCCTGATGATTCACTGGGACAATCGGGACAACGTTTCAGAAATTGGCGCTTCACTTCAGGCGCTTGCTTCACTCCAGCGAGATGCCGGCTTCCGGCCCGGATTGTCGGGTATCAAACACCCCGACATCTGCTGCCAGGCCAATGAAACCATTGGTTTGCCCTTCGATATTCAGTTGAAACACAACG
>Ga0075163_10002716_pt1 | contig 23754 bp, 22 predicted proteins | sample JI1023141ADNA_FD_71478 | JGI IMG/M metagenome (GOLD analysis project Ga0075163, IMG submission 71478) | Wastewater effluent complex algal communities from Wisconsin, to seasonally profile nutrient transformation and Carbon sequestration -... | ecosystem: Engineered > WWTP > Effluent > Algae... | reverse complement strand
GTCACGCTGACCGCCGCCGCCGGCTCGGGCTACACCTTCACCGGCTGGGGCGGCGCCTGCACCGGCACCGGCACCTGCGCGGTGACGATGACCGCCAACACCAGCGTCTCGGCGACGTTCACGCTGAACACGTACACGCTGTCGATCAGCAAGCCCGGCACCGGCGCCGGCACGGTGACGTCATCGCCGGCCGGCATCACGTGCGGCACCGACTGCTCCGAGGTGTACAGCCACGGCACCAGCGTCGTGCTCACGGCGGCCGCGACCGCCGGCTCGACCTTCACCGGCTGGAGCGGCGGCGGTTGCAGCGGCACCGCCACCACCTGCACCGTCACGATGACCGCGACCACGACCGTGACCGCCAACTTCACGCTCAACACGTACACGCTGGCGGTGACGAAGGCGGGCGCGGGCACCGGCACGGTGACCTCGTCGCCCGCCGGCATCAACTGCGGCGCCGACTGCAACGAACTCTACGGCCACGGCACCAGCGTCACGCTGACCGCGGCCCCCGCGGCCGGCTCGTCGTTCGGCGGCTGGTCCGGCGTCTCCGGCTGCGGCGCCGCCACCACCTGCACGGTGTCGATGACCGCCGCCGCGACGGCGACCGCGACCTTCAACCAGATCTTCTACACGTTCACCGTCACCAAGTCCGGCGCCGGCACCGGCACGATCACCTCGTCGCCGGCTGGCGTCAACTGCGGCACCGTCTGCACCGTCAACGTCGCGCACGGCACGACCCTGGTCCTCACCGCGACAGCCGACGCGAACTCCGCGCCGGGCGGCTGGAGCGGCAGCGGCTGCGCCGGCACCGGTACCTGCACCGTGACCGTGACCGCCGCCGGCGGCGTCGACATGGCATTCAACCTGCGGACCTACACCGTCAACATCACCAAGACCGGCAGCGGCACGGTCACCTCGTCGAGCGGCAGCATCAACTGCGGCACCACCTGCAGCGCCGCCTTCGTTCACGGCACGACCGTCACGCTGACCGCGACGCCCGCGGCTGGCTACTCGTGGGGCGGCTGGGGCGGCAGCGGCCCGTCGGTCGGCTGCAACGGCCCGCCGACCTGCTCGTTCTCGATCGCCGGCGGCCAGAGCATCACGGCGAACTTCGTGCCCATCACTTACACCCTCACGGTCAACGTCATCCAATTCACCGGCACCGGGTCGCATGTCACGTCCAGCACTGGTGGCATCGACTGTTATGACGCTGGTGGCACTTGCACGGCGACCTTTAACGCAGGGACCGCCGTGTCACTCACGGCGATCGGGGCAGGCTCGGGGTTCGTCGGCTGGGGTGGGAACTGCTCGGGGACTGGCGGGTGCAGCCTGACGATGAATGCGAACAAGACGGTCAGCGCGAGCTTCGGGTGTGCGACTTGCTCGCAAGCGACGCCGTCGCGGCGATGGTGGCTGGCGCAGATCGTCGCACCAAGCACCCCCGTCGCACGCGATAGGTAGCACCGTCGAGTTTCGCCGTCGGCGACCTGCACGACGGAGTAGCGACGCGGCGATCGCCCGCGTGACCCGCAACCGCGGGCGCGGGCGGTCGATAGCCGCGGCATGATGCGCATGGACGACGTCACGCGGGCGAGCGGCCGATGAGGAGCTACGCGCGGTGGCGGGTCGAGGGTGAGGCCGTGGCCGAGCGGGTGCGGCAGGCGCCCGACGTCGAGACGGCGCTGCGGTGGCTGGCGGCGTGCCACACGCGAGAGATGTGGAAGCGGTGGCTGGCGGCGGCGGCGTTCGACGAGGTGCCGCTGGCCGGCCTCGGGCTGCGGCGGCATGAGGTCGATGGCGCGGTGGTCTGGGTCGGTCCGGCGGTCGCGATCGGCGTGGCGCTCGGGCGGGCCCGCGCGCGGGGCCTGGTGCTGCAGGTCGATCAGGCCAACGGCGGCGCGCGCGTGTACCGCGTGAGCGGCGAGCTCGAACTGGTCGCGACGCTGATCGTCGACGAGTCGCCCGCGCCACCGCGAGCCCTCGCCGGCCCCGCGTCGCCGCCGCTCGCGTCGCAAGGGCCGAGCGCGCTGTTGCTGTTCGCGGGGTGCACCACGTACGGCATCAGCTTCGCCGCGGCGCCGGCCTTGGCGCTGTGCGGGCTGGCCGTCGCCGTGTGGGTGGCCACCGAGGTCCGCCGCAGCGCCCAGCGACGGGCGCGTGCGCTGGCGCCGCCGCATCGCGCGACGCTGACGGTCGCCGGCGCCTCGCCGTACCGCGACGGCGCGGTCGCGGCCGTGCCGGTCGAGCAGCTGTTCGCCTGGTTCCGCGCGGCCGGGGTGCCGATCGCGGCGCGCCACGGCGACGCGTACGTCACCGCGGGTGCCGGCGACGCGTGCCGCATCGACGGCGCCGGCGTCGGCGCCGTCCGGGTGGCCGAGCTACGCATCGCGTACGACGATCCGGAGGGGCCCGCCACCGTGGCCAACGTGCTGGCGCCGCACGTCGGCGCGGTGCAGGTCGCGTTCGCGGACGGCGCGTTCACGATCGCGCGCGACGACGACTTCGCGCGCTGGCTGGCCGAGCATCGTCGAGTGCGCGCTCGACTCGCCGACCTGGCCGACGCGCTCGACGTCGCGATCCGCGCGTGATCCGGCCGGCTACCAGCCGATGCGGACGGCGACGCCGGTGAAGCCAGCGCCGAGGCGCGGCGCGACGGCGACGCGGTCGCTCTTGGCGGGCGCGCCGGTGAACCACAGCACCGCGGCGCCGACGATGGCCGCGCCGCCGACGCCGTAGGCGACGTTGGCGAACAGCGCGCGCGAACCGGCGCGGTCGGTGAGGTCCTGGGCCTCGGCCGCGTCGGCGCACGGCGTCGCCGGGTCGGGGCACAGCGCGAAGGCGTCGTCCTCGAGGCCCTTGGCCGACAGGCCGAGCACGACGCCGCCGCCGATCGCCACCAGGCCGACGCCGGCCAGGCCGAGCGCGAGCTTGCGCTTGCCGGTGAACGCCGACGGCGCCCCGCCCTCGCCGCCCCCCGGTGGATCGTCGGGCTTGTCGCCGATCGGCGGCGCGGTCACGCCGCCGCCGTCGCCGGTGGGCGGGGTGACCAGCGTCTCGATGGCCTTGAACCGCGGCACCTCGATCGATGCCTTGTCCTTGGTCGGCGCCACCTCGACCGTGGTCTGCCACGGCTCCTGGCCGGGCGCGCTGCCGACGATCGTGTACGAGCCACCGTCGACCGGCACCGCGCGGTTCCACAGCACCGGGTCGACCGGCTTGCCGTTGCGGGTGACGACCAGGCCGTCGACCCGCACGTCGTCGGGCACCGACACCGTCAGGTACGACAGCGTCGGCTCGAGCGCCTTGATGCGCTCCTCGGCGAGCTTCTTCTTCGCCGGGTCCTTCACGCGGGTCAGCGCGTCCTTGTACGCCGACCAGGCCGACACGAACAGCTGCTGCTTCTCGCGGCACTGCCCGAGGCGGATCAGCGTGCCGGCGCGCGGCTCGATGCGGTTCGACGCCTCGAACGCCTCGCAGGCCTTGGGGATGTTGCCCTCGGTCTCGAGCGCGACCGCCTCGTTGAACAGCACCTCGGCGTCGGCGTTCTGCGCCGCCGCCGAACCGGCCAGCCCGAGGAGGATGAGCGCGCTAGTCGCCGCGGTCGACGCTCGAGCCCGTGCCCGAGCCTTGGTTGCCATTGCCATTGTTCTTGTCCCCTCGGGGTTTGCGGTGCCTGTCCTTGACCGGAGCGTCGACGCCAGCGTCGACCGGCGGCGGCGCGGCGTCGACCTCGACGCCGGCGTCGATCGCGACCGCCGGGGCCGCGTCGACCGGCGGCGCCGCGGCCGCGCCAGCGTCGATCACCGCGGGCGGCGTCGCCGCGCCCGAGGTGCCGCCGCCGTCCTTGCCGCCGCCGCCGCTGAGCGTGATCGCCGCGATGGCGCCGCCGGCGACGACCGCGCCGATCGCGCCGAACAACAGGCCCCGCGACTTCTTCGGCGGGGCTGCGACGCCCGCGCCGGTGGTGCCCGCGCCGGCCGCCGCCGACAGCGTCGTCGGCGCCATGACCGCGCTCTGGCCGCCGCTCATCCGCGGCGCGGGCGTCAGCATGCCGTGCGGGGTCAAGAGCGGCGCCGGCGTGTGCATGCCGCTCGACGAGATCGTCGGCGCGCCGGCGGCGACGATGCCGGGCATCGACTGCTGCCCGAGGAGCCGCGCCAGGTCGGCGGCCGACTGCACGCGATCGTCGGGGCGCTTCTGCAGGAGCTGCATCATCAGCCCCTCGGCGGCGGTGCTGATCGGCAGGCCCAGCTCGGTGGGCGACTGCGGCGCCATGTACATGTGCATGGCGAGCAGCTCGCCGATGCCCTCGGAGTGGAACGGCGGCCGACCGACCAGCATCTCGTAGAGGATGCAGCCGACCGCGTACAGGTCGGAGCGGGCGTCGATCTCGCCGGTGCCGCGGCACTGCTCCGGGCTCATGTACGTCGGCGTGCCGAGCACCGCGCCGGTGCGGGTCTTCGACACGCCGCCGATCCGCTGCGCCTCGGTGACCTTGGCGATGCCGAAGTCGAGGATCTTCGGGCGCAGGCCGCCGAGCATGTCGGGGTCGCGCACGAGGAAGATGTTGTCGGGCTTGAGGTCGCGGTGGATGATGCCCTGCGCGTGCGCCGCGGCCAGCGCGCTGGCGATGCCGCGCGTGTACAAGAGCGCCTCTTGCTCGGTCAGGCGCCCGCGGGCGACCAGCACCCGCGACAGCGGCTCGCCGTCGAGCAGCTCCATCGTGATGTAGGCCATGCCGCTCGGCAGGTAGCCGAAGTCGAAGATCTCGACGATGCCGGGGTGGCGGATCGCGGTGGCCGCCTTCGCCTCGTTGAAGAACCGGTTGACGATGTCGTGGTTCTGCGAGAGCTCCGGCAGGAGCACCTTCACCGCCGCCGTCTTCCCCAGGAGCGGGTGCTCGGCCTTGTAGACCGCACCCATGCCGCCCTCCGCGATCTTCGCGGTGACGCGATAGTTTCCGACGACTTCTCCCAGCACGGTCGGCCGATCTTGCCAGCCCGGGTGGGCGACTGCAACCCGCGCCCCCTGCCCGACTCGTGATCCCGTCGGTGCCGGTGGGCATCAGGTCGGCCCCCACCATGCGATGATCCCGGCAGGCGAACCGCCCTCGCGCTCCCCCGTCCACCTCTCGGGCTCCAGTCAGGGGCTACGTTGGCGAACAGATGTCCATCGCGTCCCATCGGGTCACGCGCCAGCGCGGGACATCAGCTTAAGCCGCGCGGAGTATCGTCCGGGATGTTCGTGATCGGCAGGAACATCCGGTTGAGGCCAATGGCCCCTCCCGCGACGGGAACGAAGCCGAGCCGCTCGTAGAAGCCTACCGAACTCGCCTTGGAGTCGACGAGCACCCCGACACAGCCGACGGCCGCGCGCAGCGATCGCGCTAGTCGGCATACGTGAACGACGAAGCGCCCGCCAAGTCCCTTGCGTTGCGCCGTTTGGTCGATCCCCAAGCGCGCGAGCAGCAAGACTGGCAGCGGGAACGGTGGGTGCTTTGCGAGTTCCCCCGCTGCATCGTTTCGGTTGAACTCGCGCACCGTCACGGTCAGGAAACCTACCAACTTCTCGTCCACAATCCCGACATAGGTCTGATTCGCGGACAGGCGCTGGTGTTGGCTGGCCTTCGCCTTGAGGTACGAGTCGAGGTCAGCGTTTCCGCACGAGAACTGGCTACGGTCGTGGCCGTGTAGCGGCACGATGATCATGCGTCGCGAAACAGTGCAAGCAAGGCGGGACTCGGATTCGGGGGTGCCTCAAGCAGCGCAAGCACACGTTCGGCGTCGCTCGCGCTGAGAACCAACGGGGCTTCCAATGGAGCGTTGACCATTTGATCGAGGTCGACGGCGTCTTCACCAACATCGGGCGGCGTTCCCATCTCGTCGAGCCCGAATTCCCCGCGGTCAGCCAACTCGGGCGAATCGGTTGAGTGCTCCGCCGCTGCTAGCCATGGGCTGGCAGTCTCGGACGCATGGACGTCGCTTGCGGAGATCACGGCGCACAACGCGATCGCAATCCGAACACTGCCAGCTGCAGTTGAAGTCTCGGCAACGGGCGTGGACAGACGTGAGGACGTACCGGTACGGCTCGTTTCGAAGACGCAGGTCTGCCGGAGGAGGTTTTGTTGCGGGTTACTCGACATCGCCCACCTCAAGAAGTTCGCCAGCAAGCGACTGTAGCTCCGGAAGCAGCGCGGCGACCATGTCTGCCGTCAGGTCCCCCTCGTGTTCGGCGGCCGTGTTTATGTCCAATTCAGCGCGGCACGAGTGGATAGGCTCGCCGTAGATCGCTGGGCGAGCGACGCGACCAACGGCAAACGAAGCGAACTGGATCCTCTGAACCGACCACCTGGACAGCCGGTTGATACTCAGGCCGGCGACCGCATTCGACGTCCGTCGCCGGTTGATCTGGTAGAAGAAGTCACTGCTGTTGGGTGAGAGCCTAACTGCGGGCAGGTACTTGGCGAGACGCTCGTACCCGGCGGCCGGTGTGGGCACATGGAGGCGCGCGTTCACCCCCAGGGCGATGCGCCGCCAGGAAGCTGGCTGCCCCCTGACCCATCGCTCGCAAAGCTCGCGGAACGGATTGCATGCGACGTCCAAGTGCCCCAACGAGGACGTCGCGGCTTGCGCGGGGTCTTCTGTCAGGACCGAAAGGCGCACGTCGTGACGATCCAGGGTCACATCAACGGAGAGCAAGCCGCCGAGGAACGGGCCGTCCTCGTGGTATGTGTGTGTCCGCGGGTTCGCAGACTGATTCGCCGGGGGTTCGCCGGTGAGGCGCGTCCAAGTCCCGTAGTCGCTCGGTGACGGCACACGAAAGAGCGTTGCGCGTAGCTCCTCAACGACCCAGGTTTCGTCGGACACTAGGCCAAGAACACTACCCGAATCGCCGCCGAGGGGCCACCGAAGGGGATGCACGCCCAGGCGGCCGGAGCTGCCGAAAGAACCGGTGGCCCCACGTGGTCGCGGCGTTGCCACTCCGTTGCCAGTGGCGGCGGGAAACCAGCGTTGCGGCCGTTGCGGACGTTTGCCGGCGTCACGTGATTTCAGCCGGATACGTGATCCCTGCAGGGCTCGAACCTGCGGCCTGCGGTTTAGGAAACCGCCGCTCTGATCCACCTGAGCTAAGGGACCGACTGGCCGCCAGGGTACGCGACCCGGGCGGCGGTGCAAGGGTGGGCTACGGCTTCCAGTCGGCGGGCACCTCGAAGCCGCCCGGGCACGCCAGGCCGTTGCCGACGAAGTCGACCAGGTCCTTGAGCTCGTCGGGCGTCAGGCCCTTGTCGTTGAACAGCGGCGACAGGTTCGGGTTGGGCGTGGCGGCGCTGGCCATGTACTTGACGGCCTCCTCGAGGGAGGCCACCGAGCCGTCGTGGAAGTACGGGGCGCTCTGGCCGACGCCGCGCAAGGTCGGCACCTTGAACGCGCCCATGTCGGTGTCCTTGTTGGTGACCTTCTTGCGGCCGATGTCGACGGCGGCGGGGTCCTTGCCGGCGTAGCCGACGCCAGCGTTCCAGAACACGCCGCCCTTGGTCATCTGCGCCGCGGTGAAGTGCGGCGGGGTGTGGCAGGCGGTGCACATGCCCTTGGTCATGAACACGTCGAGGCCGCGCTGCTGGCCCTCGGTGAGCGCGGCCTTGTCGCCGGCGGCGAACTTGTCGTACGGCGTGGCGTTGCACACCAGGGTCCGCTCGTAGGCGGCCAGCGCCTCGGTGACCTGGGCGGCGGTGGCGGCGCCGTCGCCGAACGCGGCCTTCCACAGCGGCGCGATCGCCTTCAGCTTGGCGACCTCGGCGGCCTTGGCCTCGAGCTTGTCGTCGCCGACGCCCATGTTGCCGCCGGCCCACGCCGCCTTGGCCTGCGCCTCGAGCGAGTCGGCCCGGCCGTCCCAGTAGAACGCGCCGTCGGCGTAGCCGACGTTCCACAGCGCCGGCGAGTGGCGGGGGAGCGGCTTGCCGCCCGCGCCGATGGCGAGCGGGTCGGCGCCGCCGGTGCCGTTCTCGTTCAGGTGGCACGAGTAGCAGGCCTTGGTGCCGTCGACCGAGAGCTGCTTCTCGAAGAACAGCGCGTGGCCGAGCGCGACCTTGGCCGCGTTGGCTGGGTCGGCCGGGGTCGGCAACGCCGGCAGCGTCGCGAGCGCGCCCTGCGACGGCCGCGCCGCCGGCGGCGTCGGGGTCGGCGTCGGGGTCGGCGTCGCCGTGCCGGTGCCGGTGCCGGTGCCGGTGCCGCCGCCGCTATCGGCCGCCTTCTTCTTGCAGGCCGCGCCAGCGAGCGCGGCGATCGCGAGGGACAGGGCCATCCATTGGGTCTTGCGCATGCCGCGCAGGCTACACCCATCCGCGGCCGCGAGCGGACCCGCGCTCCGTGAGGCGCGCGATCACCCGGCCCTGGTGATCACGGCGCGGCGGCCTCGGGGCTCGCGTGATCGAGGCACGCGATCAGCGGCTCGCACTCGGCCTCCTCGCGCAGGCACACCTCGTAGACCCGCACCTGCCGGGACGACAGCGCCTGGCCCTGGCACTCCTCGACGAACTTGCGGGTGTGCACCGGCGCGGTCTGCTCGATGTCGAGCTTGGCCAGTTCCTCGGCGGACATCGTCCGCCGCGCGTCGGCGATCGCGCACTCGGTGAGCCGCGGCCCGAGCGCCTCGCACGCCGCATCGCGGCGCCGCTCGATCTCGGTGCGATCGTCGGCCGGCGGGTCCGGCAGCGGCGCGGCGGTGCGCGGCGTGCCACCGCACGCGGCGAGCCCGACCAGGAGTGCGACGACGATCGACAGGCGAGTCATGGATCCTCCAGGGGCTTCGCGGGACCGGCGACGGCCTTGAAGCGCTCGCCCTCGCTGCCCTCGTCGTCGAGCGCCGGCAGGCACTGGCTCTCGAGCGGCGCGACCGCGGTGGCCTTGGTAGCGCACGCGATCACCCGATCCGGCGCGGCCTTGCACTCGGCGAGCACCATCGCGACGTTGTCGGCGATCTCGCCATCGGTGAGCTTGGTGCGCTCGGCGCTGGCCCGGTACAGGTCCTCGACGTGCGCGGCGATCGACGCGCACCGCGCCGGATCGCCGCCGACCGCGCCGGTGCCCGTGCCGCTGCCCGTGCCCGGGCCGGGCCCGGTCGTCGTCGAGCGCCCCTTGCAGCCACAGCCGACGGCGAGCAGCACGAGCACCACGGCGACCTGCTTCATGCGCTGAATCTACCGTCTGGCCCGTGGCCGCGCCATTCACGTGGGCGCGTAGCCGTCGATCGCGAAGCCCGCGCGGCGCGCCGGGTGGTTCCAGTCGATCGCCAGCGCGGTGAGGCTGGCGACGCCGTCGGCGATGGCGTTGCAGTCCGAGCCCGGCAGATCGTCGTGGCCGATCGAGCCGCCGCCGATCCAGTAGTACGGGCGGCCGTACGGGTCCTGGCGCTCGGTGACGTCGTCCTGGTAGCGGCGCTTGCCGAGGGTGGTCCACGCGTAGCGGGTCTCGCCGGCGCCGGGCAGGTTGACGTTGACGACCTCGCCAGGCGGCAGCTGGGTCAGCGCGGCGCCGACGATCGCGGTGGCGAGGTCGAGCGCGGTGGCGACGTCCTTGGCCCGCGGCGCCACCGACAGCGCGACGCCGCGCAGGCCGCGCAGCGCGCCCTCCACCGCCCCGGCGACCGTGCCCGAGTAGTAGACGTCGGAGCCGAGGTTGTAGCCGTCGTTGGGGCCGGACACGACGATCGTCGGCGGCCGCGGCGCCAGGCGCAAGACGCCGACGTAGACGCAGTCGGCGGGCGTGCCGGACAGCGACCAGCGCCCCGGCGCGACCTCCTTGGCGCGCACCGGCTTGTGCAGCGTGATCGCGTGGGACGCCGCCGAGCGCGGCCGCTCGGGGGCGACCACCAGCACGTCGCCCAGCGCGGCCAGCCGGTCCGCCAGGGCGCCCAGCATGGGCGCCGCGATGCCGTCGTCGTTGGTGAGCAGGAGGAGCGGACGCACGGTGCCTCCAGAGATCAGCGCCGAAAAAGACTGCGGGACGGTCTTTCGACCGTCCCGCCCTCGTCGGGGCGACAGGATTTGAACCTGCGACCCCCAGACCCCCAGTCTGGTGCGCTACCAGGCTGCGCTACGCCCCGATTCGGGAGCGCCTGATTACGACAACCGCGCCGCCCTGGCAAGCCCGTTCGACCGCGAAGTCAGGGATCACGGCAGCTCGCACACATAGCGCAGCGAGGAATTGCAGGCGCCGTCGATCCACGCGCCGCCCGCCCCCATCGCGCCGCAGTCCTCGTTGCCGCCCTGGTTGTTGGGCTCGAACATGCCCCAGTTGCCCGCGACGAACGCCGAGCTACCGCACGCCCAGCCCCAGCCACCCGCGGGCTCGGCGCCGCCGGGATCTTGCCGCCAGCCGAACCACACGAGGTTGGGGAACACCGGCAAGGTCGCGTCGTGGATGCACTGGTTCTCGACGGCGTCGTCGATGGTCGCGAGGCACCCGACGCCGGCGCTGGCGCAGCGCGCCTCGGCGTTGGACCACGAGGTCGCGTTGCACGCGTAGTAGCAGTGCGACGAGCCGGCACAGGTGAAGCTCGTACACCCGGTCGGCGCGGCGGGACACATGCGCGCGTCGATCGGTGCGTCGACCGGGGCGTCGATCGGCGCGTCGACCGGCGGCGCATCGATCGACGCGTCGTCGACCACGGCATCGCCGGCGGCGCCGTCGATCGTCGCCGCATCGCCATCGTTCCCCGCGCCGCCCGAAGGGACGAACGAGCACCCGAGCAGCGGCATCGCCGCCAGCCAAGCGAGCGCCCGTCGTCGACGCGTCACTGCTGGGTCGGGCCTCGCGTGCCGCCGTTGAGCGCGTCCTTCAAGACCTGCGAGGGCTTGAACGTCAGCACGCGCCGCGCGGAGATCGTGATCTCCTCGCCGGTCTGCGGGTTGCGCCCGATGCGCGCCTTCTTCTCGCGGACGATGAAGTTGCCGAACCCCGAGATCTTGATCTTCTCGCCGTCCTTCAGCGTGTCCTTGATCTGCTTGAACACGCTCTCGACGATCTCGGCGGCCTCTTTCTTGGAGAACCCGCCGACCTTCTCGTAGACGGCCTCGATGATGTCGGCCTTGGTCATGCGCGCCATAGGGCAGACATTATCACGACTTGGGCGCGCTGGAAGCCCCGCCCGGGATCATCACCGCCGGGCGGCCGGCAGGTGGGCGGTCAGCCGGGCCACGATGCCCTCGTGGGCGCGCTCGATCTCGGCGTCGGTCAGCGTCCGGTCGGCGGCCCGGTAGGTGATCGACCAGAGCTGGCTCTTCTTGTCGGGGCCGAGCTTGTCGGCGTCCCGGTACTCCTCGGCCAGCGCGACGTGCTCGACCAGCGCCTCGGCCGCGTCGGCGATCACCGCGGCGACCTGGGCCGCCGGCACCGCGTCGGGCAGGAGCAGCGAGACGTCCCGCGACGACGCGGGGTAGCGCGGCACCGGGCGCATCTGCACCGGCCCCGGCTCGGCGAAGCGCGCGAGGTCGAGCTCGGCCAGGTACACCGGCTGGTCGATGCCGAACCGCGCCCGCACGTCGGGGTGCACCTCGCCGAGGTGGCCGACCACCGCGCCCGCGACGGTGATCGCGGCGCCGACGCCGGGGTGCAGGTACGGCACGTCCGCCGTCGCGGCGACCGCCACGTCGGTGGCGCCCAGCGCGCGCGCCAGCGCGAGCGCGAAGCCCTTGGCGTCGAAGGCGTCCCACGGCTCGGCGGCGCCGAACCGCCGCGGCCGCGAGCCGTGCAGCGCGATCGCCGCGTGGGTCGGCTCGTCGGCGAGCGCGGTCGGCTCGCCGGTGGCCGGCTGGCCCGCGGCCCGCAAGAACACCGAGCCGACCTCGAACAGCGCGACGTCGGGCAACCCGAACGACAGGTTGCGCGCGATCGCGGCGAGCAGGTTGGGCACGAGCGACGTGCGCATGATCGCCTGGTCGATCGACATCGGGTTGCGCACCGCGATCGGCTGCGCGCGGCGATCGTCGGCGGGCAGGCCGAGCGCCTCGAGGCGCGCCGGCGCCTGGAAGCCGAAGGTGATCGCCTCGGTCAGCCCGGCGGCGGCCAGCGCGCGGCGCGCGCGATCGGCCACCGTCGCCGTGAGCGGCCGCGGCGCCGCGGTCAGCGGCGGCAGCGTCGCCGGCACCTCGCCGTACCCGACGACGCGCAGCACGTCCTCGATCAGATCGACCTCGCGCAGCAGATCGGCGCGCGCGCTCGGCGGCGTGACCAGCCAGCGCCCGTCGCCGTCGGCGGTCGCGGTGCAGCCCAGCCGCGCCAGCGCGGCCTCGCACGACGCGGTGGTGAGCGCGGTGCCGGTCAGCATCTGCGCGCGCGCCAGCCGCAGCGGCACCGGCGGCCGCGCCGGCGGGCGGCGATCGTGATCGACCAGGCCGGTCGCGATGCGGCCGCCGCCGAGCCGGGCCAGCAGCACGGCAGCGCGCGCGGCGGCGCGATCGGCCAGCGCCGGATCGACGCCGCGCTCGAAGCGCTGCGACGCCTCCGACAGGAGGCCGAGCCGCCGCGCGGTGCGACGGATCGAGCGCGCCTCGAAGCTCGCGCTCTCGAGCAGGATGCGCGACGTGGCGGCGGTGACCTCGGTGGTCTGCCCGCCCATCACGCCGGCCAGCGCGATCGGTCCGGAGCCATCGGTGATCACCAGGTCGCCGGGCTCGAGCGCGCGGTCGTTGCCGTCGAGCGTCGTCAGCCGCTCGCCGGCCGCAGCGCGCCGCACGCCGATGCGCGGCGGCGCCGCCAGCCGGTGCCAGTCGAACGCGTGCAGCGGCTGGCCCAGCTCGAACAGCACGTAGTTGGTGACGTCGACCAGGTTCGAGATCGGCCGCACGCCGACCGCGCGCAGCCGCTGGGCGAACCGCCGCGGCGACGGGCCGACGGTGACGCCGTCGACGATCCGCCCGACGTAGCGCGGGCACGCGGCGGCGTCGTCGATCGCCAGCTCGACCAGGTCGGCGGTGCGCAGCTCGCTGGCGAGCTCGGCGAGGTCGGCGCCGACGTCGTGCTGCACCAGCCGGCCGCCGAGCAGCGCGGCGAGCTCGCGGGCCAGGCCCTCGTGGCCGAGGCAGTCGCCACGGTTGGCCGGCACGTTGACGTCGAGGAGCCAGTCGTCGATGCCGAGCGCGCGCTGCGCCGGCGCGCCGAGCGCCGTCGGATCGTCGGCGTCGAGCACGACGATGCCGGCGTGATCGTCGCCCAGGCCCAGCTCGTCCTCGGCGCACAGCATGCCCGGCGAGTCGATGCCCTTGACCGGCTTGGTCGCCAGCGTGATGCCGCCCGGCAAGGTCGCGCCCGGCCGCGCCCACAGCACCTTGCGCCCCGGCTCGGGCACGTTGGGCGCGCCGCACACCACCTGCGTCGCCGGCCCGTCCTTGGCGGTGATCACGTCGACCAGCGTCAGCTTGGTCGAGTCGGGGTGCGGCCGCTTGGCCACCACCTGCGCGACCACGACGCCGCTGAAGCCGGCGCCGAGATCGACGAGGCCCTCGATCTCGAGGCCGCCGCCGGTGAGCGCGCAGGCGCCCTCCTCCACCGTCGGCATCGTCGGCAGATCACACAACTCGAGCAGCCAGGACCACAGCGCCTTCATGGAGCACCTCGGCGAGAGACGGGGACGGGGACGGAGACGGGCACGGGCACGGGCACGGGCACGGGCACGGGGATGGGCACGGGCACGGGCACGGGCACGGGCACGGGGATGGGCACGGGCACGGGCACGGGATCAGAACTGGTGGAGGAAGCGCAGGTCGCCTTCGTAGTACAGCTTGATGTCGCTGACGTTGTGGCGAAGCATCGCCATGCGCTCGATGCCCATGCCGAACGCGAAGCCGGTGTAGACCTCGCTGTCGATGCCGACGGCGGCGAAGACGTCGGGGTCGACCATGCCGGCGCCGCCGATCTCGATCCAGCCGGTGCCCTTGCACAGCCGGCAGCCCTTGCCGCGGCAGAACGCGCACGTGAAGTCGACCTCGACGCCGGGCTCGACGAACGGGAAGTAGCTGGGCCGGAACCGCACGTCGAGGCCGCCGCTGCCGCCGAAGAAGCGGTTGGCGAAGTGGGTCAGCACGCCCTTCAGATCGCTGAAGCGGATGCCGCGATCGACGACCAGGCCCTCGATCTGGCTGAACATCGGGCTGTGGGTCGCGTCGTCGTCGCGGCGGTACACCACGCCCGGCGCGACGATGCGGATCGGCGGCGGGTGCGCCTGCATCGTCCGGATCTGCACCGGCGAGGTGTGCGTGCGCAGCACGATCTCGTCGGCGACGTAGAACGTGTCCTGCATGTCGCGCGCGGGGTGATCCTTGGGGATCGCCAGCGCCTCGAAGGTGTGCCAGTCGGTCTCGATCTGCGGGCCCTCGGCGACGGCGAAGCCCAGCTCGGCGAAGATGTCGATCAGCTCGAGCCGCACCTGGGTGAGCAGGTGCAGGTGGCCGGTGGCGACCGGGCGGGCGGGCAGCGTCAGGTCGACGGTCCGCGCGAGATCGGCGGCACGGCGGGCGCCGGCCAGGGCGGCCAGCCGCGCCTCGACGGCGGCGGCGATCGCGTCCTTGACCCGGTTGGCGGCCTCGCCGACCCGTGGCCGATCGGCCGGCGGCAGCTTGCCGAGCTCCTTCATGACCGCCGACACCTGGCCCTTCTTGCCGAGGAACTGGGCCTGGGTCGCGCGCATCGCCTGCTCGTCCTCGAGCGGCGCGATCGCGGCGGCGAACTCGCCGGCCAGGCGATCGAGCTGGCTGATCAGTGCATCGGTCGGGGTCGTGTCCATGGGCAGCTCCCACCGGATCGGGTCCGGCGCCGAAAACGCGTCGAGGCCGCTCGGAGCGGCCTCGCAGAACCCCGCGGAGTGCGGGCGGGCCGGCTACTTGGCGGCAGCGGCGATGGCGGCGAACGCGGCGGGATCGCTGATCGCGATCTCGGCGAGCATCTTGCGGTTCAGCGCGATGCCGGCCTTGCCGAGCGAGCCCATCAGCTTCGAGTAGCTCATGCCGATCGTGCGGGCCGCCGCGTTGACGCGGACGATCCACAGCGAGCGGAACTCCCGCTTGCGCACCTTGCGCGAGCGGTACATGTGCATCCAGGCGTGCTGCACCGCCTCGTTGGCGGCGGCGTGGCAGCTGGAGCGCTTGCCACGGAAGCCCGAGGCAGCCTTGAGGATGCGGTTACGACGACGGCGGGCCTTGAAGCCACGTTTGGCGCGGGGCATGACGTTACCTCTGTCCTTGGATTCAGGCGCCGTAGGGCAGCATCGCTTCGATCTGATGCTGCTGGCTGGGGCCGATGTACTTGCCGTTGCGGGCCTGACGCTTGCGCTTCTGCGACCGGCCGGTCAACAGGTGGCGCTTGAACGTGCCGCCGAACTTGAACTTGCCGGTGGCGGTCTTCTTGAACCGCTTCTTGGCACCGGAGTGCGTCTTGATCTTGGGCATGGGAGCGATCCGCGAAAAATCCACCCGGACTGGGCGGAAGCGGGTTTATGCCCGAACCGCCCCTGCCTGACAAGTCCCTTGTGGACTGAAAAACCGGGATCGACTCCCCCGCCCCATCAAACCGCGACCGTGACCGTGACCGCGGCCGTGGCCGCCTAGTCTTCTCCAGGGAGATCCGGCCAGGTCCACAGGTGCTGGAGATCTAGCTGGACCGCGCGAGGAAGCCCATGGGCAAGGCGCCGGGGGGGACCCACGCCGGAGCGTACGTCGGTACGTGAGGACGTGGGGGGGACCCGGCAACGCAGCCCATGGGCTCCGCAGCCGGTCCCCCCGCTCAAACGCTACTCCTCGTCGTCGTCGGAGTCGTCGACGTCGGCGTTGATGGCATCGAGCTCCGCCTCCTCGTCCTCCTCCTCGGTGTCCGGAGGCGGCGCGTGGCCGGCGGCCTTGGCGGCGTCCTTCTTGGCCTGGATCGCGGCGAGCTGCTGCTTGCGCATCTCGGCGGCGCGGCGGACGACGTTGGGCTTGGGCGCGATGATCATGATCATGCGCCGGCCTTCCATGTTGGGGATCACCTCGACGCCGGCCAGATCGGCGGTCGCCTCGACCACGCGGTCGAGCACGTTCTTGCCGGTCTGCGGGTGGGTGATCTCGCGGCCGCGGAACACCACGGCGAGGCGCACCTTGTTGCCCGCCTCGAGGAAGCGCCGGACATGCTTCACCTTGAAGTCCATGTCGTGGCCCTCGGTCTTGGGGCGGAACTTGATCTCTTTGATCTCGACCGTCGACGCGTGCTTGCGGGCCTTCTGCTTCTGCTTGGCCTGCTCGTACTTGTACTTGCCGTAATCCATGATCCGGCACACCGGCGGGAAGGCGCGCGGCGAGATCTCGACGAGATCCAGGCCCTTCTCCTCGGCGATCCGGATCGCCTCGTGGGTCGGCAAGACGCCGAGCTGCTCGCCACCGTCTTCGACGATGACTCGCACCTCGGGGACGCGGATGCGGTGGTTGATGCGCAGGCCGCCCTGGGGACGGCGGCGATCGTCACGACCCGGGGGACGACCGTTCATGGACAAACACTCGGAAGAGTCATCGGTATCCTTCGCAGAACATACGCGGCGAGCCCGCGCGGTCACGGTTCTACCCCAGATCACCCGCCATCTGTCCAGTGCCAGCGCCAGCCACGACACGCCGAAACATGGTCGCCGCGCGGGTGCGACACCGTATCCACGGGTGCCGGGCCGGCCTGTGGCACGATCGCCCGATGCGCTGGTTGATCCGCGTCGCCCTCCTCGCGGCCCTGGTGACGACGACCACCCCGGCGGAGGCCGGCAAGCGGCGGCCGCCGTTGATCGTTGCCGTCGACAAGGGCGACGGCGCAAAGGTGGCCAAGCTGCTCAAGCGGGCCAAGCCCCGGGACCTCGACGCGTTCGACGACGCGCCGGGCAGCCCGACCGCCGGGCTGCGCGCCATCGAGGTCGCCGCGCGCCGCGGCGACGCCGCGCTGGTCGACGCGCTGCTGGCCGCCGGCGCCACCGCGACGGCGCGGGCCCTCGAGGCGGCGGCCGAGGGCGGCCAGCTCGCGATCGCGACCCGGCTCGTCGAGCGCGGCGCGCCGCGAGCCGACCTGGCGTTGACCGCGGCGGCCAAGGCCGGCCACGCCGACGTGGTGGCGGCGCTGTTGCCGGCGGCGCGGGCCGCCGACCGCTACTTCAACCTCGACCAGGTGCTCGAGTTCGCCGTGTACTTCCCGCCGCGCCCGTCGGCGACGGTGGTCGAGTTGCTGCTGCGCGAGCGCGCCAACCCGGGGATCGGCTGGGGCCCCGGCGCCCACACCGTGCTGCACATGGCGGTCAGCAAGGGCGCGCTCGACGTGATGGCGGCGCTGCTCGCCGCCGGCGCGCCGGTCGACGCCGAGGACAAGGATGGCTTCACGCCGCTGCTCGGCGCGGTCAACGGCGCGCGGCTCGACGCGGTGCGCGCGCTGCTCGCGGCCAAGGCCGATCCGCGGCGGCGGACGCGCCGCGGCGACACCGCGATGACGCTGATCGCCGACGGCGCCGACGCGACGTTCGTGCCGCTGCTCGAGACGCTGCTGGCCGCGCAGGTGCCGATCGATCACGCGACGCCGGACGGCGTGACCGCGCTGATGGTCGCGGCGCGCGCCGGCAACCGGGCCTGGGTCGACGTGCTCTTGGCCCACGGCGCCGCGGTGGCGGCGCGCACCACCGCCGGCGAGGTCGCGCTCGACGCCGCGCTCGCGTGTGCGATCGACGCGTCGCCGTGGGGGCCGGGCGTGGTGCGCGACTGCCACGGCGACGTCGCGCGCGCGCTCCTGGCCGGCGCCAAGCCGCCGCTCGGCCGCGCCGACGCGCACGAGCGCTCGACGCTCGCGCGCGCGATCATGAGCGGCGACGACGCGCTGGTCGCGCGGCTGCTCGCGCTGGGCGTCCGCGACGCCAGCGTCGACGATCGCGGCGCCAACCCGTACCACTACGCCGCGCGCTACGGCAGCCCGGCGATGGTGACCGCGCTGGCCGCCGCCAAGCTCGGTGGCGCCGCCGCGCTCGGCGCCCTCGACGACGCCGACCAGACGCCGCTGGCGATCGCGCGCACGACCGGCAAGCCCGGCGTCGCCGACGCGCTGGTGGCCGCCGGCGCGCGGTGAGCCGCCGCGCTCAGAAGTACAGGCGCAGGCCGAGCCCGCCGTCGCCGTCGATCTGATCGTCGGCGGCGCCGCCGTCGAGGAGCGTCAGCTTCAAGGCCAGCTCGCCGTAGAGCTCGATCGGCGTGCGGCGGAACCGCAGCGCGAGCTCGATGGGCGCGCGCACCGCGACGTCGACCTCGTCGCCGAGATCGTCGACCGCGACGCCGACGCCGAGCCGCAGCGGCACCAGCACGCTGCGCCCGCGCGCCACGCCGAGGTTGGCCAGGAACGTCGCGTGGGCGTAGCCGACCCGGCCCTCCGCGAGGCGGTCCCAGCCGATCACGACGTCGAGCGCGGTGCGGCGCGCGAGCCCGACCTTGACGTCGACGCCGGTGGGCTCGCCGACGAACACGCCGACGCCGAGATCGGCGCGGGCCGCGGCCGGCGTGGCGGCGAGCGCGCCGATCACCAGCAGCACCGATGCGCGGCGGCGGCTCACGGCGCGACCACCAGGAAGTCGTCGAACGCGGTGGCCTGGGCCGTCGTGCGCAGGCCCGGCGCGCCCGTCGGGTACCGGCTGTCGGCGATCGTGACCGTGGCGCCGGCGACGCCGCGCACGCAGCAGGTGAGCTGCGCGCCGACGACCTGGCTCTCGACGATCACCGCCGCGGTCGGATCGTAGCCGGGGATGGCGCCGACGTTCACCGTGGTCTGCGCGAGCACCCCGCCCTCGCTGCCGTTGGTGCGCGTCCACGCCAGGCGCAGCTCGCCGGTCGTCGCCACCCACGCGCAGTGGTACTGGCCGTCGCCGCTGCTCTGGATGCGCGTGGCCAGCTCGAGCGAGCCGGTGGCGGGGCCGCCGGTGCGCCGCGCGCGCGCCGCGACGCGGTAGTCGGTGAAGCTGGTGCTGCCCGCCGGGAACGCGTAGGTCAGGCCGGCCGCGGTGCTGCTCTGCACCGCCTCGCCGCCGACCGCGCTCCACGCGCCGCCGCGCGTGGTCCACCCGATGAGATCCGCGAAGTCGTCGGCGATCAGCGTCGCGCCGCCGCTGCCGCCCAGGCAGCTCGTCCCGGGCGCGCCGTCGATCGCGATCGCGTCGATCGCGCCGCCGTCGATCGTGGCCGCGTCGATCGTGGCCGCGTCGATCGCGCCGCCGTCGTCCGCGCCACCGTCGCGCGCGGCGTCACCACCGTCGACGGCGGCGTCGCTCGCCGGCGCGTCGACGCCGCCGGGCCGGACGCAGGTGTCGGTGGCGGCCTCGCACACCCAGCCGGGCGCGCACGGGCACTGCTTGCCATCGAGCGCGAGCTCGTCGACGCGGCACGCGCCGGCGAGCGCCAGCGCCACGAGCGCGGCGCGGCTCATTCGAACACCCAGGTCGCCGCGACCGCCGCTGGGCCGATGTCGATCCGCGCGCCCGCCACCGTCGGCCGCGCGCGATCGGCGCGCCGCGCGTAGAGCCCCCACGCGACGCCGGCCACCGCGGCCACGCCGCCGACGGCGAGCGCGACGTTGGCCACGGTCGCGTAGGTCTGCGCGCGATCCTGCAAGCGCGCCGCGTCGGCCTGGATCGGCGCCGCGACCGCGTCGTCGTGCCGCGCCTGCGACAGGTAGCCGAACACGGCACCCGCACCGACGATCGCGCCGCCGGCGCCGGCGATCACCCAGGGCAAGCGACGTGAGCCCGCATGCGCACGTGCGGGCGCCCCATCGTCGGGCCGCGCCGGCGGCGGGGCCAGCGCCGGCGCTGTCCGGATGTCGGACAACGGCGGCGTGGCGACGCCATCGGGCGTCGGCGTGGGCGTGCGGGTCCGCTCGACCTGCGCACGCAACGTGGCGATGCGCCGTTCGATCGCGCCGCGATCGGCGATCTCGGCATCGGCGTTCAGGTAGCGCTCGTACTGTTCGATCGCCCCGGGGAAATCACCGAGCCCCTCGAGCGCGCGCGCGAGGTTGTAGAGCAAGATCGGCTCGGCGTGCAGCGCGTACGCTTCGCGCAGCAGCTCGGCGGCCTTTTCGAACTCGCCGCGCTTGTAATGCGCATCGCTGTCGCGGAACAGCGTGAGCGCGCGCGCGCGATCATCGGGTGTCGGTTGCGCGGCGGCGGTGTGCGCCGCGAGCGCGATCGTCAACGCAAAATACCGTCGAGGAATCGGCATGGCTCGCGTAGAGTGAACCGTAGCATGGTCGACTCTGCGGAAGTTGTAACAGCCGTACCGCAGCGCATCGGGCACTACCGCGTGCTCGGGCTTCTCGCGACGGGCGGCATGAGCGAGCTGTACCTCGGCCGCGAGCCGTCGGGCCGCGCGGTGGTGATCAAGCGGATCCTGCCGCACCTCGCGCGGCAGAAGGCGTTCGTCTCGATGTTCATCGACGAGGCGCGCATCGGCACGATGATCCACCACCCCAACGTCGTCGAGATCTACGAGCTCGGCCAGGCCGGCGGCGAGCTGTTCATGGTGATGGAGCTGCTCGAGGGCGAGAACACGTCGAGCGTGATCCGCCGGCTCATCAGCCGCGATCAGCGCCTCGGCTACGGGCTGGCCGCCCACGTCGTCGCCGAGGCGTGCCGCGGGCTGCACGCCGCGCACGCGCTGACCGACGACGGCCGCCCGCTCGACATCGTCCACCGCGACGTGTCGCCCCAGAACGTCTTCGTCACCTACGGCGGCGCGGTCAAGGTGCTCGACTTCGGCATCGCCGCCGGCAGCCACCGCCTGACCCACACCGCGACGGGCCAGCTGAAGGGCAAGTTCGCCTATATGTCGCCCGAGCAGTGCCGCGGCGAGGCGCTCGACCTGCGCTCCGACGTGTTCTCGCTCGGCGTCGTGCTGTACGAGCTGACGACGCAGCGTCGGCTGTTCGCGCGCAAGAACGAGCTGCAGGTGTTGAAGGCGGTGTGCGACGACCCGATCGCGCGGCCGTCGCGCGACCTCGCCGACTACCCGCCGATGCTCGAGGACATCTGCCTGCGCGCGCTGGCCCGCGACAAGGACCGTCGCTACCCGAGCGCCGCGGCGATGGCCGACGAGCTGGTCGCCGCGACCCAGTTCCTGCTCGGCGCCGTCGATCCGCGTCGCCTGCTGGGCGACACGATGCGCGGGCTGTTCGCCGACCGGATCGCGCAGAAGTCGACGCTGGTGCAGCACGTCCGCGCCGGCACCGATCCGGGCGCGCTGCCGGCGGTCGACGCCGACGAGGGCGTCGAGGTCCCCGAGGTCAGCCTGGCGACGCCGGTGCAGGCGGCGCTGACCCGCGCGTCGTCGTCGCTCACCGCCGCCAGCGGCCCGGTGCCGGTGCTGCCGCTGCCGCCGCGTCGGCGCCGCGCCGCGCTCGCCGCGACGGTGGGCGTGCTCGCGGTGGCCGCGTTCGTCGCCGCGGTCGCGCTGGGCCGCAGCGGGGGCGAGCCCGACGCCGCCGCCGCGACCGCCGATCGCCCGCCGCCGCCCGCGGCCCCGACGCCCGCCGCGCCGCCTGCGATCGCGCCGCCGCTCGCTCCACCTCCCGCCGCGCCGGCGACGATCGCGCTGCGCATCGAGAGCGAGCCGGCGGGCGCGACGATCACGATCGACGGCGAGCCCCACGGCCTGACGCCGGCGACGATCACCCTGCCGCCCGGCCCCGCGGTGCACCTCGAGGTGCGCCGCGCCGGCTACGCGACGATCCGCCAGGACGTCGCGCGCGATCGCGATCGCACGCTCGGCCTCGAGCTGCGCAAGCGCCGGCCCAAGGCCGCCGACGCGCCGGCCGACGACGGCTTCCACCGCTTCGACTGACGCCGCTCGATCCGGTGATGACAACCGGCGCGGCCTGGCGGATGCTCCGCGCATGGACGCGCGGGTGGCGATCGTCGGACGGCCGCTGCTAGCGCTCGCGCTGACCGCCGCACCGAGCGGCTGCTCGCGCCTGTTCATGGCGTCGCCCGCGGAGATCGCGAAGCACCCCGTCGGGTGCACGACGGACCAGTTCGTCCCGGGCCTCGACGTCGCGATGTCTTACGTCGCCGCCTCCGGCAGCGTGCTCGGCGTGATGGGCCTCCTCGCCGCCCTGGGCGGCTACGGCGATGCGGTGCCGCTGATCGGGGTCGGCGTGGTGTTCGCGGGCCTCGCCGTCGAGTTCGGGGCGTCGGCCAGCTTCGGCTACGCCTCCGCGCGCGCCTGCAAGCAGACCATGGCGCCGCCCCATCGCGGCGCCGCCCCCATGACCACGCACCGTCCGTAGTACGCTGCGCGGCGATGGCGCGCGCGCGACGACCGGAGCGGCTGACCGCGACCGCCGCGCGGCGGGTGGCGCTGGCGGCCCAGGGGTTCGCGCGGTCACGGCCCGCACGGTCGGGCGCGGCGGCGCTGCGCCGCGTGCTCGATCACGTCCAGCTGGTGCAGCTCGACTCGGTCAACGTGCTGGTGCGCGCGCAGGAGCTGCCGCTGTGGGCGCGGCTCGGCCCCCACCCGCGCGACCTGCTGCCGGCGGCGGTCGCGCGCCGCGAGCTGTTCGAGTACTGGGGCCATGAGGCCAGCCTGTGCCCGGTGGCGCTGCATCCGCTCATGCGCTGGCGCATGGACGCGGCGCGCACCGGCGCCAACGTCTGGGGCAACGTCGCGCGGATCGCGCGCGAGCGGCGCGGCTTCTGCGACGAGGTGCTCGCGCAGATCGGCGCGCGCGGGCCGCTGGCCGCCGGCGAGCTCGACGGCGGCGGCGCGCGCCCGAAGACCGGCTGGTGGGAGTGGAGCGACGGCAAGCGCGCGCTCGAGTACCTGTTCTGGGCCGGCGCGCTCACCGCGACCCGGCGGCCCGGCAGCTTCGAGCGCGTCTACGATCTGCCGGAGCGGGTGCTGCCGCCGGCGATCCTCGCCGCGCCGACACCGGCGATCGACGAGGCCCACCGCCAGCTGCTGGCGCGAGCCGCCCGCGCGCTCGGCGTCGCCACCGCGCCCGACCTGGCCGACTACTTCCGGATCAAGCGGCCGGCGGCGCGGCCGCGGATCGCCGAGCTGGTCGAGGCCGGCGCGCTGGTGCCGGTCGCGGTCGACGGCTGGCGCGAGCCGGCGTACCTCGATCCCGCCGCGGCGCAGCCGCGCGCCGTCGCTGCGCGGGCGCTGGTCGGCCCGTTCGATCCGCTGGTGTGGCACCGCGACCGGGCGCTGCGGCTGTTCGGCTTCCACTACCGGCTCGAGATCTACACGCCGGCGCCCAAGCGCGTGCACGGCTACTACGTGCTGCCGTTCCTGCTCGGCGATCGCCTGGTCGCGCGCGTCGACCTCAAGGCCGATCGCGCCGCCGGCGTGCTGCGGGTCCACGGCGCGTTCGCCGAGCCCGACGTCGACGCCCCGGCCGTCGCCGCCGCGCTGGCCGCCGAGCTGCGCGCGATGGCCGCCTGGCTCGCGCTCACCGACGTCGTCGCCGCCGCGCGCGGCGATCTCGCCCGCCCGCTACGCGCCGCGCTGCGCACGCCGCGCTGAGCGACACCGCGCACGCGTGTGTGGGGCGGCGTGTGGGCGCCTAATCGGCGTCGCCGCGTGGCGCATCGCGCCCCGCGTCACCGCCCGACCTCGCCGCCCTTCCGTCTCGTTGGTGTGCGCGGGATTGAACCGCGGACCCCTACCGTGTCAAGGTAGTGCTCTCCCACTGAGCTACACACCAGTCTTCTCGCGAAGTGGGATTCGCG
>Ga0075163_10002715_pt1 | contig 23763 bp, 23 predicted proteins | sample JI1023141ADNA_FD_71478 | JGI IMG/M metagenome (GOLD analysis project Ga0075163, IMG submission 71478) | Wastewater effluent complex algal communities from Wisconsin, to seasonally profile nutrient transformation and Carbon sequestration -... | ecosystem: Engineered > WWTP > Effluent > Algae... | reverse complement strand
GTCGGAGCGGCGTGGGGTGGCGCGCTCATGTTGCTTTTCCTTGGCGGGAACGTTTGCACCGTGTTAGCCGGCGCAGACACACGCATTATGGGGGCGCTGGGCGTCGCCATCCTCGCCTACGACCTCTATCACAAGCCGTGGGCTGGCTCGGTCGTTATCATGGGAGCTTGCCGAACACTGCTTTACTTGATGGCTGGTTCAGTGCTGATGCGTTCGAGCATTGCGCAGAATGTTTCGCTCATCGTTCTCGCGATCGTCGTCGGTGCTTACATTGTCGGACTGACCTTGGTCGCGCGCATGGAGGGCAGGGCAGCGAAGCCGAAGCAGACCTTCGTGTGGTTAAGCAAAGTATTGCTCTGGTCGCCGGGCATCGCTGCTGTTGCCTGGGTTTTCAAAGGTGGCAATCCGTTGGTGCTCTTTCTCGTGCTGGCGTTTGCAATCTTGATCGCGGTGACCTCGCGCATGATGAAGCGTGGCGGTGCTGAGATCGGACGCGCTGTCGGCTGGCTACTCGCGGGCATCGCTTTGGTGGATGCTCTCGCGGTGGCCCGCGTGTCTTTTGGTCTGGCCTGCGCATTTTGCGCGCTCGCTCCGCTGCTGCGCCTCTGGCAGAGAAAGATCGCCGCGACGTGAGGCGTTTGCCTTGCTTGAGAAGTGGAGAGAACTGCGGGAGATTTCAACATGCTACAGCGGAAAATCACGGTCGATTACACGCATCGCATCCTGTTCACGCGGGATGCGTTTGCGCCGGACAACACGGTGGTGCGGGATCTTGTCTCGCTGGATCGCGTCGGGAAGCCGGCCAAGGCTTTGGTCTTCATCGACAGCCGGGTGGCACTGGCCTTGCCGGGGTTGGTGAGGCAGGTCGCCGAGTATGCCGCTGCGCATCTCGATGTGCTGCACCTTGCAGCGGAGCCGCTCGTCATTCCGGGAGGTGAGGCGTGCAAGAATGACTTCCGCCTGGTGGAGCAATGCTGGCGCGCGGTGAACGAGGCCGCGCTCGACAGGCACAGCTACATCTTTGTCATCGGCGGAGGAGCCGTACTTGATATGGTTTGTTTCGCCGCGAGCACGGCGCACCGTGGCGTGCGGCATGTGCGTTTCCCCACCACCACGCTGAGTCAGGGCGACGGCGGTGTGGGTGTGAAGAATGGCGTGAACTACTTCGGCAAAAAGAACTGGGTGGGTTCCTTTGCCGTGCCGTTTGCTGTGGTGAACGATTTCTCCTACCTGGAGACGCTGCCTGAGCGCGAGCGGCGCAACGGGATCATCGAGGCGATCAAGGTGGCGCTGATCCGTGATGCAAAATTCTTCGCTGAGATTTGTCAGCGTGCTGACGAACTCGCTGCCCTCGACCAGAAGGCGTTGGAGCGCGTCGTGCAGCGCAGCGCCGAACTTCATGTGGAGCACATTGCGGGCAATGGCGATCCCTTTGAGATGGGGTCCGCGCGCCCACTCGACTTCGGCCACTGGGCGGCGCACAAGCTGGAGCAAGTTTCCGGCTTCCGGGTCGCGCACGGTGAGGCGGTGGCAGTCGGCATCGCCATTGACCTGATTTACTCGGTGAAGAGGGCGATCATCGATGCTGCGACGGCTGAGCGCATCATCTCGCTGATCGAGCGCATTGGTTTCGCGACGTATGCGCCCGAGTTGCTTCAGCGCAGCTCGAATGGCGAGCTGGTGATCCTCGCGGGTCTGGAGGAGTTCCGTGAGCACCTCGGCGGCGAGTTGAATGTCACGCTGGTGCCCGAGATCGGTCGCAAGATCGAAGTGCATGAGATGGACCGGGCGCTCATCGTCGCGGCGCTCGAACACTTGCGCGACCGCAGCGAGGCTGGCGTCGCGCAGACCCGTTGATCCATCTCATGAAGATCAAACACACACTTGCCGCCTTGTTGCTCGGCGCAGCACCGCTCATCTCGGAGGCCGGCGAGCAAACGGCTGAGCAATTCCGAGGCACTGCGTCACTTGATGTGGGCTACCACTATCTCTTGTCACTGCCCGACGGTTACGCCGAAACGAGCGACAAGAAGTGGCCGCTGATCATTTTCCTACACGGAGCAGGAGAGCGAGGCGAGAATCTTGAGGCGCTGAAGAAGCACGGGCCGCCGAAGTTGGTGTCGGCTGGGCAGAAGTTTGAAGCAATCATCGCCAGTCCGCAGTGCCCAAATGGACAGATTTGGGAGGCGCACGCAGTGAAGGCGCTCACTGATCATCTCATCAAGAGTCACCGCGTGGATGCCGACCGTGTTTATCTGACCGGACTGAGCATGGGCGGCTTTGGTTCTTGGGATACGGCGATGGTTTATCCTGAAACCTACGCCGCCATCGTGCCGATCTGCGGGGGTGCCGGGGTGCGTTTCATCATGGCGGACCGGATCAAGCATCTGCCTGTGTGGATTTTTCACGGCGCCAAGGACTCGGTGGTCGAGCCGGCATACGCGAAGAAAATGTTCGACGCTCTGACGAAGGTTGGCGGCAAGGTGAAGCTGACGATGTATCCCGACGCACAGCATGACTCATGGACGGCCGCCTACAATGATCCCGAGTTGTGGAAGTGGATGTTTGCGCAGAAGCGCGCGTCGCGTTGACGGATTGTTGAGCGGTGGTTCGTGAACTCGGAGTAATGGTGCTACTCATCACTTCATGGATGCATCCTTCTGGTCTGTCTTTCTGCTGCTATTGCTGGTGATCGATCCGCTCGGCAACGTGCCGATCGTCCTGGCCGCGCTAAGGACCGTCGAGTCGCACGAGCGGCGGAGGATCGTTTTGTTGCGGGAGTGTTTCTTTGCGCTCGTCGTGCTGTTTGCGTTTCTCGGCTTGGGGCAGCAATTGCTCACGGTGCTCGGCTTGTCTCAGCAGTCAGTCGGGATCGCCGGTGGCATCGTGCTGTTTCTGATTTCGCTGCGCATGATCTTCGAGCCGCCGGAGTCCGTCTTTGGCGGGTTGCCGAGCGGTGAGCCATTCATCGTGCCGCTGGCAGTGCCATTCCTTGCTGGGCCTTCTGCCTTTGCCACGATTCTATTGCTCGCGGCACGTCCGCACCCTGGGCACTGGGGCATTGCGCTCGCCTTGCTGCTAGCGATGGCGGTCAGCGCGTGTGTGTTGCTCGTGGGCAGCAAACTTGTGCGCTGGTTGGGAGAACGCGGGCTGGATGCGTTTCAACGGCTCATGGGCCTCGTACTCAGTGCGATGGCGGTTGAGATGTTCCTGCGCGGCGCGCGTGACTTTCTCGCCTCGCTCTAGCCGTGCGGGATTGTTCAGTTGGTGCGACGGGCCGCCAGCGTATCTTTGACGATGCCCATGAGGTCGGCGGCTTCGTACGGCTTGGGCAGAGCTGCGGAAAAGCCAAAGAGGACAGGGCTCAGCATGGCGGGGTCAGCGGTGTTGCCGCTGGAGACGATGGCTAGGATGCTGGGGTCAAACTTTCTCAGCAACTCCATCGCCCGCAGTCCGCCCATTCCGCTGGGGATGGTGAGGTCGATAATGGCGAGATCGATTTTCTTCCCCGCCGCTGCCGCTTCCTGATAGCGCCGCACGGCCTCTCCGCCCTCGGATGCTTCGATGATTTCAATACCTTCGGCCCGGAGGATGCGGACGATCATGCCGCGGAGCAGGAGGTCATCCTCCAGCACCAGAATTCGTCGAAACGAGGGTGTCGGCATCGGTGGTGGAACCGGGGAGGGTGGGGGAGCATTGACCAGCGGGGCCGATTCCGTCGCACCACACAGCGGATGTGTGATGATCTCGAAGATGGCGCGCTTCAAGTCGGAGACGGACTGGTAGCGCTGCGTGCGATCCTGCATCAGCGCGCGCACCACCACGCCGTCAAGGCGCGGGTCCGTGCCCGCGTGTGCGGATGGAGACTGCCATGCGCCGCGCGGCAGGGTGCCGGTGAGCATCTGGTAAAGCAGCACGCCGAGCGCATAGACATCGGCGCGGTGGTCGATGTCGGGCAGGGCGTCATGCTGCTCGGGCGCGGCGTAGTCGGGCGTGCCTAGCGCCATGTTGGTGTGGGTGACGAATGCGTTTGGCTGATCCAGCCGCTTGGCCAGACCGAAGTCAGTGAGCTTCACGCGACCGTCGTATGACAGGAGGATGTTCGCTGGCTTGATGTCCCGATGCACGATGCCCCGGCTGTGTGCATACTCCAGAGCGTCGCAGACTGGGGCGATGATCCGCATGGCCAGATCCGGCGTCATTTCTCCGGCACTGATCACATGATGCAAATCCGTGCCGTGGATGAACTCCATCACGAAGAAAAGGTAGTCAGAGCCAATGAAGCCGAAGTCATGAATGCCAACGATGTTCGGGTGACTGAGCTGCGCCATGGCCTGCGCTTCCATGCGAAAGCGCTCCGTGTAGCGGTAGTCCTGCCCGTGGCTGCGGTGCAGGATCTTGATGGCCACCTGGCGCCCGAGATTCACCTGCCTGCCCAAATAGACGGCCCCCATTCCGCCTGAACCGATCAGCCGTTCAAACACATAGCAACCGCCCGGCATCATCCGCGTCAGCTCCTCTGGTGCCGGATAGCTCGGTGCCACGGGAGTGGAGTGAATGGGAATCGTGTCGGGAGGCGGCATTGCGGGTGAGTTTCAAATTTCGGGATGAATGCATCTTGCCGCAAGCATTCTCTTCGAGCTGCCTGAAATTGTCCGTCCGGTGTGGGGGAAACTAAATGCGCCAATCAGGCGGCACCGCAGGGCACTTGTCCCGGAAAACGTGCGGGAAAGTTGGCCCAGTCCCTGCTTTAACAAGATTTCGACGACCGTGGTGTTGCGAAATTCCGAGTGTGTGGAAGCCTCCCGCCCGCTGGAAACAACAATCCAGTTAACAGACAATCCTCAACTAACAACCCAAGACCCATACACATGAAAGTAACCAAACTCATTGCAATCTCCCTGCTCGCTCTCGCGACTGTCGCTGGCACCGCCAACGCAGGCGCCCCGGCGAAAAGCCCACCCCCGGATGCCATCGCCCCCGTCGATGACAGCCTCGGCTTCAGTCTCGCAGTCGGCTACGACTCCCAGTACATATTCCGTGGCGTGAACTTCGGCGATAACCTCGTCTGGAGCTCTCTCACCATTCCGATCAAGCTCACCGACAAGCTGACGTTCACGTTCGCTCCTTGGTATGGCAACATCGTTGACGGTGGTTACGATGAACTCGACTTGGCTGCCAATTTGACCTATGACCTTGGTTTCGCGACCATCGGCTTGGGCTACACTTGGTACTACTTCCCGTTCAGCGACTACGACACCAATGAGCCGAACATCAGCATCCAGTCGTGCCTCGGTTCCATTGGTGCTTGCAAAATCAACTGGTTCGCCGGTGCATTTTGCGACCTCTCAGCCGACAACGGCGACCAAGGCTATTACTACGAGACAGGTTTCAACTCCGTGATTCCCGTCACTGACATGATCAGCCTCGTTCCCGAAGTGAGAGTGACGTATGCCAGCAACTACTACGGCCAGGATGGCTTCAACAATGTGCTCGTCAAACTCGGTGCCCCCATCGCGCTCACCAAAACCGCTACACTGACCCCTTACGTCGCAGGTTCCCTCGCTCTCGAAGGTCTCGATGCAATCGGTCAGGAAGACGAGTTCTTCGGCGGCGTCAGCCTCACCGTCACGTTCTAAACCTTTTCCAGAGTAATCTGGAAATCAATATCTACGAAGCGTTCTTGGTTGGAGCTTGGTAGAGAAATACAGTCCGGCGGGCTTTGGTTGGGGCTCGCCGGACTCTTTATGTCCGGGGGGCGCAGTCTGAAATGCAAATCCGTTTTCCTGACTAAACGGTGCTGGTACTGCAGGCTACCTCCGCGCCGCGAGGATCATCTCATTCATCTTCGCACGCATCAGTTCCATGTCGGCAAGGGTCGGCGGATCATTGCCAAACGCCGTGTCCATCGTTGCCACCGCATTCGTGTTGTTGCTCGTCCCGCTGATCGCCGCCGCGAGCGCGGCATTGGTCACCTCGCCGGGCGCGCCATCGTTGCCGGGTATCCCCTGAATCCCTGGCAACCCCTCATCGCCGCGTGGCAGGGTGATATTGAAGTGCAGCGTCGTGCCATTCACCGTGATCGTCACCGCTGCCGGATCTCCCGGGTTTCCGGTTGTTACGCCATCGACTTGGGCGGCATTGATGCTCTGCAAGAGATCGATCAGATCCTTGAGCCCGTTCAGCTGGCCGCGCATCTGCACGGCATCCACGAGAGTGCTTTCCTGGGGAAGATTGGGGTCGAAGGGCATGGCGGCTGAGGGTAGGGACGCGCTGCGCCGCGTCCAATTGGGTTGCTTCGTTCATCGGGCACGGCGCAGCGTGCCCCTGCTAGCTGCTGGCGCTTTAGGGGACGCGCTTCATGGCGATATCGCTCCACGGGCTGTATCCAGCGGAGTTGTGGCTGCGCGCACGAGCAAGGACTTTTTGGCCGCTTGGCAGGGCTTCGAGGGTGCCACTGCTAGTTGGGCTCGTCAGCTTGTGGGTCCAGACGGGATTGGCGGCATCGAGAGCGGTCTGCCATTCATAGAAGTCCACGCCGTCCTGCGCATCCACGGCGGTATCTAGCTCACCCTCATCGTCGCCGTACGATAGGCTCAGATTCTGCGGCGCATCCAGTTCCTCGGCAGGCGTGGCAGCCGCCTTGATGGACATGTCGGCGGATTGCACCTGCGCCTCGGTCGTCGCCGTCTGGCCGACGTAGGTGGCCAGCTCATCGAGATCGCCGCGCAGGGTTTTGGTCAGCGCCTTGAGTTCGGTGGTGAGCTGCTTGGCCGAGGCCTTGGCGGCATCTCGCGCGGTTCGCTTGGCCCGGATGGCGGCGACCTGTGCTGTCAGCCCGGCGAGAGGGGGCTCCGGCGTGGTGAAAGCGGCATTGCCGGTGAGTTTCGTGACGATGGATTCCACGCGGACGAGGAATGATTCAAGCCCAAGACGGGCAACATTAAGCACGACTTCAAACATGGGAGGTGGGTTGTGGATCGGCGGATCAGGCTGCGACCACAAGACGCCCGCCTGATTCCACTTTGGGAGGGAGGGAGAATTCCACGTAGCCATGAATGCCGAAGGGTTGGATTGACTTGGATAATCACGAATTATTTCGTGACCAGCCCATTGAAGGGAAAAGCGCCAACGATTGCGAGTTTATTTTTCGCGCCTCCCTGCCCCCCGGGCAGCCCATCGGATTCGGAGGGGGCATGTCCGCTGCATCATAGGTAACCAACAACGCTCCGCCAGCCACGACCGATGCTCCATCAGTCACCAGCAATGCTCCGTCAGTCATGACCGCTGCTCCATCGGTCACCAACAACGCTCCGTCGGCCATGACCGCTGCTCCATCGGTCACCAGCAATGCTCCATCGGTCATGACTGATGCTCCATCAGTCACCAGCAATGCTCCATCGGTCATGACCGATGGAGCATTGTTCCAGTCGTGAGTGCCGTTTCAGCCTGGCGAAGATATTGATAATGAGTTCTTTAAGGGTAAAACCCTTTCAATCGCCCTCCGTGACCTGAACAAGCTATTTGGGCAGTTTGGAGAGGTATTTGGCTTGTTTGGCCTCGAATTTCTTGATGCAGGGTTTGCAGCAGAATTTGATCTCCTGGCTGCCATATACCTTGGTGATAGCACCACCCATGCTCTCAAGATCGTTGCCGCTGACTAGGCAGGTCTTGAGCGGATAGGGCTTGGCTTTTGCAGCGGCCTGTGCGGATTCAAGACCCGTGCAGACAGCGAGGGTGAGACAGAGCAGAGCGCGGTTGAAAAGGGTGTGTAGTGTCATTTTAATGATGTTGAGGGATGGGCCAGCGCTGTCAGCGAAAGTCAATCTCGGGCGGCGGGGCGTCTGGACTTAGTTCCGGCCGGGCATGTCCTCATTGGGCATTGGAGAGTATTTGCGGTTATCGCCCATGTTGTGCGATCCCCCTGTGGAATCTCCCTGCCTGCTCTTGCAGCCGGAAAATGCGAAGGTGACGAGAACTGCGACGCTTATTGCGGCTAACGCGGATTTCAGTGTTGTTTTCATAGTGTGCATTTGGTTTGTTTGGTTAGGAAACCATCCGAGAAATCTTTCTCGGGCGGCTTCCGCCGAAGGGACTATTTATGTGCTTTGCAATGCGTCAGCTCTGACCCGCAGGCTTTGCAGTCATGGTTGAGCTTGCCCGTCTTGAAGAACGTCACGACCGCGCTTTCGCAGTCCGCGCACTGCATGGCCTTTTCCTGGCGATAGATCACTACGCCACCTTTGCCGCTGCTGCCGACCGTTACCGGGCGGTTGACCCACACGGTTTTACATTTGGCGCACATCACGACGGAGTCGTCATCAGGCGCTTTATCGGCTCCTGAGGCTGTTTGGAGGGCCCCGAGTGGAAGAAACGCCAGCGCGAGGAGGGCGAACTTCATGGATTGAATCATTGAGTGATTGTTTTTCATACTGTCTTTGCCATTTGGGTTTTGAGCCAGACGGCGGAGTGCCACTGACCGTCCTTCACCGGTGCGTGGTGGCCCAGAAGATAACTATGGGGTATAGACCTACCAATTGTGGCACAAGGCCAGTTTTCCCGGCCGAGGCTCCACCTCAGATATTCAGTGCCCGGGAAAATAAACGTCTGAACCAGCCTGTTGCGGCGTTAAGCTACGAATAGAAGGCCATTGCCTTCTAAAACCAAACCAAAGAACACACAACCAAATGAAAACATTAACATCAATCCTGTCAATCATCGCCATGACCGGTGCCCTCACCACCGGTGCATTCGCCGCAGACAAGAAATACAAGGAAGGCGGCTGCTGCGACAAAGCCCACAAGAAGAGCGAGAAGTGCGCGCATCCCTGCTGCGTGACCGCAGAGAAGGACAACAAGGTCTGCGAGAAGTGCAATAAGTAACACGCGGCCATCCGGCCAGCGCTTGTATGAAATGCCAGCCTGCGATGCAGGCTGGCATTTTTAGTTCGGTGTGAACACCTTGATCGCGATCACCGCCACCATCATGCAAACCACGGACCTCGCCTGCCGCTCAGGGGGGAACCGTTTGAAATATCAGCCCCGACACTCGGACACCCTGAGTGAGTGGGTTGGATTGATTTTTTTCTCCCGGCGAGAGATTTGTTAGACCCTGCCGTGGCCTGTGGTACGCTCCGGGCCTCGATCCTCCATGGCCTTGATCCGCGTCAACAGTCTCAAGATTCACTTCCCCATCCACAGCGGATGGCTGCGTCGTGAGACCGACTCAGTCAAGGCGGTGGATGATGTGAGCTTCGAGATCGAGGAGGGCAAGACGCTCGGGCTTGTGGGCGAGAGTGGCAGCGGAAAATCGACCGTGGCCCGCGCCTTGCTGAAACTGATCAAGCACACCGATGGCGAGGCCTACTACCGAGATCGCGAGATTCTCTCGCTGCCTGAGGGGCAGTTCCGACCACTGCGGAAAGATTTGCAGATGGTGTTTCAGGATCCCTTCGGCTCGCTGAACCCACGCATGACCGTCGAGCAGATCATCGGGGAGCCACTGGGCATTCACTTCAGGCAGATGAATCGCGCGGAGCGTGAGGACACGGCGGCAGCATTGCTGAACCGCGTGGGACTGGCTACCGAGTCGCTCGACCGCTATCCCCATGAGTTCAGCGGCGGGCAGAGGCAGCGCATCGGCATCGCGCGCGCGCTTGCAGTGCGGCCGAAGTTCCTCATCTGCGACGAGCCGGTGAGCGCACTCGACGTGAGCGTGCAGGCGCAGATTCTCAATCTGCTCAAGGATCTACAGGAGGAATTTAAGCTCACCTACCTCTTCATCGCGCATGACCTCGCCGTCGTGCGGCACATGAGTGACGAGATCATCGTGATGTACCGAGGCAAGGTCGTCGAGCGCGGGCAGGCAGACGCCGTGTGCGAGAGCCCGCAGCATGAGTACACGCGCAAATTGCTCAATTCCGTGCCAAAGCTGGACTGACCCGATGCCATGACGCCGCTCTTCAAGAAATTCCTCGGAACCAATTGGCTGCTCGTCGTGAACATGGCGGCCATCATCGTCTTCGGCGTGTATGCCGTGTACAATGCCTCGTCCTACCGCGAGGGCGCTCTCTCGTCAGTCTGGAACCAACAAATCCGGTGGGCGATGATCGGCATTCCTATTTTCTTCACGGTCTCGCTCGTGGATTACAAATGGGTGCGCTGGGGCGCATGGCCGATCTACCTCCTCGGCATCGCGAGTTTGATCGTACTCGAACTCTTCGGCGTCGAGGTGATGGGGCAGAAGCGTCTCCGCATCGGCGGCATGATGGAGGTGCAGCCGTCCCAGATCGCGATCACGGGCGGCATTCTCGCGCTGGCCGTTGTGTTTGGTGACCTCCAGCGCTGGCTGGCAGTCTTCCGCCATCCGTCGCTGCGGATGATCATGGCTGGAGTCGTCGCGGGCATCCCCGCTTACCTCGTGTTGAAGGAGGACTTCGGTTCCGCCACGGTCTGGGGGCCCGTCTTCTGCGCCATGCTTTTGGTCGGGAGCATTCCGTTCCGCTATCTCATCACCCTCACGCTGGTCGTGCTGTGCGTCATCCCGGTCGGTTACTTCTTCGCCCTGAAGCCCTACCAGCAGAAGCGCATCGACACATGGATGTTCCTTCTCACCAATCAGGAGCACAAGGTCGATCTCAAGGACGAAGGCTGGGTGCCGAACTACCTCCTCACCGCTGTGGGGTCCGCTGGTATAGAAGGGAAGGGGCCTCTCTCGCAAAAAGTGGCCGACCGCGCCTCCATCCACCGTACTTTCTTCCCCAACGAGTCCATCAATGACTTCATCTTTTCCGTCGTGGCGGAGGAGTTTGGCTTCCGGGGGGCCATCATGCTGTTATCCGGCATGTGCCTGCTCTTGTTGCAGTGCATCTTCGTCGCCTTCGCCTCGCGAGATCAACTCGGGCGACTCATCGTAGTCGGCATCGTGGCGATGATGTTCATCCACACCTTCGAGAATGCGGGCATGAACATCCTGCTCACGCCCATCACGGGGCTGCCATTCCCCTTTGTGAGCTACGGGGGCACCTTCCTCGTCGTCTGCATGTTCATGATGGGCATGGTGCAGAGTGTCTGGATCCACCGGAACACTTCACCAGTGAAGAAGGCGGGCGCGGATCGCGACTCCGACGACGGGGAGTAGCACACGGGTTTCCCACGCATTCAGATTCGGGCTGGCTACAACCGCCATCCGGGCTGCGTTACACTAACGCATGAAAACCACTGCTATCCTCTGCGCCACACTCGCCATCGCATCCTTCGCGTTCTCTCAGGCAACGCCGCCCAAGCCAGCCACCAGGACGATTGACGCATCGAAGTTTCCGTCCCTTCAGGCTGCGTTTGATGCATTACCGGAGACGGGTGGCATCGTTTTGATCGCGCCGGGCGACTACGAGATCACCGAGCCACTGCGGGTGAAGACTTCCGAGACACGCATTGTCGGGTCAGGTGCCGCGACCCACATCATCAACAAGAACGAGGAAGGGAAACCAGCGCTGATCCTCGAACCCGCGAATCTCGAAACGGACAAGAAGGCCCGCCTCTGGCGCGTGCAAGTGGCCGATGTGCGCATCAGCGGCAATGAAAAGAGCGGCGACGGCATCCACGCTCACTTTATCCAGGAGATCTATCTGGAGGGCGTCTCCGTCGATCACAACGGAGGCAACGGCGTGAATCTCGTCGATTGCTTTGAAGACCCGCGCATCGCCGACTCCATCTTCACCTACAACAAGCTCGCCGGCGTCAATCTCTTCGGCTGTCATGACATAGTCGTGAACGGAAACCATTTTGAGGAGAACCAAGACGCGCTGTGGTGCGTGGATTCGTTCAACCTCTGCATGAACGGGAACAACATTGACGACCACCTGCGCCACGGTGTGGTGATCGAGAACACCTACGGCTCCGTGCTCAGCGGCAACATGATTGAGGAGTGCAACGGCACCGCCGTCATTCTCGACCGCGACTGCTACGGCATTACCTTGAGCGCAAATGTCATCGCCCACCACCTGGAGGGCGGCATTGACCTGCGTGATGCCTGGGGCTGTGCGATCAGCGCCAATACCTTCACCATTGCCCACAAGTTTTCCATCCGCGCCAGCAAGGACTCCGGACGCAACACCATCTCCGCCAACAACTTTTGCAACACGCACATCGGCGGACTGGACAAGCGTCCGGCTGTGGACAAAACGCCTATGGGTACGGACGAGGGCACGGGAATCCTGCTGTCTGGCACGAGTGACACGGTCATATCGGGCAACACGTTTGGGGGCCTCTCTTCGGCGGCGGTCTGGACGGACAGCCCATGCGCGCGCATCCTGATAAGTGGTAATATCGCGACCGATTGCGGGCGCAAGCTGCCCAAGGATGCTTCTTGGATCAATCTTGCGGGTTCCACGGACTCCATTGAGAAAGACAACCTACTGTCTTGCAAGAAATAGAGGTCTCCGGCATGATGACTGCACCCTTTTTGGGGAAACATGCTCGACAAGCAAAGAGACAAGTATCGCCCACTCACGGAGAAGCGCACCTTCGCACGCAACTTCGTGCTCGCGCATCTCGCTGGAGGCGTGCTCATGCCCACTTTGCTCCTTTTCCATGAGTTGTTTGCCGCCTCCTTTGGCGTGCTTCTTTGGTACCTGCTCTCAATCGGGCTCGTGGTTGGGATGATGCGGCGCATGGAGTGGTGCCGCCCGGTTCTGGCGTTGATGTTTCTGCTTCTTGGGGTTGTAGCGGCCGTCTTCATCACCAACATCCTACCCACTTTGAAGCTCGATCATGAGCCGATGCTCAGTCGCGCTGGATTGCCACTGTGGGGTGCGGGGGTGACGGTGGCTTACTTGGTGGCGGGTGTCATGGCGTTCGCCAGCAATCGGTTGAAGCGTGCGACGACGCTCGGTTTCTCGCTCTGGTGAAATTTTTGCGCTAGTCGAGCCCCATCCACTCACGCAGCTCGCGCATTTGTTTCTTGTTCGGGCGTGCGGCACTCTCATGCGGTGTGGGCGGATGGATGAGCGCCTGCTCCTTTCGTGCCGCTTCCGCTCGCGCGTAGGCTTCTGGGGGCGTTAGATTCTCGTAGCATTGTGCAGCCAGCGGCGCACTGACGCGGCTGGCGGGGAGGCCGGTCACGCGGATCGTGAGATGCAGGTCGCCACGGTCGATTTCGACCAGATCTCCCGTGCGCAATGCGCGTGCAGGCTTGATGGCGTCTCCTTTGATTTTCACGTTTCCCTTCGTGCAGGCCTGCGCAGCCAGCGCGCGCGTTTTGAACACGCGCACATGGTGCAGATATTTGTCGGCTCTCAGGGCCACGCTCGTCTCGCTCATCTGGATGTGGGCGGCATGATCACCAAATCGGCGTGGGCCGCAAGGTCGCATGTGCTGCAAAAGGGCGCTGTTGCCATGGGGTGCTAAAAAATTAGCAATTGAATCTTGCGGGCTGAAACCAGGTGTGCTAAAAAACCAGCATGTCACAGAAACGAGAACGCTACAGCCGCCGCGAGAGGCAGATCATGGACATCATCTACGCGAGGAGCGAGGCCACGGCCGCCGAGGTGGAGGCGGCGCTGCCGGATGCACCGAGCTACTCCGCCGTGCGTGCGCTGTTGCGCATCCTGGAGGAGAAGGGGGCCTTGAAGCACCGCGTCGATGGCCCGCGCTACATCTTCACTCCCACCGAGCCGCGCGAGAAGGTCAGCCGCTCGGCTCTACAAAAGGTGCTGCACACTTTCTTCGAGGGCTCACTCGCGAATGCCGTCGCCGCGCTGGTGGACGCGAAGGACGGGGACCTACCGGATGAGGAACTCAAGCGTCTCGAATCCATCGTCAAACAAGCGCGCAAATCCTGAACCCAAGTCACACCGACTATGAACGATCAAACTCTCACTCTCCTCGATCTGCTGGCCAAGAGCACGGCGGTCGTGCTGCTCGGATTTGGTTGCCTCACGTCGATGAGGCGGCGTTCAGCGGCGTATCGCTCTCTCGCCTGGCTTGCCGTGTTCGTCGCGTTGATGGTGTTGCCGCTCGTGGTCTTTGTGCGTCCGATCTGGACGGTCGATGTGCCAGTGGTCAAAGCGAGCATTCCGCTCTCGGACAGTGCGCAGCCGCTCACTGTGGAACCCACCGCAGTGGCCATGCCGACCGCCGTCGCGGCGCAGCCCGTGGCGGAAGCGGCTCCCGCTTGGACGCTGTGGCAATGGCTGGCGGCGATCTATATCAGCGGCATGATTTTAGTGATCGGCTTCCGTGTGATCGGCTCCTTTCAGCTCATGCGGCTTGGAGGACAGAATGGATTGAAAAAGCACAATGGAGGCGACGCTGAGATGGATGCGCGCATCGGGGAGATGGTGATGGCGATCCAGAAGCGCGGCGGGTTCAGGCGGCGAGTGCGGGTTCTTCAGTCAGACCGCGTTACCGTCCCGATGACTTGGGGCACTTTCAAACCCGTGCTCATGCTGCCGTCCACATGCTCGCAATGGTCCGACGCCGATCTGCGCGCGGCACTGGAGCACGAGATGGCGCACATCCGGCACGGCGATGCTGCGCGCCGTCTGCTCGCCACCTTCGTCTCCGCGCTCTGGTGGCCGCATCCGCTCGTGTGGCTCGCGTCCAAAGCGTGGCGGCTGGAGCAGGAGCGCGCGTGTGACGACGCCGTCGTGCGCTCCGGATCGGATGCGGGGCGCTACGCCGAGCAGCTTCTCGAAGCCGCACGCTCCGTGCGCCTCGGTAGCTTTCAGAGTGCCGCCGCGCTAGTGATGGCCATGCCTTCGGGCCTCGAGACGCGCCTGCGGGCGGTTGTCGGGAGCAACGTGAATCGCGCCGCAGCAGGAAGAGAAGCCTTCGCCCTTGCTTCAGCGGCGGCATTCTTCGTGGTAGCATTCTGCGCGGTATGCCAGGCGCAGACGGCAGTTGCTCCGCAGCGGGACAAGCGGCAGATCCTCATCACCACCAAGTTCGTCGAGGCACCCGTCGGGGACATTGCCACGCGATTGCCCGACTTGAAAAGCGCGCTGGACGGAAAGCCAACCCGGTTGAGCGACGCGGAGATGCAAGAGCTGGTCGGGCAACTCTCGCAGAAGAAGGGCGTGGACCTGATGTCCACACCAACCGTGACCACCCGCAGCGGGCAGAAGGCCACGATCGAAGTCGCGCGGGAGTTCATGTATCCCACGGAGTTCGAGATAAAGGATGGCCACTTCTCCCCCACGCATTTCGAGATGATGCCCGTCGGCATCACCGTGGAATTGAATGCCTCTTTCGAGAATGACAATGTCATCAGGCTCAAGCCAGCCACTGCGAAGGTCAGCGAGTTCCTTGGTTTCCTGGTCGGTGGACGCGAGAACTTGAAGGAGGTGGGGAATGGGAAGTGGAGGTTCGATGACTCCAAAGCCTTTGTCGGTCGCGAGAACAAGATCTCCGGCAGTGCGAAGGCAGGCGGCCTTGGACGAGTGACCGATGTCGCCGGCAAAATGAAGACCACCCGGCAAAACGATGTGAGAAAGGGCGAGGTATCCAAGCCGGTCTTCTCCGTCGAGAAATGGTCGGAAGATGTGTCGCTCAAGCAAGGCGACTGGATGGTTTCCTGCCTGTCGCGTGGGAGTGACGCCGAAGCAGAGGATGAGAAGCGAGTCTGGTTCTTTGTCTCGGCATCGGAAACCCAGGCAACCGAGCGGCCCGCCGAGTCAGCCCAGCAAAAGGCATCCGAGGAGAAATCAGCGATGCAGCGCGCGCGGCGGATCATCTTCCCCCATGTGAAGTTTCATGAGGCAAAGCTCAGCGAGGTGCTGGACTACCTGCGCGTGAATTCCATGGAACTCGATCCCGACAAGCAGGGCGTGGATCTGATCATGAAGCCAGGCACGCCCGACGGGGCAAGCATCACGCTGGATTTGAAGGACATGCCGCTGAATGAAGTGCTGCGATATGCGACCGAGCTGAGTGGCACGAAGGCCGTGTATGAGCCATACGCTGTGACTGTGAGCGCCGTCGTCGCCGGTGGCGCGGGGGATGAAATGCTCACGTGGGTCTATGCCGTGCCGTCCACGCTTTTGGGTACCGAGAAGAGCGCCAAGAATTGGCTGACCGAAAAGGGTGTCGTGTTTCCAGATGGAGCGAGCGCCGTCTTCAATCCGAATACCCCTCAGTTGATCGTGAGGAACACCGAGGGCGAACTGCGCAAGGTTGAGAAGATTGTGGAGAAGATTGTGGCGAGTCCGACGTCTGCAGAGGCGCTGCGCCAGCTCAAGAGCAGCACGGAAAAGCTGACTACCACATTCCAGCACTTGGAGGGCGGAGTGTTTGACGCCAAGAAGGCCGCTGATCTAAAATCAGCCATGGCCAAGGTTCAGGTTGCCGTTGATGAACTCAAAGCCCGAGCCATCGCCAAGAATCTCGAAACCCGCGCCCGGCTCATTATCCTGCCCCAGGTCGAGTTCAGCGGGGCCACCATCGACGAAGCGGTGGAGTTCCTCCAGGTGAAGAGCAGGCAGCTCGACCCCGACAAGAAAGGCGTGAACATCGTTCTCAAGAAATCCGAGGTGAAGAATACCGCGCTCCTAACCCTCAGCCTCAAGAGCGTGCCGCTCTGGGAGGCGCTGCATTATGTGGCGGAGCTGGCGGGGATGACGGTGGAGGTGGGTGAGTCGGCCATTGCGATCCAGCCCGCCGATGTGGCGCGGTGAGTCGAATGCGTCAGTGCAAGCTCTCCCAGTCTGAGTGCGTCTTTTGATGCGTGACTCGGATTCTCAAAAGCCTCATTCTTGCCTCTCTCGCGCACTCATCGGTGCGGGCGGAGGATGGTGTGGCGTTCTTTGAAGCCAAGGTGCTGCCGGTGCTGCAAAACCGCTGCTACGAGTGCCACTCACATGAAAAGAAGATCAAAGGTGGTCTCGCGCTTGATTTGAAAACGGGCTGGCAATCCGGTGGCGACAATGGACCCGCCATTGTCCCCGGCGATCTGATGAAGAGCCATCTCATTCAGGCCGTGCGCTACGCCGACCCCGACATGGAAATGCCGCCGAAGGGAAAGCTCGCCACCAGCGAGATCGAAGTGCTGGAGAAATGGGTGGCCATGGGTGCGCCGGATTCGCGCGTGAGCCGGACTACGGCAAAAGCGTCACGAGTCATTGACATCGAGGCAGGAAAAAAGTTCTGGGCCTTCCGACCCGTGCGCGATGCGCAACCGCCTGTGGTCAAGAACACGGCCTGGGTGCTCGACAGCGCGGATCGCTTCATCCTCGCGAGACAGGAGGCCGCCGGTCTCACGCCCTCCGAGGATGCCGATGCCTACACTTGGCTCCGCCGCGTCTCGCTCGATCTCACCGGCCTGCCACCGACACTGGAAGTCATCGAGGCATTCATGGCGGACCTCACTCATCCGTCATCCGCCATTCGCCATTCGGCATTTGCGAAGCAGGTGGATCGCCTTCTCCAATCCAAAGCCTTTGGCGAGCGCTGGGCGCGCCACTGGCTCGACCTCACCGGCTACGCCGACCAGATTGGCACCTCGAACAACGTGTTCGCCGAGCACGCATGGCGCTACCGCGACTACGTCATAGACGCCTTCAACTCCGACAAGCCCTTCGACCGATTCATCCGCGAGCAGGTCGCGGGTGACCTGCTCGCGCAGGAATCTCAGATTCCGGATTTCAAATCTCAAATGATCGCAGCCACGGGCTTCCTCGTGCTCGGCGATGTCGAGATCGTCGCCGTGGATAAACTCATCATGGAGCACGATCTCGTGGACCAACAGGTGAGCAAGGTCGGCACCGCCTTTCTCGGCATGACGCTCGGCTGCGTGCGCTGCCACGATCACAAGTTTGATCCCATCGGCCTGCACGACTACTACGGCATCGCCGGCATGTTCCGCAGCACCGACTCCACCTACAAGACCGACAACGGAGTCTGGAGCAGCGTCAACAAGAGCGAGCTGCCCGAAACTCCCGCGCAGAGGGCCGCGCGCGAGCGGCTACTCGCCGCGAACGAAACTAAGATTCTGTCGCTCCACGCCGAGCGCGCCGCCGCCGAGAAGGAAAAAGCCGCGCTGGAGTCCCAGATCACCAAGGCAACCAAGGAAGCCAAGCCCGATCTCGAAAAGAAGCGCGACGCGCTGACCGCCCGCATCAAGGCGATCAATGGTGAAGTCGAGCACGCGAAGTTCTTTGCTCCCATCGCGCCGAAGGCCTTTGCCGTCCATGATCGCCAAACGCCGGATGACATGCGGATCACCATTCGCGGCAATCCGTACGCACTTGGCGAGAAAGTGAAGCGCGGCGTCATGCGCGTCGCCTCGTGGAGCGAGCTGCCACCGATTCCCGCCAATCAAAGTGGACGCCTACAACTCGCCGACTGGCTTGCCGATCCGCGCAATCCACTGACCGCGCGTGTCACCGTGAACCGCATCTGGCAGAAGCTCTTTGGCGAGGGGATCGTGCGTAGCGTCGATTACTTCGGTGTGCGTGGTGAGGCACCCACGCATCCCGAGTTGCTCGATCATCTCGCCGCACGCTTCGTGCGCGACGGCTGGTCGCAGAAGCAGCTCATCCGCAGCCTCGTGCTCAGCCGTGCGTATCGCATGAGCAGCGCGAATGACGCGCTCGCAGCGGCGAAAGACCCCGAGAACCGCCTGCTCTGGCGCATGAATCGCCAGCGACTTGATGCCGAGGCGATCCGCGATTCCATGCTAGCCATCACTGGCAAGCTCGCGCCATCGAGCGGCGGTCCCGCCTTGCCGCTCGAGTTCCCCGAGAACGTCTCAAGCCTCAGCCCCAAGGCCGTGAATCCACCTGCGTTCAACCTCAGGAAGATGCGTCCCATCCAGGATTTTGAGCGCACCATCTACCTCCCCGTCATCCGCACCGCCGCGCAGCCCGGTTCCGCAAAGCTGCGCGATGTCTTCGACTTCACCCAGCCCGCGCAGATCGCTGGTAAGCGCGCCGAAACCGCCGTGCCAACGCAGGCGCTGTTCCTCATCAACAGCGACATGCTCCGCGCCCGCGCCAGCGAGCTGGCCAAAGACCTCACGCAGTCCGACTCGAACGCGGGCGCGCGTCTCGAAGCGCTCTGGCTGCGCGTGCTGGGCCGTCCCATCACCTCCACCGAGCGGGATGATTCCGCCCACCTCATCCAATCACTCCCCGCCGACAAAGCCTGGATCGAACTCAGCCACGCGCTGCTTTCGTCAAACGAGTTTCTTCTCCGCCTATGACCCTTCATCCGCACACCCGTCGCGCTTGGCTCCGCAAAACCGCCTGCGGATTCGGCGCGCTCGCTTTTCACGATCTCGTGAGCGCCGCGCAGAGTCCGCTGGCGCTGCGCTCGCCTCGGATGCCGGCCAAGGCGAAGCGCGTGATCTTCCTCTTCATGTCCGGCGGGCCGTCGCAGCCGGACTTGTTTGATCCCAAGAGCTACATCAAGCGGATGCACGGCAAGACGATCTCCGCGCCCATCAACACGAACGAACTGCGCGTGGGCACCGACAAGTTCCTCGCGCTCGCCACGCATGGCGAGGTGAGGCCGCGCGGCCAAAGCGGCATGATGATCTCAGACCTCCTGCCGCACACGGCGACCATCGGGGATGAGATTTGCCTGCTGCGCGCGATGCACTCGGACAACAACCAGCACCAGCCCGCCGCGCTTCAGTTTCACACCGGCGTCACTGCCGATGTGCGCCCGTCGATGGGCTCGTGGATCAGCTACGGACTCGGCACAGAGAATCAAAACCTGCCCAGCTTCATCAGCATCCACCCAGACTCCGACACGCGCCTCTATGGCTCGGGCTTCCTGCCCGCCGCGCATCAAGGCACCAAGGTCACCGTGCCGCAGGACAACAAACAAGCGCCCATCGATTACCTCGGTGATGTCTCTGGCGACGCGACGGCTCAGCGCGCGCGCATCGACTTCACGCAGCGCATGAACCGCCGTCTGATCGAGCAGTCCGGCACCGACGCCCGCATGGAAGGCATGATCGAGAGCATGGAGATCGCCTTCCGAATGCAAAGCGCCACGCCCGAGTTGGTGGACATCTCCAGCGAGTCCGAGGCGACCAAAAAACTCTACGGCGTCGGCAGCAAGGAGTGCGACAAGAATGCGCGCGCCTGTCTGCTCGCGCGCCGCCTCAGCGAGGCTGGCGTGCGCTTTGTGCAAGTGACGATGGGCGGATGGGATCATCACGGCGACATCCGAAACGCTCTGCCGAAAAGCTGCGCGGCGAGTGATCAGCCCTGCGCTGCCTTGATCAAGGACTTGAAATCACGCGGCCTCCTTGACGACACACTCGTCGTGTGGAGCGGCGAGTTTGGCCGCACCCCGTGGAGCCAGGACCTCAGTGGCACTTCCCCCATCGAGAAGCACGGGCGCGAGCATCAGCCCGAGAGTTTCTGCACCTGGATGGCCGGTGGCGGAGTGAGACGCGGCTTCACCTTCGGAGAGACTGATGATTTCGGATTCCGCCCCGTCGCCGGAAAGGTGCATCTGCACGACTTGCACGCCACGATTCTGCACCAGCTCGGCCTTGATCATGAAAAGCTGACCTGGCGACACATTGGTCGCGACTACCGCCTCACCGATGTGTATGGCAACGTGGTGCGAGAGATCGTTTCCTAGCGCCTCTCCCCCCGATCCCTCGTTAGGCGCACGGCGGGTCTGCGCTTGAAAACGATTGCAATCAATCGTCATCAACGGCAAACCAGCGCAAACTTTTCTTCCGTGTCCTTTCGTCTCGAAATGCTCCAAGTCGCGCGTGTGGCACCCAAGGCTCTTGGGGAGTCCGCCGAGCTAGTCGCGGCGTTCTTGGAGTCCCAACTGTCATCCGAAGGAGGGTTCATGGATCGGGAAGGGAAGCCGGACTTGTACTACACGGTGTTCGGGATCGAGGGGCTAGTGGCGCTGCGGCGGGAGTTGCCCGTGGAGCGCATCGCGCACTGGCTGGAGAAGCATGGCGACGGCGAGGGCTTGGATTTTGTACACCTGTGTTGCCTCGCACGGTGCTGGCGTGGGCTGGATGCGAGGAGGTTTGCCCCTGCCGCGCGCGAGTCACTCGCGGCGCGCATCGAAAAGTACCGGACTCCTGACGGCGGCTACCATCAGTCGCCCGGCAAGGCCTCTGGCAGCGCGTATGGTGCCTTGCTGGCAGGCAGTGCGTATGAGGATCTGGAGTTGGCCGTCCCGAGTCCGGAGACGCTCGCCTTGTCCATGATCGCGCTGCAAACAGCGGACGGCGCTTTTTCAAACGAGCGCGGGCAGGCGATGGGATCGACCACGGCGACATCGGCTGCGGCGGCATTCTATCGTCACGCGGGGATTGCCGTGCCATCTGAGCTGCGCCGCTGGATCATGGGGCAGTGCCTGCCTGACGGCGGGTTCCTCGCATTTCCCAAAGCGCCCATGCCCGACCTACTCTCGACCGCCGTGGCTCTGCACGCCTTGAGCGGGATGCAGGCCGACATCGGCGGCATCCGCGAGGTGTGCCTCGATTTTGTGGACAGCCTGTGGTCGGCCGAAGGCGGTTTTCACGGGCATTGGGCGGACGACACCCTGGACTGCGAGTACACCTACTACGGGCTGCTCGCGCTCGGTCATCTGACCGTGTGACGCACGGACTTGAGCGGTTCTTTTTTCACCTTGATTACCTTTGGGATGATGGGACTCTAGCCGCCACTTTTCAGGAAAAAATCGAAACATGGGCAAGCAACACAACAAAGTCATCAAACGTCGTCGTCGGAAAAACTATGTAGCGCGCAAGAAGGCGCTGGCAAAGTCAGGCGCACTCCGCAAGTCGAGCCGTCGCACGGACGCATCCAAGTCAGCAGCCAAGAAGCCAGCCGTCAAGAAGCCCGCAGTGAAGAAGGCCAAGGCACCGAAGAAGGTGGAAGAATTGACTGAAGTGGTGGCTGCCGAAGTCGTGACCGATGTCGTTGTGGCTGAGGCGGCTCCGGCCGCAGAAGTCGCCGCGCCGGAAGCTTCGGCCCCTGTTGAAACCGTGGCGTCGGAATCCCCGGCCGCTGAGGCCATCACCGAGGAGTAAACCGCACAAGACGCAACATCGCATTTGAAAACGGGACAGGCAGAAATGCCTGTCCCGTTTTGCATTACAGGCTTCATCCGGCATCCAAGTTTGCCGCCCATCGCAAACGCAGCTCGTCGAAAGGAGCGCGTGGGTTGGAGAGCCTCTGACGTTTGCTTCATGAGCGTCTGATTCGTGTCCGATTAGCGGTTTTGAATCGCGGCGGGGTTCAGGCTCAACGGCGGCTCGCCTTTCCGTCGCCATGGCCTACCTCGGAGACTGAGGTGTGAGGGCGCGGACTTCTCCGGGGGTGAGGTGCCGCCATTGGCCTTTGGTGAGGTCGCCGAGCTTGAGGGTGCCGATGGCGACGCGGACGAGGCGGAGGACTTCGATCTCGAAGGCATTGAGCAGGCGGCGGATGTGGCGGTTGCGGCCTTCGTCGAGCACGATCTCGAGCCAGGTGTTCTTCTCGCCGTGGCGGAGCACGGTGGCGCGCTTCACTCGGAGGCGGTCGCTGCCGTCGGTGATGCCGGCGTGGAGGCGGTGGAGGAGTGCGTCGTCGGCGAGTGTGGCGATCTGGACATGGTAGGTCTTGTCGAGATGCGTGGCGGGGTCGGTGATGGCGTTGGCCCAGGCGTTGTCGTTGGAGAAAAGGAGAAGGCCTTCGCTGGCCTTGTCGAGCCGACCGACGGCGGGCAGGTGGGGCAGGGTAGTACCTGTGAAACAGGCATAGACGGTGTCGCGCCCGAGTTCGTCGGTGGTGGTGGTGACGAGACCGCGCGGTTTGTTGAGCATGACGTGGATGCGCGCGGCAGCTTTGACGGCGGCGTTGTCGATCTCGATGGCATCGACTCCGATGCGCACGGGTGTCTCGGGATCACGCCGGACGCGGCCATTGAGCTTCACGCGGCCCTCGAGCACGAGCACGGTGGCCTGGCTGCGGGAGCAGTGGCCGAGCTTTGAGAGCGTACGGGCTAGGCCGGACATTTTTGGGAAGACAATGGGACTAGGAGACGGGGAGATGCCAAGTGGCGATGGTCGTGAAGTTGGTCCCGCGCCTTGTGGTCTATTGTCTGCTCGTTTTGCAGTTAGCGCGTCTCCGTGCCTTTGTCCGAGCGCGCGGCGACGGCGGGCGGCGCGGCTGGGAGCTTGAGGAGGCGCTGGCATTCCTCGACGAGAAACTTGGAGTCCGTGAATGGATCAAAGCTGACGTCAATCCATCGGATGTGATTGCTGGTGTCGATGAGGGCGAGCGCGTGGAGGGGCATCTTCTCGAAGTCGTCGTAGGCGCGGTAGGTTTTGAAGATGGAGAGCTTTTCGTCGGAGAGCAGGGGGAAGGGAAAGCCGCCCGGAGTCTTGCTCTTCTCGTTGGCTTTGGCGAGGTCGGCGGGCTTCTCCAGACTGATGGCGGCGACGGAAATTTTTGCGGCCTTGAGCTGATCGGCCACACCAGCGATGGCATTGAGCTGCTCCATGCAGTGGCCGCACTGATGGCCGAGGTAGAGGCAGAGGAGGACGTTTTTGCCACGGTAGTCCTTGTCGGAGACGGTCTTGCCGGTGGCGTCGAGCGCGGACCACGCGCGCGCGACGGGCGGCTGCCAGTGAACGGGGCCGAGCGTGTCGAGCGCGGGGCGCACGCCGTTGTCGGTGCGCTTCGGCGCGGGAGCGCGCCAGTCGCCTTTGATATTGAGCCGAAGGGCGAGGGCACCGAGTCGGGCAGCGATGGGGAGGTCACGATCCATGGCAAAGGCGGCCTTGCGCACGGCTTCG
>Ga0075163_10002714_pt1 | contig 23763 bp, 20 predicted proteins | sample JI1023141ADNA_FD_71478 | JGI IMG/M metagenome (GOLD analysis project Ga0075163, IMG submission 71478) | Wastewater effluent complex algal communities from Wisconsin, to seasonally profile nutrient transformation and Carbon sequestration -... | ecosystem: Engineered > WWTP > Effluent > Algae... | reverse complement strand
AACTTCGCCATGATTATTCCGCCCAAAGAATTCAATGGCTGGAAAGTAACTACCGTAGGGGATGACATTGCGTGGATTAAGCCGGGTAAAGATGGAAAGCTATATGCCATCAATCCGGAGGCTGGCTACTTTGGTGTTGCTCCGGGTACCAACGAGAAAACTAACCCCAACGCGATGGCTACCATCTCGCGCGATGCCATTTTCACCAACGTAGCCGTTACAGAAGATGGCGATGTGTGGTGGGAGGGAATGACGAAAGAGCCACCTAAGAACCTGATTGATTGGCGTGGACAAACGTGGGATCCGGCATCGGGCAAACCCGCAGCCCATCCTAACAGTCGCTTTACCGTATCGGCAAAAAATAATCCGGCTATTGATCCCGAGTGGGAGAATCCCAATGGTGTGCCCGTGAGTGCCTTTGTTTTTGGGGGTAGAAGAAGCACCACCATCCCATTGGTTTATCAATCATCCAACTGGGCCTATGGAGTGTATCTCGCCTCAACGATGGGTTCAGAGACAACAGCGGCTGCATTTGGCGAAGTAGGTAAGGTAAGACGCGATCCGTTTGCCATGTTGCCATTCTGCGGCTATCACATGGGCGATTACTTTAATCACTGGCTTCAGTTTGGCAGAAGTCTGCCGGCACCTCCGCGTATTTTTGGTGTGAATTGGTTTCGCAAAGATGCCGAAGGTAAATTTATTTGGCCGGGCTTTAGCGATAACATGCGCATTTTAAAATGGATTGTATTAAAGATCCGGGGCGAATCGAATGCGGTGGAAAGTCCCATTGGCTGGATGCCCACCTACGATGACATTGATTGGACAGGTCTTGATTTTACTCCACAGCAATTTGAGAGCATTATGGATATCGACCGAGAAGAATGGAAATCAGAACTGCTGCAACATGCCGAGCTTTTTGAAAAGATGTACGACAAGCTGCCGAAGGAATTCATTTTCATGCGCGAGTTGCTGCTCTCAAGTTTATGGCGTTCACCGGCCAAGTGGAGCCTTGAGCCTGAACGAATTGATGATCATGATTAAAATGAAGAGCCCCTTACAAGAGGGGTTTTTTCTTGATAGGCTGGAAAGGACTAATTTGTTATGTTAAAAAGATATTTACTTACTTAATTGTGTAAATGATTTACATAACTCAGTTCATTTATATCATTAAAGGAAAAGAAGAAATCTTCAATCAGTTTGAAGTTATTGCAATTCCTATAATCTCGAAGTATAATGGTCGGCTCCTGTTACGTGTAAGACCTGATGACAATTCATTTATCGAACATCGTATGGATAAACCTTACGAAATACATTTTGTAGAGTTTGATTCCGAACATGATTTTGAAAGCTTTAAGCGAGATGAAGAACGCAAGAAGTTTTTACATCTAAAGGAACAATCTATAAAAGCGGTCATCTTGGTTCAGGGAACAAAACTATGAAAACCAATAGGTTATATCATGAGACAAATTCTTCTTATCATTCTACTTTCACATTTTACACTCACGCTTTATTCGCAGGGAACCAGGAATAAAGAGGATGAAATTTCCTTCCTGATTGATCAATATTCACTGGCTCGGAAAAGAAAGGATACACTCTTACTCAAGAGTATTCTCACGGTAGGGATAGATCAATTGGTTTCATCAGGCGAATGGCGCCATGGTAAAAGTGAAGCAGTAACAGGTATGCTGCGAAGCTCGGAAAGTAATCCCGGCTCAAGAAAATTAATCATTGAAAAGATCCGATTTATTAATTCTGAGTGCGGAATCGTGGATGCCCGGTACGAAATACAAAATCCGGATGGCACCGTAAGAAAAATGTGGAGTACCTTTGTTGTTGTTAGCGAAAATAAAATGTGGAAAATCACCGCGATCCGCAATATGCTTCCTTCCCGATAGATTGCGCATGCATACAGTTCCTTTAACGTGTAGTATAGTGAGAATATTGAAAAGAAAGATCATGAACAAGCAGACTTGCTAATGAAAACAACGGGCTACTCAGGTACACCACTCGCAAGGAAATTAGGGATAAAGGAAGGCTTCAAAATCCGGTTGGTCGACCAGCCTGATTATTACTTTGACCTTTTTACGGATCTGCCGAAAACCCTTAACATCGTGAAGGACAAAAAAACAAAGAAGAATCTGATCCATTATTTTACGAAATCTGCAGCCGCTTTGCGCATGGACATCGTTGCGTTGAGAAATGAAATTGAACCCAATGGAATGATCTGGATCTCATGGCCCAAAAAGGCCTCCAAAATTACAACGGATATTACGGAAGATACGATTCGGGAACTGGCCTTAAAGAATGGACTTGTCGATATTAAAGTGTGTGCAGTGGATGAAGTCTGGTCCGGACTTAAATTGGTAATTCCAGTTAAGGACAGAAGTAGATGATATGTTTATGGAACACAATCAGGTGGTAGAGAAAAACCACCTGTAATTCATTCAAACACTACTTCGAAGGTGGAGAGATACAAACTCCCGATCGGTATAACACGATCAGGCGCGCAGATAAACGCAATTAGCAGGGAAGGTAAACACCACCCTGAAGGCAGGTAATACCCACCATGCATCCAGATAAACCGAAATTCAGCTACCGTAAAAAATAACTTTCTATACAGATCTTCACCACAACCCGGGCAGCAGTACACAAGTATCCATTCAGAGTGAAACTACAATCAGTACAGAAAAACTAAACAACCCATACAGATAAATCCAACTGCTCATATAGATAAAAAATAGTTTGCGGGTAAAATCAAAAAGTGCTTACAAACGTGCCAATGAATAATTGGTTGCAATACGTAAAGGAAATATAGTTTTGAAAAATGTAGTGCAATAGAATAACCTGCTACTCCCATCTTTACGTTGCAATAACAAAATTACAACGATGACACACATAAAAACGGTGGAAGCCTTTTCAAGGTTGATTGGCTTCTGCACCGGGTTTGGAGATAAGTACGATCCCGGTAACCAAAATCTCCAGCTAACCATGCTAACGTCCCAATTGGAGGAGACGCGACAGGCGATCGAACACATTAAGGTTGCCAAGTCGAACTACGATAACGAAGTGAATTACCGGAAGCAGGTTTTCAATGGCTTGCCACGTTTGGCGTCCAGCATCCTGCGCACCTTAGAGGCATGCAGGGCTACTCCCGAAAAATTGGCCGATGCCCGCCTGTTCTTTCACAAGATCAGTGGCGCAAATCACAAACACCGCAAACCTATTGCTTCTGAAGAGGCGTTGAGCCCAACTCAACGCTCTGTTTTGCAACTGGCCTATGTCAGCAGAACTGATTCGTTCGCACAGCTAGTAGAAGCAGTTAATACAGAGTTAAGCTACAAAGCCAAGGAACCGACACTTAGTAAAGCGGGGATCATCCGTAAGGTAACAGAATTGAAAAAACTGAATGAAAGTGTATTTGAGGCGCGTATGAATTGGAGTTATGCCCTGATCAAACGGAATCAACTGATGTACTCTAAAGAATCCAGCTCTTTGTACGAGACAGGTCGGGCTGTAAAGAAATATGTACGGGCAGTTTTTGGTCACGACAGTGCCGAGTATCGCCAGATCAGGAACCTGCCCATCACAAAACCCTATCGGTAGTTAAACTGAAAATAACCCTCATTGGAAGAAGAGGTTATTTTTTGCATGTATTCCAAGGGCTAGTCATTTTGCGGACCGTACGGCAGATTGGTTCAGAAGGTGCTCCATCACAACCGAGTTGATAAAGTGGATTAATACCCATACTTTGGAACACCTATACTACCTATTGAGATAGAAGCATGACCTTCTCTGCCCGCATTCATGAAATCCGAAATGGATTTTTGCCAACCTTCTGGATTGCCAATACCTTAGAACTTTTTGAGCGATTGGCCTTTTATGGTACCAAGGCAGTACTTGCGTATTACCTCGCCACCAAAGTAGGCTTGCAAGAGGAAGCGGCCACACTCACAGGTTGGTTTTCAACCTTAATTTTTTCCCTGCCCATCGTAGCGGGTGTGTTTGTAGATCGCTATGGTTTTCGCAAAACCCTTATGACCTGCTTTGCGATGTTTGCAGTAGGATACTTTGCGATTGGTCTTGCCGGCATGGAGTACGGGGCCTCGATTACACAAGCCATCGGGCTTCGTAATTATGTGATCATTGTATTAATGCTAACGGCCATCGGAGGCTCGTTGATTAAACCCTGCATTGTTGGCACCGTAGCAAAAACCTCAAAACCAGAAGCCCAGACGTTGGGCTTTTCTATTTATTACACACTCGTCAATTTAGGCGGAACTATTGGTCCCATCGTGGCTTTAACCATCCGGAAAAACCTGGGGATAGAATATGTGTTAATGATGTCATCCGTTACTTCGGCCCTACTCTTTGTGGGCACCTATTTCTTTTTCAAGGAACCCCCAACCGGCACTGAGGCAGAAGATAAACGAACCTTTGGAAAAGTATTTCAGGACATGCTGTTGGTGTTCAAGAATTTTAAGTTCATCAGTTTCTTGGTCATATTCTCCGGCTTCTGGTTGATGTTCTGGCAAATCTTTTACCTGCTTCCTTTCTATGCTACGGAAGTTCTTCACTTCGAAGATTTTGAACTGTTGGAAACCATTGATGCGTTCGGAATAATCATTCTTACCGTACCCATGGCTGCTCTGGTTAAAAAATGGAAACCCATTAGTGCAATAACCCTAGGCCTCATCCTGGCAAGTCTTTCATGGCTTATTATCGGTGCGATGGGTACAGTAACTTCCGTAATCATTGCTGTTTCATTTTATGCCCTGGGCGAAGCAACGCAGGCACCTCGCTTTTATGAGTACGTAGCCTCGCTGGCACCCAAAAATCAGGTGGGAACATTTATGGGTTTTGCATTTTTGCCCGTGGCAATTGGTTCACTTACGGCAGGCTACCTGGCCGACTGGCTTCGAATCACTTATCTCGATACCAATCCGGCTATGATGTGGTACACCCTTACGGGGATTGGGGTGTTTGCGACCGTTCTTATGATTTTATACAACACCTTTTTTGTCAAGTCTGTAAAAAGTTAGAACCTAAAATTCAAATCTATGTCTGAAGGAAAAGTATTTAAACCTTACATAGCAGCCGAACAAAATGTGGCCGAGTTCACCGTTAAGTCAGTGGTGTTCGGTGCCTTGTTCGGAGTTTTGTTTGGTTGTTCAACAGTATACCTGGCATTAAAAGCGGGCCTTACCGTTTCTGCATCCATACCGATAGCCGTCATTGCGATTACGTTGGGAAGAAAGTTTCTGAAGACAACCATATTAGAGAATAACATTATCCAGACTACGGGCTCAGCTGGAGAGTCAATTGCTGCGGGTGTTGTTTTCACCTTACCGGGATTTTTGTTTTTATCTCCGGGTGCTGATGGTGTAAGCGTAGGCGAAGGGTATTTTAATTACCTCACTATTTTAATTCTTGCTGCCTTTGGGGGGATGCTCGGAACCCTCATGATGATCCCGTTAAGGCGGTCATTGATTGTAAAGGAACATGGTACATTGCCTTATCCGGAAGGAACTGCCTGCGCATCTGTTTTACAAGCCGGAGAAAAAGGCGGTGATTTTGCAAAGACTGCTTTCATTGGGATGGGGGTCGCATTCACCTATGCCATTTTGCAGAAAGTACTACACATTATAGCTGAAACCCCCGCTTATGTTACAAGCCAGGTCAATAAATTTTGGCCTTCGGCTGCTACGCGAGGCGAAATTACACCAGAGTATTTGGGTGTTGGGTACATCATTGGTTTTAAAATCTCTGGAGTGCTGGTAGCCGGTTCGGTGCTTGCGTGGTGGGCGATGACTCCTCTATTAGCAACGTTAGTTCCTGCAGACACAATTGCATTGCAATTGGTGAAGTTAGGGTATCTGGTTGATATAAACACAGCAGGTGGACCAGGGAGCTGGGATCCAGCTGCTCATACTTTTGGAAGTTATGCCGATGCAATTTATAGAGCATACATTCGTCAGATTGGCGCAGGGGCAGTTGCTGCAGGTGGTTTTATTACATTAATGAAAACGATTCCAACAATTATTAGTTCTTTCCGCGATAGCGTAGGCTCACTTAAAGAGAAAAGTGAAGCAAGTATTGCACGCACCGATCGTGATCTTTCTTTCAAGGTGGTAATCATTGGTAGCATCATACTGGTTGGACTCATGACTGTATTGCCTGGTATTCCCGGTGATGGCTTTATTCAAAAACTTCTGATCGGAATTCTCATCATCATCTTCGGTTTCTTCTTCGTTACCGTAGCAAGCCGCATTGTAGGACTGGTAGGTTCAAGTAATAGTCCTATTTCAGGAATGACCATTGCCACGCTGATGGGTACTTGCCTGATTTTTACAGCTGTTGGATGGAGTGGAAAAGTATATGAGCCTTTAGCCTTGGTGGTGGGAGGGATGATCTGTATTGCGGCTGCCAACGCTGGTGGAACTTCGCAAGATTTAAAAACTGGTTATATCGTGGGTGCAACACCTCGCTATCAGCAATTAGCATTGTTTATTGGTGCGATTGTTTCTTCTATTGCGATTGGATTAGTAGTTAAGATACTTGACACGCCCACACAAGCGATGTTAGCCCAGGGCATTAAACATGCTGTGGGCAGCGATGCCTACCCGGCACCACAGGCTACGTTAATGGCTACGCTGGCAAAAGGCATTTTATCATTTAATCTGGATTGGCAATTTGTGATGGTGGGTGTCTTTATCGCAGTGATGATTGAGTTATGCGGAATTAAAGCCCTGGCCTTTGCCATTGGTTTATATTTACCACTGGCAACCACGCTTCCTATTTTTATAGGAGGAGCCATTAAAGGATATGTTGATTACAGAGCTGAAAAGAAAAAGGAGAAAAAGGAAGAAGATGACCTGGGAAGGGGAAGTTTGTTCGCCACAGGGTTGATAGCAGGAGGGGCGATCACGGGTGTTATGGTTGCCATCTTAACCGTATTCCTACCTGATTTTATGAGTAGTGTAAACCTAGAACATGGCCTTTTGAACACGCTTGGTAAAAATGGCTATTTCATAATGGGCGTATTGTTCTTTTCGGGGATGGGCATTTGGCTTTACCGGACGGCAGTAAAAAAAGAAATCTGAATTGTTGTGGGTTAAGACTATAGGCCTGATGGCGTTCCGCATTGGAAGCAAAAAAGGAAACCTCTGATTGGATGAAATAAAAATGCTACCTATCCGGGTAGCATTTTTTTATTATCAATAGGAATAAATCACCGGGTAGATACAAGGTCGATAATCCCCTTCAATTCGTTAATGGCTTTTGTTTCTGCCGCATCCACTTTTCCATCCGCATGAATAACGTCATACATATCGGCATAGATTTTATACCGTTGTGCGAATTTTATATGATCAAAATGCTGGAAAGATTCTTTTATGATTTCATGATGCTTCGTAGGATCCATTTTCTGATAGGTAATCACCGCTTCATCAAACCGTTTCTTATGATCTCCTTCAATCGGAAAGTGCTTATTCATTTTTTCAAGGATCACACGCTCTTCATCAGGATGCAGGGCACCGTCCGCAAAGGCCATGTGAACATACAGATAAAGAACGAAGTCGCTGAAAGTTTTATGTATTACCATGGTAACCGGTTTCTAACAGACTTAAAGATAAATAAAAAAGGCTTTGCACGGGATGCAAAGCCTTTTTTTATTAGAATACAGAAGATTACATCATTCCGCCCATTCCACCACCGTGTGGCATGGCTGGAGCTTCTTTTTCTTCTGGTATTTCAGAAACAACAGCTTCGGTTGTCAGCAATAAGCCAGCAATAGAAGCAGCGTTTTCAAGTGCTAAGCGAGCTACTTTCGTAGGATCGATGATACCGGCAGCGAAGAAATCTTCGAACTTATTGGTGGCAGCATTGTATCCGAAATCCTTCTTGCCATCGCGAACTTTGTTCAAAATTACTGAACCTTCCTGTCCGGCATTTTCAACAATCGTTCTTAACGGAGACTCAAGCGCCAGGCGAATGATATTTACACCGGTAGCCTGATCGTCATTATCTACGGCAAGATTTTTCAAAGCTTCGATAGCGCGGATATACGCTACACCACCACCAGGAATAATACCTTCCTGAACTGCTGCGCGGGTTGCATGCAAAGCATCATCAACACGGTCTTTCTTTTCTTTCATTTCAACTTCAGTAGCGGCACCGATGTAAAGGATTGCCACACCACCAGAAAGTTTAGCTAGACGCTCTTGCAACTTCTCCTTGTCATAATCAGAAGTAGTAACATCAATCTGTGCTTTGATTTGACTCACGCGGGCAGTGATATCGTTTTTCTTACCAGCACCATTTACGATAATGGTATTGTCTTTATCGATATTGATTTTTTCAGCACGACCCAGGTATTCAAGCTTAGCGTCTTCCAGCTTCATGCCGGTTTCTTCAGAGATCACTTTACCACCTGTCAGAATTGCGATGTCTTCCAACATAGCCTTTCTGCGATCGCCAAAGCCAGGAGCTTTAACAGCTGCTACGCGCAGGGCACCACGAATCTTGTTCACCACTAACGTAGCCAGGGCTTCGCCTTCAACTTCTTCAGCGATGATCAATAATGGCTTGCCGGTTTGTGCGGTTGCTTCCAATACAGGAAGTAATTCCTTCATCGAAGAAATCTTCTTGTCATAGATCAATACATAGGGGCTATCTAACTCAGCTTCCATTTTCTCTGTGTTGGTCACAAAGTAAGGGGAGAGGTAACCACGATCGAACTGCATACCTTCTACGGTCTTCACTTCGGTCTCAGTTCCCTTGGCTTCTTCAACGGTGATTACACCATCCTTGCCAACTTTGTCCATCGCAGTGGCAATCATTTTTCCAATCTCGATATCGTTGTTCGATGAGATGGTGGCCACCTGAGTGATTTCCTGTGAGCCTTTGATATTTTTAGATTGCTTGTGCAGGTGTTCAACAACGGCTTCAACAGCTTTATCGATACCACGCTTAAGGTCCATTGGATTAGCACCAGCGGCAACGTTCTTAATGCCGTGGCCGTAGATAGACTGAGCCAATACAGTGGCAGTAGTTGTTCCATCACCAGCAGCATCTGCTGTTTTAGAAGCAACTTCTTTCACTAACTGAGCGCCCATGTTTTCGATAGGATCTTTCAAATCGATTTCTTTAGCTACCGATACTCCGTCTTTAGTTACAGTAGGAGCACCGAATTTTTTATCAAGGATTACATTGCGGCCTTTAGGACCAAGAGTAACCTTAACTGCATCTGCTAATTTGTCAACGCCCTTTTTTATTCTATCCCGGGCATGGGTATCGAATGTAATTTCCTTAGCCATAGTTATTTTATTTTATAAGTGATTGTTAATTAAAATTTATACTGTACCGAAGATATCGGAGTTGCGCATGATGAGATACTCTTTCCCATCAATTGTAATTTCGGTGCCTGAGTATTTGCCATAAAGCACCTGATCGCCAACCTTTACAGTTACAGGCTTGTCTTTCAATCCGTCACCTACTGCGATGACTTTACCTTTTTGTGGTTTTTCTTTTGCTGTATCCGGGATGATTAGTCCGGAAGCAGTTTTTTGCTCAGCGGGCGCAGCTTCTACAAGCACCCGGTCTTCGTTTGGTTTGAAATTGATTTTTGCCATATGGAATTAATAAATTTTAGTTGAACAAGTTTAAAACTGTCTGCTGCCCAATACTCGAATTTCGTGCCATTTCAATGATTTTAGGCTATTTTGACACTTCTTCCGCTATTGGGCCGCAAAGATGAAGATTTTTGTCAGACATGTCATGAAGCACCAGAAACAAAGTGGCAGTTTGTCAGGAAACTGGTTTTTTTCGTATAATTAGATCAAAATCATTGTTGTCATGGATAAATTAAAAGATAACTGGCTGACGGATGGACTGATTGATTTTGAATACAAGAAATATCAGTTACTGGCTTATTTTAAAGAGGTAAAGAACTCGTTTAGCAGGGTGGAGCTTTACCCGTTTTTATCAGACCTCGTATTTCATTACCGCAATCTGATTTCCTTAAAGGAAAATCATTCACTTATCCGCGATTCATTCCCTAAAGAACTATCTCCTGAGGGTCTTAAAAATCTGGAAGTAAATTATAAACGCATGATTGAAGATGACCTGATCATGCAGGAGATTGAGTCAATTATGGAATATGCCTTGCCACAGTTTAAAGCATCGCTCGATGAAGGCTCCTATATCTATGAGTATGTAGAATCGAAGTGCGAAATCTCACCGGTTGGGCTCACTTCTCTTTATGCGAATGAGGGGTATCTTTTCGTAACCCAGCCCCCGGAAAAGGAAACACATGTATACAGGTATCAGGCAACCATTTTTGAGCAAAGCACGGAGATGATGCGTGGCATTCATACCCGGTTTATGTTAACTGCCGAGCGAAGCCTGAGCAGCACCTATGAAAATCTTAAGTTGAGCCTGATCCGTCAATACTCCGAACTTCCAAATCCATCCGTTTACCTGGTGTTATCAAAACTTCGGTTTCCGTTTGATCAGACCCTGATGCCGGTTGCCAAACGACTTCTGGTTAAGCAGATTTCCAAAGCGGCCTGAAATAAAAAGACCCTCTTGAAGAGGGTCTTTTTTTATAAGAATAAGAAATTATTTCGTTTGTGCCGGGGTAATAGGCTGCTCAGTCTTCTTCAGATCTACCCCTGCTCCTTGTTGTTCTTTTGCTTTCTCAAGAATCTCATCGGTAGTACCCGTATTCGGGGTTGTAAAATTAGTGGCCAAAGAAAAAACCATGATGGCGATAGCAAATCCCCAGGTTAGACGCTCGAGAAGATCACCGGTCTTTTTAACACCAATAAGGTTGCTGGCACCCGATCCACCAAATTGGCTCGAAAGTCCGCCCCCTTTTGAATTTTGTGCTAACACAACCAAAACCAATAAAACGGAGCTAAAAATGGCTAAACTGATAAATAAGATATACATAACTACTTTTTCAGGTCTTCAATTTGAGCCGCAAAGTAAGCCTTTTTTTGTGGAAACTTCCAAATTAACTTCTTAAGCACTTCAATCGCCTTTTCCGTTTTGCCTTGCTTTAATAGGATTTGAACAAGGGTTTCTGAAACGATATTTTCACCATAGGTTAAGCTCTTTTCAGACAGATCGCCTTTGGACTCGCTTGCGATAGATGCAGCCAATTTATTTTTTGAAATAGTAGGCTGTGTCTTGATAAACTGGTCGATGATTTCAATTTGCTCCTTCTGCTTTGGCCCTTCAGGCTTTATCTTTTTTTTGGAAGTCTTAATTTCCTGAATCAATCCATCTTCGGGATCCGACAGTGATTTTGCTTTTTTTGTCTTTACCTGTTCGGTTGCAATCGGATTTCCCATTTCCAGGTTGCTCACAGCCATTTCAAACTGGAGTTTCCGTTCTTTAAGAAGTTCAACGTCATGCATAACTTCATCATACAATTCATCGCTGGTCAATGTTGCATTTCTGGTAATCTCATTACTTTCTTGTTCTAATTGAGGAAGTTCTTGCTTTACTTTTTCTATTACCAGTAGTGCTTCCGGGGGGCGGTTGATGATTGGTTTTTCCGATTCGGTTCTGGGCATCTCCTTTCGCGGTTGCTTCGGAGACGTCATAAACGATTTAAGCACAGCGCGGTCAGTGCTGTAAATGGCACACAGGTGGAGATAATTTTCTTTGTCTGCCACTTGATTATCCTGGGCAGCTCGTGCAGCCAGTCCATGAATAACCTGGCTAAAGGGAAATTCCTTTTGTAGCAAAATCAACTGCGTAGCTTCATCAGCAGTAAGCGCAGTGTAGTTAGATAGCAGCTGATTGAATTGTCCCTTTTCCACTTTTTTTATAAGGAGGTAAAGGTAAATGTAATAGAAATTCCATCTTCGCGCAACCTTACCAGTTGGCGAGGGTTGCATTGAAAATGTCGATATAAATTTGTTCTAAGATTTTTCGCTCCAGGCTCTCCTGAACGGAATTAAAATCCTGAGCGCTTGGGAAATCGGCATAAAAAGTAAAAACGCGGTCTTTGAAATTATTCTTGGGTTCTATGGTGTCGACATAGTTGGCTCGTACTCCAATTGTTAATCGGGTTAACGAAGCCGGGTCACCGGATTGATTAGAGTTAGGACCCGTCACGGGTGCAATAGGAGTTAATAAATACTGATTAATAGTTCCTTCGATTTGTAATTCTCCATTCTCTGTAACTACTCGCAAACTCGAGTTCTGCTGAAAATATTGTTTCAGCCGGTTAGTGAAGGTTTGTCCCAGGTTGGCCGGCCCAAGGTCTGTGTTGTTAAAAAAGTCATCGACCTGAATAGTCTTAGCGGTAGTAGCTGCCCCAGTAAATGAATAAGTGATGCAACTTTGGGTAGTAGGAATTGCCAGAACCATGCAAAAGGCGATGGCTGCAGATACGTTATTCTTCAAGCTCGTATTCTTTAATCTTGCGGTACAAAGTTCTTTCAGAGATACCCAAATCACGTGCCGCATATTTACGCTTGTTGTTATTCTTTCTCAAGGCGCGTTGGATCAATTCTTTTTCTTTCTTGACTATTGAAAGCGAATCATCTTCAGCTTCATGGGTAATATCTTGTACTTCCTCTTCCTCACTGCTGGTGGGTTCGTTTTCTGTTCCGTTAATGCTTAACGTAACTGGTTCATGGGCAGGTTTAATTTCATCATGGATACCTTCAAACAAACCAGCATGTTCTTTCATGATCTGAGCAGCCTGAGCAGGATTGGAAGTACTTTCCAACACCACCTTTTTCAGGTCGTTCATGTCTTTGCGTAAGTCAAATAAAATTTTGTATAGAATCTCACGCTCAGAGATATCTTTCCCTGGTTGGTCTTTATACAAGGCCGGAAGACTGCTTTCCTTAGGAATATAATGTCCCAAAACCTCGGCTGTAATTTCCATGTTGTCGGAAGATAGCACAGAGATTTGTTCTACCAGATTTTTCAGTTGACGAATGTTGCCTGGAAATCGATATTTCAGTAAAAGGTTTTTCGCATCCTCGGTTAGTGTGATCGGCTTCACTTTATATTTCTCAGCAAAATCAGTTGCGAACTTTCTAAACAGCAATTCAATGTCCTTCCCTCGTTCCCGAAGGGGTGGTACATAAATCGGCACCGTGCTCAGGCGGTAATATAAATCTTCCCTAAACTTTCCTTGCTCCACCTTTACCAACAAATTTACATTGGTAGCGGCCACAACACGCACATCGGTTTTCTGTACTTTCGAAGAACCCACTTTAATAAATTCTCCATTCTCCAATACACGCAGCAAGCGAGCTTGTGTACCCAGCGGCATTTCACCAATCTCATCAAGAAAAATTGTTCCCCCATTAGTTACTTCAAAATAACCTTTGCGGGATTCGTGGGCTCCGGTAAAAGATCCTTTCTCATGACCAAATAATTCCGAGTCTATGGTTCCTTCCGGTATTGATCCACAGTTGATAGCTATAAACTGTCCGTGCTTGCGGGGACTCAGGTAATGGATGATTTTTGAAAACGATTCTTTTCCACTGCCGCTTTCACCGGTAATCAATACCGACATGTCTGTGGGTGCTACCTGCATTGCTACGCGCACGGCATTATTAAGCAGGGGCGAATTGCCCATTACTCCGTACCGCTGCTTAACACTTTGTATTTCTAAATCTGTGATCGTCATAACCTTATTCAACAATTTTTCCAATCAATGTTCCACTCGTACATCGCTCAATCAATACATTGACGTACTCACCCTTCTTTTTATTTTCTTTTGGAAATACCGCTACATGGTTGCTCGAAGTTCTGCCTTGCCAATGCGCCACGCTTTTACGCGACTCACCCTCAATTAACACGCGCTGTACAGTTCCTACATCTTGCTGATGATGAAAATGGGAGTGCTCACGTTGTTTGGTGATGATCTCTGCCAATCTCCTGTTCTTTACATCCAAAGGAATATCATCTGGATATTTTTTAGCGGCCAGAGTTCCAGGACGTTCCGAATAAATGAACATATAAGCATAGTCATACTTCACAATATCCATTAATGATAGCGTGTCCTGATGCTCTGCTTCCGTTTCACTGCAAAAGCCGGCTATCATGTCTGATGATAGACCGCAGTCCTTACCTAAAATTGCCTTAATGCTTTCTACTTTTTTCAAATACCATGCGCGGTCATAGCCCCTGTTCATTAAGTCAAGTATGCGACTGTTTCCGCTTTGCATAGGCAAATGAATATTCTTACAGATGTTCTCATACTTTGCCATTACATGCAAGACTTCATCGGTTATATCTTTCGGATGGGAGGTAGAAAATCGCACCCGAAGATCAGGATGTACCTTGGCCACTAACTCCAATAGGTTGGCGAAGGTGATCACTTGCTGAATTCCATTTTTCTCAAGCCGGGCTTTGTTGTTTTCCTCTTCACTCCACTTGTAGGAATCTACATTCTGCCCAAGCAGGGTTACTTCGCGGAAGCCGCGGTTGAAAAGGTCCTGGGCTTCGGCAACAATGGAATGTGGATCACGACTTCGTTCACGACCCCGAGTAAACGGAACCACACAGAATGAACACATATTGTCGCATCCGCGCATGATTGAGATAAAAGCCGTTACTCCGTTGGAATCCAATCGTACGGGTGTGATATCAGCATACGTCTCTTCACGCGACAGAAAAGTATTTACTGCTTTATCACCATCATCAACCTGATTGATAAGTTTAGGTAAGTCGCGATAGGCATCTGGCCCGGCTACGAGGTCTACAATTTTTTCCTCTTCCAGCAATTTTGTTTTAAGTCGCTCAGCCATGCATCCCAAAATGCCCACCATCATTTCAGGCTTCTTTTTCTTGAAGGATTGAATGTGATGCAGGCGCTTGCGAACTGTTTGCTCTGCTTTTTCCCGAATTGAACATGTATTTATAAAAACAAGATCTGCTTCGGCAAGGTCAGAGGTAGTATCAAAACCCTCCTGTTGCAAAATGGAAGCGACAATCTCGCTATCGGAGAAGTTCATCTGGCAGCCATAACTTTCGATATAGAGTTTTCGCGATTTTCCGGTATTCTTATCCACCGACACCTTAACAACTTCACATGCTTCAGCCTCCTGTGCTTCGATTACTCCAATATCTTCAATCAGATTCTTCATTTTTTCGCTTTCGGATCGCAAAATTAATACATTTTAGCCGTTTGGTGACATCTTGTCAGTTAGTTTTAAATTATAAAAAAGCCTTCTGTACCCTATTTTAAGGTAGTTTTAGGCATAATTGCAGATTCAATGGCACTTGTTAAATCGGTTAGAGGCTATACACCACAATTCGGGGCAAACTGCTTTTTAGCAGATAATGCGGTGGTTGTCGGTGAGGTTACAATGGGAGATTCCTGTACGGTTTGGTTCAATGCCGTAGTGCGTGGGGATGTTCATTCTATTACAATCGGAAATAATACGAACATCCAGGATGGAGCCATCATTCATTGTACGTATCAAAAGGCAAAAACTGTTATAGGCAACAACGTTTCAATTGCGCACAATGCGATTGTTCATGGGTGCACTGTGGAGGATAATGTATTGATCGGCATGGGAGCAATTATAATGGATCATGCAGTGATCGGAACCGGATCGGTAATTGCGGCTGGTGCTATAATTCTTCCAAACACAATAGTAGAACCCGGGAGTATTTATGCAGGGGTTCCGGCAAAGAGGGTAAAGGATGTAGGTGATGATATGAAGGCGGTTATTTCGAGAACGGCCCTTAATTATCCAATGTATGCTGAGTGGTATAAATAAAGATCAAAGTGAATAAATGTTTATGAAACAGAATGCGAACAGCGGATATGATGTTAAGGTCATTGACCAGTATAGAGAGAAAATTATAGCTTCGAGCAAAAGCTTTATCCTTGATGAAGCGGATGAACATACCGATGAATATGCGCATTTCTATTTTATTGGTAAATACGAAGAAGCAGAGGTGATTTTTGATTGCATTTTATATACTCTACGATTCCAGCACGAGAGCGAACTTTTTGACATTGCCGAGCATAAAGCTGCCCAACACTTTCCTCAATACAAGAAAATACAATATGAGGAAGATGAGAATGGAAACCTGAAAGCCTTGGACGATCTCGAAGAAGAGATTGGTTTGTATATGGCCGAAGTGATGGTGGAATTGGAAGAGGAGGGTGAAGTAAAAGTAAAAGAACATGTTGATTTGGACCTTGGCCACGAATTTGGAATTGGTCTTGACGCAGGATTAAATGTAGAATTGATTACGCCTGAATTAATTGAACGATTTATTAGGGATTTCAATTCGGATAGCCTGAAACTGGATAATTCCCTGTATTCGTTTCAGATGAATAGCGATGATTTTAGCGCCTGATGGGCTGCAAAAAAAATCAAAAACTCTTACAAATCCTGAATAGTGGCCTATATTTGCGCCCCTAAATACGTTAAATTCATGAAAAACCTTTCTTTAGCTCTTAACGCTGTGTTACTGGTGGCAGTTGGCGTTTTGTATTTCTTACACTTTTCTTCAAAGACTTCAACCACGTCATCAACCGGTTCGGTTAACCCTTCGGATTTGAAGATTGCCTATATTAATTCAGATTCTGTTTTAAAGCATTACGACTTCTTCAAAGTGAATATGGAAAAGCTCGAATCGAAAGGGAAGAAGCTTGATCAGGATCTTCAAAATCGCGCGCAGAGTCTGCAGAATGATATCACTGCCTATCAGCGTAATTACAGCAGCATGACGATCGGTCAGGCGAAGGCGGTAGAAGATGACTTAGGTAAGAAACGCCAAAACCTTGAATTGTATCAGAGAAGTCTTGAGCAGGATTTAATAGGCGAGCAGAACAAAATGAATGAAGAATTATATAAGAAGATTACTGATTACCTTAAAGACTACGCGCAGCAAAGGGATTTGCAGATTGTATTAAAGTATAATCCGAGTAGCGATGTCCTCTATGGAGGCTCGAGTGTGGACATTACGAAAGACGTTATTCAAGGATTGAATGACGCGTATAAGTTAGATAAGACAAGTGCTCCAGCTGACTCAACAGCTGTTAAGAAGAAGTAAGTTAAGTGATCTTTGGTAAAGGCCGACCTGGTATTAATTACCGGGTCGGTTTTTTTGTTTTAGGCTTAAAATATTAATTTCAAATCGTGAAAAAGAATGTACTCGGCTTTTTAGGTGTTCGTCCAGAGGAGCAGGTTCAGGTGTGGCTGATGCTCGCTACCGGATTTTTCATTGGTATATTCATAGCTACCTATCAGGTAACAGCCGAGTCTTTGTTTCTGAACAAACTTAGTGATCAGCTGGATAAGGCCTTTTTGATTTCTGGTGTATTAGGTATAGTTGCAACACTTTTGTTTTCATTCTTCCAAAACAGGATCCGGTTTGTTACCCTTACCATTGCCAGTATTGTTTTGATTGTGTTGGCCACGTTTGGCCTTTATTATTTCTATCACTTTGCGAATCAAGATGTTCAGCGCGGTACACTTTTCTTAATGTACTGCCTGATCGGCCCGATGACAGCCATCCTGTTACTGTGCTATTGGGGTATCTTTGGGCGACTTTTCAATTTCAAACAATCGAAGCGAATCATCGGTTGGATTGATACGGGACAATTGATTGCCATCATTATCGCTAACTTCTTAATTCCACTTACCACTGCATTTGTTCCAGATACTTCCAATTACTTAATGGTCTGTAACATAAGTATCGTTGGGTCTTTGACTTGCTTGATTATTATAGCTGTAAAGTTTGATCTGGCAAGTGTAAGTTCAGATTCAACCGTGAAGGAGGAAACCAGATTTGGTAAAATTTTAAAAGATCGCTACATAGTTTTGCTGAGTACGTTCCTGATTGTTTCTATGGTGACTTTCAGTTTCAATCAGTTTACTTTTCAAACTTTGCTTAACAAGCAATATCCCGATCAACGCGATCTTACCAACTTTCTCGCCTATTTTAACGGAGCAATCTATGTGCTCAGTTTACTCATGCAGTTGTTTGTTAATGATCGCATCCTTAGCACGTATGGTATCCGGGTTTCATTATTTGTTTTACCCGCTGTAGTCGCTCTGTTGTCGGTAGGAGCAATTATTTCGGCAACTTTCTTAGGGTATGATATTGCTGATAATCCTCAAACGTACATCTACTTTTTCTTGTTTGTTGCCGTTACCAGACTCTTCAATAGTATGTTAAAGGATTCTCTGGAAAATCCAGTTTACAAACTTTTATTTATCCCCTTGGATGGGCGATATCGGTTCAGTATCCAGGCCAAGGTGGAAGGTGTGGTAAACGAATCCGGAAGATTCATTGCCGGAGTTTTTATCTTCCTGTTTGCGTTGGCTCCATTTTTTAAGATCATCTGGGTGCCTGTTATTGTGTTGGGTTTGATCCTTGCTTATTTCAGAGTGATTCAAAATCTTTATCATGAGTATAAAGATAAAATCCGATCTAAACTTGAACATGCGGGAGAGCACCAGGAAAAATTGGAGGTTGGTTATACAGAAATTACCACTAAGCTCGAAACTAATCTTCAGGGTGAAGACCCCACCAAGGCAGTCTTTTCATTTAAACTGCTTGAAAAAATAGATCCTTCAAAGGCGGGTTTCTGGATAAACATTCTGATGAAAAATGAAGGCGAGAATACAAGGGAATATGCTCAACGCAGAATGAATGAGTTGAAAGGTCTTTCGGTATCCGACAACTATGTGATTCGGGTGGACAAAGAAAAAGTAGCTGCCCAGGATAAGAACATTCTTTCTAAAAATGATATCGATTTAATTCTAAACAGTGGTGGGGATATACAGAAGGCACGAATTCAACGGCTTGCCCGATCGCTGGATGCAAATGATCGGCATTACAGTGCCGAGTTGCTATTGCATTCGCAAAACAAAGAAAACATTTCCTTTCTCATAGAACTTCTGAATGACAGCGATCATAAAGTTCGTAGCACTGCCATCAAAACCGCTATTAAAAAATATGACAGTGAAGTGATTAATTCGCTGATTGAGAATCTAGGCAATGCACTTCATTCCAATGAGGCGATGAATGCCCTCATCCTCATTGGTGAACCTGCACTTAGTTTGTTGGATAACTCATTTTACAGGTCTGGACAAAGTTCGCAAGTCATGATGCGACTGGTGCAGATCATCGGAGCCATCGGTGGGCAACGAGCCAAGGAGATGTTGTGGAATAAAATAGATTATCCGGACAAGGTGATTGTGTCGGAAGTACTTCTCGCTCTTGGTGAATCTGGCTTTAAAGCGGGTATGTCGCAGGTGAGCAGGATCAAATATGCAATTGAATCCGATATAGCCGATATCACCTGGAACCTGGGTGCTATTCAGGAGATAGGGGATGATGAAGTTTCGGCTGTGGTACGAAGAGCCTTACATCGGGAGATACAAGGTGACATTGAACACATTTATATGTTGTTGGCTATGCTCTATGATACACGATCTATACAATTGGTAAAGGAAAATATTGAGAGTGGTACTGCCGAAGGTGTTAGCTATGCGGTTGAATTGCTAGACGTTTTTCTATCAGAACAACTTAAGCAACGGGTAATACCGGTGTTGGATGATTTAAGTATTTCAGAAAAAATAAATCGGCTGGAAATCTTTTATCCGAGAGTACAATTGGATGAGAAATTGGTGCTTAAATTCATCATTAATCGAGAATTTACCCAGAGCAATCGCTGGACGAAAGCAACGGTTCTTCACCAGATAGGAGTTCAGCAGATTGAAGATTTTACGCTCGATTTGATTGCTCAACTCTTCAATCCGGATTTATTGATTCGCGAGACAGCCGCTTGGTCATTATTTCAGATAAATCCGGAATTGTATCATTCCAATGTGCAACGTTTGGGGAACGAAGTAAAACGCATTCTGGATTATTCTATTCTCGACAAGGGACAAAAGTCTACATTGATGCTTTATGACAAAGTACTGTTCTTTCAGCAAATTCCATTGTTTGAAGGCATGGCAGGCCTTACTCTATCCTTTCTGGCTGATATTTCAAAAACGGTGATGTTAAGCAAAGACCAGTTTCTTGCAATTGACGAGAAACAAAACAATGATTTCTATATCATCTATCAGGGCGAGGTCCAGTATTATGAAAAGAGCAAATACATTACTGATTACCAGGCTGGTCAGTTTATAGGCGAACGATTGGCGTCTGCCGGTTTTGTTAATTCTAACGTGGTTAATGCAAAGCAAGACACTATTTTGTTGAGGTTTAATAAGGATCGGTTTTATGAACTCTTATCCGATCATGTTAAGTTAGCAAACAAGGTTTTGGAATATATTTGATTTTAACTTAAATTTCACAGATTTTTTTAGCTAAACAGGGGACTCGACTATTTTTTAAGCTTAATAATACTCAAGTAAAATATCCGAAGTCCTCTCTAATTTATTAAATTTCAGTTTACAGTCACGAAAGGGATGCTGAATTACTCCGTCCAGGTTGGCGATTTAAATGACTCCTCTCCGGATCCATCATATTCGGGAGAGAAGATCGGAACGAATCCGTTTCCGGGTCTGCGCCCATTTACTCTGGACGATAGTCACCTGTTCTTTGGTCGCGAAGGCCAGGTAGACGAAATTCTTCTAAAGCTTTATCACCACCGGTCGGTAACGATCATGGGGTACTCAGGAAGTGGTAAGTCCAGCTTAATGTTCTGCGGGCTTATTCCTGTACTCTATGGAGGGTTCATGACCGACTCAGGACCGCATTGGAAAGTAATCACCGTGCGACCTGGTAATGCACCAATCGAAAATCTAAGCCAGGCTGCTGTTAAATTTCTATTGCAAGAAGGTCGCATTTCTGAGGCGGATACTCAGATTCATAAAGCAATTATCAGTTCTGTATTACGAAATGGCCCCAATGGGCTGGTTGAACTGGCAAAGTATCTGCAGTCCGATAATTCCGATAATATTTTCTTTCTGGTCGATCAGTTTGAGGAGCTTTTCAGGTATAAGGATTCTGGTAATGAAGATTTTACAAATGAATCAACAGCCTATGTAAATCTGTTATTGAATGCGGTTAATCAACGGGACGTTCCAGCCTATATCTCACTTAACATGCGTTCCGATTTTATCGGAGAATGTGCTTCGTTTCCGGGACTAACCCAGATGATTAACGCCAGCAACTACCTGGTGCCACAGATGACGCGCGATCAAAAGCGTATGGCTATTGAAGGTCCTGTGGCAGTAGGTGGCGGTAGAATTTCGCAACGGCTGGTCAAGCGTTTGCTTAGCGACATTGGTGATAATCAGGATCAGCTTCCCATTTTGCAGCATGCCATGATGCGCACCTGGGATTATTGGGTTGCCAACCGCGAGGAAGGTGAGCCAATGGACATTCGTCACTACAATGCAGTAGGTAGAATAGCACAAGCATTATCACTACATGCTAATGAAGCTTATGATGAACTAACCAATAAAGAGAAGGAAATAGCTGAAGTTCTATTCAAGACTATTACAGAGAAGAATTCAGAGAGTCTGGAGATGCGGAGGCCGGGTCGGATTTCTGAAATTGCCGGATTAGCGCAAGTTTCAGAGGCTCAGGTGATAGATGTCGTAGAGAAATTCAGAAAGCCTGGTAGATCATTCCTGATGCCAGGCATGCATGTTACGTTAAAGCCGGATTCGGTGGTGGAACTTTCGCACGAAAGTCTCATGCGCATCTGGACTCGTCTTTCCGCCTGGGTGGATGAAGAGTTTGAGTCGGCCTTAATGTATAAGCGGGTTTCGGATGCAGCCGCCATGTACCAGATTGGTAAAACCAGTTTGTGGCGGCCACCTGATTTGCAACTGGCTTTAAACTGGCAGAAGAAGCAAAAGCCCACCCGTATGTGGGCGCAACGGTATGATATTGCTTTTGAGCGCGCCATTGTATTTCTCGATACCAGCCGTATTACCTACGAAGCTGAACTCAAGAACCAGGAAATGCTGCAGCGCAGAATGCTGCAGAGGGCGCGGGTAACTAATTTGATTCTTGCGTTATTATTATTGATTGCCACTGGCTTTTTCGTTTACGGATTTTTCCAAAGGATTGAGGCAGATAAACAGAGGTTTGCAGCAGAGGAGGCAAGCAAAGAGGCAAAAACTCAGCGAGATCAAGCTGTAAGACTACAAGGTATTGCTGAAGAAGCATTGAAAGTTGTTGAGCAACAAAAAGAACAAATTAGTCAGCAATTTAACCAACTTCAGGCTACCACTGAAGATCTTAGAATAGCTGTAATCGAGGCGCAAAAGCAACGAAATCTTGCAATTCGGAATCTTAATGAATCAATAATTCAACGAGATAGTGCCCGGTTGGAGAGAGATCGCGCAACCCGTGAATATGTTCGTGCAGAACGTGCACTTGAAAAATCAGATAGTCTATATATGCTTTCTGTGGCTCAGTCTCTTGCCGCTAAGTCAGAAGGGATAGATGATCAACAACTTGCTGGATTAACAGCTATGCAGGGGTATCTATATCATAAAAAGTATGGAGGAAAAAAATATGACCCATATATTTTCAGGGGATTATATTATTCGATTGCTAAGTTGCAAGGCTACAATTACAACGCAGCAAAAATACCAGGCGGCTACAAGAATCGTATGTATGCATTAGCTGTTTCAACCAATTCAAGTTCGTTCTACACAACAGGTAATGATGGGCGAATATTTAAGGGAGATTACCTCACACAAAAGGTAGAGCCAAAAAGTATTTATGAGAATAAGGGATTCCCTAACCGCGTACTTGCTTTAAGCAGAGACGAAAAATATTTGGTAAACGCGAGTGACTCCAGTTATATAGAGATTATTAACCTGTCCTCGCCATCAAAATCTCAGCGGGTAGATGGCCATACGAAGTTTGTTAACGATATTAAATTCATGCCTGATAATTCAGGATTCATTACTGCTTCGGCCGATAGAACATTGCGGTTTACCAACCAGGAAAGTGGACAGAGCAAGAAGATAGTAACACTTCCTTATGATTTAAAATCAATTGACATTAGTCCGGATGGAAAGCAACTTGCTGGGGTTAGCTATGGTGGAAAAGTGATAACCATTGACCTGCAGAATTATTCATACAAGGAAATTTGGTCAGATGAATCTATGATTAAATTAAGTGACTCCACGAAGTCTGTCAAAGTATTTAATCGCATTCTTTCTGTAGCATGGCACCCAAGCCGTCCGCTGTTGGCGTTTGGTGTGGAAGCAATTAATGATAAAGGTAAAGTGCTAAGAGGAGTTGTTAAGTTGTTCGATTTACAAACCAAAAAGATAAAAGAGTTAACAGGGCATAGGTCCGGTATTGCCGATCTTGACTTCAGCCCGGATGGTTTGCTGCTGGCAAGTTCGGGCCTGGATAGTAAACTCCAGATGTGGGTGGTAGATCATGAAGAAGACTTACCCATTGTAATGGATAATAACAATGGTTCCGTATGGGATGTGGTATTCACCAAAGATTCCAATTACCTGATTGCTTCCTGTAACAATGGAGAGGTTCGCATCTGGCCTACCGATCCTCGCTCATTGGCTGAATTAGTTTGTCCTAAAATGCAGCGCAACATGACAAAGGATGAGTGGGATAGTTATGTTGGTAAGGATATTGGTTATGAATCTACTTGCCAGAGTCTCTTAATAAAGGATTTTTAATGAAGAGACGAATACTACTTTTTGGAATTCTTAGCATTCTGTTTTCGGTTTCTTCCTTAGCTCAGGAGAATAAACCATCGAAGGATACGGATTGCGAACAAATCCTTATTCAGGCAGATGACGAATTTAATGC
>Ga0075163_10002713_pt1 | contig 23773 bp, 13 predicted proteins | sample JI1023141ADNA_FD_71478 | JGI IMG/M metagenome (GOLD analysis project Ga0075163, IMG submission 71478) | Wastewater effluent complex algal communities from Wisconsin, to seasonally profile nutrient transformation and Carbon sequestration -... | ecosystem: Engineered > WWTP > Effluent > Algae... | reverse complement strand
GATCTTCTGGTCGGCGGCCCAGCCCTTCTCGGCGCGCTCGCGTTGCACCAGCGACGGATCGACGTAGTTCGAGGGGTCGGACACGCCCGAGTCGTTCTTCGACTTGACCGCGACCAGGTCGAATCGATCGCCGTAGCGCAGCGGCGCGAGGCCTTCGATCTTCTCGGGGCTCAAGCTCAGGCCGCGGCGGCCGGGCTTGATGCCGCTCGTCGGGCTGGGGCGCGAACCGACCGGGTAGAAGTCGGCTTCGCTGAACGCGCGCCACGGTTGCTTCTCGCGGCACAGGACGCGGCCGCGCAGCATGTTCGGGTCGCGCACCATCTTGTCCTCGACCGCGATCTTCTCGGACACCCAACCGACGTAGTAGTCGCCCGTCTTGGGGTCGATCAAACCGTTCGGGTCCACCGTGGTGAACGGTTGGAGCACGACCGGCGAGACCAGCACGGCCACCTTGCCCTGGTGGGCGTCGTCCGACTTCTTCTCCTCGCCACCGGCGAAGACGCGCGTCAGATATCCCTCGCCGCCGACGAGTCGGGCGGTGACGAGGAGGCCCGCGACGACGAGCACGACGATACCGGCGATGACGAGGCCCTTGCGGCGACCGCGACCTCGGGTGTTGGGCTTGGACATGGGATGCGTTCTGGAAAGCTGGGTGGGAACGAAGGAAGCGAAGGAGTCGAAGGGAGTCCGGGGATCAGGTACCGGAGGGGGCGCGGGTCATTGGCTGTAGACCTCGCGCCGGAACATGGACTGGGCCGAGATGAGGCGCCGGTAGGGCCGGACGGGCGTGTTGCCCGAGCCCATCGCGTAGAACTGCCCCAGCCCGTACGGGCCGGAGTAGAGATTCGAGGAGTCGACGGAGTCCGGCCCCGTCGCGGGCGGCGTGGGCGCGGTGCCGATCGGGGTGCCGCCCGGAGGCGTGCCGCTGGCCGAGACGCCGCCGTCGTTGGCTTCGACTGGAGCCATCGTGGGCTGGCCGCCGACGACCCGGTAGGCCGTCAAGGTGGTGGCTTGGTAGGCGCAATTGATCCGGATCGCCACCAAACCCCGCTCGCCGCCGGCATTGGCCGCGAGGCTGAACGGACCGGCGCCGTTCGAGGCGCGGACCTCCTCGAGGACGGGCAACCAGGTGACCGTTTCGACGCCGTTGGCGTCACGCCCCGTGATCTTGGGCACGCCGACCGTGTAGCGGCTGCCGTTCGTCTCGGCCAACACCGCACCGGGGAAGTGCAGGAAGGTGCGCGATCCGATGCGGCTGCGCACCATGATCGGCAGCAGCATCTGGTTCACGACCGGCCAGCTCGCGGTCTGGGGTTCGTCGCCGGATGTAACGTCGATGGCCAGCAGATAAGGATCGTAGATGCGCGCACGAACCTGCGGGTCCTGCAGCGCTTGATCGAACGTCATCGTCGGCGGCAGCGCGACGAGGCCGAGCTCGCGCGCGCCGACGCGCGCCGCGTTCTGAATCGCCTGGGAAATCGTGAGCATTCGACCCAGTTCGATCGTGCCCGCGAAGAGCAGGTAGAACGCGAACGCAATGAATGCGAACTCGATCAGGACGGACCCCTTGCGGCCTCGACCTCGAGCTTCACTTGCCTGCCTGCGTCGCGTGTTCATGGTGTCGTCCTCTCGAAGAGCTCGCCCAGGAGGCGCGCACGGATGACACGGAGTCGCGGAGAGCTGCTACTTCTCCGCCGGATCCTGCCCTGCCCTGCGCCGCAAGGCGCCCGCTCGCACGATCCCAAGATCGCGCGGGCCGACGCCCGTTGCCTCGAACGCGAGACGTTTCTCTTCGCCTGCCAGTCCGTCCCCCGGGTTGCCCCACGGGACAGGCCGGGCGAGTTCTGCGGCTCGCATCCGGCGGGGCGATTGTAACCAAGGGCGGATTCCGCGAGTTTTCCTTCCCGCAAAGACTTGGAACATGAAGGAGCCTCCATACCGTCGCTCCCCCGCGTCCTGGGCCGGGTCGCGATCGTCTCGGAGTCCCTCGATGGCACCGGACCGACCGCGCCTCACGACGGAACGGCGACGGGATGGCGATCCGATGCGCCTCGGCGCGGCCCGGTCCGATCCGCCGAGGCCGACCGTCCGGCGCGGGCGGCCCCGCTCGTCGGGTAGCATGCCCGGCTCGCCGACGGGCCCCCGACGGCCGACGGGCCCCCGCACATGGAACATCTCCTCCTCCACCCGCCGTTGGCGGACCCGACGCAGCCCTACCTGAGCCTGCCGACCCTCAAGGCGGCGTTGCGGGCCAAGGGTCTCGACGCGCGGGTCGTCGACCTGAACCTGGAGGCGGCCCACTGGCTGTTCCAGCCCGAGACCCTGCGCGGCGTCGCCCGCCAGATCGGTTCGCGGTTCGTCGACATGAACCGGTCCCAGGCGCTCGACTTCCACGGCGCGCGCGAGTTCCGCCAGCTCGTCCAGGCGCGGCCGTCGATCGAGCACGCCATCGGCGCCGATCCGTCGCCGGTGACCGTCTTCCGGACGCGCGAGCTGTTCTACGACCCGGCGCGGTACGCGATGGCGCGCCGCCACGTCGAGATGGCGTTCGAGGCGCTGTCCGCGGCGCACTACCCCTACCAATTCGGGTTCAACGTGGCCTCGCACGGCGTGCTGCCGTGGAGTTTCGACCTCCTCGAGGAGTACGCGACGGGCGCGAAGAGCCCGTTCACCGCCTTCTACGAGAGTTGGTTCCGTTCCGCCGCCGAGTGGGATTGGGATTCGGGCACGATGCCGAACTGCGATCTCGACGAGACGGCGTTCGTCGGCATCTCGGTCGTGTTCCCCTCGCAGATCCCGGAAGCCCTGCACCTGTGTCGGTTCCTCAAGGCGCGCGCGCCCCACGTGTTCGTCGCGTTGGGCGGACCGGGCATCCACCAGATCGCGATCCACTTGGAGGACGAGCTCAAGCTGCGCCTCCTGTCGTTCGTCGACGGCATCGGCGTGTTCGAGGGCGAGGAGACGCTGATTCAACTGTTCCCGAAGCTCGACGCGTGGCGCGCGGCGGCGGGCATCGCGCCGACGACGTCGTCGACCGAGGTGCAGGATGCGCACGACGACGCCGTGGCGCGAGCGCGGTTCGAGATCGTGCGCGACGTGCCCAATTTGATGGTCGTCGATCCGACGACGGGCGCGCCGCACGTGGGCCCGCGTTGGACGCTCGACCTGAAGGACGCGGAGCCGCCCGATTACTCCGACCTCGACTTGGATCGCTACTGGGCGCCGAGTCGGACGTTGCTCTACGCGCCGACGCGCGGCTGCTACTGGGGCCAGTGCTCGTTCTGCTACTACGGACTGACCGAGACGGCGACGGCCAGCTATCGCGAGGTCCCGCCCGAGAAGGCGGCGAGCGAGCTGGGTCAGTTGTCGCGTCGCTACGGCGTGAAGAACGTCTACATCTCGTGCGACGTGCTCTCGCCCAAGTACGCGGTGAAGCTGGCCGAGGCGTTGATCGACAAGGGCGTCAAGATCCGCTGGTCGAGCGACCTGAAGATCGAGAAGTACTTCACGCCCGAGCGCTGCAAGCTGCTCTTCGAGTCGGGACTGCGCTCGGCCGCGTTCGGCATCGAGAGCGGGTCGGACCGCATCTTGTCCTTGATGCGCAAGGGCTGTGACCGCGCGACGATGACGGCGGTGAACCGCGCGTTCCACGAAGCGGGTGTCGCGACCGAGTGGATGACGTTCACCGATCACCCCGACGAATCGGTCGAGGAAGCGCTCGACACCGTGCGCTGGATCGAGGAGGAGCAGGAGTTCATCGACCTGTTCATCGTGGGGCAGTTCGGGCTCGAGGCGGGCTCGCACATCGCGCAGGATCCGCTGCGCTACGGCGTGCGGAAGATCTACTACGCGGCCGGCGACGAGCTGCGGCTCTACGCGCTGTTCACGCACAAGAACGGACGCCGCACGGCCGACGCGAACGGCGTGGTCGAGCGCGAGATCGACCGCGTCGCGTCACGGTGGGAGCTGCACCCCTACCCGTGGGCGGGCGCGAACTCGACGCACCACACGTTCCTGCACTTCCTCGAGTTCGGCCCGCGCGCGTTCCGCACGCACTTCCAGCGCGCGCAAGCCGCGTCGCGCGGTGCGCTGACGACCCCGCCGGTCGCGCACATCGCCGGCATGCGCGAGAAGCCGCGCTTCGACATCGAGTCGATCGCCGAGAAGGAGCGCGAGTTCTTCGCCGAGTACCTGCACCGCGCGATGTACACGACGATCCCCGCGCGCCGCGCCGGCTCCGGCGGCCCCGACGAAGTCGCCCCGCTCAGCTCCGCCGACTACGAAGCCGCCGTGCAAGCCGCCGGCATCGTGCGTCCGGGCTGGAAGCCCTGATGTTCATACGGAGCCAGGCTCCTGTTGAACATCACTCGATGCAGCGCTGCAGGTGGCACGCGTTCTCCTGAGTGATGTTCAACAGGAGCCTGGCTCCGTAGGAACATCAGCGCGTGAACGCGGACACGTCGAACGCCAGGATCCGCGTGCGCGGGTCCGATCGTGTGTTGGTCTTCGGGTCGCGTTCGTCGAGTGCTTCGCAACGGTAGAGGCGCTTGCGGTCGGTCGAGAGCGTCAGCGAGGCGTAGGGCTTCGCCGCGGGGGCTTCGAGCACGGCGATCACGCCCGCCGAAGGCAGGTCGACGACGAAGATCGAGCCGCTCGCGTCGTACGCGAACATGCGCTTGCCCTCGGCGTCGCCGCGCACGTCTTGCACGCGCGCGCCCGGCGGGTAGCGCACCGGAATGCGCGCGCCGGTCTCGAGATCGAACACTTGGAAGTCGCCGTTCATGCTGTTGCAGGCGTACCGGCCCCATGCGGAATGCCAGCCCGACGTGGGCATGCGCTCGAGCTTCGTCAGGGTCCGCGCGTCGGCGTTCCAGATCGACAGCTCTCCGCTCGCCGACACGAGCACGAAGTGCGTGCCCTCCACGCTCGTCAGCTGCCCCATGTCGAATCTCGGAGGCAAGGCCGTCGGAGAGCGGGGCGTGGCCACCTCGAGCCGTACGTCGGACGTCATGTCGAGCGTGTGCAGCATCGAATCGCACGTCCACGCGAACACGTATCGACCGTCACTCGAACCCACCAGGTCGCCGAGACCACGCACCTGCTCGGGGTCGCCGAAACCGACGCCCGAGTGGAATCCACTGGCTCGCCGGAAGGTCGCCACGCCCGTGCGAGCGTCGCGAACCACCAACTCGCCACGGGCTTCGCCCTGTTCGTCACCACGGTAGGCCACGATGCGATCGGGCGGCGACGGTCGAACGGTGGTGACGCCTCCGCGCCACGTCTCGATGCGCGTGCGCTTGCCCATGGTCCCCGTCTTGGCGTTCACCTCGACGACGTCGAGCACCCATCCGTCGTCGTGGTACCCGCTCGTGACGAAGAGCGTGCCTTCGTCGGAGATCGCGAGGACTTCGCCGATGTCCGCCTTCACTTCGAAGTCGAGGCTCGGCTTCACGGCCGTCAATTCCTCGATGCGCGGCCGAACGACGACCGGTTTCTCCACGACGACACCGTCGATCCGCTGGTCGAGCACCTCGATCTGACGGTCGAGCTCTTCGTGCGTGCCTTCGAGCTCGAAGGTCGCGCCGGGAACGTGACGAGCGAGCGCTACCGCCACGTGATCGCACACGCGAGTGGCCCGTCGATCGTAGTCGGGGCCGTATTCCGAGCTCGTGGACGCCTTCTCCGCGAGCATCGGCCGCAGCAACGGAATCAGCCACGGCACGGGAGCCGTCGCTCGCATCGCCGCGTTCACCACGTCGAATCTGCAACCCGGGTGTTCGTGCGCGAACCACGCCCGACACGCGGGTTCGGCGCGATCGGGCAGGTACCGCAGGAGGGTGACGAGCACACCCGCGCGCCAGTCGCCGGATCCCCACACGGCATCGCGTGGGTCGTTCCCGAGCGGTGCGCGAGCCACGAGGCGCTCGCACGACTTCACGATCACGTCGCCATGCACCCGGGCGAGCGGCGCGCGCACGCAGGCCGTGACGACGCTCGCACTGTCCGTTCGTTCCACGACGCGCGCCAAGGCGTCGACGACGAGCGGTTCCTCGCACCACGACACCGATCCGCACCAATCGACGGCCGCGAAGTTCTCGATCCCGCCCGCCTCGACTCGTCCTCCGTTCGCGACGACGGCCTCGTCGGAGACGATCAGCCGATCGAGTCGATCCGCGACGAGCGGGGCCATGACGCCGGGGTAGTCGTAGAGCAGCCTCACGAGAGCTCCCGTCCGGCTCGCGCCGATGCTCCTCGCGCCGGTGAGGTCGTTCCACAGTGACTCGTACAGCATCCGCGCGGGATCGTCCGACGACCACATCTTGCGCAGCGCCGCCGCCATCCGTGGATCGTGCACGGGGCTGTTGATCACCTGACACGCGGTCGGTTGGTACCGCATCGCTTGATAGTTGCGGTTGAGGATCTGGCCGAGCGCCACGAAGGCCACGTCGCCACGCGTCAACGTGTAGGACGACACGCTGTTCTCCATCCGAGACGAGGACGACTCGTCCTGGAACACGGTCGGGAACTCGCGCACGGCCGCCGATTCGCGTTCCGAGTTCGTGTTCACCGGCACTTCGTGTCCGAACCACGCGGACCCCATGCCACCCCAGACGTCGCTCGACCGATCGAATCGGAAGCGCGTCGGCGTCGCGTCGTCGAGCACCGCGAGCAGCGCGGGGATCGCCTTGGGTCCGAACGCCACGAGCTTGGCGAGGTCCGTCGACGGCTTCACGCCGTGATTCACCGACAGCAGGCCACCCGTGACCTCGCGCATGTCCGGGATTGGGAGGAATCCAGCCGAGCTCATCGTGGACGACATGCCGACGTCCGGAGCGTCCACCAGCGCCAGGCGCTCGATGCACGCGGCGATTTCGGCCCGTTCCGCGTCCGTCGCGACGTGGCCTTTCGAATCGAACGTCGGCCGCTGGAGCGTCGTGCCGGCCGCGGGCTCGCGGGTCTTGGCGGGCGACTCGCCGGCGTTCGGAGCACCCGGCACGGGTGCGGGTGGAGCTTGAATCAGGGTCGCGAGGACGAGCAAGGACGAGGCGGCGATCATCGAGGAACCTCCGGACCGAGTGTGCGCGGGAAGCGCCAACGACACCCTATCCGCCGACCTTGGCCCGGTTTCCCCCGGCCGTCCTCGGATTCAGGCGTCCCGGCGCGCGTGTTCGCGCTCGAGTTCCAGCAAGCGTTGCTTGCGCCACAGTCCGCCGGCGTAGCCGCGCAACGCTCCGCTCTTCTCCACCACGCGGTGGCAGGGCAACAGGATCGCGAGGCGATTGTCGCCGTTCGCCTTGCCGACCGCGCGGCTGGCGGTGGGTTTGCCGATCGCGTGCGCGATCCATTCGTACGAGCGCGTTTCGCCGTACGGAATCGTCTTCAAGGCGTTCCACACCGACTCTTGGAACGGTGTACCCGCGATCGCGAGCTTCACGTCGAAGCGCATGCGTCGCCCGGCGAAGTACTCGTCGAGTTCCTCGCGCAGCTGCTCCAGCGCGTCGTTCGTGCCCGGCAGGATCGGTTCGTCGAACCAGCGTCGCAACGACGCGGCTTGCGTCAGGATCGCCTTGCGATCGAGGAAGTCGAGCATGCACACGCGATCGGGCAACGCCGCGGCCACGAACGCGCCGACGGGCGTCGTCACGAGGGTCGCCGCGATCGTGCGGCCGCCCGATTGCTTGGGCGGTGCGCCGAACAAGCGCGTGAACGCGGCGCGGAAGCCCGATTCCGAGTCGAAGCCCGAATCGAGCGCCACCGCCGACGCCTTCGCGCCGTTCGTGATCGCCGCGGGAGCCTCCGCGAGCCACAAGGACCGCTGGTACGCCTGGAAGGTCATGCCGTATCTCTCCTTGAAGTAGCGTCGCGCGTTGACGGGTTCGATGCCGGTCGCGCGGACGTCGGCGTCGCTCATCCGCGCTTCACCGCGGCGACGTCGCGTTTCGACGGTCGCGAGGAGTCGATCGACCCATCGCGGATTCGCCCCCGCGCCGTCGAACGGGCGACAACGCTTGCACGCGCGGAATCCGGCGCGTTCGGCCTCGTCGGGCCGCGCGAAGTAGCGCACGTTCTCGGGCTTGGGCTTGCGAGCAGGACACGTCGGTCGACAGAAGATACCGGTCGTCGTCACGCCCGCGACGAAGAGCCCGTCGAACGACGTGTCGCGATCGACGAGCGCACGATAGAGCGTGCGGGGCTTGGGAAGCGTGACCACGCGCACAACGTAGCGCGCCGCGAGGAGCGCGCCACCGCGGAATGGACACGGCATCCGGAATGCGGTGCCACGCTCGTGGCGCACGCTCGGGCCCGCCACGACACCGACGACGGAGCGCCGTCGATCACAGAGCTCTCAGGGCCGCGGGAGACCGGCGGCGCGCGCCGCCATCTCGCGGTGGATCCGCGTGCGCATGCCGTACGGCCACAGGACCGGGTCGGGCTCGCCCAAGTCGAAGTGATCGCGTCCGGGCACGACGAGGACGTCGAGCTTCACGCCCAGCGCTTCGAGATCGGTCGCGAAGCGGCGCACGGGACCTTCCGAGCCGAACGTGTCGAACTCGCCGCACCACACGTGCAGCTTGTCGACGAGCTTGGGGCCCAGCGTGCTCCAGCGCTCGCGCAGGATCGCGCTCAGGTCGTGCTTGCGCCAGGACTGGGCGACGAACGGATCGATGGCGCCCGTCTTGCGGTCGAACAACGGAATCGGACGTCCGTCGTCGCCGCGCGGGCCGAACGCGGCGTCGTGGCTCGCCATGGGACCGCCCAGCGCGTCGGTGGCCGATTCGTCGCGCGCGTAGTCGCGCAGGGTGGAGACCCACTCGCCTCCGTCGCGCACGAACGGGACCTCGTCGCCCTTCGCGTCGTAGTAGAGGTTTCCCGCCGAGTAGATGTCGATGCCGCAGAAGTCGCGGAAGTCGATCGAGTCGGGTGCCGTGGCCCACGCACCGTCGAACAGGTGCGGATACGCCACCTGCAACCACAGGCTGCTCCAACCGCCGCTCGCGTGGCCCGTCAGGTATCGAGCCTTCGGCGCGCGACCGGCGAAGAAGCGCGTCTCGATCGCCGGGATGAGCTCGCTCACCAGCGCTTCGCCCCAGGGACCCGTGTTCACGGAATCGACGAACGCGTGGTGTCCCTGCGCGCACATGGGATCGAGGAACACGTAGAGGAGGCGCGGGTATCCGTTGCGCATGCCGTTCGCGAGCAAGGCCCCTTCGGAGTACGCGTCGGTCCAGGATCCGCCGAACCCGGGGATCTCGTAGCTGATCGCGAGCGACTCGCCGTCCTTGACGTCGGGTGGAGGCACGACGCCGGCCTCCATGAAGATGTCCCGCCCCCAGAAGCGCGAGAGCAGGTCGGATCGCAAGCGCACGGTCTGCACGTCTCGGTTCTCGAGCTGACGCTGCGAGAGCCGTGTGGCGAGCGGCGGATCGTTGGGCGTCGTGTCCCGCACGGCTTCCAACACGACGTCACCGACGTGGAACGGGCCGGGGCCTTCCGTCGCGACGCCGAACTCGATGCGCTCGGCGTCGGACTCGATCGCCCCCACGATCTCCGCCGCCACGCCGTCACGCGAGCGCACGGGACATTCGAGCATGTCGTCGAACAAGACCGGTCGGCCGTTGGGCCGAACGACGCGCAACCACAGTCGGACGCTGGATCCGTCGGCCGCATCCGAAGCCAGGCGAAGTCGTCCGCTGAGACGCACGACCTTGCCACGGTACGGCGACGCTTCGACCCAGGACGACAAGTTCGCGTCGTCGACGCGAGGTTCCTGCTCGTCCGATTCGACGCGCGAGCCACGGGTGCGCCGATCGTCCTCGTCGCGCACGCCGGCGGCCATCAAGCGAACGTGCTGCGAATCGACGCGCGCGCGCGCGATCTCGGCACGCAGCGAGCGCGGCGTGTCGTGACGCGGCGTCGCGCAGGCCACGACGAGGCTCAGGATCAAGGTGACGATCAGGCAGCGATTCATGGGTTGTGGACCGGATACGTCGCGACGCGTCGAATGCGAGTGGCCGGTCGCCGAGGCGCACGGACTTCATCCCATCGACACGAAACGCCGTGCAGCTCCCGTGCCGAGTCCGCGAATCGGGCTCCGCCGGCTCCGATCGGGACGTGGACGGGCGGCGCGGGGCCGTCCCGACGCCCGCGTCGAATTTCCTTCGCAGCGTGACGGGAACTTCCTTCCGACGAGGTGCGGCGCGCGTGGACGGACTGTGAACGCACGGATACCCTGTTTCCCCCGCGTCCCCTTCGATCAGGCTCCCCCCGTGACCACCAACCGCGTCGCCGTCGTCGAGAAGAACCTCGACTCGTATTTGTCCTCCACCGCGCCCGCCCCGCGAGCGCTCCGACCGGACGAACCGCTGCGAGAGGGCAGCGGTCTCACCGCGCGCAAGGCGATCGAGCTCTTCGAGGACATGGTGTTGTCGCGCGCGCTCGACGTCGCCGCGCGCGAGCTCAAGCGCACGGGTCGCAGCTTCTACACGATCTCGAGCGCGGGTCACGAGAACAACGCGGTGCTCGGAGCGCTGTTGCGCCTCGACGATCCGTGCTTCCTCCACTATCGGTCGGGTGGACTGATGATGGCGCGCTCGCGCCGCGCCGCAGGCACGACGCCGTGCTTCGACACGCTCTTGTCGCTCGTCGCGTCGAAGGACGACCCGATCAGCCACGGTCGACACAAGGTGTGGGGCAGCCGACCGCTGTGGGTCCCGCCGCAGACGTCGACGATCGCGTCGCACCTGCCCAAGGCCGTGGGTCTCGCGTTCGCGATCTCGCGCGGACGACGCGTGGGCGTCGAGACCGGCCTCTCGAAGGACTCGATCGTGCTGTGCAGCTTCGGCGACGCGTCGGCCAACCACTGCACGGCGTTGACGGGCTTCAACGCCGCGCGCTACGTGCACCGACGCGGCAATCCGCTCCCGATCTTGTTCCTGTGCGAGGACAACGGCATCGGCATCTCGGTCGACACGCCGCGTGGCTGGATCGAGGACACGTACTCGAATCAGCCGCACCTCAACTACGTGCGCGCCGAGGGCACGCTCGACGAGGTGTGGGACGCGTGCGCGAGCGCCGTGGACACGTGTCGCGCGACGAAGGTACCCACGTTCCTGCACCTCAAGACCGTTCGCCTGTGGGGTCACGCCGGCAGCGACGTCGAGACCACGTACCGCTCGATCGACGAGATCGAGGCGATCGAGGCCCAGGATCCGTTGTTGGCCACGGCCCGACACCTGGTCCGGACCGGCGCCGCCGACCCGCGCGACCTGCTCGCGATCGTGAACGACACGCGCGAGCGTGTGATGGCCGCGGGCGAGGAAGCCGCCCGCCGTCCGAAGCTCGTCACGCGCGCCGAGATCGAAGCGCCGCTCGCGCCGTGGGACGAGGCGCGCGTGCGCGAACGCGCCGCGAAGATCGTCAGCCCCGAGGTACGACGCGAGTTCTTCGGCGACGCGGCTCCGGAAGCGTCCAAGAGCGTCGCACGACGCACGATGTCGGCGTTCATCAACGGCGCGCTGCACGACCTGTTCCTGCAGTACCCCGAGACGTTGCTGTTCGGCGAGGACACGGCCAAGAAGGGCGGCGTGTACGGAGTCACGCAGGGGATGCAGAAGCGATTCGGCATCGCGCGCGTCTTCGACACGTTGCTCGACGAGACGACGATCCTGGGCATCGCGCAAGGCGCGGCGCACGTGGGCTTCCTGCCGCTGCCCGAGATCCAGTACTTGGCGTACCTCCACAACGCGCTCGATCAGCTGCGCGGCGAAGCGTGCTCGCTGTCGTACTTCTCCGAAGGCCAGTTCACGAACCCGATGGTCGTGCGCATCCAAGGCCTCGCGTACCAGAAGGGCTTCGGCGGGCACTTCCACAACGACAACTCGATCGGCGCGCTGCGCGACATCCCCGGCCTCATGCTGGCCGTGCCTTCGCGCGGGGACGATGCCGTGCGCATGCTGCGCGGCGCCGTCGCGGCGGCGCGCGAGTGCGGTCGTGTCGTGTGCTTTCTCGAACCGATCGCGCTGTACCACGAGAAGGACCTGCACGAGGACGGCGACAACGGTTGGCTCTTCGAGTACCCGCCGCCGTCGACCGATCCCAAGGACGTACTGCTGCCCGGCGACGTGGGCGTGTACGGACCGGACAACAAGGACGTCTTGATCGTCAGCTACGCCAACGGTCTGCGCTTGTCCTTGCGCGTCGCGCGCATGCTCGAGCGCGAGCGCGGCATCAAGGCCCGCGTCCTGGACCTGCGCTGGCTCGCGCCGTTGCCGTTCGACGCGATCGCGAAGCACGCGAAGGCGTGCGGCAAGGTCGTCGTGGTCGACGAGTGCCGCGCGACCGGCGCAGGTGTCGCCGACGCGATCGTCGCGCACCTCGCGGAACACGGCTCGAAGGCCAAGGTCGCGTCCGTGCGCGCGGCCGACTGCTACGTCCCGCTCGGTTCGGCCACGGCGGCCGTCCTGGTGGGCGAGGAACACATCGCGGACGCCGTGAAGGAGATCGTCAAGTGAAGCGCATCGTGATCCTGTGCCCGGGACGCGGCTCGTACACCGAGAAGACGCTGCGCTCCTTGCCCGACTCGCATCCGTGGGTGGCGCGCGCGGACGAATTGCGACGCGAACGCGGACTGCCGTCCCTCCTCGAGCTCGATCGCGCGGCCAAGTTCGACTCCAAGGTGCACTTGCTGCCCGAGAACGTGTCGCCGCTCATCTACCTCGTTTCGATGCTCGACAGCGCGGCGCGCATGCAAGAGGACAAGTGCGTCGCGGTCGCGGGCAATTCGATGGGCTGGTACACGGCACTGGCCGTCGGCGGCGCGATCTCGTTCGAGGACGGCTTCCGCCTGGTGCAGGACATGGCGATCCTGCAGAAGCAACACCAAGAGGAGCACGGCGGCGGGCAGATCATCTACCCGTTGGTCGGCGACGACTGGCGTCGCGACGAGCAGCGCGTGCGCGACGTCGACGAGGCCTTGGCCGGCTCCAACGGCGCCGCGATGCGCTCGATCGACCTGGGCGGCTACGCCGTGCTCGCCGGCAGCGAATCGGGCATCGCGCACCTGTTGGCCAGGCTGCCCAAGGTCAAGGTCGGAGCGACGATGTACCCGTTCCGACTGATGCAGCACGGCGCCTACCACACGCCGCTCGTCACGGGCGTGTCCGAGCGAGCGCGGACGAACCTCGCCGGGATGCGCTTCGGTCGTCCGCTCGTGACGTTGGTCGACGGGCGGGGCGCACGCTTCACGCCGTGGTCGACCGACGTCGAGGAGCTACGCGAGTACACGTTCGGAGCCCAGGTCACCACGCCCTACGACTTCGCCCTGTCGATCCGCGTGGCGTTGCGCGAGTACGCGCCCGATCACCTCGTGTGCCCGGGCCCCGGCAATTCGCTGGGCGGGGTCTGTGGTCAAGTCGTCGTGAACGAGGGCTGGCGCGGCGTGAAGTCGAAGGACGATTTCCAACGCGTGCAGGACAGCGAGACGCCCATCCTCGTGTCGATGCGTCGTTGATGCGCGCGCTCGGGAGCTCTCGAACTGCCGTTCTCGGTGCGCTCGCGGCACTGGGCACCGCGACCGTGACCGCGTTCGCGTCGGCGAATCGTGAGGCACCGGCGACGGTTCGAGCGATCACGACCGTGCAGTCTCCCGCGCCGACGGTGGAACCGAAGCCCGTGCCGCTGCCGCACGACTGGCGAGTCGGAACGCGCTACCACGTCGAGCACACGCGGACGCGCGAGTCGTTCCGCGACGGCACCGAGCCCGTCACCTCGTTCACCACGACACCCGTCGAGGTCGAGGTGCTGGCGCGTCGGAGCGACGGATACACAGTGCGCTGGACGTACGGCAAGCCCAACGCGAGCACGCCGTCGGGCGTCTCCGCGGTGCTCTCGGAAGCCGTCGTGGGACTCGTGACCGGGCTCGTCACCGACATGACGACCGACGCGACCGGTTCGATCGTCGGCCTGGCGGACTCCGCGGCCGTCGAGCGACACTTCGCGGACGCGTCGCGACGCGTGATCGCGTCCTTGCGCGCGTCCGGCGGCGCCACGGACGAGCAGCTGACCGCCATCGCGGCGACGACGTCGCGGATGAAGGGGGATGCGTTGGCCGCGGCCTACTTGCCCGCGCCCAAGGCGTTCTACATGCCTTCGGGCGCTGCGTTGGTCCCCGGCGTGCGACGCACCTACGAGGATCGACTCCCGAATCCGTTCGGTGGCGATCCGTTGCCCAGCGTCGCGTCGCTCGAGTTGCGCGACGTGAAGCTCGACGCGCGCCGTGCGACGGTCGAGTGGCGCCACACGATCGATCCGACCAAGGCGGGTCCGATCCTGGAGGCGTCGATCCGCGCGTTCGCGAAGAAGAACGGACAGGAGCTCCCCGCCGAGGCCGCGTTGTCATTCGACGCGATCGAGGACGCCGCCACGTACGTGTACGACTTGGACACGGGCGTGCCGATCCGCGTCGTGACCACGCGCTCGACGTCGATGGCCGGGACACGACAGATCGAGACGAACCTCTTCACGACCAGCGCCTACCGGTACGAGCCGCCCACGCCCGCTTCGAAATGACGCACGCCGCGCGGTTCGCGTGGCGTGCGGGTGCGTTCGTCGATCACGAGGTGTCGGATTCGACACCGCCGCAATCAGTGCGTGATCAGGGGCTGGAGCTTGCCGGCTTGCTCGATCCACTTCTGGACCTCCGGCTGCGACGGCAACTTGCGCGTCAAGTTCTTGGCCGCGTTGATCTCGACCATCTTGAGGGTCAAGTTGTCGGCGCGGCGCGTCTTGAGTTCCTTGACCGTGTCGACGCCAGCGGCTTCGAGCAGTTCCGAGTACTCCTCGCCCACGCCGTGGATGCGCATGAGGTCGGCCATGTTGGCCCACTTGAGGAGCTGCTGGGTCGTGAGACCGGTCTTCGCGGCGACGGCGTCGCGACCCTTCGCGTCGGCGCACTGCCGGAGCAGGTCCTCGACCGTCTTGATGCCGGCCTTGGCGAGTGCCTCGGCGAACTTGGGTCCGATACCTTCGATCGTTTCGATCTTGTCGGCCATGGGATGCCTTCCTGCGAGATCGTTGAGGGACGACGGACGACGCAGCGCGCGGGATGTGCGCGTGTCCCGTCGTCGCGGATTCTAGCTCGCGTCCGCGATCGCGGGGTCACCCCTTGGTGGGGCCGGGTTTCGCGTGCAGCGGTGACAAGATGCTCAGGATCGGATCGATCCACTCGCGATGCTCCGGCTTCAGCAGGCAACTGCGCAGGACACTGACGGACTCGTCATCCCAACGGAGATCGGGCCACCACGGCTCGAGCAGCGACCGCGGCAACGTCGCGACGGCCAGGTGCAGCCCCTGACGCGCTGCTTCCTCGAAGATCTCTCGGCTGCGGAGCGAGGTCGTCGACGCGCGGCCGCGGCGCGGCGCCCACACGACGATGTCGAGCTCCGGTGCGAAGGCCGTACGGACGTTCGGGTCGCTTGCGAGCCGGGCGTGCAACGTTGTCGCCGCGGAACGGCAACGATCGAGGCCGGCCGCGAACTCGCCGCGCCGTTCGAGCGGGAATCGACGTTGCGTGGCCCACAGCGCGACGGCCGAAGCGCCGGCGCGCGAGCACTCGAGGCTGATCTCGCCCAGGTGCAGCTCGGCCGAGCTGAAGTACGTGTACGGCGAATCGTGCTTGTACAGCGCACCCACGGACGGATCGCGGAAGACGATGCAGCCGCAGCCGTAGGGTTGCAGGCCGTGCTTGTGCGGATCGATCGCGATCGAATCGACGCGCGACAACGCGTCGTACGCCGCGCGCGTGCTCGGCTCCAACCCGCTCGTCAAGGTGAAGTAGCCGCCGTAGGCCGCGTCGGCGTGCACGCGGAACCCGAAGCGCTCCTGCAAGGCCAGGACCTCGGGCAACGGATCGACGGAACCGACGGCCGTCGTACCCATCGTGACGACGACGGCTCCGACGCCGCCGCGTTCGAGGCGCCGCGTCAGCGCCCCGACGTCCAGTCGTCCGCGTTCGTCGACGGCCACCGTCTCGCACGCGAGTCCCAGCACGTCGCTGATGCGGCGATGCGTGTAGTGCGCCTGCGTCGAGCACAAGATCGTGGTGTTCGGTCGCAACCGCCCCGCGACCCACAACGCCTCGAGGTTCGCGGCGGTGCCCGCGCTCGTCAGGTGACCCAGGTGCGTCCCCCACCCGAACATGCGCGCGATCTCGGCGACCGCTTCCTTTTCCATCGCCGAGCTGGCGCGTCCCCCGTCGAGCGCGTGGTTGTTCGGGTTGACGTGCTGGGCTAGCGCGTAGGCCAAACGCGCGACGGCGTGCGGCGGCTTGAGCATCTGGCCCGCGTACATGGGATGCGGGTACGGGAAGTTGTCGTGCAAGCGCTCCGCGGTCTCGAGGAGGACCTGACGGATGCGTGCGAGCTCCTCCTCGTCCGGCGTGGCGTCGAAGGTCGGCGTCGAGGCGTACGCGACGTCGAGGCGGAGGATGGCTTCGCGCAGGAGTTCGAGGGAGCGTGTGTCGAGCGTCATGGTCGACGCGGACGGTACGCGGCCCGACGAGACGCGGCAAGCGCACCCCAGTACGTTCGCGGCGACGAGCCATCGACCTCGACGGTCGCGAGCGACACGTTCGAGGCACGAGATCGACGCGAACTCGCGGCTCGACGGCCACGGACGAAAATGCCCGGACCTCGCCGTCGCTACGCGGGCACCCGTCGGAGACACTGCCCCCATGATGCAACGAACCTCGGCCATTCGGACTTCCGCCACCGCCTTGCTGCTGATCGCCTCCGCGATCGCGCACGGTTCTCCCGCGCCCCGGCAGACACCGATCTCCGCCGACGCCTCGACGCCGGCACGAACCGACATGGAGGCGCGGGTGGACGCCCTCGTGGCCCAGTACCTCGAGAAGCCGGGTGCCGTGGGGCTCTCGATCGCGATCGCTCGCGGTGGTCGCGTCGTGTTGGCCAAGGGGTACGGGCTCGCGGACGCCGAGTTCGACGTGAAGGCCGACGCGGACACCCTGTTCCGCATCGGATCGGTGACCAAGCAGTTCACGGCGGCGCTGGTGATGCGCTACGTCGAGCAGGGCAAGCTGTCGCTCGACGACGACTTGTCGAAGTACGTCCCCGAGTTCCCGTTGCAGGGCAAGCGCGTCACGATCCGACAGCTCTTGAACCACACGTCCGGGATCCCGAGCTACACGGACGTGGGCGAGGAATGGCAAAAGAAGTGGCCGCTCGACCTGTCGCACGAGGAGTTGCTCGCTCTGGTGAAGGACAAGCCGTTCGACTTCGAACCGGGGACGAAGTGGGCCTACAACAACACGGGCTATTACCTGCTCGGCATGGTGCTCGAGAAGGTCGGCGGCAAGTCGTACGGTGGGTTGATCACCGGCGAGATCGCCAAGCCTTTGGGCCTGACGCGCACGCGCCGTGATTCGAATGTCGAGCTGATCAAGAACCGGGCGCAAGGTTACGCACTCGAGCGCACTCCGCTCGGTTCCAAGCTGGTGAACGACCAAGTCTTCGGCACGGGGCAACCCGGAGCGGCCGGGATGCTGCTCTCGACCGCGCGCGATCTCGTGACGTGGCAGATGGCGCTCTCCACGGGCAAGTTCGTCTCGCCCGAGTCCTACGCCAGCATGAGAACCCCCACGATCCTGCCCGACGGAAAGAACACCGGCTACGGCTTCGGTCTCATGATCGACGACCTCGACGGACACGAACGCGTTCAACACGGCGGCGGCATCTTCGGCTTCAACTCCATGCTCGCTTGGTATCCCAAGGACGACTTGCACGTCGCGGTGATCAGCAACGGCGAGCCCCTGCGCTCCGACTCGATCGCGGACGAGTTGGTGTGGATCGGGCTCGGCGTCGAACGCCCCGCCGTGAAGGACGAACCGATTCCGAGCGAGCGACTCCCGCAGCTCGTGGGTGCGTACGACCTGGAAGGGCTGGGCCTCGAATCGGAGGTCACGACCGAAGGCGGCAAGCTCTTCCTGCAGGCGAAGGCACCGGGGCAGAAGAAGTTCCGCCTGCAATGGCAAGGTGGCGAGGAGTACCGCGCCGACTTCGATCGCAACGTCAAAGTGGTCTTCTCCGCCGACGGCCGCTCGTTCCAACTCTTCCAGTCCGGCGGCATGTTCCAAGCGCGTCGCAAGCCTTGATCGGCGGCGGTGGCGCCCGCCGCCGACGCGCTCGCCGCACGGAAATCGCTTCCGCTTGAGATTCGAAGTCTCGCCTGCCGATCGGCTCGTCCGGGGAACGGCAGTCGAGAACGGCCCGTGGCCGCTTCGTGCGCGAAGCGACGGGCGCTTCATCAAGGGGTCGGCGGATGTCGAGCGGCAGCAATCGATCGTGTGGATTCGAGTGGATCGGCGCGCGTGCGATCGTCGCGGCTTGCGTCGCGACGACCTTCGCGGCGTGCGGCGGTGGAGGCAGCGGCGGTGGTTCGTCGGACACGCCCACCGTGTCCGTCTCCTTCTCGCAGGGTGCGACGACGATCGTCGAAGGTGCGAGCGCGGCGACGGTGACCGTCGTCCTGCACACGACCTTGTCGAGCCTGACGACCGCCGCGAGCGTCGACGTCCAGGACGCAGGCACCGGCACCGCGACGTCGGGTTCCGACTATGCGACCTTCGCGACGCAGACGATCACGTTCCCGATCGGCAGCGTCGACGGCGCGACGCAGACCGTCTCGCTGGGTGCTCTCGACGACCACTTGGTCGAAGGCGCGACCGAGACCGTTCGATTGGCGCTCACGTCGACCACCGGTGCCACCGCGACGGGCACGACCACGTTCGTGGCCTCGATCACCGACGTTCACACGGCGACGGTGCAGTTCCACGCGTCGACCAGCACGACGCCGGACGAAACCACGGCGGCGCGCACGATCACGGTCGACCTCGACCTCGCGCCGGGCGTCACGCTGGGCACGGCGGCCGTCGCGCGCGTCACCGACTTGGGCGGCGGCTCGGCGACCGTGGGCGTCGACTACGGCACGTTCGCTCCGTTCAACGTGAGCTTCGCTTCGGGTAGCGCGGACGGTGCTTCGCAGAACGTGACGTTGCAGGTCATCGGGGACACGAACGTCGAAGGCGACGAGACGGTTCGATTCGGCTTGTCGCAGCCCGCGAGCGGCACGGTCCTCGGATCGACCACGCAACACGTGGTGACGATCGCGGACGACGACGCGGCGGGCGTCCCGGCCTTGGCGGCCACGAGCGGCACGGCCTTGTCGCAGAGCGCCTTGGCGTACGACGATCAGCTGTCGCTCGGATCGCAGACGGTGGGAGCGGGCCCCAACACGGGCACGCTCGTCCGCGTCGCGAACACCGGCGGCGCGGCGATGGGCCTCGAGCCGCCGCGTGTCACGGGCACGAACCCGAACGACTTCGCCGTCGAGATCGAGAGTTCCTCGATGAGCACGGCCGCGATCTCCAGCCTCCCGGCCGTGGACGCGGAATCGGCCCTGCTCGCGATGCCCGCGACGAACGGACCCGGCGTCGGCGTGAGGCTCGACGTGCAACAGCTCGAAGCGTTGCGCGCGCTGCCGAACGCGCGCTTGCAGGGTTTCCCCGTTCCCGGCTTGGGCGAGGTCGCGTTGAACGTGCGCCAGGTCGCGTTGCCCTTCGCGGCCGACGCCGTGTTGCGCGTCGACGGCGTCGACGTGCCCGGTGGACCGAAGACCTTGGTCGGCGACTTGTCGTTGTGGAGCGGCACGATCGAGGGCCTGCCCGGATCACGCGCGTTCCTGGCGATGACGAGCTCGGGGCCGCGCGGCTTCCTCGACTTGGGCTTCTCGCAGGATCGCATCGTGCACGTCGTGCCCGACGCGCCGGTCGCCGGCGCACCGGTGACGGCGCGCGTCGTCCGCGAAGCCGAGATGGAGTCCATGGGGCTGGGCGGTCCGCCGGAGTTGTGCGGCGGAGAACTCGAGGTGCCCGGCGCTCCCCAAGTCGCCCAACTCGCCTCGTCCGTGCCGGTCACGGCCGCGTCGATCACCGCGACCGACTGCCGTATCGCGATCGAGACCGACTATCAGCTCTACCAGAAGTTCGGCTCGACGAATGCGCTGACCAACTACGTCACGCAGCTGATCGCGGCCGTCAGCGACCAGTACTTCCAGGACGTGCAGACGACCTTGTCGATCGCGTACTTGGGCGTGTACACGACCGCCGGCGATCCGTGGACCACGCAGGATTCGGGCGGCGACTCGAGCAGCGTCCTGAACGCGTTCCGCACTGCGTGGGCTCCCAACAATTGGCCCGTGTCGGCGAACCTGGCGCACTTCATCTCGGGAGCCAACCTGGGCGGCGGTGTCGCGTACGTCGGCGTCCTGTGCAACTCGAGCTACGGTTTCGGCGTCAGCGGCAACATCAACGGCAACGTGAACTGGGGCAGCTGGACCGGTGCGCCCGGCAACTTCACGTGGGACTTCGTCGTCGTGGCGCACGAGTTGGGTCACAACTTCGGCTCGGCGCACACGCACGCGTTCTGCCCGCCGCTCGACCAATGCTCGACGAACTGCAACTCCACGACGGTGTGCACGCGCGGCACCATCATGAGCTACTGCCACGTGTGCGGCGGCATGAGCAACATCGACCTGCACTTCCACCCGGTGTGCGCGAACGTGATGCGCCAGACGGTGAACTCGAGCTGCTTGTCGTCCGCCGGCCTGCCGCCGGGCAACTGGGTGCAGTACCTCGTGCGCTTCAACCCGCTGACGACCACCGGGACCAAGAACGCGTACCTGGAGTTCACCCACGACGCGACGAACGTCACGAACCCGTTCCGCGTGCGGTTGCAGGGAACGGCGAACTGAGCCGTCCCCTGCACTCGCGATTCGAGTTCACTTCGCGTCGGTCAGCTTGGGCAGCGCGTCCGAGCTCCAACCGCCGCCGATCGCCTTGACGAGCTGGACCGACGTCACGAGGCGCAGACCGTCGATGCGCGTGGCCGCTCGACGCGCGTCGAGCAGGGTCCGCTCGCCGTCGACGACGTCCAAGTACCCGACGTAGCCGCTCTCGTAGCGCGTGCGCGCCAACTCCGAGGCGCGCCGCGACGCGTCGATGACGCGATCGAGCGCGGCGGCGCCCACCGTCAGCTCGCGCTGAGCAGTCAACGCGTCCTGCACTTCGCGGAACGCGACGAGCACCGACTGCCGGAAGAGCGCGACACCTTCCTCGAACGCCGAGCGCGAGCGCTCCAAGTTCGCTCGGTTGCGGTCCCCCGAGAAGATCGGGAGCGTGAAGCTCGGCCCGATGCTCCAGATGCGGCTGTCCAAGTCGAACAGGCCGCCGAGGTCCTCGCTCTCGAGGCCCGCGTACCCCGTCAACGTGATCGACGGGAAGAACGCCGCCTCGGCCACGCCGATGCGAGCGTTGCGCGCGGCGAGTTCGCGTTCGGCCTGCGCGACGTCGGGGCGTCGTTCGAGCAAGGCGCTCGGGAGCCCCGGCGGGATCGCGGGCGGCTCGGGCAGCTCGGTCGACGCGAGCGGGACTTCGAACGACGACGCTGATGCACCGACGAGCACGGCCAGTGCGTTGCGAGTCTGATCGCGCGTGCGTCGCACGTCGGCCAAGTCGACTTCCGTGCTGGCCAGCTCGGCCTCCGCGCGCGCGACGTCCAACTGCGTGCCGCCGCCGGCGTCCAAGCGGGAGCGTTGGATCTCCAGCGCGCGGCGGCGCAGCTCGACCCCCTCGGTGAGGATCGACTGCTCCAAGTCCAGCGCGCGGAGCGTGAACCAGGTCGACGCGACTTCGGCGTGCAGTGCCAACCGCGCGTTCTCGTACGCGGCGGCGAGAGCTTCGGCCTCGCGGTCGGAGGCTTCGACGGAACGTTGGATCTTGCCGAACAAGTCGATCTCCCAACTCGCCTCGAGGGGAGCACGGATGTTCGAGACTTGATCGACGGGGAAGGCCAGGCCCGCGTTCGGCGAATACCGCGTGCGGGTCGCGTCGGCACGGAACCTCACGTCGGGATAGAGACTCGCGCGAGCGACCCGCGCCAGCGCGAGTCCTTGTTCGATGCGCGCCGCGGCCGCGCGCAGTTGCTGGTTCTCCACCGACGCACGCTCTTGCAGACGATCGAGCTCGGGATCGTGGTACACGGTCCACCACGCGCCCTTCGGCAACGCGTCGGCCGGTGCGCCCTGACTCCAAGCCGTGTCGCCCGCGTCACGGAACTCCGCGGGCGCGTCGACGACGGGTCGTTCGTACTCGGGTCCCACGACGCCACAGCTCGACACGAGGAGCGCACCCGTGAGGAGCAGAGCCGCTCCGTGCACCGCGTGGGTCGCGACACCGCCGCTGGGCGCGGGCGTGGCGTCCTCGAGGTGCTTGGGACGCGTGCGGCCGCGCATCAGCATGCTGTAGAAGACCGGGGTGAGCAGCAGACCACAGATCGTCACGCCGATCATGCCGCTGAACACGGCGACGCCCATCGCGCGGCGCATCTCGGCGCCGGCTCCGTGGCTCGTGACGAGCGGGTACACGCCCGCCACGAACGCGATGCTGGTCATGAGGATCGGGCGCAGACGCAAGCGCGACGCTTCCACGGCGGCGGCTTGTCGATCGAGGCCGGCGTCGTCCTGCTTGTGCTTGGCGAACTCGACGATGAGGATCGCGTTCTTGCAGGCCAGTCCGACGAGCACGATCAAGCCGATCTGCGTGAACACATTGTTGTCGCCGGCGGTCAGCAGGACGCCGATCAGCGCGAACAACAAGCACAGCGGCACGATCAGGACGATGGCGATGGGCAGTCGCAGGCTCTCGTACTGGGCCGCGAGCACCAAGAACACGAGCAGCAAGCACAGCGGATAGATGTACACGGCCGAGTTGCCGGCCAGGATTCGCTGGTAAGTGAGGTCGGTCCACTCGAAGCCCATGCCCTTCGAAAGGTTGGCCGTCGCGATCGCCGCGATGGCCGCTTCGGCGTCGCCCGAGCTCACGCCGGGCGCTCCGCCGCCGGTGATCTCGGCCGCCGGGAAGCCGTTGTAGCGCATCACGCGATCGGGGCCGTAGCTGTCACGCACGGTCACGATGGATCCGAGCGGCACCATGTCGCCGGTGCTGCTGCGCACCTTGAAGCGCGTGATGTCGGAGGCGTCGTCGCGGAAGGGATCGTCGGCTTGCGCGATCACCTGGTAGGTGCGACCGAAGCGGTTGAAGTCGTTGACGTACAGCGACCCCAAGTACACCTGCATGGTCTCGAACAGTGCCTGCAGCGGCACGCCGATCGTCTTGGCCTTGACGCGGTCGATGTCGGCGTCGAGTTGCGGGACGTTGACGTTGAACGTCGAGAACGTGCCGGCCAATGCCGGCGACTGCCAGGCCGCGCCCACGATCGACTGCGTGTCCTTGTAGAGCGCGTCGTAACCCAGGTCCGCGCGGTCCTGGACGTACATCTTGAAGCCACCCAGCGCGCCGAGACCGTTCACGGGCGGCGGCGGCACCGCCAGGACGAACGCGTCCTGGATCGCACCGAACTCGCGGTTGAGGTCGTTCGCGATCGCCAATCCCGAGAGCTCGGGAGTCTCGCGATCCTCGAAGGGCTTCAACCCGAAGAAGATGACGCCCGCGTTCGAAGCGGCCGCGAAGCCGTTGATCGACAAGCCGGGGAACGCCACGGCGTGCTCGATGCCCTTGTGCTTCAAGGCGACGTCGGACATGCGGCGGATGACGGCTTCGGTGCGGTCGAGCGACGCGGCCTCGGGCAGCTGCGCGAACGCGACCAGGTACTGCTTGTCCTGGGTCGGAACGAAGCCCGAGGGC
>Ga0075163_10002712_pt1 | contig 23777 bp, 18 predicted proteins | sample JI1023141ADNA_FD_71478 | JGI IMG/M metagenome (GOLD analysis project Ga0075163, IMG submission 71478) | Wastewater effluent complex algal communities from Wisconsin, to seasonally profile nutrient transformation and Carbon sequestration -... | ecosystem: Engineered > WWTP > Effluent > Algae... | reverse complement strand
AGTCTGGGAGAAAATACAACATTACTGAACCGTGCCTCCGTTATGCGTCGGCGTTCGGACGGCTATCGCCCTTTTACAGACTTTGATATTTGGACAATTGCCGGTGCCGCACAGTTACTTGCTGGAGATAAATTTTCCTTGGATGCGTCGGTGAACTATGTTGACAAAAAATTTGGTGGTAATGGTTTTTATTCCCTCACTTTCCCCTCGCAATACGAAGAGACCAAGACGCTTTTTGCTAATCTTACGGCGCGAATGGATATTGGTGTGCCTGTGCGCCTGACGGCAGCATGGCGGCGTAATAACGATTATTTTATTCTTCGTCGTGAGAATCCGGCGTTTTATCAAAATTTCCACACCTCGAATACTCTTAGCATAGATGCACAGACAACGCTTTATTCCTCGCTTGGCGCTACGGCATTGGGAGCAGAATACGCAGCTGATATGCTCGAAAGCACGAACTTGGGAAATCGGCAGCGCAGCCGCTTTAGTGTATTTGCCGAGCATCAAATAAAGCCTTTAGAGAACCTCACGGTGGAGCTGGGGGCAACGGCGCTCTACAACAGCGATTGGGGCTGGAACGTTGCGCCGGGCGCTGACATTGGCTGGCAGGTAACAGAAAATTTTTCGCTTCGCGGTTCGGTAGCAAATTCATTTCGTATTCCAAGCTATACCGAACTTTTTTACAGCGACAGAGTAACGCTTGGTAATAAAGATATTAAGCCGGAGCGGGCATGGACATACGAAATTGGCGGCAGGTGGCGTACGGGTTCAGTAGATGTGCAAGCCTCAATTTTTCGCCGCGATGCTGTACAGCTTATAGACTATGTGCGCAATTCTACCACTGCTCTCTGGCAGGCACGGAATCTTTCTTCGGCAACGACCAATGGTGCAGATATCCACCTTAGCATCATAACACGCGAGGCGCTGCCAGTTCTGGAGCGTATTACGAGCAGCTACACGTATCTCGACCCGTACTTTAATGTAGAGCCGGGTTTGCAGTCGCGTTATGCGCTTGACCAACTACGTCACCAAGCGTCATTAGTGCTTGATTTGCGGTGGTTTGGGCTTATCACAAATCAGTGGCGCTTTCGCTATGAGCGCCGCTTGAATGTAGAGCAAGATGCAGGCTTTGTGGATGTGCGCTTGGGCTGGTCGGGCGGTGGCTTTGAATTGTTTGCCGAGGCTACGAATCTCTTCAGCGCTCCGGCATTTGATTTTGCAGGATTACCTTTGCCCGGGCGGTGGTTGCGCGTGGGCGGTGCGGTGAATCTGGCAGAAGTATTTCACTAATGCTTGCTTAATGCTCGTCTCGGCGTGCGATGTGAAAAGTTCTTGTCTGCAAAAGATTCGTTTAGTAGATTGAAAATCTGTGATTCATCCCTAATTTTTCCATTCTTTTTCACTTTTTTCAGGAGCAATAATGAAACGTTCCTTTCGCCTCGATTTGGTTCTGGTAGCATTTGCTATGGCTATCACGATGAGCGCGTGTGGCAAAAAGGCAGAAGTACCCGCCATCGCTGACCTTGACACCTACGAAGACAAATCCATGAATTTCAGCATCAAATTTCCGAAAAACTGGAAAGCTGCTGTGGAAGCCGGTAAACGTGCTGAATACTATTCGGATGACAAAATTATGCAGCGCTTCCGCGAGTACAACGAATCCGAAATAACGGGCGCAAAAATGACAATCTTTGCCAATAAGTTGGAAGGTCCTGTGAATATGGATAGCGTCATTGAGGGAACCAAAATTTTTCAAGATCCGTCGGTCTATTCTGCACCGGAAAAAGTTCAGATTGATGGCGTAGAAGCCACCCGTATCAAGTATGCATACAAATACGGCGACGGCGAATTCAAGGGCGAGCGCTATTTCGCAATGAAAGACAGTACCGCTATGACGATTATTGAATTTGAATCATTCGGTGGTACATTCGACCAATTGCATCCTAAATTTGAAGAAATGCTGAAATCGGTCAAATTGGCGTACTACAAAGCTGTCGTGAAAGATACAACCGGCGGTAAGCCGGCTGAAGTCTTCAAACCATCGGAAGCTATGGCTTCATTTGATGGCAAAAATTTCTCCCTCCAGTATCCGAACAACTTCTCCGGTAAGAACACCGGTGGTGGCTTGGAAACGGTAGAGTTCAAAGGTATTGGCGGTCCGGCGGACTGTATTATCAACGTGACCGTGACCGACGCGTCGAAGCAAAACAATCTCGACCGAATTGTAGAGCAGAACAAAAAACTCTACAAAGCATCCGCATCTTCGCCTGCAAAAGTCGGTGGCGAAACAGGTGCCTTCATTGAGGATTCGCCAGTCAAAGACGTACGTCGCCGCACGTATTTTGCTGTCAAAGGTAGTAAACTCTACAAAGTTACCTTACAATGGTACAAACCGGAACAAGAGATATTCTTGCCAAGTTTTGAAAAGAGTTTTGCGTCCTTAACTTTGAAATAAAACGCTGCAAGATTCTATACGAAAGAATCCGTACAAGCGAGTAGTTAAGCCTGTTTCAACTACTCGCTTTTTTTTTCTCGGAGGCAGTGTAAAAAATTTTTGGCGTAGAACTGAGAAATTTGGTATAATTGCATCGTTGTTATGCTTGTCATGGGTGGCCGTACTACCGAAATTCGGGGGTGCGGCTTTTTTTATCGCGGTAGCATATAAAATTCAGGGGAAGCAAGGTTTTTTTTTTGCCGAGCGATGCGCCGACTTTGATTATTCGGCATTTTATTCTAAATTGAGCGTTCGCAGGAAAATTCATAACAATCGAACTACTTTACTACACTCAAAAATCGTTTGATAACCATGCGCATTCTGATACTTGAAGATGACTTTTTTCAGCGCAAACTCATGGCACGTTTGCTGATTTCATACGGTGAATGTGATGTTGCGGCAACTGGTCCTGATGCGGTTGAAGCATTCAGACGTTCGCTGGAGAATAACCGTACATACGACCTGATATTTCTTGACATCATGGTTCCGGGTATGGATGGGCAAAAAGTTCTTCGCGCCATTCGTGACTTGGAGCAAGAGCGTAATATCGAAGGCTTGTCCCGTTCAAAGGTAGTGATGGTAACGGCACTGGGCGATAAGCACAACGTAACGACCGCCTACAAAGAGAACTGCGATGCCTATTTGGTGAAACCATATGAAGAAGCAAAACTTGTGGACACAATTAAGAAACTTGGTTTGCTACCGAGTGCTCAGAGTTAGAGTTGTGATATTGTTTTAACGTAATTACTGTTTGCTGCCACGACGATTTCTTGCTATCTCACATTCCATGCAAATATGAGTAAACGTATTTTGGTTATAGAGGACGATGTCAGTCTGCGTGAGTTTATGATTAAGTACTTTCTTGAAAAAGAGGGGTACCACGTCATTACAGCCGAAAATGGAGAAATCGGTTTAGAAAAAGCGAAGCAGGAACTGCCCGATCTTATCATTTGCGACATTATGATGCCGAAAATGAATGGTTATGAGGTTATTCAAGCGCTGCACGAGTACACGCCCACGGCAAGTATTCCGTTCATCTTTCTGACTGCGATGAGCGACCGTGCCAATATTCGTGACGGTATGAATCTCGGTGCCGATGATTTTTTAACAAAGCCCTTTGTGAGCCAAGAACTCATATCTGCAGTTAAAAAGCGCCTTCAAAAAAGAGGTGACGATGATAATAGAATGCGGCGGATGATAGATGAATTTCGGCGAAAAATTATTAGTGTTCTCCCTCACGAATTTCGCACCCCCCTTTCTACAATTCTCAACGCATCAAATATTCTGAAGGACGAATGTGATACAATTGAAAAAGATGAACTTCATGAGTTTATTTATTTTATCAATACGTCGGCAAAACGCCTGAATAGACTTATTGAGAATTATCTTCTTTACATTAGTCTTGAGAATACAACACTCAGTGGAGAAATAAGTAAAGAGACAACACTCTGTACAAATGAGCATATTAAAGAGTGCGCTGTAAACCAATTAAAACAGCACAACCGCGAGGAAGATATTGTCTGGCAAGCAGGTATTCCTAGCGGTGGTATCCGTATTCCAATGCCTGAGAACTATTTTAATAAGATTATTGAGGAAATTACTGATAACTGCTGTAAATTCTCTACTGTCGGCAAGCCGATTACCATAGCTTCTTCGGTTGATGATGGCAACCTCATATTGGAATTTACCGATCATGGGGTAGGTATGACCAAAGAACAGATTGAACAAATTGGTGCATTTAACCAATTTGACCGCCCCACGATGGAGCAGCAAGGTGCTGGATTTGGTTTGGCATTGGCGAAAAATATTATTGAATTGCACCGTTCAAAGTTGATTATTGATAGCGTCGTCGGTACAAAAACTACCGTTCGTGTTTCTATTCCAAGTGTGGCAGATTCAGAAATACATGATAATTATCATCCCCACCTCGCCAATTAACTTTGAAGTAATGCTGCATTTTCTTCGCAGCATTTTTGTGCATTGATTATGAAATTTCTTGTTTGCGCCTGTATTGTGCTGACACCCCGCGTTCAGCAGAGTACAGGCGCAACGCATTTTGGAGCGTTTCTTCTGCCCCCCAAGCCTCTGCTAGCACATAATTGAAAGAATACTTTTGAGAGGAAGTTGGTACCTTCTTCCTTCAGGGTTTGCAGCGAATCAGCATATTTGCGCTCTGCAGAAATTCCTTTCTCCGAATCCCTAACAAACCGTATATTTGCTGAGTTTTGTCTCACTCTACTCATTCTTTCACCCTGTTTTTTTATTACAAGGATTTTATCATGGCTCAACATCAATGCGATTTGGTTGTGATTGGCGCAGGTCCGGGCGGCTATGTGGCGGCAATTCGCGCCTCGCAGCTTGGATTGAAAACAATTTGCGTCGAGGCTGAACACTTGGGCGGCATTTGTCTCAACTGGGGCTGTATCCCGACTAAAGCACTCATCAAAAACGCCGAATATATGCACTTCCTGAACCACGCAAGTGACTTTGGTTTCAATGTAAAAGGCGTGGATGTTGATTTTGGCAAGGTTGTGCAGCGCAGTCGCGGCGTTGCCGACCAGATGTCGAAAGGAATTGCGTTTCTTTTCAAAAAATATCAAGTCCAGTCTGTAACAGGCTTCGGCGTGATTAAATCACTTGGCAATGTGGAAGTGAAAGACAAAAGTGGGGCTGTTACCGATACAATTTCGTGCAAAAATATCATCGTTGCGACCGGTGCACGTCCGCGTATGTTTCCCGGTATTGACGTTGACCGTGAACGCGTTATCACAAGCCACGAGGCAATGGTTCAAAAAGAAATCCCGAAATCAATGATTGTGATGGGTGCCGGCGCTATTGGTGTAGAGTTCGCGTACTTCTTCAATGCCTTTGGTACGAAGGTAACGATTATTGAAATGCAGAAAAATATTCTTCCTATCGAAGACATTGAAGTCTCAAAAGAACTTGAAAGACATTACCGCAAGTACGGTATCGAAATGCTCACCGAAACGCGCGTTCTATCGGCAAAGACCGTTGGCAAGGGTGTGGAAGTGAAAATCCAGAAAAAAGACGGCACCGAAGAAACTTTGAAAGCAGACCTTGCGTTGAACGCAATTGGTATTCAAGCAAATATCGAAAACATCGGGCTAGAAGCAGTCGGCGTAGCAACTGAGCGCGGTTTTATCAAAATTGATAAATTCTTGCGCACAAATGTAGCCGGTGTTTTTGCTATCGGCGATGTAGCCGGCGCACCGTGGCTTGCGCACAAGGCTTCTGCTGAAGGTATCACGGTTGCGGAGTTTATTGCCGGACACCACACCGACGGCGTGAATTACGACAACATTCCAGGCTGTACCTATTGCAACCCGCAAGTAGCATCCATCGGGCTTACCGAAGAAAAAGCAAAAGCTGCCGGGCATGAAATTAAAGTCGGCAAGTTTCCTTTCACCGCTGCCGGAAAAGCACACGCTATCGGCGAGGCAAAGGGTTTTGTGAAGCTCATTTTTGATGCGAAGTACGGCGAACTTCTTGGTGCCCATATGATTGGACCCGACGTAACCGAGATGATTGCCGAAATGGGCTTGGCGCGGACGCTTGAGGCAACCGGTCCGACTATTTTCAAAACCATGCACGCGCATCCGACCCTGAGCGAAGCCGTTATGGAAGCTGCCGCCGCCGCCTACGGCGAAGCAGTGAATTTCTAAAATGTACTTTTTCTGAGAGGCGCATGGAATCATGCGTCTCTCGCTTTTTTATCCTGAACTACCGTAGTGAATACCACGCTTTCTCCCGCCCAAAACACCATTGCCGAGATTCTGGCAACCGCATACACACTGCTGCCGAACAATGACAAACGCAGCGCCGAGCACTTGGGGCGCATTGGTACGGAACTCGAAAGCCGTTCTCGCCTCGCTCACGCACGAGCCATTCTGGAACGAGCCATTCAGATAGACCCGCTTGGGCATCCCGAATGGTATCTGTCGTTAGCATTTGCGCATTTCCGCGATGTGACGGGCAGTTTTGCTGCCGATGGTGAGCGTATTATTGTTGATGGTATTGAAGAAACAGACTCGGATTACTTAAAAGCCTCGTATTTGTCCATTTTGGAAGGCGGCGACGGCAGCGACATTACCGAGATGATAGAGTATTTAGCTGCATCCGATGACGTTTCGGTGCGCTTTGCGCTTGGACACTCGCTTCTCTGGCGTGGTGAGCAGCAGCGTGCTTATACGCTGCTTCGGGAGACGGTTGACCTTCTGGGCGACGATGAAGTTGCTGTTGGTCTCGATTCCTACTGTGGTGCACTGAATTGGATGCGTGGACAGGGCATGGGTATTGACCTCAAGAGCGAAGTTTTACCCTATCTGGAGCGGCTCATTCATTTTTCACCAAATGTTTACAATTTCCGCGCTCTCAAAATTCAGATGTACCAGACGCTGAAAGAGTACGAGCACGTGAAAAATGTTGCGCTCGAGACACTTGCGGTTTTCCCGGATGAAGAAACAACAATGGTGGCACTTGCCTCGGCATACGAAAAATTGGGCGACGACGACCGCGCTATTCTCTGGTACAATCGTGCCGTTGGCGCAAAACCAAATTTTGCCCGTGCGCGTGTGATGCTGGGCAAACTCTACGAGCGGCTTGGCAAGCAGGATGTAGCAGAGCAGGTCTTTCGTGAAATTGGCGTAGCGTATCCCGATTATTATGCCGGAAAGATAGAAATCGCCTATTTTCTTCGGCGCATTGGGAAGCACAGCGAGGCTACATCGCTCTTTCGGTATGCGTACGACCACCTCAAAACATTTGAGAAAGCCTCAGTAGAGCAGCATCCGGACGGAAAGCAATTTATGGCAGAAATGTTCTCTATGGATTTGCCAATTCTGATGCGTTAGGTTTTGATATTGAATAAAACCCGAATAAAGATATTGCCTAACTTTTTTACCTCATCCGTTGTCCTTTTCCATGTCCCCTGCTTCCGGCATACTTCTTCTGGCTGCTCCCACACTGCTTGATTCCAATTTCAAGCGGGCGGTGGTGTTTTTGGCGCAGCATGGTGAAGATGGAACGCTTGGTTATGTGCTGAATCGTCCCCTAGAGACGACGCTTGCCGAGATTGTGCCTGATGATGTCTATGGGTTCGATGCGCCGCTTTACTGGGGCGGTCCGTGCCAAAACGACACGCTGCATTGCATTCACAATGTAGGAACGCATATTCCCGGAGCGGCAGAAATTACCGATGGGGTCTATTGGGGTGGGGATTTTGATGTGATTCGAGACCTTATCATCGCTGGTGGAGCTTCGTCGGACGACTTTCGCTTTTTCATTGGCTATGCGGGCTGGGGAAGCGGACAACTGGATGAAGAAATTAAGGAAACATCGTGGGTGCTGACCGATTCATCGCCACAGATTGTTTTTCCTGAGACGGTAAAAAATCTCTGGACACGGACACTTAAAGGTATGGGCGGCGAGTATCGTATTCTTGCCAATACGCCGGAGCATCCGTCTTTGAATTGAAGAAGTAGAATTGAAAAATCAAACGTTTGTGTGTTTGTGTTGAGCGCGGTTATCGGTTGTCGCCGCTCAAAACCCTATCATTTTCTGACAGCCGACCAATTTATTCCTTATATTGCTATGATTATTGGAGTTCCCAAAGAGATAAAATCCTACGAAAATCGCGTGGGACTTGTTCCGTCGGGCGTAGAGGTACTGAAGCAGCACGGGCATACTGTGTATGTCGAAACAAATGCCGGCAAAGGTAGTGGCTTTTCTGATGAAACATACATTAAGGCGGGCGCGGAAATTCTGCCCACAGCAAAAGATATTTATGACAAAGCAGAAATGATTGTAAAGGTTAAAGAGCCTATCGAACCTGAGTATGAACTTATCCGCGAAGGGCAAATTCTCTTTACGTATTTCCACTTTGCCGCTTCGCGGGAGCTTACCGAAGCGATGGTCGAGAGCGAAAGTATTTGTATCGCTTACGAGACGGTGCAGCGTCCCGATGGCTCCTTGCCTCTCCTTATTCCGATGAGCGAAGTTGCGGGGCGCATGGCTGCTCACGAAGGCTCGAAGTATTTGGAGCGAGCGATGGGCGGGCGTGGTATTTTGCTCGGCGGCGTGCCGGGTACGCCACCGGCAAATGTGGTAGTGCTGGGCGGCGGAATTGTCGGCACGAATGCGGCGAAAATTGCGGCGGGCTTGGGCGCACGAGTATTTATCTTGGACACCAATCTGTATCGTCTGCGCTATCTGGACGATGTGATGCCGAAGAATGTCGTTACGCTGATGTCGAATCCGGCAACTGTCCGCGAAGTCTCACGCGAAGCGGATTTGATTATTGGTGGCGTTCTCATCCCGGGCGCACTTGCCCCGAAGCTCATCACTCGTGCCATGCTGAAAGATATGAAAGAAGGCGCTGTATTGGTAGATGTGGCTATTGACCAAGGCGGCTGTTTCGAGACCAGCAAAGCCACCACCCACGAAAATCCGACCTATGTTATTGATGGCGTTCTGCACTATTGCGTTGCGAATATGCCGGGCGCGGTGCCGTTTACTTCCACGATTGCGCTTACAAACGCTACATTCCCCTACGCGCTCCAGCTTGCCAACAAGGGCTATAAAAAAGCCATCAGCGACAGCCAAGAGCTGCGTTTAGGCTTGAATGTTTATCGAGGCACCATTACTTATGGTGCGGTTGCCGAAGCGTTTAATCTGCCATGGGAAGAATCCACGAAATTTATTCCGTAATTGGCGCATAGTCTAATTTGCCTGTACGAACCCGCGTTTCTTGGATAACGAAGGAATGCGGGTTTTCTTTTTACTGTAAATTCAATAGCAAAAATTATTTTTTATGCAAGTGTTTTCTGTCTAAGGAGGAGTTTTTGCCAAGCGTTATTTTTTGTTAAATGATTCTGCTCCATACCGCTTATACTTTTCCTCAATGCGGCGTTTTTTCTAGGTTGAAGCTCATCAAATTCCGTATAACCATTGTTGCTGTAATGTGTTGAAACGATTCGGTCTTGGTCAGATAGGATGAAAGTTCTATATTGCCGTCCCGCATAATGTTTGTAGCGTTTAGCGAACATTCTTGAGGAGCAACATACGTGCTGTTTGGCTTGCCCACGGCATAGCTAAACGGCGTTGCTGCTGAAAAATGTCCTACTAACAAAAAATGTTGTGCGCGTAGTCCATTTCTCAATTACATTCTACGAGGAACACGCATGGCACAATTTCTACGCACGTGCGCAATAGCAGCGTTTCTGCTCCCTCTCTTTGCGGTGCTGGAAAATATCACCCAAGCCAATTCGCTCTCTGCGCCGACGTATTCGCACACATTGTTTGCCCAAACCCCTCGCAAAGAGGCTCCGGCACGCCCACAAACGCCGCAAACGGGCGATACAAAAACGATTATTCCACGCTTGCAGGATGATTTTGCAGAGTTGGACGATACACTTCAAATCGTCGCCGGGGTTCAAATAAACGACCGCTTTGTGACAAGCACCTTGGAATCTGCCCGCCAGCAATATCTTCGCGCACTCTCCTATATCAACCGCTCCGACACCGCCCGTGCTGCCCGCTCTTTCGACCAAGCTATCGAAACGCTCAATAAAATTGCGGACTTCCCTAAAATTCAGGATAATCAAGACTTCATAGACCTCATGCAATCTATCATTGAGGACTATGAAAACTATATCAAGAATTTGGACAATCTGAGCGAAAAATCGCCGATTGTCGTGCTGCGCGATAAATTCTTCCAGTCCATCGAAAATAGCGATATGCCCTCGTATGACGACCTGAACTTCCCACGTGGTAAGGACTCAAGTCGTCTGAAGTTTGCGCCGTTAAATCTGCCCGAATCCAGTTCTGCGCTGGCTACATTTACCGGTATGCGTGGTGTAAATTTGCAAGTACCGATGCCGGAGAACCAAGAAGTGCTCTGGGCGGTAGAATTCTTGGCAGTGCGTGGACGGCGATATTTCCAAAAATGGATGGAGCGCACGGGCAAATGGTTCCCGATGATGCGCAAAATTGCTCGTGAAGAAGGCGCGCCCGAAGAAATTATTTACCTTTCCATGATAGAAAGCGGTTTGAGTCCATATGCTACGTCGTGGGCGAAAGCTGTGGGGTTGTGGCAATTTATCAAGGGCACAGGGCAGATGTACGGCTTAGGTGTAGATTACTGGCAGGATGAGCGTCGCGATCCCGAAAAAGCTACTCGTGCCGCAATGCGTCACCTTAAAGACCTCTACAACGAGCTTGGTGATTGGCACTTGGCGCTTGCTGCCTATAACTGCGGCTTGGGTGGAGTGCGTCGTGCGATTGCCCGTTCCGGTCTGAGCCAGCCGAATTATTGGGACGTGCGCCCGTACTTGCCCAAAGAAACCCGCAACTATGTGCCGCTCTACGTGGCTGCTTCCAAAGTCTGTATGAATCCTGAGGCATATGGCTTCACGAATTTGCAGTTTGAAGAGCGCTTTAATTATGATGTTGTTCCGATTAGCGAAGCGGTAGATTTTCGTGTCCTGTCGCGTTGCGCAGGCGTAAGCGAAGAAACACTTCACGACCTCAACCCTGAGCTTATTCACCAGTCCACACCACCGTATTCCGAACAGTACCAGCTCAAGATTCCCGTCGGCACCAAAAGCACGTTTATTGCCAACTACGAGAAAATGAGTAAAGCGGACAAACACTCTTGGACTATGCACGAAGTGAGCGGTAGCGAGACTTTAAGCTCTATTGCCAAAAAGTATGGTGTATCCTCATCGGTCATTGCGGCTGCAAACGATCTAACAGGAAAGAAAAAACGCATTTCTGTCGGCACGATGCTTCGTATTCCTACCGATGGACGCTACACGCCGCCCGCCAATAGCAAAGACGAGGAAGACGAAGAGGAAGACAATCCGCCTGTGCAAGCAGTAGCAGCGAACACGAAAGAAAAACAACAAGGTGCAAAAGCCGAAAATAATGATAAATCCGCCGCAAGCGATAAGTCTGACGATACGGACGTAGTGCAGCACCGCCCTGCGCCGCCGCCGCCGAATAGCAAAAAACTTGAGCACGAAGTAGCAGCCGGCGAGACATTGTACAGCATTGCTGCCCGCTTTAATGTGCGCCTGACGGATTTGCGGAATTGGAATAATATTCCCTATAATTCCGACAAGGTGACCCTAGGCGACCAGTTGACGTTGTATGTAGATAAATACTTCAGTGAAGCAGAAGTAACAAACACAAATGCCGTAAAGCCTAAACCTGGCACACTGAGCCACACCGTGGCTAAAGGTGAAACATTAGCGAAAATTGCCGATGATTATGGCGTAACGATGGATGAAATTCGCACTGCCAGCAAGATGAAGAAGAATGCTCGCATATATGTTGGGCAGGCTCTGACCGTTCCGGCAAATGCCGAGAATCAATCGACAAAGCAGACGCAATCTGCTACTGCCGATGCTGCCACTCCCGACACCGAGCCAAAAGTAACTGCATCGTCATCAACTGCTCCTGCCGGAAAGCCGACACTCTACAAAGTGAAAAAAGGCGAAACGCTGAATGCAATTGCCGAGCGCTACAACGTAACAACGCGGGATTTATCGCAGTGGAACAGTTTGCGTGGCACATACATCAAGCCCGGCATGGAACTCAAGGTCTATGCACAAAGCATCAGCAAGGGCGATGAAACACCGAAGACAACAGCAACCGACAGCGAGAGCGACGGAACAAGTCATACTGTGCGCTCCGGCGACACGCTCTATTCGATTGCACGTCGTTACGGGCTAACGGTCGAGCAAGTGAAAAAGCTCAATCCTTCGCTAACGAGCAACACGGCTCGCTTGGGGCAGGTTTTGAAGGTGAAGTAAATTTGAAACGTATTACGTGAATGCAAGCAACCCAAACTTTCAAGATGTAGTTCATTTTCACAATGGGCTACATCTTTGTATATTAAGCCGATTCCATCACTTCCGTAAATAATCGTCCCGATACTCTCCCCATATTTTTTCTTCATCAATGCTCATGAATATCCGACTCTATGCGCTTTGCACAGTTCTGTTGTTGTCCTGCGCTTCGCCAAATCTTCTTGCTCAAAAGGCATCAAAGCAAATCAAAAGCGCCAAAGCCGTACCGGTCGTTGCTGCTGCATCTGTACCTCCGACGGCACTTCTCTACGAAGTCAATCTCAATGACCGTTCGGACGATACTTTCAAGGTACGTTTGCTTGTCAGTGGTTTGAAAGCGGCAAATGCTGTTTATCAGTTTGCTTCCACCGCACCCGGCACGTATCAGGTCATGGACATCGGACGATTTGTGCGGAAATTTCAGGCGTTCGACGAGAAAGGCAAGGAAATTCCTTGTGACCATATTTCGGTGAATCAGTGGAAAATTAAGCAACCGGAAAAAGTCGTTGAGATTCGCTATGCTATTGCCGAGACGTTCGACACACCTGTACAGCGCGACGAAATTTTCCGTATGTGTGGTTCGTCGCTGGAGGATGACCATGCGCTTTTCAATGTTCACACCGTTATCGGTTTTCCGTCCGGAATGCAAACGACCCCTCTTAAAATTAAGTTTCTGCGCCCGTCGGCATGGAAAATTGGTACGGCTATGGAACAAGACAGCGCGGGGTATTTTCTTGCGAAGAATTATGACTATGCCGTGGATTCACCTGTGTTGATGGGGCGCTTAACGGCAGCCCGCACGACGGTCAAAAATACTGCGGTTGAAATTTATACCTACTCCAAAACCGACCAAATTTCATCGGAGCAATTACTGAGTTCCATGAGCAAAATGCTTGCATCGGCTGGAGAATTCCTCGTCGAACTGCCGGTGAAGCGCTACACTTTTCTTTTTCACCTCGAAGACACTCCGGCAGGCGCTTGGGAGCATTCGTACAGCTCGGAATATGTGCTGGAGGAGCGTCCGTACTCGCCGGAATATGGGCAATATATCACGGACATTGCGGCGCATGAGTTCTTTCACGTCGTTACTCCACTCAACATTCACAGCGAAATTATCGAGCATTTTGATTTTGTAAAGCCGACTCCTTCCGAACATCTCTGGCTCTACGAGGGCACAACGGAATGGGCTGCACACGTGATGCAGCTTCGGAGCGGCTTAAAGTCGCTCGACCAGTACCTTGCCGACCTGAGCCAAAAAACACTTGTTGATCAAAACTACTTCGACCGCGCTTACAGCCTTAGTAAACTCAGCATGACGTGTTACAGCGATTCAGGGCAAAAACAGTACGGAAACATTTACTATCGTGGGGCGCTGGTAGCGGGAATGCTGGATATTCGCTTGCTTGAGCTTTCAGGCGGCAAGCGAGGACTGCGCGAAGTAATACAAGAACTGGCGAAGAAGTATGGTCCTGAGAAGTCATTTGCGGAGAAGGATTTTTTCAATGAGTTTGTGAAAATGACGTATCCCGAAATTGCAGACTTCTTTGAGCAATATGTCAAACGTGCAAACCCGCTTCCACTCCGCGAATACTACGCAAAAATCGGAATTGCGTATAATGAACGCAAGCTCTCCGACAGCCTACTGCCGGAAGCTGGCTTGAAAACACGCCTCCGCGAGGGAAAACTCATCGTAGCAGATTTTCGTGAAAACCTTGCACCGAGCGGCATTCAGCTGGATGACGAAATTCGTGCCGTCAATGGGCAGGTTCTCACTTCTGCCGACAACAAGACCTTCGCCAGTATCACTGCAAAATTCTCGCCTACGACCACCTACACGCTCACCGTCGCGCGTTCCGGCAAAGAATTGACCCTGACGCTTCCCGTGCAGACACGCCGTGAAGAGCGCCAATACGTCTTCGAGATTAGCCCCCAGGCATATCACCGCCAAGTGATGCTTCGCACCGCGTGGCTTAAAAATCTGTAACACCCCCTTCTAATGCCATCATTTTCTACCATAGCAAGACAGCCATGTTCTATATTTCTATCGGGATTGTGATATTGGCAAATGTACTCTATCACACGGCACAGAAATCGGTTGCGCCCGACGCACATCCGCTTGTGGCGACGATAGTAGCATATTTCGTGGCGATAGTAATTTGCGTTCTAGCATTTCCGCTTTTTCCTATCCAAAACACATTTCAGGAAGAGTTTCGCCGCATCAATTGGTCGAGCTATGCACTTGCGCTCTCCATTGTTGGCGTAGAACTCGGATATTTACTGGTGTACAGGTCTGGCTGGGACGTAAGCATCGGTTCGGTGGTAGCAAATGTTGTGATTGCAATTATGCTTATTCCCATCGGGATATGGATATTCAAAGAGTCCGTTTCGTGGACGACCATTGCCGGAGTGGCGTTATGTCTGGTAGGTGTGGCACTGATAGCGGCGAAAAAATAAGCAATGGAACGAAGCCGCGAGTCAGTATGTGGGCAAAAAAGCAGTAAAAAGAAAAGCGTGGAGCAATACGCTACCACGCTTTTTTCTTTTGAAAACGGCGTCCAGCCAATGGATGCTGGCTCACACTGATATTGTAAGCGTGTTTGCGGCTTTATCAAATATCGCCGTGTAGCTACGCAGTCTTGCGCCTGCCGGTCCGGCAAGTACGCTCCCATTGGATGCAGAAAAACGGGAGCCGTGACAGGGGCATTCTATCACGCCATTTGAGGGTAGTCCTACCTGACATCCTTCGTGGGTGCAGACAGCAGTGAGGACGAGAAATTCTGTGTCGCTTGTACGCATGATGACAAGAGGATTTCCACTGACTGTTTTGATAACTGCTCCTCCAACGCTTTGCAATGCCGTTTCTTGGGCAATGTTGATGACATTGCCAGACGTTGTTCCGGTGCCACCGGTATTTGTACCACCTGTTGTCGTGCCACCGGTGCTGGTTCCGCCTGTTGTCGTTGGGTCAGGTTTGATAACGGTTATTTCGCAGGCATTCACAAGTGATATTGCTGCTCCTGCCGATACAGTCAAGCCCAGCATAGAAGCTGCTTGTGCAAGAAATTCGCGGCGTGGGCTTTTCTGCTCGGGTTGAGGAGTTACCGGAAGCGGTATTGTTTTTGGTGTGTTTGTCATAACATATTGAAATAAAAGAAGTTTCAGAGGTTCGTAAGTAAATGCTTGAACGGTAATTACGTTGCTTACGTGAGTCAGGGCTTTTGTGCTAACCGAATTTCGTGTGCGGACTTCAACAAAGGGCTTTTTGCGAAAGTCCAATAATTTAATTTGCCGAGCCGTAGAGCATTGCCTTGATGGTAATAATTTCGCTTACTTTGCTGCCGATAATGCCCTTGCGACCAGTAACGCCGTGCTCTTTCAGAGAAACAGGGAAGTCGTTTACTTTTATCATCACAAGGTCGTTGGGGGCTTTTTCCATGTACGTAATCTCAATAGAGATAGTCATTGGCTTGCCTACGCCGTGCAGTGTGAACACACCTTCTGCATTTGCTTTGGCGACGCCCTTGCCGCCGCCGCTGGTGACAATCTGCACACCGGAGAGTTTTTTGATGTCAAAGGTGATATTGGGGTTGCTCTCAGCATCCAGCCAATCCTTTTCCTGCAAGTGGCGGTCGCGAAGTGCAATACCTGTTTGCATGGTATTAACTGCCACAAGCACTTTGCCTGTGGTGGCTTCGAGATTGCCGAGGTCGAGCGCAAAACTTCCTGTAACCGTAGCAGTGCCACCGTCAATGTTCTCAAGCGGTGCTTTGCTGCTGAATTGCGCTTGATTACCGCCGACTTTGTTATTCAGCGTAATTGTTTTTATGCCTTTGGTATTCAGGTTGAACCCTGTTCCGGCACTGCTTGTGCTGACGGCAAAGACCATACAAACAAGAGCGGTGAGGATAATACGAAATTTCATGGAGATATGTACGATTAGTGAAAAAAATTATGCCAGCGTGGATTCTGCTTTGAGTGCGCGGAGTGCTTGGCGGCGCATCATAATAAAACTGCCAAGTCCCCCCAGAAGAGCTATAGCGACTATGGGTCCGGCAATATCCAGACCTAAGCGAAATTCGTCCTTCCATTCAATATGTTCTTCTTCAGTACCAAAGTTCGGATTGACGGTCTTGACAACAACTTGCGTTTTGTCTTTGGTGTAAATATTACTGCCGTGTGCTGCCCACATTCCCAAAGCCGCTATGGCAATGACAGCAAAAAGGGCGATACAAACTTTCCACATAAATACTTCCCTTGTAATTCAGTAAAAGATATAGTTATCGGTTGGACAATCAATAGTACAAATGCAATTGTAAATTCCACCGCGTTGAGCGGAAGGACTCCGTATCATAGTAACGAAACTCAGGGCGAAGCTCAATAAACGGTAGTGGGAAAATCTGTGCACCAATAGTTGCTTGGACGCTGTACAGTTCGGCAATGCCGTCGGTGGCGTTCGGAGCCGACACTTGCGTGATACCGCGCTCGAAGCGTACAAACGGCAGCAAGCCGGAAAGCGCTTGATAAGTAAACATCACGGAATAATTGCGCGTTTGCCGTCCTTCGCTTATGCCCGAAAGCACATACTCGCCTTGCAGTGCCGCACGGTCTGTCAAGCCTACGCCCGCGAAAATATTGACCATCGAAAACGAGCGATTGAGAAAATACGATGCACCGAAGTAGGAGTTGAAAACGTGGTCGTCCGTTCGCGGGGAAATAGCAAAGCGAGCAAGGTACGACGGTGATGCCGCCAAAGTGCCAAGATTCGATGCCGTAGCCGCCGAAGCGAGCGAATCGCCTAAAAGGGGTACTGATTCTCCGTACTTGTTGATTGTACGAATTTGCGCCAGTGAGCGCGGCAGATACGCACCTGCTGAGAGAGAGAGCCATTGCAAGCCGTCGTAGTTTAATTCCGCACCATATTCGGCAAAGTTCGGCGCAATAATCGGTATCGTGTTTGCTCCGGCTACTTGGCGGACGAGCATTGTGTGGTCGTCGTACCGAATGCCGATAGACGGCTGAAAATGCCCGATGCGCAGTTGAGGTAGTGCGAGTGAAGGCTGTATCATTGCCGAAGCCGACCATGCTTGCTGCCCGGCAAACGGAAGTCCTGCACCCGAAGCCTGTCGAGCAAGCGCACCCACGTCCACCATTCCTTCCAGCGTCAGCCACGGAGCCGCTATCCATGCGCCATAGACGGCGGTTTGCATGGGAATAAAACGTGTTTCAGCATTCACAGTGCGCGGTGAGCGGGTCATCTGCACACGAGCATCGAAGCCGAAGATAAGAGCACCGTCGGCTAGGCTGTTGGATTCCGCTTTCTCAATGAATTCTAAACCAACCGAGTGCGCGGAAAACAGCTTCATGTCTTTCGCCATGTACCAACCGAGGTCATTCCTCAAGCCGCCGCCTTGCGTTGAGATGTGGCAGTTCAGGCATTTATTACCCGTAAGCAACGTGAACTGCGGCAAAGCATCAGCTTCGGGCGAACGCGCACAAAGCAGACTGAGGCTGATGAGTGCGAACCCGCACAATCGCTTGGTTATCGTGTAGTTCAATAGTGTCGTAAATGTCATAAAAAGTATTTCGACAATCTTCCCCGTGGCGTAAGCAGTAGGTTCTCGCGAAGATATGTTCTTACGCCACGATGAAGTGTTGTTTGAGAAAATGAGAGTGCTTGGCTGTAAGCGCGTTTATCTACCGCGCCACGACAAAACCTTGTACGGTGGTCTCGCCCGTGCCAAGCGTAATACGGCAGTAATAGACACCACCTGTGTAGGCACTCACGTTGAATTGCGCACTGGTTGTGCCACCTGCCCATGTGCCCTCAACTGCTTCCGATACAGCTCTGCCCAATGCGTTGTAAATGCGCATACTTGCTCTGCCTGCTTGTGGCATAGCAACACTCATTGTAACGAGTTCAGCAGAAGGATTCGGTGTAACGCGCACGCTCAGGCGGGCTGCGTCGAGTGTGCTAAGTTGGCGGACGCTCGTAGCGAGAAATGTCGGCGGACGCACTTGACCACGAATTTCGCCACCGCGGTTGTTTGCCGTGTGAACGTTCATATAGACATGATCCATACGCAAGGTGTCAAGATTGAGCGCAGAAAGTTTCCATGAACCATTAGTGGTGCTGTCGGTAAAAATAACAGTTTCTACAACATTACCATTTGTGCCCACGGGACCATGATGGAAATGTGCGAAGAGAAGATTGGAAGACAGTCCTGCAACGGTTGCGCGGTATCTCAAGGTTGAATCCGTCCCAAGCACAGCATATCCCGCACCACGAGCGGGTGTGCTGATAGGTGGATTCTGATTACTACCATTCAAAGCAAGTGGGTAGCCAACTCCGGTAGCAGGAATAACTTGTCCGCGAATCTCACCGTCTCGAAATTGTGTTGTGTGGATATTAAGATAAATTCTACCTCTGACCAGCATATCTGCTTGTTCGGGTGTGATGTTTGTCCACGAGCCGGAGACGTAGTTGTCTGTAATAGGGACAGTGAAAACGACTGGACCGGATTGTCCACGGGCACCAGAATGGAAGTGAGCAAATAATACCGAGCTGGTTAATCGCGCGAAAGAGAAGGTATAGTTGAGTTGTTTTTTATCAGCACTCAAAATTGCCCAACCGCTTCCGGTAGCAGGCGTAGTAACTGTTTGCGATGGGTCGCTGCCGTCAAGCGCTAACGTGAAAAACTGCTGGCTCCGTGCCGTACCAAAGCCAATAACAAGCATTGCAAAAAGCAAAAATATGGAACGAAAAGATTTCATAATGGGTTCTCCCAGAAGGATTAAAGTGTGATGGAAAAGGTAAATGAGCGTGCGTGATGTGGACTATTACCACCGAAGCAGGTTGAAAGCGGATTAGTTGTTTTTTGCACCTTGATTAACCCAAGCACGGATGAGGTTTTTATTGCAGTCGGAAAGCACTCCTCCTTGTGGCATCTGGGCATATCCGGGCAGTTGCGATGTTACGCCCACAAGCAGCGTTGCATCGGCGTATAGCTTTACATTGGCATACCCTTCCATATTGACACCGACCGTTTGGATAGCGTTGGAATGGCAGGAATAGCAATTTGATTTTAAGAGCGGCTGAATTGTCCGCGCGTAGGATACGTTCAGCGTGTCGCAGGGTTCGACGGTTACTCTTTTCTCGCCTTTTGCCGGACCGGAAAAATTCTGGCATCCTGTCGTAATGGCAATGCTTGCTGCAAGCACGGCTGAGACAAGCATTACTTGTTTGAAAGAAAGATAGTGAGCAAAACGAAAGTGCATGGAATTGTCTCCGAGGAAAGAATTTTGGGGAATGAAAAGAAAGAGCTTACGTTTCGTGCCTCAAATTAGCATAAATCACGAGATTCTGTGTAAGAAGAAGTACTGTCTATACGAAATCCGTAGTTCTACGGATTGGCACATTCGGTCGAATAAGTAGAGATTCGCGGAAACTCTACAATGAAGGTCGCTCCGTTGCCCAAATCGCTTTCGCACCAGACTTTTCCCTGCATCATTTCCACCAGTTTTTTGACAATGGACAATCCCAGTCCCGTAGAGTGTTCGCCTGCCGTTGGCTTGGCGGAGAGGCGGGCAAATTTGCCAAAAAGTTTCTTTTTGTCGCTATCGCTCAGCCCGGGTCCCATGTCGGCAACACTCACGCGAGCCGCTTCGGTATTTGCTTCTACGGCAATATGCACATTGGCATCAAAAGGCGAGTATTTCACGGCATTGGAAAGGAGGTTCTCCAAGACCTCGCGTAAACGCCCGCTATCGGCAAGAATGTTTGTTTCGAGTGTGCTTTCGCTCGTGAAGTGGAGCGCGATGCGCTTTCTTTTCGCTATCTCGCTGTATTCTTCCACAACACTTTTTGTCACGCTTGCAAGCACCACCTCTTGCATCTGCAAATGCACGCCACCGGACTCAATCGCGTTCACATCAAGCAGATTCGTGATAATTTCTTGCATCCGTGCCGCTACAAGTTCGACGGTCTCAAGGCGCTCCAGTCGCTTTTCGGGTGTCAGTTGGTCTTCTTTCATGCGGAGCAACTGCGTGCCAAGAATGATGCTGGCAAGTGGGTTCTTGAGGTCGTGTGCTGCTATACCCAAAAATTCGTTTTTTTCGTGATTCAGTGTTTGCAGTGCCAGATTTTGTTCTTGAAGCTGGGAATTAACAATTTCAATTTCCTGTGATTGCTCCTCCAGCAGAGCTTGTTGGCGATGCAGTTCGGTATTGTCGCGTTTTTTAATGCTGTTCGCACGGGCAAGCACAACTGCCAAAATGACAACGAGAATCAAACCCAGCAAGACGGCAAAAATGAGAAAGCGTTGCTGTTGCGTCTCGGTGTATTGTGCATGGTTGACCGCTTGAAGGCGGTCGTTTTCTATTTCTTGTTGGCGGAGTTTGTAGTTCGCTTCCAAGACAGCAATATGTTTGCGAGATTCAAGATTTTGCGCCGAATCGCTCATTTGCTTAAAAAGCTGATATGCTTGGTAAGCGTCTTTGTATCGTCTTTGTGCGGCATTTGCTGTTGCCAGAAGTTCAGCCGCGTCTTTAATGATAGCTGCCATGCCGACTGTGCGGGCGGTGTCGAGCGCCCGCTTGGCATACTGCCGCGCTTCATCGCTGCGCCCCAGTGATTGGTACGCTGCTGCAATGCCGTGCAGCGAGTACGCAATTACTCTGGGATTACTTGCTTTGGTGGCGGTTTGGAAGGCGCGTTCTTGATATTTCAGTGCTTCGCGCACCTTGCCTTGTTTTGTCAAGACCAGTCCGATTTTGTGCAACACAAAGGCAGCATTGCTGTTGTAGCCGATAGCCTCGGCAATCTGCAGGGCGCGTGTGTTGTAGTCGAGTGCAAGGTCGTATTGTCCTTGTTGAAAATATACTCCGCCGATATTTGCCAGCACAATGCTCATACCTCGTTGATCATTGATTTCTTCAGCAAGACCGAGCGACTTAAAAAAGTACTGCTGTGCTGCCGCAAGATCGCCCTGCTGCTGATAGACCATACCGATATTGCCGATGGTAGTTTGCCGCCCACGTTTGTCGCCGTTCGCTTCGCGTATTTTCAGTGCCTTCAGAAAGTTTTCCAATGCAAGGCGGTAGTTGCCCTGGTCGTTGTAAATCAAGCCCAAACTATTGAGGGCAAATGCCATGTTGGTTTGGTCGTGGAGGGAATCATTGAGACGTACCGCTTGCTCTTGATAGGCAAGGGCTGCGGTGTAGTGTCCTTGCTCCCATGAGGCGCCGCCCATATTAGTCAGTGCTTGTGCCAAGCCCTGTTTGAAGTTCAGTGTGCCGGAGAGCGTCATTGCTTCATTAGCGAAGCGCTCACGCTCAAGCGGACTCACGCCGCGAAGTTCAAAGGCGAGTTGGTTGAGTACGTTCACACGAGAGGTATCAGCTCGCAGGTGCGGAAGCAGCTTCTTGAGGGAATCTGCTGCACGTGGTTGTGCAAGCACGACCGCAGAGAAAAAAGAGAACATTATGGCACAAAGAAGGTAGCCACATCCCCGAAAAATGCGAATGCGGTAATGGTGAACAACTATCGTGACTCCATGTTTCATGTCTCTGGCAGCCTTATCATTTTCTACAATGTCTTTGTGATTACGCTTGGAGGAACAATACAGAAACGGAATATACGAACTTCGGCGCAGAAAAAATTGGACGAGGAGCGATAAAGGAACATTATTCAGACTAGACCATACTCAAGGGCAAATCGAGTAATGCCGGCGGCGTTGCGAACACCGGTTTTTTCCAAAATGTGTTGGCGGTGCGAATCCACCGTGCGGACGCTGATGAAGAGTTTATCGGCAATCTCTTGCGTCGTCATTTCGAGTGCAATGAGGCGGATGATTTCGAGTTCTCGTTTAGAAAGAGACTCCAGCACGAGAAGCGCATCGGGCGAAGGCGGTATGCTCTTGGTGTCTATCAGCGCGGTCGTTACTTCGGGACTGAAATACTGCCCGCCGCTTGCGAGCGTTCGCAGTGCCAAGAGCATTTCTTCTTTGGTTGCTGTTTTGAGGATGTAACCGCTTGCTCCGGCTTCCAGTACCTTGCGGATAATATGCGTTTCGCGGTGCATCGTCAAGCAGAGAATTTTCAAAGTGGGAAAGCGTTTTATGAGGCGTGTGCACAGCTCGGCACCCGTTGCGTCCGGCATACTGAAGTCTGTGATGACGACATCGGGCTGATGCGCTTCGATAAGTGCCTCCACTTCGACTGGGTGCGCGGTAATAGCCGCAATGACAACACCGTCAGTCTCGGAGAAAAGACTTTGAATTGCCAGCGAAAATAAGCGGTGGTCGTCCACCATCACGACACGAATCGGTTGTATGTTCATGGGCATCAGAAAATTACACCTTTGGAAGCAGAACAATAAAGGTTGTGCCCGCTCTACCCTGTGAGGCTTCGCTCTCGCACCACACCCTGCCTTGCATTGCGTCCACCATTTTTTTGACAATCGAAAGCCCCAAGCCTGTTGAATGCTCATTGCCGGTTGGTCGGGCAGAGAGACGAGCAAATTTACCAAACAGTCTGGGTTTGTCGGTTTCAAGGATTCCGGCACCTTCGTCACGGACACAAATGCAAATATAATCGTTTTGCACAGATTCCGTGCCGTCGTGATGCAAAATTCGCCCATCGGTGAGCGCAATGTTCACCGTTCCGCCCAGGGGTGAGAATTTGACAGCATTGGAAATCAGATTCTCCAGCACTTGCTCCACTGCCATCGTATCTGCCCGCACGAAGAGTGAGGGCGTGAGCGCGGGAGCAAGGGTAATATTCTTGTCGTCGGCTGCTGTGGTGTATTGCTCAATAATTATTTGCAGCACCATGCCAATATCCACGTTTTCCGATGTAAGCGCCATCATTCCTTGCTCAATCGCATTGACATCGAGAAGATTTTTAATGAGTCCAAACATCTGCTCTGCCAACTGGCGAATGAGCAGCGCAGAATCGCGCGTCTGCTCGTGCTTGATGCTTCCCTGTTCATCGTGAAGCACTCCGGCAAGCAGACGAATACTGCTGAGAGGGCTTTTGAGGTCGTGTGCGGCTATACCCAAAAACTCGTTTTTTTCATCATTCAGTTGTACGAGTGCTTCGTTCTTATTTTCTAGCTCCTTATTGCTTTCTTGAAGTTCGGTGTTGATAAGCTCAATTTCTCGCGCTTGTTCGCTAAGAATTGCCTGCTGGCGCATAATTTCGGCATTGGCGCGTTTGTTGTCGTAGTAGCGCATAGTGATGACCACCATGAGCGCTGAGAGCAGTATGAGGACAGCGAGAAGACCATTGCGCCACGAGGTTTTAATTTCATTTTCTTTCGCCAGCAGCACCAAGTCTCGCTCTTTTTGGTCAATTTCGCGCTGCGTAGCCATGTCGGCAAGTTGCTGTGCTGTTTTTTGGCTGAAAATTGAGTC